>Ga0302320_10006196_pt1 | contig 26620 bp, 22 predicted proteins | sample Bog_T0_3_FD_202130 | JGI IMG/M metagenome (GOLD analysis project Ga0302320, IMG submission 202130) | Peat permafrost microbial communities from Stordalen Mire near Abisko, Sweden - Bog_T0_3 | ecosystem: Environmental > Terrestrial > Soil > Wetlands > Peat | place: Sweden: Abisko, Stordalen Mire...
GGGGAGCCATGTCTTTCGCGTCGGCGGTCTCAACCGGCTGGCTGATCATCTCCACCTGCAGCACACCGCCCTGCTTGCCGATGAGCGAAGTCCGAGCAAACAGGTGCGCCCCAAGCACGTGGGCCGTGTAGAACCCCGGTCCATAAACCGCGTCCCATTCAGCGGAAAGGTTGAACGGCGGGGCAATGCCGGCGTTGCTCTGTTTTGCCAGCGCACCCACCGACTGCGCCTGCCACTCGCCTGAGAACTGCTGCCCATTCGCAAGCTTGGCCGAAAGGCCGCCGGAGTTGATCACTCCCGTCAGCCTTGCGCTAAAGATCGGGGGCGGCGTCTGCTGCGCCAACGGTCCCTGAATGGGATAAAGGTGTGCAAAGCGCATGCATCCTGAGAGGGCACAGCAAAGGACGCACAGAGATGCGAATGAAGCAGCAAGAGCGAATCGGGCTTTCATAAAGATTCCTCAGCCCATTCGACTTGATGCGATGCAAAGAGGTTAGTGCGGAATTTAACGTTCCTAGCCCCGCTCATCCATCGGAATATAAGGCGACGGATACTCCGGCCCAATATACTCGGCCCGCGGCCGGATCAGCCGGTTGTCGTCCAGTTGCTCAATCACATGCGCGGCCCAGCCTGAGATGCGGCTGATGGCGAAAATCGGCGTATACAGATCGATGTCGATGCCCAGCGTCGCATAGGTCGAAGCCGAATAAAAATCCACGTTGGCGTTCAGCTTCTTTTCAGAGTTGATGTAAAGCTCGATCGCCCGCGACATTTCAAACCACTTTGGTTGCCCGGCATCCTTGCCCAGCTGCTCGCTCATGCGGCGCAGGTGCGTGGCGCGCGGGTCTTCTGTCTTGTAGACGCGGTGGCCAAAACCGGAGATCTTCTGCCGCGCCGCCAGCATGTTCCTCACATAGTCCACCGGATCGGCCCCCGCCTTGTCGATGGTGTAAAGCAGCCGCATCACCGCCTCGTTGGCCCCGCCATGCAGCGGTCCCTTCAGCGCGCCAATGGCCCCCGTCACCGCGGAGTGAATATCGGAAAGCGTCGCCGCAATCACCCGCGCCGCAAATGTAGAAGCGTTCAACTCATGATCCGCATGCAGAATCAGCGCAATGTCCAGCGTCCTCGTTGCCGTTTCCGTGGGCTTTTCGCCGGTCAGCATCCATAAAAAATTCCCTGCGTGGCTCAGGGAACGGTCCGGCGGAATAATCTCAAGCCCTTTGCGAATTCGATCGTAAACGGCCACAATCATCGCGATCTGCGCGGTCAGGTTATAGGCCTTGCGCACGTTCGCGTCGTGCGTGTTGTCCTTCTCGTCCGCGTCGTAAAAGCTCAGCGCAGAGACCGCCGTGCGCAACACTTCCATGGGGCTGGCGGAGGTGGGAAAGCTGCGCAGCATCTCCACAATCCGCTGGTCCAGCACCCGCGCCAGGGCCAGTTGCGCACTGAACTCGCGCAGCTTCAATTGGTTGGGAAGAATGCCGTTCCACAGCAGATAAGTTGCTTCCTCGAAGGTCGACTTCTCGGCCAGCTCATGAATGTCGATGCCGCGATACGACAACACGCCGGCATCCCCGTCAATCCAGCAGATTCCGGAGTTGGCAGCAACAATTCCTTCCAGACCCTTCCCAGCCACAGCAGTCGACATAGTCTTTGGAACTCCCTCTTTTAGGACGAATTATGGTGAGGAACGCGTTAAAAGTGGCGCGGCGCTGGCCCACAAACGAGGGACCGACGCTCAATTTGCAGTAAAGATGTTTATATCGCAGCCATTGGGGAGTTGTCACGGAGAGTGGGACGCGCGAGCAGGGCAACCGCACTCGAAAATCGATCGAACCACTCAATGTGCCTTCCGGCAGGCCTGCAACCCGATCCCCCATACCCCATCCAAAAAAAAGCAAGCCCCTCCCCCAACTGACCTTGACTAACCCGCTTAAATCCAACAACTTCCACCCACGCCAAATGTGCAGGCAATTCCCCCCTTTTGGCGCACAATCCTAGTAGAGGTGTTTCGCATGCCAAAATCGTCCAGCAAAACGCAACCCGCACTCTCGCCAATTCCATCGCCCCGCCTTTGCCCCTGTCTTCCGATTCCTGATCCCTGTTTTTCCGGCCTTCAACCCCCCAAAAACGCTGAGACCCCACCCCCCCCACCCCAAATTCGTCAAAAAATCGAAGGTAGAATCCGCTTAACTGATCCCGATTCAATGAGTTACAAAAACAGCCTGTTTACCTATCGGTAAACACAAACCCCCATTTTCAGGCAAAAAAAAGCCAAAAACACCATCGAAACTGGCACTTTAGAGCAAAAATGGCACTTTTGCACGTCGAAATTCGCCTACCCAAACCATCCCAGCGTGCTCTGTTTTTCCACCTCGATTCGCCCCGCAAAAGCATCTCCCTCACAAGGTCAAGAGCTTATGGTTCCAAATGCGTTTGCCCTGGACGCGCGAGCGGGCAGAAACGCCGAAACTCGCTCCATCCCCCCCCCGCGCTCTTCCCATCGGCCCGCATTTGTCCGGAAAGGACTTCGAAGCATGACTTCTTCCTTCGGGCACAAAAACATCGTCAAAGCGTCGTCTCCCTCCCTGATCTGAACACCCAGACATGCCACAGCAGGAACGCCTGGCTGCTTTTTCCGGCACGTGGCCCCTTCCTTCGGTATTCTTGAAAGGTTCCCTGCGGCACCCGAACCAGGGCACGCTGCAGGATTGGATCGTGCGGAATCTATGCCTTGAAGCCGAAACAGTAGTAGGGAGAACCCTCTCAGGCGGGGTCTAATAGAGAGTGAAAGCCCCGGAACCACAGGATGGCCAGTCGCGCCAGGCACACAGGCACTACTCGTTGCCGGCCGGCAAGCCAGAAACAAGAAAGGGAAACAAATGAGTGAATTGGAAGAAACTCCGAGAACGCATTCAGGTGCACTTTTGGCGGCCATTGCCGTTGCGCTGTTGCTGGGCATTGGCGGGTTGATCTGGAGCTACACGCTCAACGGGAAGCTGACCGCGCAGCAACAGGATGTGGCCGACGCCAAGGCCGCAAACGTCAAGCTCGACGCCAAGCTGCGCGAGACCGATGAGCGGCTCAATGTGGCTACCGACGAGCTTAAAACTTCGTTGGGACTGACCCAGAAGCAGCTCGATACACGCGCCGAGGAGTTGCAGGCCCGTGAGCAGAAGGTTGAAGCCAGCGCCACCCGACTGGCTAGCGAGCAGAAGCAGACGGCCAGCCAGGTTGCTGCGGTCTCCACCGCTGTCTCCGACGTAAAGACCGATGTCGGCGGCGTCAAAACCGATGTGGCCAAAACGCAGAGTGATCTGGCCAGCACCATCAGCCAGTTGACCAGCATGCGCGGCGATCTTGACGGACACAGCACACTGATTGCGCGCAACGCCCAGGAACTCGAGATCCTCAAGCACAAGGGCGACCGCAACTACTACGAATTCACAATCGCCAAGGGGCAAAAGAAGCCGGTCGGCACCATCACCCTGGAGTTGAAGAAGGTTGACGCCAAGAAGAGCAAATTCACCTTGGTGGTGTACGCCGACGACAAGCAGTACGAAAAGAAAGACAAGAACCTGAACGAGCCGCTCCAGTTCTATGCCGGCAAAGACCCCATGCTGTTTGAAATCGTGGTCAACTCCGTCAGCGCAAAGAACACCGTAAGCGGTTATCTGTCTTCACCCAAAGGTGCGCCCATACCGGCGGCTACCGGTCGATAACCCTACTGCTCGATCACCGGAGTGTGGGGCGTGAGCACCAGGCTGGGCTGATACTGAATTGCGAAGGTAAAGCTCAGGTCTTTGTGCGCGTCCCACTCCGCTTTGGTCAGCCGGAATGCGGAAACGACGATGCCCTCCACCGTCTGGCCGGGAGCAATGGTGCTCTGCGGAGACAATGCCACTTGGTGTGGGATGGGCATGGTCGGGTAGGCAATATAGATGCGGTCGTAGTCGGAAGCGGTGGCGGCGTAGCTGGAATGGATGCCGTCGCTCAGCGTGGCATTGGTCATCACCTGGTGCAGAAAGAGCGGCTTGTCGGTCTGGTTGTGCAGCTTCACCTTCGCAAACACATACACCTGGTCGTAGGTCTCCTTCGCCATGGAAGCGCCGTTGGCGTCGTAGCCCGAGGTCTCGCTGTGCTGCGGATGCGCCCACACCTGCTCAATTTCGCCGGTGATCGCAATCGGTTTGATGCCGGCGATAAAGTAGCCCCCAATCGCCATGCTCACCACAACCGTAGCAAAGAGGGCGGTGGCCAGCAGATGGCTTGACCCTTTGGTTAAGTCCTCGCCCAGGGCGGCGTCATCGAGTTCCGTAGAATCCTGCTGAAGTAGGCTCATAGCGCCTTTATCTTAGCCCCAGCGGTGTTCCGCAGGACACAAAATTCGCCGCGACACGTTGGAATTTACTAATCCCTTGGTGCAGAAGAAGGTGACTTTTGGGGGATGTCAAGGCCGCGCCCGCAGCGCCGCCAAAAACGCATCCGCCTCCAGCGTATTCAGAACATCCTGCGGCCGCAGCCACGCCCGCTTGAGTTGCCGCAACCCATACTCCATCTTCCCCAGGTTGCGCGCGTCGTGCGAGTCGGAATCGATCACGATCTTGCACCCCAGCTCTTTTGCCAGTCTCAAATCCCGATCGTTCAGGTCCAGCCGCTCCGGCGCTGCGTTATGCTCCACCGCAACACCCAGCTCTGCGGCTTTGCTCAGAATCACCCCAAGGTCCAGCGCAAACGGCTCGCGGCGCAGCAGCAGCCTGCCTGTCGGGTGGCCCAGAATGCGCACATAGGGGTTCTCAATGGCCCGCAGAATCCGCGCCGTCATCTCCTCCCGGCTCTCGCCATAGCGGATATGGACGCTGGCCACCACAATCTCCATCTCCGCCAGTGTTTCGTCCGCAAGGTCAAGAGCGCCATCGGCCAGAATATCCACCTCGATCCCGGCAAACACCCTGATCCGGCCCTTCATCTCCTTGTCGATCTCGCGTATCCGCTTCACATGCTCCATCGCCCGCTTGTCGTCGAGCCCATTGGTCATCGCCAGGTTCTTTGAGTGGTCGGTGATGGCAATGTACCCGTAACCCACCGCCAGCGCGGCCTCGGCCATCTCCCGGATAGTGTTATGCCCGTCGCTTGCGTTGGTGTGCATGTGCACATCGCCGCGGATATCGGATGCTTGAATCAGCCGGGGCAGCGTGTGGTGCGCGGCAACTTCAATCTCGCCCAGGTTCTCACGCAGCTCGGGCGCAATCCAGTCCATCCCCAGTGCCGCGTAAATCTCCTCTTCCGTCTCCCTTGCCACAACCTGCTCATTGTCCAGCCGCGCCAGCGCCCACTCGCTCAGCGTGTAGCCCATCTTCAGCGCCCGTTGCCGCAGGGCGACATTATGCGCCTTTGACCCGGTAAAGTATTGCAGCGCCGCGCCGTAAGATTCAGACGGCAACAGCCGCACATCCACCTGCATCCCATTCGACAGATGAAAGCTCACCTTGTTTTCGCCCTTGGCGATGATGTTGTGGATGCCAGGATAAGCGGAGACATATTCGACTGCGGCTGCCGTGTGTTCCGGCGCGCAAGCCGGTCCAGTCACCAGCAAGTCAAGATCCCCAGCCGTCTCACGCCCTCGCCGCAGGCTCCCGGCAGGTGTCACGCATTCGATCCCAGGAAACGCCAACAGATACTCGCGAATCTCTCGCGCCGCATCCTCAGCCACATCGATCCGAAAGCGTCCCGAATTGCGCCGATAATCCTCGATCCCCTTGCGCAGCTTCTCAATCTGCTTTTCGCCCATGCGCGGCAGCCCCGACAGCCGCCCCGCGTCAATCGCCTCCGCAAGCTGATCGATGCTTGAAATCTGCGCCGCCGACCACAGCAGCGCCACCGTTTTGGGTCCCATGCCTGATAGCTTCAACAACTCCAGCAGGCCGGCCCCATACTTCGCCAGAAGTTCCTCGCGCAAAGGCAGCGTGCCGGTTGCCGCAATGGCCTGCAAATTGGCCGCCATCCCTTTGCCGATGCCCGGGATCTCAAGCAGCTTTGCCGTCTCAGGCGCAGCGGCGGTCAGGTCTACAGTGGTCTGTTCGGCGGTCTCCGCGGCGCGCCGGTAGCTGCGAATCCTGAAGCCGTCTCCGCCGTCAATCTCCAGCAGATCGGCTGTTTCGGTCAGCAGCCGTGCCATGGTGGGGTTGTCCATGGCCAAAAGCCTAGCAGCGCCTCGGCAACTCGGCAAGTCGGCCCTGGGCACAGCCCCGCCCCTAACCCTTCAAGGCGCAGTGTGATAAGAGCTTTTGATTTGGGCACACATAGAGAGTGCCACCTTGCGACGGCATATGGTCTACGCCATGGAAACGGGCGCTAGGCTGCGTTATGGGCTGCGGCGTCCTTGAAGCGAACCACCCCGTCCGCCTGAGGACCCTTTTGCCCCTGGACGATGTCGAACTCAACCTCATCGCCCTCTTTCAGTGTTTTATACCCGTCCAGCTGGATGGATGAGTAGTGGACAAATACATCCGGCCCGTCATCGCGTCCGATGAATCCGTAACCCTTGGCGTTGTTAAACCACTTGACCTTCCCTTTGTACTGAGCCACAGGCTCCCTCTTTCTTTGCTTCGTGCGAGGAATCCGGGAGTGAGAGGAATCACTGACCGTTACAACCTAAGACGCGCGTTGGGTGAGAAAGGTTGATTCAATTGGCAAATTCACGTTCCATAAGGTGGGATTCTTCGGCCGCGCACCGCTATCCATTTACCAGCGCCGGCCGCTCGAAACAGCCAGGCCGCCTTCTTTCTGCGGTTTCGCGCCAGACCGAGCCGCCAGCCGTTCGGTTACCCCAGAGTCGGTTCAGCGGGCAACAGTGTCAGCCCGTCACTGACCAAAGAGCTATTGTGTTCTACCATCGGTGGGCACACACTAAGTGATGGGGAATCATGCTCTTCGCTGCCTTTTTCAGCAGCGGTGAGCTTGCCGGTGGCCTGGCGCGCATCCAAATGTGCTGGCCAGCCGCCCAGAAAGTGACCAGCAAGATGCACACCCATGCAGGCGCCGCCGAAACCTGCAGCAAGACGGGCACGCCGGGCAGGGCCCGCGCCTTCCTGAGCATCCTTTCCTATTTTCTGCGCAAAGTCGTCTTTTCCCCCGCTCGCCTGCTCCGCGTGCTCACCCGCATGGCGTCCAACCTCTCCATGCAATTCCGCGTCTTCCAGCTACTCCGCAGCGGCGTCTACGCACGATTCGTCTGCGCCAACCCCGCCTTCCTTTTCAAATATCTTTCCCCCAAATACCTCATCCGCGACCTGCCGGTAAACACCCGCACCACCTGCTTCCTGCGCCACTACCTTTGGCTCCACTCAGCAATGCCACACACCCTGCTGCGCCGCATCCTGGTTGACGACGTGAACCTGTTTGAATTGCACCAGGACGAGCACCTCTTCGCAGTCGCCCTGGGCCGCTCGCGCGAGGTCGCCGACACCCGCCACATCGACCATGAGGGAGAAATGTCCATCCATCTGCTGGTCGACAAGGTCCACGCCTATGTCCTGTCGTTCACCATCGTGCCCGGCTGGGTTGCAAGATCGAATGCCGCCAACGTCCTCATGATCACCAGGGTCCAGGGATCGCTGGGGGTGTTCCCAAAGATCGCCATGGCCGCCCGAGCCATGCACGGCATCCCACCGGAGATGCTGCTCATCACCGCGCTGCAAGGGGTGGGCCAGGCCCTCGGCGTCTCCACCATGGCCGGCGTCAGCGCCGCGCGTCACCTTTGCTACGACCAGCACGACGACGCCATCTTCAGAAAATGTTATGACGATTTCTTCGCCCGAATCGGCGCGGTCAGGAACGCAGCCGACTTCTATCTGGCCCCGTTCCCGCTGCCTGAAAAACCACTCTCCGAGGTCAAACGCGGCCAGAAAACGCGCTCCCGGGCAAGGCGCGCCTTCAAGCTCCAGGTCGCCGCGGCCGCCTTTCAGGCCCTGCGTATCCCTGCGACCGAATAGGTTCGTCCGCCTTCACTTGCCCTTTTTGCCCCGAGTCATGCGCGCATACAGCAACACGCCGGTCAGCGTTTTCCCGTCTTTGATTGCGCCCTTGGCAATCATCTTCAGCACGTCTGACAGCTTTACAAGCCGGAAGTCGATATCCTCGTCCGCCTCCGGATGCGCATCCCCCGCCACCAGTCCATCGGCCAGAAACACCTTCATCTGCTCCCCCAGAAACCCTGGGCTGGCATAGTATTCCACCAGCGGAGTCCACTTTTTCGCCGCATAGCCGGTTTCTTCAGCCAGTTCGCGCTTGGCGCCTTCCAGCGGATCTTCGCCGGCCTCAAGCTTGCCCGCCGGCAGTTCCCATAGATATTGGCCCGCCGCATGGCGATACTGCCGCTCAATCACAATCCACGGATTCTTCCTGCTCTTCGAGCTGTCAATCGCCAGAATCACCACACTGCCGTTGTGCCGAATCACATCCCGTTCGCTCGGCTTGCCCCCGGGCTCAATCAGCTTGTCGTGTTGCACGCGGAACAGCGGCCCCTGGAACACAGTCTCGGAACTCAGCAGTTGCGCGGTCTCTGCTCCAGCGCCCCTGACAATCCTGCCCATCTTCTTCCCCTTGGGCTTGGCGGCCTTTGCGGCCTCGGCGGGCTTCGCAACTTTGCCTGCCTTCGCTGGTTTGGCCTTCTTCACCGCTGCCGGCTTTCCCTTGGCTACGCTCTTTTTTGCAGTTTTCTTGGGTGCAACGGCCTTTGCAGCCTTCTTTTTGCTCGCCATTTCTTTGTTCTCCTTCATCTACAGTCAGAAAAAAGTATACGCACACCAGCAGCTTGATACTGTTCCATGCGCCACTGCTGGGGCAGTTTCAAGGGTACGGGCTCCAGCCCTTACGTCAACCTACTCAAAATCATGTGGGCTTTACAGGCTGCGGAAAACTCATTCCGCCGCTGAATTTCAAAGGCTTTGTAACAGGGCCTGACCGGGGTACCGGGGAACCCTCTGGGTCGGGGTCGCGGGCCGATAAGGGCAATCAAATCAACGTCGGGCTTTAGCCCCTGCAAAAGATAATAGAGGAATCCTCCCCAAACGGGGCCTCTTTTCCGCAGTCTGCTTTAGCCCCCGAGGGAATGAGCATTTCAAACCGACCATCCACCCATCGGCCACTGTTCTGCATCAATTCGCCCCGGCATGGCATCCTTAACTGAGCCCGTTCGTCTTTGCGCCCGCGTTGCCTGTTCCTGGGCCCCGGACCGGACCGACCGGCGCTGAGAAGCTCACTTGATAAATGAGACCCCTTTGCTGACCGCTGACTGCTTCCCCATCACCGTTGCGCCAGGCCTCCACCGGCTCTTTCTGGATTACTGCGCCGCCAACCCCGCCGTCAGTCGCTACTACGCCGCGCTGCCCCCCAGCGCAACCTGGCAGTCCCGCCCCGCCGTGCCCGCGCACTGGCCTCAGATCGTCCGCCTCCTCGCCGGCCAAAATTCCCCCGCCCCCGGAACTCCCGCCGCCGCCTCCCTCGCCGCCCTCACCGGAGGCGCCGGAATTGTCGTCACCGGCCAGCAGGTCGGCCTCTTCGGCGGACCGCTCTTCACGCCCTTCAAGGCCGCCACCGCCGTCGCCCGAGCCCGCACCGCTACCGCCGCCGGCCACCCCCACGTCCCCATCTTCTGGCTCGCCAGTGAAGACCACGACTTCGCCGAGATCAACCACGTTGTCTTCCCGGCCTCTCGTAGCCTGAAAAAACTCGTCTACGAAAAAGCGCCCACGGCGCCCGCGGCCGTCCCCGTCGGCGACATCGTGCTCGACGAGCGCATCGCGCCCCTCGTCGATCAAGCCTGGGAGATCCTCGGCTTCTCCGACGCCATCGAGGCCCTCGCCGCCGCCTACGTCCCCGGAAAAACCTTCGCCCAGGCCTTCCGCGAGTTCTACGCCAAAGCCTTCGCCGCACAAGGACTTTTGATCCTCGACGCCGCTGGCCGCGACATCCACCGCATCGGAGCGCCGGTCCTCCGCGCCGCCATTGAACGCGCCGACGAACTCCACGCCCGGCTTACCCAGCGCAATGCTGAACTCGCCGCCGCCGGCTACCACGCCCAGGTCGCCGTCGCTGCCCAGTCCAGCCTGCTCTTCCTCATCGACGACAAAACCGGCGCCCGCGTCGCCCTCAAACGCACCCCACCCACCGCCGCGGAGCCAGCGGGCTTGTGGCTGGCCGGCCGTCAGACGTACTCCACCCCCGACCTTCTCGGAATTCTCGAGTCCGAACCCGAGCGCATCTCGCCCTCGGCCCTGCTCCGCCCCGTCTTTCAGGACTACCTGCTTTCCACTTCGCTCACCATCGGCGGCCCGGCTGAAATCGCCTACTTCGCCCAGTCCGCTGTACTTTTCGAGCAGATCCTCGGCCGTCTCACCCCCGCCCAGCCCCGCTTTTCCGGCACCATCGTCGAGCCCGCCATCGGAGACTTGCTGCGCAAACACGAACTCGGCCTTGACCGCGTCTTCGGCGAAACTGCCGACTCTCTGGCCCAGTTGCTCGGCGCGCGCGCCATGCCCGTCGAGGGCAAGCGAGCCCTTTCCGCCGCAGGCAACGCCCTCGACGCCGAGTTAACCCCATTAGTTGAATGGATGACCAAACTCGACGCCGGCCTGGGCAAGTCCGCGTCAACCTCCGCCAGCAAAATGCGCTACCAGATGAACCGCCTCCGTCGTCTCGGGGCCAACTTCCAGCTTCAGAAAGAAGCCGCTCTCGGCCGCCACGCCCAGGCCATCAGCCAATCCCTCTACCCCAACGGCATCCTCCAGGAGCGCGTCCTCGGCGCAGCCTACTACCTCGCCAAGTTCGGCTTCGGGCTCAATGAAGAGATAACCACCCAGGCCCAAAACCCCTGTCCCGGTCACACCGCCATGTGGCTCTAAACGCATCAGAGAGTAGCGCCGGTCTCCAGACCGGCTGTAGCGTGGGCCTCCCCGCCCACGCATCTTCCAGCCAAATACTCCCACCCAGGAAGTCTGTAATCCTCAACCAAATCCCCCAAAAAGCACTGTCATCCCGACCGAAGCGGAGGGATCTGCAGTTGTTCCTAAGAGCAGCAGATAGAAACATTTCCCTTGTTCCGCTCAACGATCCCAAAGAGTCTTTATGCTCTTGGGTGGCGCAATGCGCCATGTATGACTGCGGTTGCCTTTAGGGAACTCGGTGTGGCGTTACTTCCGGATTGGCGACAATTCGCTCGGGACCGAGAAGAATGCCAAGGCGCGCATTAGAATCCGAGCGAATCAGTTCTTATGCGGCTAGCTTGAAGTCCTAGGTGAACGTCACGCGCGACAATCCCAAAGTTCAATTCTCCATTTCCTGAAAATTGAGTCTTAACTGTTTGCCTCAAAGACAGAGCAAGTGTTTCTTCTACGCGAACGGGTTGACCGAGAAGGAGTAAATGAAACCCTGCCGCGTCAGGTATTCTTTCTGCTTGTTGTACATCTCCTCTGCCTCTTCAAACGACAGTCCGTCTTCCGGGCAGATTGACTCGGTGCTAGCCTTCGCCTCCTTATTAGCTTCATCCCACCAACCATGCGTTACGATGAACTTGTACCCTCGATGTTCACCTCCAGGTAGGGCTAGGACTGCCATTTCGTAGTACTCGGCAATTTCCTTCTGTGGTGTTGCGGTCTTATATAGAGTTTCCTGCATGCCGGTATCATAACGCTTCTGCCAAAAGCGCATTTGTTGTGCTCTTCAGTTTGTTGGGCTACCATTCTCGAATCACCATGGCAATAATGGAGCAGCCCTTCTGGCAGACCCTTCCGGGGCTCGCGCACCACTGTTGGACCCTGGTTTCGACCGAATAAATCTGCAAATGAGAAGACGAGGCCCTGCTGTGAATATCAAGGAAGGAACGCGACGGGCAGCTCTGTTCCTCGGAGCAGCAGGGGCACTTATTGGCGGATATGTGTCATTCCTTTTTGCATTTGCACCATCCGCATGGAACTACCTCTGGATTCCATTGTTTCCGCTACTTGGATTCGTCGTCCCATGGGGAGTTGTTCGCATGATCGGGTGGGTGATAGCCGGATTTGCGAAAAGCACAACCTGAGAAGGAAGGCACTAAAGGACATGGACACTTTGGCCCCTTACGACCGAATCACCGCCTAACCGTCAGTAACTAGTTGATTAACACCGGCGGAAGACGTGTCGTTAGCAAATAAAATGTCCAGTGCCCTTAGCAAAAGAAGTGTCCGCAACAGACGGCGAAGGCGGAGCCTTGCGCGAGAGCATAGAGGTGGGTTCTAAGACCGTGGCAGAGCGGGCGATGAAGCGACAGGAAGTGTTGTTGCGCGCCACGGCACTCGCATCCACCCCACCCGACGTTCGCCGTATAATCACTCCGAACCCCAAGGAGGCTCCGTTTTGAGACAGATTCTCGCCGTCCTCACCCTCGGCACTCTCTCCATCGCAGCCGCATCCGCCCAAATGCAGTCCTGCGCCCCCATCGTCCAGGACAACGACTTCCTTGGCATCCAGACCGTCCGCCTCTGGCCCGGAACCGCCCCCGAAGCCAAAGGCAGCGCCTGCGAAGACATCCCCACTCTCACCGTCTTCAACCCGCCGCAAGGCAGCGAAAACGGGTCCGCGGTCATCGTCCTTCCCGGCGGAGCCTACGTCAACCTCGCCTCCATCCACGAGGGCCGCCAGGTGGCCGACTGGTTCACCCAGCGCGGCTTTCGCGCCTTCGTCCTCAGCTACCGGCTCTCCTCCAAAGGCTACCTGCTTCCCGTTCCACTGCTTGACGCCCGCCGCGCCGTCCAAACCGTCCGCGCCCGTGCCTCCGACTACCACATCGATCCCAATCGCATCGTCGTCATCGGCTTCTCCGCCGGAGGCCATCTGGCCGCCCTCGCCGCCACCCAGCCCGTTCCCGGCAGCCCAGATGCGGAAGACCCCATCAACCGCGTCTCCAGCCGCCCCGACTACCTGGTCCTCGGTTACCCCTGGATCGGCGCCATCTCCTCCGACACCTCGCACCTCAGCTACTGCAAGCTCTTCAACGTCATGGACACCTGCGAAACCCTCCGGCTCGCCTACTCCCCGGACCTCTTCGTCAGCAAGGACACTCCCCCCACCTTCCTCTTCCACACATTCACAGACTCGACCGTCCCCATCGAGCAAGGCATGCGCTTCTATGAAGCCCTCATCAAAGCCGGCGTCCCGTCCGAACTGCACGTCTTCGCCAAGGGCCCCCACGGCGTAGGCTTCGGCGGCACCGACCTCGCCCTCGAACAGTGGCCCGGCCTCCTCGAAACCTGGCTCCGCGCCCAGAACCTCCTAACCCCCAAACCCAAATAGAACCCCGTAGCACTCTTTGTACCGCCGGTCTCCAGACCGGCTGTGGTGCGGGTCTCCAGACCCGCGCTCACTCCGTCCTTGGCGCCATTCTCAAAAGTAGCCCCAGTCGAAGTCCGGGGAACGATTTCCCCGACCACGCCTCGCCCTGCACCGGTTCCACAGTTGCTCTATCCCGAAAGCAATGTTCTCAAGTGCCCTTGTCCTTAAGAAAAGGGCGCCTTCGCAAATCCACAAAGGGCACATGGATTGTGGAACCGCCCTTGAGGGGCCGAATCAATTTCACCCACCACTCCCCAAAAGTCCTTTCCCCGGTTTTGCAGTTTAATTCGCAAAACGGCGCACAATAGATTCATGACCTCAGCCAGCCACCAATCTCCGTCTCCGTAGGCTCATCTTGGCCGCTTCCCGCCCAGACCAGCCAAAACCTCCGCTGACTCGCTGGCTAGCCGACTCGCTGACCGGCTGACTCGCCAAAAGGGGGTAAATCTGCTGTCTTTAACCGATTCCTACCCACCCCCCCCCCCACTAAAAATCACCGATTCTCGACCCGGAAATATACATAAGTTGTTTATAGTAAATAAGTTACAATTTAAGCATGTTTACGATTCAGTAAACATAAACCCCGAAAAACAGCCTCTTTTTGCCCCAATGCCCGCAATTCTTACCCCAAAACGTTGGAAAGTCGGGCGATTTTGAGGCGGTTTACGGGGCATGCCTGTTGCTTCGGCATGGCCGGATCGCGGCGGCGCCGGACCTCAGGAAAAAGCAAATGCTAGGATGATCCAAGCCTTTTTGGAGGTTCTGCATCCCATGAAGCCTTTCCCGCGCCTTGCGCTTTGCACCCTGATTGCCTTGTTCCTCGCTGCCTCTGCAACAGCCCAGGAAACCCGCAATCCCGCTCCTGCTGCTGCCGCCGAGACCCACAAGGACGCCGATAAGGCCAGCGACAAAGACGCCGCGCCCATTCCGCCCGAGCGAGCCGTTCCCACGCACCACGAAATCACCCTCGGCGGCAAGACGCTAAAGTACACCGCAACCGCCGGAACGATGCTCATCCGCGATGAGGAAGACAAGCCCTACGGCAGCATGTTCTACGTCGCCTACACGCTCGACGGCGCGGAGCCCAACGCGCGGCCCGTCAGCTTTCTCTACAACGGCGGTCCCGGTTCGGCAACGCTCTGGCTCCACATGGGCTCTTTCTCGCCCGTCCGCATCTCCACCGACAGCCCCAACGCCACCTCTGGACCACCGTTCAAACTTGTGCCCAACGAGTACTCGCTGCTCGACAAGACCGACCTCGTCTTCATCGACGCTCCGCTCACCGGCTACTCGCGCGCCGTAGGCAAAGGCACAGCCAAGGAGCTGACCGGCGTCGATCCCGATCTGCGCGCCTTCGACCGCTTCATCCAGCGCTATCTCAACGTCAACCAGCGATGGAACTCGCCCAAGTTCCTCATCGGCGAGTCCTACGGAACCACCCGCTCCGCCGCGCTGGCCGACATGCTCGGCAACGACGGCGTACAGCTCAATGGCGTGGTGCTGATCTCGTCCATCCTCAACTACAACATCCGCGCCGGCGGCTACGACATCATCTACATCGCCAACCTGCCCAGCTACGCGGCAGCAGCCTGGTACTTCGACAAGATCCCCAACAAGCCGGCCAACCTCGCGGACTTGGTGCAGCAGGCCCGCGAGTTCGCCTCCGGCCCATACGCGGCGGCCCTGTTTCAGGGCCACAACCTGCCCGCGGCGCAACTCGACACGGTAGCCAAAGAGGTGAGCCGCATGACCGGCTTGAGCGTCGACTACGTGAAGGAAGCCAACCTGCGCATCTCGCCCCAGCGGTTCCGCAAAGAGGTGTTGCGCGACGACCGCCGCACCCTGGGCCGCTATGACATGCGCTTTGAGGGCGTCGACCTCGACGCGGCCGGCGAGTCGCCCAGCTACGACGCCTCCGACACCGGCATCAGCGGCGCCTTCGTGGCCGCGCTCCACGACTACCTCTCACGGGAACTCAAGTACGACAGCACCGACCAGTACCGCCCCACCGCCTACGACATCGTCCAGTGGGAATGGAAGCACAAGCCGACCAGCGGAGGACCGGGGATGGGCGGCGAGCAGTCCCAGCCCTACGTAGCCGCAGACCTGGGCGCGGCCATGCGTAAGAATCCGCACCTGAAGGTCTTCTCGGCCAACGGATACTTCGACCTGGCAACCCCGTTTTTCGCCACCGAATACGACCTCTCGCACATGGACCTGGACCCCACCCTGCGGAGCAACGTGCAGTTCGGCTACTACCCCTCCGGCCACATGATTTACCTCAACGCGGAAGCCCTGCACCAGTTGAAGGACGACCTGTCCGGATTCATCACAAAAGCAGTTGCGAACTAAATTGCCTGTCTCAATTTTGCGGGGGGAAAATGAAGAAGCGGGCGGCAGGCTAGAGGAGTGGAAGGACTTCCTCAGACCGTACCGTCCGCTGGACCCTGAACCGGGTCTAGGTGATATGTTTAGTTTAGGCTTGTTGGCCCCGAATGCAAGTTCTTTTTCAAACAAAATCACTGAATCGTGACAGCAGTCACAGATGCCCCCCAAAAGGCTATGACCTGCATTGACTTGGGGGGTCCCCGCCGTGATACAAAAAGGTGTTCCACCCGCGAAATTCCAGACTTTCACCACCGCAGCGAACCGGTAAAACCATGCTACAAATTGTTCAACAACTCGGAGGCTTCTTCCTGGACGCTGTGCCCACGATGCTGCTGTTCATCGTGCTCGTGGTGGCCTATGAGTTTCTGGTCCAGGGCCCTCTGAACGCGACACTGAAACAGAGGCGTGCGCGGACCGTCGGAGCCATCGAGGATGCGCAAAAGGCGATTGAGCTTGCTGAGGCGCGCGCCACTGAGTACGCCGACAAGCTGCGTATGGCCCGGTCTGAGGTTTACAAGCTGCGGGAGCAGCGTGTGAAGCAATGGACAGCCGAGCGCGATGCGACACTGGATGAGGCCCGCAAAGCCGCCGGACGGAAGATTTTGGAGGCCCGTGCCGCCCTCCAGGCCGATGCGGCCGAGGCTAGGCAGAGCATCGAGAGAGCAACTGGGGAGTTGGCCAGTCAGGTAGTCCGTGCGGTTCTGCCCGCGGCCGCCGGGAGTTCCCGTTGAGAGATTTGAAATCGGATCTGTGTTTTTCGAGCAGGATTCTGTGGCTTGCGGCATGTGCGGCTTTGACGATCGGTATTGCCGCCTGCCCAATGCGCCTGGCGGCCCAGGATGCCCGGTCCGCGAACGTCACGCCGTCGGGCGCAGCACCAGGAGTTGGCGCCGACGATTTGAAACATCCCGCTCTCTCGGCGGAGGAGAAGCAGGACCAGGCCTTCCGGTTGGAAGGGCCTGTGGTTAAATGGACCTCCAGGACTTTCAATCTCGCCCCTGAGAAGACCGCCAAAATCTTCGAGGCCATTAACTTTCTGATTATCGTTCTGGCCATTGGCGTTCCGCTTTTCCGGTTTCTCCCAAAGTTCCTGCGCAATCGCAGGGAGAAACTGAGCAGCGATATCGAGTCGGCGCGGAAGATGACCGAGGATGCAAACGCCCGATTGAGTGCGGTTGAGGCCAGGCTGGCCAAACTCGATGATGAGATCCAGAAGTTTCGTACCGAGGTGGAAGCCGAGAGTTTGCAGGATGAGGCAAGGATCAAGTCGACTCTTGCCGATGAGAGCGCCCGGATTGTCGAGGCCGCCGAGCAGGAGATTGGCGTGGCTGCCGCCCAGGCGCGGCGTGGACTGCGCAACTTTGCCGCCGACCTGGCAATCGATCAGGCAGCCAGGCAGCTGAATTTAACCGCGGAAACCGACCGTGCCCTGATTGCCGAGTTTGTGGGCGATGTGGTCCGCAACGGTTCGGGCGGAGGGAAAAGCTGATGGCCGCCTTTGTTGCCCGTTATGCACAAGCATTTCTTGATGTGGTTACTGACGCTGGGCTGGATACATCGGCGATTGATGGCCAGCTGAAGGACTTTCTCGCTACCTGGAAGGGAAGCGCTGAACTGCAGAATTTCTTTGTCAATCCGGCTGTTGCAGCGGTGCAGAAAGTTGCTTTTCTTGACACGCTGAATGCCAAGCTGGGGCTTCGCAAGGAACTTCGCAATCTGCTGGCAGTTCTGATCGACAACAACCGCATCGGCAGCGTGGAAGAGGTTGCGGCCGTCTACAGAAGGCTTCTGGAAGAGCAGTTAGGGATCCGTCACGTTGAGATCGTGACGGCGCGGGAGTTGAGTGCGCCTGAGCGCGAAGCCCTTGCGGCCGAGGTAGGCAAGTTGGCCGGGTCGAAGATCGATGCAAGTTTCAAGCTGGACGCCGGGATTCTTGGCGGCATGGTAGTAAGGATTGGTTCTACTGTTTATGACGGCTCAGTGCGCGGGCGCCTGGACCGGTTGAAGGAAGCATTGACGGCCGGCTAAGTCCGGCAGGGATTAGAGGTCAGGGATCAGAGGTTAAGGTCGCTGGCCGCAGAGCAGGCAACAGTCTTCGGAATCAGAAGACCGCGAAGTGGGAGCATGGGATTGAAATTCACGAGGGCAGCGGGATAACGAATCCCTAAACCCCGATTCCTGACCCCTCAGAGGAAAGAAATGGCTCAGATCAAAGCAGACGAGATTACGCAACTCCTTCGCGAACAGATCGCGAATTACGACTCCAAGGTTCAAGTCGACGAAGTCGGAACGATCACATCGCTGGGCGACGGCATTGCGCGGTTGCACGGCCTCGACAAGGTAATGGCCGGTGAGCTGTTGAGCTTCCCCCACGGCATTGCCGGGTTGGCGCTGAGTCTGGAAGAAGACCAGGTCGGCGCCGTCATTCTGGGCGACTACACCGAGCTCAGTGAAGGCAACGAGGTCAAGCGTACCGGGACCATTCTCAGCGTGCCGGTTGGCGAGGGAATGATCGGCCGCGTGGTCAACGCGCTCGGCCAGCCTATCGATGATAAGGGCCCCATCGCCTCGACCGCTTCGCTGCCTATCGAACGTCTCGCACCTGGAATCATCGACCGTCAGCCAGTCCGCGAGCCAATGGCCACGGGCCTCAAGGCCATCGACGCCATGATTCCGATTGGCCGCGGCCAGCGTGAGTTGATTATTGGAGATCGGCAGACGGGCAAGACCGCAGTTCTGCTCGACACCATCATCAACAACGCCAAGAACAACCTCATCTGCATATACTGCGCAATCGGGCAGAAGCGTTCTTCAATCGCACAGGTTGTGCAGACGCTCACTGAAGCCGGAGCAATGGGCCACACGATCATCGTGGCCGCCTCCGCATCCGAGCCCGCGCCGATGCTTTACATCGCCCCCTATGCGGCAACCGCGATTGGCGAGTACTTCCGCGATTCTGGCCGCCACGCGCTGGTGATGTACGACGATCTCTCCAAGCACGCGATGGCCTACCGCGAAATCTCGCTTCTGCTTCGCCGCCCACCGGGCCGCGAAGCCTATCCCGGCGACGTATTCTATCTCCACTCGCGTCTTTTGGAGCGCTCGTCAAAGATGAGCAAAGAGAAGGGCGGCGGCTCACTCACTGCGCTGCCGGTTATCGAAACTCAGGCAGGCGACGTTTCGGCCTACATTCCCACCAATGTCATCTCCATCACCGACGGCCAGATCTTCCTGGAAACTGATCTGTTCAACTCCGGCGTACGCCCGGCCGTCAACGTTGGACTTTCGGTTTCGCGCGTAGGCTTTTCGGCGGCCATCAAGGCGGTCAAGCAGGTCGGTTCCACGCTGAAGCTGGACCTGGCACAGTACCGCGAACTCGCGGCGTTTGCGCAGTTCGGCTCGGACCTCGATCCGCTCACACAGAAGCAGTTGAATCGCGGCCAGCGCCTGACGGAGCTTCTCAAGCAGCCGCAGTTTCAACCTCTGACTTGGCAGCAGCAAGTGATCATTCTGTTTGCCGGCACTCAAGGTTATCTGGACGAGTTCCCGGTGAGCGATATTCGCGCTTTCGAAGTCGGCCTCTACAAGTATTTCGATGCGGCACAAACAGCGCTGATGGACGACCTTACCACGAAGAAGGCAATTGACGACGACATTCGCGTCCGGCTTCATGCGGCGATGAAGGAATACGCAGCCAACTTCAAGGCAGAGCTTGCGTCATCTACGGCGTAGAGGTGAGTGCATAGTGGTTAGTAAGAGCCGAAACAGGGCAGCCACTAAGAACTGATTATTCAACATCAACCACTAACCACTAATCACTAACCACTGAGCACTCAACAATGGCAAACGTACTCGATCTACGGCGACGCATTCGCAGCGTGAAGAACACGCGGCAGATCACCAAGGCCATGAAGATGGTCTCGGCCGCGAAGCTGCGCCGGGCACAGGAGCGGGCAATGTCCGCGCGGCCTTATGCGCGCATGATCACCAGCGTGATTGAATCTCTCACGCGGCGAATCGAGATCTTCGATCCTGTGACCGGAAACCTTCGTCACCCGCTGTTTGCCACGCGGCCGGAGAAGCGCGTTCTGCTGATCATCGTCAGCGGCGACAAGGGTTTTGCCGGCGCGTTCAACGCCAACATTCTAAAGACTGCCTTCCAGTTCATCGAGGCCAATCCGGACAAGGAAATCGACGTGGAAGCGGTCGGCCGTAAGGGCCGCGACCTGACGCGCAGGCGTTATCCCGCAGCGGAATACACCGAGCAGACAGACGATCATGGCAACGTCCGCCAGGTGCGCAGTGAGCGTCGGGGCAATGTGGAGGTCACGGGTGACCATCCAGGGATGCTGTTGAAGCTTGAAACAGATCGCGTCTACAAGCTGGCCGAGAACGTGATTGGCCGCTATGTGCACGAAGAAATTGACGCAGCCTACATCGTCTACAACGAATTCAAATCGGTGATTCAGCAGCGTCTCGTCGTCGAGCGACTGTTGCCGTTGATCAAGGTTGGCAGTCAGCAATTGAGTGGGGCTGTTGAATTGACCGAAGAAGAGCGCGAGCGGGCCGGCGAGGCCGCCTTGAGCGCGGGAATCGCGCTTGAGCCGGCGGATACTCGTGAGGCCGACGAAGAGGCGCAGCGCTTTGGCACCTCGCAGGTCGACTACATCTACGAGCAGCCCGCAGAAGAGCTCCTGAATGGTCTGCTTCCGCAATATGTCTTTTCCATGCTGTACCACGCAATGACGGAATCGGTGGCCGCTGAACATGCGGCGCGCATGACGGCCATGGATTCGGCATCCAACAACGCCTCGGATATGATCGACGCGCTCACGCTGCATATGAATCGCGTGCGCCAGGCGGCCATTACCAAGGAGATCATCGAGATTGTTTCCGGCGCTGCGGCGCTGTAAGCGAGAAAAAGGCAGAGTTATGGCAGAGAACATCGGCAAAGTAATCCAAGTCTCGGGTCCGGCGGTCGACGTGCAGTTTGAAGAGGCGTCCATGCCGGCCATCTATCAGGCGCTGTGCGTCGTCAGCGACGGGTTCACAGTCCCCTCGCCTATATCGGTCATCCTCGAAGTCCAGCAGCACCTGGGCGAGGGACGCGTGCGCACCGTCGCCATGCAAGCCACCGACGGAATGGTGCGCGGGATGAAGGTCATTGACCTTGGCGGACCGATTCGCGTTCCGGTGGGCAAAGAGACGCTGGGCCGCGTGATCGATGTCATCGGTAACCCGGTAGACAATCTTGGCCCTATCGGCGAGAAGCTGCGCATGCCCATTCACCGCCCCGCCCCGCTTTTTGACGAGCAGACCACCCACGAAGAGATGTTCGAGACCGGCATCAAGGTCATCGATCTCATTCAGCCCTTCTTGAAGGGTGGCAAGATCGGCCTGTTTGGCGGCGCCGGCGTGGGCAAGACCGTCGTCATCATGGAACTGATCAACAACGTGGCCAAGAACCATGGCGGCTACTCGGTGTTTGCCGGCGTGGGCGAGCGTACCCGCGAGGGCAACGATCTGTGGCTGGAAATGACCGAGTCGGGCGTCATCAAGCCGGGCGACTTCGCCAACTCCAAGTGCGCACTGGTCTATGGCCAGATGACCGAGCCGCCAGGAGCGCGTCTGCGCGTGGCGCTTACCGGGCTGACGGTCGCGGAATACTTCCGCGATGTGGAAGGCTCGGACACGCTGCTGTTTATCGACAACATCTTCCGCTTTACTCAGGCGGGTTCCGAGGTTTCCACGCTGCTGGGCCGTATGCCTTCGGCTGTGGGTTACCAGCCCAACCTAGCCACGGAAATGGGCGAACTGCAGGAGCGCATCACCTCTACCAGCAAGGGTTCCGTCACCTCGGTGCAGGCTGTTTATGTGCCCGCTGACGATTTGACCGATCCGGCGCCCGCCACAACGTTTGCTCACCTTGACGCGACCACCGTGTTGAGCCGTCCGTTGTCGGAACTGGGCATCTATCCGGCCGTCGATCCACTGGCTTCCACTTCGCGCATTCTTTCCGCGCGCATCGTCGGCCAGGATCACTACGATGTGGCACAGGGCGTCAAGCGTATCCTGCAGCGCTACAAGGATCTGCAGGACATCATTGCCATTCTCGGCATCGACGAGCTTTCAGAAGACGACAAGCTGACCGTCGCGCGCGCGAGAAAGGTGCAGAAGTTCCTGTCGCAGCCATTCCATGTGGCGGAGCAGTTTACGGGGATGGCAGGGCGCTATGTGAAGGTAGCCGACACGGTGCGCAGCTTCAAGGAGATTATTGCCGGCAAGTACGACGATATCCCCGAGCAAGCCTTCTATATGAAGGGCGCAATCGAGGAAGTGCTGGAGACGGCAGAGAAGTTGAAGGCGAGCGTGTAAAGGCAGAGATCAGAGATCAGTTTTCAGGGATCAGTCGACGGCGCTTCTGTGGCATCCAAGGTTCCCTGATCTCTGTTCTCTGACCGCTGATCTCTGAAAGGTTTTTATGGCTGACGAGACAAATCAACTGCGGGTACGGCTGGTGACGCCGGAGCGTGTGCTGTTTGAGGCGGCGGCCTCCGCGGTGGAGCTGCCGTCAAAGTCGGGGTACATGGAAGTGCTGTTCGGCCATGCACCGCTGATGGCGGAGTTGGGCGCTGGCGATGTGACGGTGCATCCTGTGGCCGACGGGATTGCGACGCGCTACAACGTGAGCTGGGGATTTGCCGAGGTGCTTCCGGACCGGGTGACGATTCTGGCATCGGATGCGCTGAAGCCGGAAGAGATTGACGTTCACCGGGCTGACGAGCAACTGAAGCGCGGCGAGAAGATGTGGAGCGAAGCGGGCGAGAGCGAAGAAGCCTACACGGTGGCGCTTGATGTGATCGCCGAGGCTGAGGCAAAGCTTGCATCGGCGGGTGAGAAGCACTAAAGACCGACCGGTTCTGTTGAAAACAAAGGCCTTGCTCCCATGGAGCAGGGCCTTTTTGGTCTTTCGGGCCGTTGCCGTTGAACCATAAGAAAACACTATTTTATGGGTTTTTGCGGGGGTTTTTTGGCTTAATCCTCTTCGTTTGTTGGGTTTGCAGCAAGAGTGGGGGGAGGGGTGGGGTGGCTGGACGCGCGGGCGGGGGGCGGCGTCTGGATTTTGCCTTCTTTGGGGACGGCTGCGAGGGCGACCTGGGCGGCGTAGAGGAGTTTGGTTCCGTGTTCCGGCTTGATGGCTCCAAGCAGCATGCCATAGGCAGCGCAGGCAATGAAGTCGCGGATACTTTGATGGCCGGTGAGCGGGGGCATCGCCATACGGTAGACTGAGACGGCACAGCGCTTGGCGCTATACACGCTCCCGGTTTTTTGCAGGGTGGCCCTGAAGGTCTTCTCCCAGCCCTCGACACAGAGGGCGACGGCGGGGATTTGGAGGGAGGGACAATATTTCTCGTCCAGCGTTTGGGCGACGGCGGGTTGGATTGTTGCGCTCATGAGGGGTTCTCCGGGAAGGGGTTTTACCTTCATGACCTAATTGTGCGCTTTTCGGGTTTAACTGCCTGCAAACATCTGAAAGGGATTCTGGGGTGTTGGCAGGGCGAAGAATGCGGGTCGATCCGATTGATTTGATTGGGGATCGGGGTACGCTGCGGTGGGCGGCCCAAGGGGGTTGGTCTCGGCGGGGGCTTGACACGAGAAAGCCAGCCGCGGGGTTATGGCTTGCTGTACCCAGCGATGGGGCTTGGGAGCGATGGGATTGCGGGAGCTTCGGGAATCATGCCGGGCCACATGGGCGCTTTCGTGAGTGATCTTTGAATGAAACGCTCATAGGACGCTAGGCGCCTGAGTCAAGACCCGGGCCGCTCGCCTTGAGTTTGCTGGGAACATCCCGTCTGTCCCTAGGTTTCCGTCTGTCCCTAGGTTTCGGAAAACGTTACCCCACGCATCGATTCCCGGCGAGCCCGTGGATGTGGTGAAGCTGATACCCCAGGCCGTGCCCTCCTTGACGGTCAGAATCCGGTCCCCAAATGCGAGGGACCGGTGGCACCCTCATCTGGGTTGAATAGGTCACCGGGACCGGGGCCACCCGCCCACGGTTGCCACCGAGACCCCGGCTGATAGAGTCTCTTCAACTATCCGGCGCCGCTCTTCTCGCGTGCGAAACCGCCGCGTCGCCTTCCCAACAGCAATAGCCGATGCGCTTGTACTCATGCACTCCCTTTCGCACGGACAGCCTCTGCTGCCCTGCAATCAAGAATGCCCGCCCGCCGTAAGTTTCGTCCAGACGGCCATGCGTAGACGCTTACGAAGGATGGGGCACCCTCATGTTTAAGGCGGATCAAGGGTGGGCCGCCCGCCGCGAAGCGACACCCGCCCGCTCATCACGATAAAACTGTGATGAACGGGGCACAGCTTCTTATAACTCATTGTGATTCTTCAGGGTTGATGACCGGGCCACCTGCCCCCTGGCTCAGCGGAACGATCTGTGGAAGCTGAAACGTCCCGTCGCCGTTGCCAAGATAGATCCAGAGGTCATTGGTTACTCCGTTGGCAATCACAAAGTCCTGGTGGCCGTCGCCGTTGAAGTCTCCGGTCACAACCGCCGTTGGCGTGGCTCCGCCCGGCAGCGTGGGGCGCATCTCGATTCCGGGCAAGACTGTACTCGTCGAGGATGCTCGCGGGGCGACAGCATGACTGGCGGCGATACGGTTCTGGAGAGCTTCGTTGCGCATGCGGCGCTGTTCCAACAATTTGGCGCCCGGCACCGCTCCATCAAATTGCGGCAGAGGAGCCGGATGGATTGAGCGGAAACGATGCTCGATCAGATCCTTCCGGCGCTGCGACGAGAGTTCCGTCTGCGCGTCTTTGGTCGACTGTGGCCGCATCGTCTGCGCCTGGAAATGCGGGACATGGATGCAAGCTAAGGCAGTAATAGCTGCGATCGTTCTGTGGAAGCGTTTCATCTTTTCTATCGACTCCGAGGACGGGTTATCGCGGGCGTCCTTCAACCAGCTAACTTAGAATAACCGTGTGCCGAAGCCTACCGATAACCTTGGCGAGTATCAATCCCATCCCCGGCGAGCCCGTCGAGGTGGTGAAACTGACACCCCAGGCCGTGCCCTCCTTGGCCGTCAGAATCCGGTCCCCAAATGCGAGGGACCGGTGGCACCCTCATCTGGGTTAGAAAAAGTCATCGAGACCGTGGCCAACCGCCTCCCCAGCTTCGTGGTCTCCCACTCATCCACGATAAAACTGTGGATGAATGGGGCACAGCGGACTCTTGGTCATTTCATGGCCGGGCCACCTGCCCTTTCGGCAATGTGACGCCGGTGTCGCTCTGCTTTTGGGCCTACTATTTGCCTGCCGGAGGAATGCTGAATTCTTCCGAGAACGAGAAATCCATAGACGGCGGTATCAGAGAACGCTCGTCACCCTTTGCCGGCTTAGCAGCTATCAGCCATTGTTGCCAGGCTGCCAAGCCGGAATAGTATCCGATCTTGAGTTTGTGCAAGCCGTTTAGGGCTACCGTCACTCTGCTCCTCGATCCGTTGGTGCTTGAAGTGATCGCCTCGGCTGGGTCCGAAGCCTCGTCGACGAGGCTCAGAGTTTGGCCAGGCTTTAGGACCTTCGCCGACCTGGATGGAACATCGTAATAAGGGCCTAGGGCGATCAAAGCGCCCTCGTTTGTGCGGTGCAAGAGTGAGAGAGTTGTCATATATGAAGCCCTAGGCACCTCAATGTAAGGGACATAGAGATCCGTGCTCCCCTGGTTCCTCAACTCATAGCGGATTTCTACAAGTCCAGGCGCACTCCGTGTGACTCCAATGATGGAGACGCCGAGAGTTGGTTTGCTAGCCTGTGCCTGTGCCACTCCTGTCGCCAGTATGACAGCGACAGTCAAAACCGCTTCACTGCGCCGTAACCGTAATTGATTGAGGCGCGACATAAATCGGAGGAGGGCCAAAAACACAACGTTCAATCTGGTTACCGATATCATGATCAATTGGATCACTCCTTTGCGCGGCACTTGGAGGGCCCCCGCGCGGCCCGACATACGCCCCTGCGGCGTCACCGCCGGCGAATCGCTGCATTGCCAGGGCATTGCCAGTCTCATGGATATACGTTCGCATTGCCCTGTCTTTATCTCCCAAAACCCCACTTGCGACGTAAACAGTAGATCGTCCCGTAGGAGCCACTTGCGCCCCTGTCGTACCGTCTACATCACCGCCTCCCGAATAGCCGATCATTGCTGCCAACTGATCCGAGGATTTGGTTGCATTCATGAATGGAAGATTTGCATTTGTCAAAACCAGACCCGACCCAATCCAGGTATTCAAGCAGGCCCCGAGACCAGGCTGCTTTAGCGCTGAGTTGACTATGTCCACAACGCGTGGCGAACTTTGCTGTTGGGCCGGCGACCCGTTCTTGACCTCTGGCGTTCCCTCGCTTCCTCCTGGCCCATGCCGGCCACCGCTTTCATCGCTGCCGGATCCTCCGCAAGCCGCAGAGATCCCGCCCGCGCAGGCTGAGCCCATTGCAGCGTCAAACTTGTTGTTAAAGCCGTCTAGCGTGTCGTCCGCTTCGTGCCCATCCAAATCCGGTGCAGATTCCGGGTTGTTCCCAGCGAAAGCATAGAGGTTGAGAGATTGTGGGCTGCTCAGTTTGGAATAAGGAACAGGCTCCGGTTTGTTTGCCCAGTCGGGGCTCATGAAGCGGCCCATGTTCGAATTGCTGAACCTCGCGCCGAAGTTGTCCAGTCCGGTCTCCGGATCCCGCTCCTTGCCTTCGAACTTGTAGTGCTGATTGGTCAGGCTCTGCGTGACATTAGCTTCGCCACCATAGGGTTCGTAGTCGCTCTCGTTCTCCACGCCCCCTGAAGAGGTCGCCAGCACACTCGACG
>Ga0302320_10006197_pt1 | contig 26619 bp, 20 predicted proteins | sample Bog_T0_3_FD_202130 | JGI IMG/M metagenome (GOLD analysis project Ga0302320, IMG submission 202130) | Peat permafrost microbial communities from Stordalen Mire near Abisko, Sweden - Bog_T0_3 | ecosystem: Environmental > Terrestrial > Soil > Wetlands > Peat | place: Sweden: Abisko, Stordalen Mire...
GAGGATAGCGCCGAAGAGAAAGAGAAAGAACTGAATCACCTCCGTCAGCATGACTGTCCGAATGCCGCCGAAGAGCGTGTAGACGGTCGTGACCGTGCCAATGGCCGCCGCCAAGACATAGGTCCAGCGCGGGTCCGCTCCCATTACCCGGATCAGGACCGTCGAGACTAAGTAGAGGATCAGCGCCATCCAAACCAGCCGGGTCAGGATATAGGCCAGCGATCCGGCCTGGCGCACCGAGCGGCCCAGCCGGGCCTCGAGCAATTCATAGGCGCTGGTAATCGGCAGGCGCATGATCGAGGGGATCAGCAACCAGCCGACGGCGAGATAGAGAAAGGGCAGCGTCAGCAGCGGCGCGTAGAGGGTGAGCGCCGGCCCGAACGAGATATATTCCCCGGGATTGCCGAGGTAAGTGATGACGCTGGTGGTAGCGGTGAAAAAGGAAATGCCGGCCAGAAACGGCCGGACGCTGCGGCCGCCGGTGAAATACTCCTCGCTCGTGGCCGGGCGGCGGGACGAACGGAAGCCGATCGTCAGGAGCAGCCCGGCATAGCCCGCCAGGACCAGCCAGTCGAAACCACCAAAATCGCGCGGGGTGACGGTCATCGCGTCAGTTTGGATTAGGGGAGATAGGCTGGGGGACGGTCGCCACCGGCCGCAACCTATCTAGGATTTAGACAGACGGAAGAGAATTGTCCACGGGCGGTCCCGGGCTAGTCGTGTTCCCGCGCCCTTTCGTCCTCCCTTCCTCCGCCCCATGACTCCCTCCGAAATCTTCTCCCATCTGCCCCCCAACCGCGTCGGCGCGAGCGACCGCCGCTATATGAACGAGGTCCTCGATGCCGGCTTCAGCAACACCAAGGACCCGGGCAACATCGTCGCCCGCTTCGAGACGGCTTTCGCCGAAAAGTTTGGGATGCGCTACGCCATCGTGATGAATTCGGGCTCCGGCACCATGCTGGCCGCCCTGATCGCGGCCGGCGTCGGGCCGGGCGACGAGGTCATCGTCCCTTCCCTCACTGCCGCGGCCACGGCCTTCGTCGTCATCGAGTGCGGCGCCGTCCCGGTCTTCGTCGACAGCCATCCCGACACCTTCTGCCTGGATCCGGTCGATGTGGAGCGAAAGCTCACCCCCTACACCAAGGCCATCATCCCGGTCAGTATCTTCGGGTTGTCGCCGGACTACGATCCGATCATGCGCTTGGCCCGCGAACGGCATTTGACCGTGATCGAGGACAATGCCCAATGCTTTCTCGCGCACTATAAGGGCAAGCTCGTCGGCAGCATTGGCCACGCCGCCAGCTTCAGCTTTCAGGGCTCCAAACACATGACCTCGGGCGGCGACGGCGGCGCCACCGTCACCAACGACGAAAATTACGCCAAGGAGATCCGTAAGATCAGCCACCAGGGCTTCCGCACCCTCACCGGCAAGGCCGGGGCCTCGATGGTCCCGAAGGACCTGCGCCAGGATTGGGCCTTCGAGCGCCACGACCGGCTGGGCTATAATTTCCGGATGTCGGCCATGCAGGCGGCCCTCGGCCTGGCCCAGCTCGAGCGGCTGGATTATCTCGTGGCCGCCCGCCAATATATCGCCGCCCAGTACGCGGCGGTGCTGCAGGAGACCAAATGCACCTGGCTGATTCCGCCCGTCACCCCGCCCGGCCTGACCCACAGCGCCTGGACCTGGGTCTGCAAGCTGGACGAGAAGCAGGTGGGCGTGGATTGGCGCGAATTCCGCAAGCGCTTCCTCGCCCATGGGGGCGACGGCCTCTATTCGGCCTGGCGGCCGCTCCATCTCGAACCGATCTTCCAGACCATGGCGTATTTCGGCTCCCGCGAGCGCTCGCCCAACTTCGATCCCCGCTACAAGGGCACGGTCAAAAGCTACCAGGTCGGCGACTGTCCCGTCCTCGAAGGCATGCAGAAGATTCTCTGCCTATTCAAAACCAGCATGCAGACCCTGCCCAAGGCCGAGGCCCAGATCGAAGCCCTGCGCCAGACGATAAAGTCGTTCGGCTGAGCCCTCAGTGCTTCGTCTCGATCTGGACCGTGTCGAGCTCGATGTAGCCCTCGGGCAGATGGGAGGTCCAGACCGGATAGTCCCGGCCGGGGCGCAGCCGGTGCGGGTTGCCCTTGAGCGGCCCCATCGGGCGGACATCGAGGGGAAAAAGCACGAGCATGATGTTGGTGCGCACTTCCCGGAGCGCCGACTCCAGCGGCAGGACATTGTAGTAGTCCAGGCGGTTGTAGCGTCCGCCCAGGGCCGTCCATTTCTTTTCGTTCACCGACAGGACGGCCGACTGTTCCTTCCACTGCTTGCCCACCTTGAAAGGCCGGCTGGTCAGGAGCCACCCGGTGCAGATGTCGCCGATCTTGGACTGGACGAGCAGCACTACCTCCGCTCCCCGCGTCGCCAGCTCCCCGCGCAGGCGCAGGGTTAGCCGCGCGTTGCGAAAATCCCGAGAATAGCCCCCGGCGACGAAACGATTGGGCCCGCCCACCTCCTTGGTCTGCTCGCCGAACGGCCCGCGGGTGTTGAGCGTGAATAGCATGTGCAAATAGCCCGCGCCGGGAGGGGCGTGGTTGTAATCGACCCACCAGGGGCTCCGCGTGGTCATGCGGCCCTTCTTCCAGCCTAGAGGCGCGCCGCCGCTATCGAAGTTGCCGCTGGAGGCGAAGGAGCTGATCCAGCCGCCCGGCCCCCGGTCAAATGTTTCGCGGTAAATGGAGGACATGAATCTATTGGGTCAAGGGGTTGCGATGCACTTCAAGCTCAAAGCCCCGGGCGGCCCCGGGCATCTTCCACATGCTGTCGTCATAGACGACATAGAGGACGCCGGGCCGGATTTCCCGAACGCCCATGTACTGCGTCGTCGGAGCCCCGGAGCGGTATTGCACAATGTGGCTCCAGCTGTCGCCGCCGTCGCAGCTGAAAGCGAGGTAGTTGCCGTTGCGCGGGGTGTGCCAATCCTGCTTGTAGCGCTTTTCCGGCGCCCGCAGGCCGAAGCCGCAGACGAGCGTACCATCGCGCATCTCGATCAGCTCGGGATCCACCATCGAGCCGTTCATCTCATCCCGCGGCACGAAATCGGGCGCCTTCGGATCATAGCCGAAAAGGCCCTCCCAATCCTGCACCCGATAGATATCGAGCCCGGGCAACCGCATGGGCTGGGGATGCTCCCAGGTCACGCCGTTGTCGTCGGAATGGGCCTGATGGAGCTGGCGACCGGTGCGCATGATGCAGATGAGCCGGCCGGCATGGGCGCCTTGGGAAACCCGGGCGAGAACCGGCTCGGCGAAGCCCTCGGTGCCCACCCCGCTGTCCACCCCGACGGTGGCGAGATAAGCCCAACTCGCACCATGGTCGCGGGAGCGCACCACCACCGTCCGCGATTTCAGCATGGTCGGCATGTAGCCGGAAGCCGCCGAATCGCCCTCAAAGCGGCAGTACAGCGTGGTCAGGAGGTCGCCGCCGGGCAGTTCGAGGATCGAGCGATGCAGGCGGGCCGACGCCTCCGTCTTGCCGATATCGTTGCTCGAGCCCTGCCACCTAATATGCGGCAGCTTGAAATCGACCCAGAAGGGCCCCTCCACCGTGCGCAGATCGTCATGGGACTTCCACAATTCCCCGATCCCGTGGCCCGGCGTCTTTCCTTCCATCACGTAGGTGTCGAGCAGCAGGATGGTGCCGTCGGCGCATTGAACCGCCCCACCCTCCAAATTGACGTCGTCGTGATTGGCTTGGTGGGTCCAGGGCGTCCAATGGCGGCCCCCGTCGCGGGATAAGGCCGAGCCCATCCGCACGAGGAACACCTGCTTGTCCTTGGTCCGAAAAGGGGGCGCCGTCAGTTGGGCCTGGCAAAAAAGCGTCCCCTGGCCGGAAAGGAAGAGAAATGGCTGCCGTCCGTCGTGGGCAATGATCGGGGCGGAGGGATGCAAAACCAGGGCAAAGCGCGGATCGCCGGTGATGGTAATCAACCGATTCGGGACGTTTTCCCGGGGCAGCGTGTCGGTGAGGAACCAGGACTCGTCGCGGTTCGGGACCGTGGTGGCCGAAAGCTGCCGGCCGGCCATCAACAGGCAGAGCAAAAGAAAGCGCTTCTTATTCATGAGAAAAGTGTCCAAAGACAGGCAGGGTACGGTTCGGAGTGCACCAAATCGTACTATCCCGGTCAAAGACAAAGCCATGACGAGTTCGCCGCAAGATTCTCCTCCCTCCCAGGCGCCAGCCGTTTGGCTGCCCACGGCGACGGCAGCCTATGAGCAGATGCTGGGGGCACTCGCGACCGCGATGGCCAGCGTGCGCTTCGAGTTCTACATCTACAAGCCCGACCGCACGGGCGATCGGTTCCGCCAGGCTCTCGTCGCGGCCGCCGCGCGCGGGGCCCAGGTGCGCGTCCTCCTCGACGCTTTTGGCTCTTCTGGCCTGCCCCCCGACTATTGGCAGGGCCTGACCCAGGCCGGCGGCCAAATGGCCTATTTCAATCCCCTCTCCGTCGTCCGCCTCCCCATCCGCAGCCACCGCAAGCTGCTGGTGGTCGACGACTGGATCGCAATCATCGGCGGCTTCAATATTGGCGACGAGTACGAAGGCGACGGGTTCACCCGTGGCTGGCGGGACCTCGGGCTCGCCATCCAGGGCCCCGCCGTCCTGCGCTTGGCCTCCTCCTTCGAACTGCTGTGGCAGCATCGCAACTTCCGGCATTTCCGCATGATCCGCCTGCGCCGCTCGGTCTGGCGCCACCGAAAAAAGGCGGGGGCCGGCACCGAGGTGATGCCGATCGGCCTCGGCATGGGACGGAACACCTTCGACCAGTCCCTCCTCAAGGCCCTGCGCGGCGCCCAGGAGGTCCGCATCGTCGCCTCCTATTTCGCGCCCAGTTTTCGCCTGCGACGCGCCCTGATGCGGGCGGCGCACCGGGGCAGCCGGGTTCGGCTGATCCTGGCTGGCGCCACCGACGTGCCCTTTGTTCAGGCGGGGGCCCGCAGTCTGTACCGCCGGATGCTCGCCGCCGGTATCGAGATCGCGGAATACGACGCCCAGGTCCTCCATGCCAAGCTCGGAATCATCGATGACACGGTCTACGTGGGCTCGGCCAATCTCGACGCCCGCTCGCTCGGCCTGAATTACGAAATCATGATCCGGAGGCTCGATCCGGCCCTCGCGGCCCAGGGTCGCGAGATTTTTGACCAGGATTGGGGGCGCTCCCGCCCCATCCTCGCCTCCGCCTGGAGGAAGTACTGGACTTGGACCCGCCAGGTGCACGGGATGGTCGCGCTCTTTTTTATTACCAAGATCGATCCCTGGTATGCCCACCGCCAACTGCGCCACCTGACGTAAGGGCGGGCCCTAGACGACGAGACGGCGACTGATGTCGGCAATGCGCGCGCAGCCGGCCAGAGTCATCGACCGCTCCAGCTCCGACCGGAGCAATTCGATCACCCGGGCGACACCGGCCTCGCCGTCCACTGCCAAACCCCAAAGGTAAGGCCGGCCGATCAGGACAGCACGCGCCCCCAGGGCCAAGGCCTTGAGGACATCGGTGCCACGGCGAACGCCACCGTCGACATAAACTTCCACCCGGCCGGCGGCGGCCTGCACGACCTCCTCCAGCGCATCGCAGGTGGCCAGGACCGTGTCCAGCTGGCGGCCCCCGTGATTGGAGACAACGATGGCCTTGGCGCCGTGCTCGATCGCCAACTGCGTGTCCTCTGCGGTCATGATGCCCTTCACCACGACCGGGAGCCGGGTGAGATCGCGCAGCCACGCCATGCCCTTCCAGGTCAGCCCGGGGTCGTGCATGAACGGCTTCCCCGGGCTGCGATAAGGCATGAGGGTGTTCTGGGTGATGCCCGGCGGCGGCGCCGAAAATTTATTGCGGGCATTGCGGTCGCGGATCCCATCCAGGGGCGCATCCACCGTCAGACAAAGGGCGGTGTAGCCGGCCGCCTCCGCCCGCCGGGCGACCGCCGCGGTGACATCGGCGTGGTTCAGGCAGTACATTTGCAGCCAGCGCGGGCCCGGCGCGGCTGCCGCCACCGCTTCCAGATCGTAGCCCGAGCCCATGCTCAGGACCTGGATCATCCCCGCCGCCGTCGTGGCGCGAGCCACCCCGGCCTCGCCGTCCGGGTGGGCCATGGTGTTGATCGAACAAGGTGCCGTCATGATCGGCATCTTCACGGCCTGCCCCAGTATCGTTGTGCTCAGATCGCAATGGGTGACGTCCATGCAGACGCGGGGGCGCAGGCGCAGGCGGTTCCACGCCGCTTCGTTGTCGCGGAGGGTCACCTCATCGGCGGCCCCGCCGGCAAACCAGTCATAAGGGCCCAGGCCAAGGCGTTCCTTGGCCTGGAGCTCGTATTCGCGGAGATTGAGGGGTTGGTCCATAAGCTTAGAGGGCGGGCTGGAGGCTCGGCGCCGCGCGCGGGCGCATGAAGAGGCAGAGCAGCGCCCCGACCGCAATCGCGAGGCCGGTCAGGGGAAGGTAACGGCCCAGATCGACATGCCGGTCACGGAGGGCGCCGGCCCAGACGATCACGACCGCGCCGAAGATCGCCGAAGCGGTGTTCAGCACCCCGAAGGCGGTGGCGCGGTAGCGCGAATCGCAAATCAAGCAGAGAGTCGGCATCATGTTGGCGGCGGAGAATCCCGCGCCCACTCCCCATAGAGCCAAAGTCGCAACGGTGACGAGATAAAGCGAGCTGGGTCCGGCCAGAAAAAATCCCGGAATGGCCGCGCACAGGCCGATCACCGGCACATAGAGGCGGCCGCGTTCGTTGGTCCGGCTCCAGCGATCCGCCCAGGCCCCCCCAATCATCAGGCCCAACACTTGGGGGATGCAGATGGAGGAATTGGTCGTGATCCCGGCCGCCGCCTGGGTCACGTGAAAATGCTCCTGCAGGTAAACCGGCATCCAGCTGATGACGACGTACGCGACCCCGCCCAGGATCCCCCAGTAGATCATCGCGATCAGAAACCGGAAATTGCTGAGCAATTCGCCGAAGGCCTGCAGCATGTCCTGGACGGCGGCGCCAAATCCCGGCCGCCGCCGCCCCGGCGCGGGCGCGCCCGGCGCCGGGGCTTCGCGGACCGGATCGCGCAAAAGCAGCAGAAGCGGAATGCAGTAGAGCAGGCTCGGGATGCCGACGATTGCAAAAGCGTAGTTCCAGCCGAAGTGCTCGGCCAGCCAGCCGCCGCCACCGCCGATCGCCCCGCCCACCACGGTCCCGACCAAATGGAGCCCGACCGCCAGACCGCGGGTCGGCCCGCGATGGTAGTCGGTGATCAAGGCGCTGGCCGCCGGCAGATAGCAGCCCTCGCTCACCCCCATCAGCGCCCGCATGATGAGGAGCTCCTGATAGGTGCGGGCGTAGCAGCACAGCCAGGTCGTGGTCGACCATACCGCCACGATGATAATGATCAGCCGGCTGCGACCGAACCGGTCCGCCAGATAGCCCCCCAAGAGGCTCATGGCCGCGTAGACCACGAGGAAAAGCGAACTGATCGACCCAAACTCCGCCTCCGTCATGGGAATCGAGGCCTCGATCGACTGGTGCATGGTCACGAGCATGGAGCGCGTGATGTAATTCGAGGCCGCCACCCCAAAGAGCAGCCCGACCACGACCCACGCGCGCAGCGTGGGCCGGGCCTCCGGAATCACCGATACGGCGGTCGACAAAGGCGGCCTAGGTCAGCGAGATCACGCGGTTTTCCGCCGAGGCCTGCATCAGCGCCAGGCTGACCACCACGCCGGCCCGGCCGTCCGGGCCGTTGCCCGCCACCATCGGCTTGCCGTTGATGCCGTCGACGAACGACTGCATCTGGTCGTAGAAAGCCTGCATCCGCCCCACCGTGGTGAAGGCCTTCTCCGGATCGTCGAAGGGCACCGCCGGCTGGGTGGAGACGTGCCGCCAGCCACCCTGCTTGTCCGAAAGGAAAGTGTCGCCGAAGGCATCCATGTCGATCAGTCCCGCGCTGCCGATGATGCTGAGGCGCGCGCCCTCCCGGGGGTACGGGCCGGCCGCGGCGTTGGTGCAGTGCACCGAACACACCGCCCCGTCGGAGAATTCCAGGACGCCGACCGTCGTGTCCTCCAGAGTCCGGTTGGGGATGTAGCTGCGGGAGAAGCCCGACACCTTGACGATTTCCGCGCCGGTGAACCAGCGCATCATGTCGACCCCGTGCGGCAGCCCGTCGATGAGGAAGCCGATCGCGTCCGGCCGATTGATCCATTGGAACTTGTTGCCCCCGAAATTATCGTCCATCCGCCGAATCATCGAATAGTGCATGCTCTGCACCCGGCCGATCGCGCCGGACCGGATCAGCTCCCGCACCTTGGGCGGATTGGTCCGGAAGCGCGAATTGTACGCCGTGGCGATGACCAATTTGCGTTTGGCCGCCTCCGCCAGCATCTCGTCGCAGTCGGCCACCGTAATGGCCATGGGCTTTTCGACCAGGACGTGCTTGCCCGAGCGCAGCGCCTGCATGACCTCGTTGTGGTGCAGAGCATGCGGCGTCGTCACCACGATGGCGTCAATGTCGGTGCGCTTCACCATCGCTTCCAGGCTCGCCTCGCAGGTGGCGCCGAACATCTGGGCCATGGCGGGGGCGCGGCTGCCGCCCCAGACCGAGACTAAGGCTGCTTGCGCGCCGAGATGCTTGATCGCCTCGGCATGGGTGCGACCCATGTAGCCGGAGCCGGTGATTCCAAATCGGATTTTGTTCATAGAGGAAATGATTTAGCCGCGGGGCCGTTCGGACCAGGGTCGCAGCGGGACGCGGAGCTTCACCGAGGGATTGACCGGGAAGCGGGGCCAATAGCCCTGGACCAGGGCCGCCGCCGATTCGCCCACGGTTCGCGCCAGCTGTTCCTCCGCCTCGGCCGAGGAAGCGCCGTAATGGGGGGTGAAGATCACCTGCTCGAACTGGCGGAGGGGGCTCGCCGCCGGCAGGGGCTCGACCGTCACCACGTCCAAAGCGGCGCCGGCGATCCACTTTTCCGCCAGCGCGCGGACCAAGGCCTCCTCGTTCACGACCGGGCCCCGGCTGGTATTGACCAGGAGTGCCGTCGGCTTCATCGCCCGGAGCTCTTTCTCGCCGATCAGGCCCCGGGTCGCCGGCAACAGCGGGACGTGGATTGAAATCAGATCGGATTCCCCCAGGAGCCGATCCAGCGCCAGGATCTCGACGCCCGGCTCGGTCGCCCCGGCGGGCAGATACGGATCGGTCGCGATCACGCGCACGCCGAAGCCCGCCATCCGCTTGGCCACGCCCCGGGCGATCCGACCCAGCCCGACCAAGCCCAAGGTGAGATGATTGAGGCGCCGCAACGGACCGTAGGCGGGAAAATTGTACCAGCCACCCGCCCGGATCGTCCGGTCCATCACCGTCACGCGCCGGGCCATGGCCAGCAAGAGGGCCGCCGCGTGGTCGGCCACTTCTTCCGTGCAGTAGTCGGCCACATTGGCGACAACGATCCCCGCCGCGGTGGCTGCGGCCACGTCGATGCGGTCGTAGCCCACCCCGTACATCACGATTCCCCGGCAGCGCCGGAACTGGGCGATCGCCCGGGCGGTGACCTGGGAGGCCTCGACCAACACCACGTCCACGTCCGCGCCGGCCGCGATGATCTCGTCCTCCGTCGCGCACTTGCGCAGGATGAGGTCCGCGCCGGCCGCGGTGATAATTTTGTTTTCGATCGCGTAGTCGTGGCGACTGTCGAGATTGAGGACTTGAGGGCGGGCGGTCATGAGGGCTGGCCGAGGCCTTTCGGCTCCTCGGTGTTGATCAGGAAGAAAAGGAGGGCGCACAGGGCGGCGCACAGCCCGGCGAAAATGAGGCTTTTGCTTAGATCGATCTGCAGGTCCCGCATCACGCCGGCGCCGTAGATGGCCAACCCGCCGGCCACGGCGCCGGCGGCGTTGGTCAGCCCATAGGCCGTGGCCCGGTATCGCCGGTCGGTCACCATGCAGAGGACGGGCATGACATTGGAACCCAGGCAGCCGACCGCGAGGCCCCACAGGCAGAGGCAAACGATGGTCGAGCCGAGGATGACGGAATGGCCGGCCAGCCAGAAGCCCGGGGCCGCGATGGCGAGGCCGATGACCGGCACCCAGATCCGGGCCCGGCCGTTCCGGCGGCTCCAGCGATCGGCCCAAATGCCGCTGAGCAGGAGGCTGAACAACTGGGTGACGTAAACATAGCCGGTGGCGGAGATGCCCGCCGCGCCCTGGCCCATTTTAAAATGCTCGTGCATGTAGGTCGGCATCCAGCCGATCAGAATCCAGCTGACGGCGTTTTGCAGGGCCGAGACTAAAACGATGGCCAGCACCGACCAGGTGGTCAAAAGGCTGGCCAGGGCGGCGCCCACGCGGATGGGCGGCCCTTTGGCGACCGCGCCACTCGGCCTCAGGCCGGTGCCGGAGGCCTCGGGCGGATCCCGCAGCCAGACCGCTAGAACGATGGCAAAGGCCAGGCTGGGAAGGCCGAAGAGAATAAAGGAGTAGGACCAGGCGTGCGTCTCCGCCAGCCAGCCGCTCATGCCGCCCAGGATCGCCCCGACCACCAATCCGCCCATATGCAAACCGGTGGCCAAGGAGCGGGTGCGGCCCCGATGGTAATCGGTCACCAGCGCGCTGGCCGAAGGCATATAGCAGGCCTGGCTGATGCCCATGATCGCCCGCAGGACCAAGAGCTGGTGGAAAGTCTGGGCGTAAGCGGTCAGAAGCGTGACCGTCGACCAGGCCAGCATGCTGAGGATGATGACAATGCTGCGGTTAAACCGGTCCGCCAGGAGTCCGCCCAGGGGATTGAGGGCGGCATAGACCCAGAGAAAGACCGAGGTGAGCAGGCCGAACTGGCTCTCCGTCATCGGAATCGCCGCCTCAATCGACCCGTGCATCGTCACGAACAAATTGCGGGTCATGTAATAGGAGCAGGCCGCCGCCCAGAGCAGAGCGAGCACCAGCCAGGCCCGGCCGCCGGGCCGGTCGTCAGCCACGGCCATTCCCACTCCCGACCCGGGCGATGAACTCATTCAACCAAGCTCAACCAGCCGGCGCTCGCGAGTCGAGGTCAACATGCCCAGACAGGCCGCCAAGCCGGCCCGGCCATCCACGCCCGTGCCAATGGCCATGGGCTTGCCCTCGATTCCGTCGATAAAAGACTGCATCTGGTTGCGGTAAGCCTTCATCCGGAGATCGCCGAAGGCCGTATCCGCACTCTCCCAACCGATTTTGGGCTGGGTCGCCACGAGCTTCCAGCCGTCCTTGCGATTGGACATATGGAGTTCGCCCATGGGATCGAGGTCGAGCAGGCCGGTCGTGCCGATAATGCTGTAGCGCGAATACTCGCGCGGATAAGGCCCGGGCACGGCACAGCTGGTGTTCACCGTCGCGACGGCCCCGCTGGTGAATTCCATGATACCGGCCGTCGTGTCCTCGACTTGCCGGCCGGCAATGAAGGTGCGGGAAAAGCCCGCCACCGTCTTGACCTCGGCGCCGGTCAGCCAGCGCATCAGGTCCACCCCATGGGGCAAGCCGTCGATGATGAAACCGACATTCTCCGGCATTTTGATCCAGGCCATCTTGTTGACGCCGCCGAAGTTCTGGTTGTTGAACAGCTCCACGTCGATGAAGAAGGTGAGATGCATGTTCACCACCTGGCCGATGGCGCCGCTCGAGATCAATTCCCGAGCCTTGAGCGGCAAGTCCCGGAAACGCAGGTTGTAGCCGACCGTCAGGGTGAGCTTCTGGCGGGCCGCCGCCGCGACCATGCGGTCGCAGTCCGCCAGATTGGTCGCCATGGGCTTCTCCACCATGACGTGCTTGCCCGCCTCCAGCGCCAGCATCACTTCCTGGATGTGGCAGTGATGCGGGGTCGTGACGATGACAGCGTCGATGTCCTTCCGGCGCATCAACGCCTCCAAGCTCGCCTCGCAGACGATGCCATACCGCTCGGCCAGAGCCGGGGCGCGCGTTCCGCCCCACACCGCCACCAGGGTGGCGTTGCCGGCCGTCTTCTCCAGCCAGCGGATCGCTTCGGCATGGGTCCGCGCCATGTAACCCGAACCGGTGATGCCGAACCGCAGCTTCTTCACTTGGAATCGAGGGAGTAGAACTTGAGCTTGGCCTCGTCCACCTCCACCCCCAGGCCCGGTGTCGTCGGCACGGTCATCTTGCCGTCCTTGAACTCGAGCGGCTTGACCAGGAGATCGTCGAGGAAGGGGTTCTCGTCCACCCCGATCTCGGCCAACGGCGCCTCCGAATCCCGAGAATAGGATAGGTTGGGCAGGAGCGAAACCAAGTGCACGCAGGCGGCGGTGTTGAGGCCGCCGGCCCAGCAGTGGGGCATGCAGGGAATGCCGTAGAGGCGCGCCATCTCGGCGATGAAGAGACACTCGGCGATACCGCCCGCCAGCGCCGGATCGGGCTGGACGATGTCCATGGCACGACGCGAGATAGCCTCTTTGAAGTTGCCGCGCGAAGTCATGCCCTCGCAGGCCGCGAGCGGGATATCGAGCTTGGCCCGGATGAGGTCATAGGCGGCATATTCCGGCGTGCTCTGCGGCAGGGGCTCCTCGAACCAGTAGAAGCCCAGGCGCTCCAAGTGGCGCCCCATCTCGATGGCGGTGCCGACCGTATAGCAACCGTTGCCGTCGGCCATCAGCTTGAAGTCCGGCCCGACCGCGGCCCGGACCTTCTCCAAAGCGGCGACGTCCTTACGGACCGGGAAAGCCCCGATGCGAAACTTGTAGGCCCGAAAGCCGCGTTTTTTCGCCGCGAGGGCGTCGCGGGGATACTGCTCCTCGGGATCCACACCCTCGAGGTAGCCCATGGCGGAGCAGTAGCAGTCCACCTGGTCGCGCAATCGTCCGCCGTAGAGGTCGGAAACGGAAATGCCGAGCGCTTTGCCGCGCAGATCGTCCAGCGCGATGGCCACGGCGCCCACCGCCATGCCGTTGCCGAAATTGCGGCCCCAGATCTCGTTCCAGAGCGGTCGGAACGCCACCGGGTTCCGGCCGATGAGAATGGGGGCGTATTGCTGTTCGATCAGGCTGCGCACTCCGCCGAAGGCGGCGGTTTCGCCCCAACCGCTGACGCCGGCATCGGTCTCCAGCTTGACGATGAGGACTTGCCGTTCCCGGTAGAAATGATTTCCGGGCCCGGCGGCGTGCTTGAGTTTATGTTGGAGGACATAGGTCCTGACGGCAGTGATTTTCACGGGAAAAATTCTGGGGCTGGCTCTCGATGGGGGTCCGGGAACAGAGCGGCCCGCACTCGACGTGCGGGCCGCTCGAAGTTGCCAGATCACTAGGTCGGACGGAAACCGATCCGAGGACCGGCGACTAGTACTTGTAAGTCAGTTCGAACGAGAAGGTCGCCGGCATGCTCGGATCCGCGAACACCGGCGTCTGGTAATTGACGACATAAGCCTCGTTGAGGATGTTGTCGACGCGGACAGTGACCGCCCAGTGCTTGGTGATCTTGTATTCGACGAAGGCCGTGACATCGGTCCCGGTCTGGAGCTTGATGAAGTTCGGGACCCCCGTGGCCGTGTCGGTGAGGACGCCGGAGGGGGTGACCCAGCGGCCACCCAGGCGGTTCATACCGCCGCCAAAGGCCAACCCGTTCAGGGCACTATCGTGGCCGAAGGTGTAGCGGGTGAAGATGCCGAGGGTGTTATTCCACGACAGGGCGACCGGATTGTTATTCGGGTCGACATCGTGACCGGCATACCAGGCCCCAATCAGCTGCCAGCTCGGCGTGATCAGGAACGAAACGTCGCCGTCGATGCCTTCCAGGGTGGTGGTGCCGATGACCGCGGCGTAATTCAGGCCGTTGGGCAGAAGGCCGGCCACGGTGTTAAGGCTGTTGGTCGTCACCGTCTTGAACCAGGCGGATTCGCCGGAAAGGCGGCCGCCCAAGAGGTTCCACTTAATGCCGACTTCGGTGCCGGTACCGACTTGGTTCGGAGCCAGTCCCCCGTTTTCGAGCAAAGAGCCCAGCGGAGTCGCGAAGTTGGTCGACTCAAGGGCGTAGACCGAGAGCTGCTTGGTCAAGTGACCGACGGCACCGAGACGGTGAACCCACTGCTGCCCCGGGGTGTGCGTGGCGACGTACGGCACTGTGCCCCAGTTCGGGACGGCTTCGGTGTCGATGTTCGCCCAAGTGAAGGCGGCGGTCAGGGTCAGCCAATTCGGAATGATATCGGCTTCGTGCTGCCAATAGATCGAGTCCTGGATGACGGTGTTGTAGGCGCCGTAAGTCGTGCCCGTCGGGGGCGGCGGGAAGGACGAGGCGCCGCCGAGCGGCGTGCCGGCCGTCTGGCCAAACGGAATGACCTCTTTGCCGCCGACCGGACCATTTGGGTAGGGAAACGGTAGCGTCTGCCAGTAGGACTGCTTGTCGGTCCAGTCGCTGAAATTGAAGCCGAAATTATCCCGGTTCGGGACCTCGTAGTCGCTTGAGCCGAGCGTGTAGTGGCCCTGGGCGTCAGCCAGCATCGTCCAGTAATCGAAGCGTTCGTCCGCCAGGCGATTGATCCAGGTCTCGGTCTGGTTGTCGAAGTTCGCCGCGGTCGGGCTGAAGTACTTGCCGTACACTTTTTGGTGCCAGAAGGTGCCGGTGACGCGGGTTTCCCAATTGTCGGACAGCTTCTGCAGCCATTCGCCCGTGATATTCTTCATTTCCCAGGCCGGAGCGTAATCCTGCGTGCGGTTGTCCGAGTTCTTCCAGCCGGCGCCGGTGTAGAGCTTACCCTGGGGGGTGAGCAGGCCCATGCCCTGCTGGGCGATGGTCTTTTCGTAGTTATAATAGAGGCGAATCGAGGAATCGCGGTACTTGACGGCGAATTCCGGGAAGATCGACTCACGAAAATTGCGGTTCAGGTTGAAGTAGCTTTTGCCGTCCTGATAGGCGCCAATCAAACGGTAGCTGATGACGGATTCGCCCAGCTTGCCCAATGGGCCGGTGGAATCGACCGTGTAGCGCTGAAAGCCCCATTCGTCGATGCTGGCCGTGGCGATGTTCTGGGAGTAAGGCAGCGGCTTCTTCGTGGTGGCGAGCACGACACCACCGATGCCGGCTCCGAGGTAGAAGGCCTGCGCCGGCCCCTTGATCACTTCGTAGGAGTCGATGATCGAGCTGTCGGAGTAGTATTGGTGCGTGGGCATTTCGTCCACGTACGGCTGGGCCTGGACCGCGGCGCCGCGCAGCAGCATGGTGTCACCGTTGAACTTGGCCGCGACGCCGAAGAACCGCAGCACGTCGCTGGTGTTGGCGTCGTTGAGGTCGTCGATAAAATCCTTGGTCACGACGATGACCCCCTGCGGGATGTCCATCATCGATTCGTTGGTCTTAAAGGCGGCGGAGGAGGTCGGTGCGAAGTAACCGTGGCCTTCCGTCGTGGTAACTTCAAATTGCGACATCGTCACAACCTGGTTGTTGGTCGTATCCGGCGTGGCCGCCGTTTGGGCCAGTGCAGGGAGAGCAGCGACGGTCAAAGCCGCGGTCCATCCGAATAGCAGTCGCCCAAAGCCCGAAGGCTGGTCGAGTAGTTTCATAGGTGTAGGTAAACTAGGTTTCAGGTGTCCCCGCAGTTAGACGGGATACTTTGGAATATTTTTTACCTCCCTCGGGTCAAGGATAAAAGCCTCTCTTTAACCCAATAGAATATACCGTGGATACACTTGCCACTGCCGCTCGGACTATTACGGTTTCGTCCCTCCAATTTCTTCGATGGTTCGCTCGCAAATGAAAAAATCCCGGATCAGCTCCGACGAGGTCGTAGATTATATCCGCAAGAAGATCCTGGCCGGCGAATATCCCCAAGGCCATGCGCTCAATTCCAAGCGGCTGGCCGCCCGCATCGGGGTGAGCCGGACTCCCGTCCGGGAGGCCCTGCGCCGCCTGGAGGCCAAAGGCCTGGTCGAGATCGTGCCGCATTTCGGCGCCCATGTCCGTTCGGTCGAACTGAACGAATTAGTGGAGATCTGCGCCATGCGCCAGGCCCTGGAGGGCTATCTGGCCGGCGTGGCCGCCCAAATGCGCACCGAGGCCGACCTGCGCGCCCTGGCCGCCATTCTCGAATCCATGCGCCGCATCACCGACCGGATGACGACGCCGGAAAAGGAGAAAGCGCTGACCGAAACCTGCGGGCGCGAGGACATCCGCTTCCATATGGCGATCATGTCGGCGGCCCGGAACAAGTTCATCATGCGGGAGATCCTGCGGCTGCACTTGATCAGCCGGGTGGCGCTGAGCAATGCGCCGGTGATTCCGGAAAAAGCCTCCCTGGCCGGCCGGCGCGCCCGGGAGAAGCGGCGCCGGTTCGTCCATGCCACCCATGAGCGGATTTTTCAGGCGATCAAGCTCCGCGACAGCCGCCTGGCCCGTGATTTGGTGGAAGGCCACATCCAGGAGGTGATCGACCAGAAGCTGGGCGAACTCGGCCGCGAGCGCAGTGTCATGACCGAGACGCTGACCGAGGACGAGGCCGCCTACTTGATCGGCTAGCAGAGGGCAGCCGCAGGCTTCCGACAAAGGTTGCCATTTCCTTCCCGTTGCCGCCTATTATGGGCTACATGGCAAATTCTCCCGGCACGGCCGCAACGGAAATCGAACAATTTTCGCTTCCTCTCTTCCTTTTGACGGTGGTAACGACCCTGGCCGGCTTGCTGGCCGCCGTGCGCTACCTGACTCCCGGGGTCTGGCTCGAGCAGCTCCACCACCCCGCCTGGAAAATCGCTATCGCCTTCGGCGCCATCAGCTTGGTCAATGCCTTCGTCGAGTTCTTTTTCCACCGCTACGTGCTGCATATGCCGGCCGTGCCGTTCCTGCGCCGGCTCTACCGCCAGCACACCCTGCACCACGCCCTCACCCGCATCGCCCGGAAGCCCTCGGCCAACGGCCGGGGCCTGCTTTATGTGGAAAACAAGTACCCGATGATCGAGCCCGAGCAGGGCGAGGCCTCCTTTTTCCCCTGGTACTCGCTCGCGATCTTCGCCCTGGTGCTCTCCCCCTTGCTGGCCCTGCTCCAATGGTTCCTCCCCTCCTACCCCTGGTTCCTGGCCGGGTATTCCGCCCTGTCCGTCTCGCTCATTTTGTATGAGCTCCTCCACGCCCTTAATCACTGGCCGATCGAGACTTGGACTCCCCTGATCGAGCACGCCCGCTGGGGCTGGTTTTGGCGCCCGGCCTATGCCTTTCACCTCCGGCACCATGCGGTGATCGACTGCAACGAATCGATCTCCGGATTCTTCGGCCTGCCGATCCCGGACTGGACCTTCGGCACCTGCGTCATCCCCAAGACCGTTTATGCCGACGGCGAGGAATGGTCGCCGGAAAAGTTCGTCAGCCCGAAGCCGGTCTGGTTCATCCGCCGCCTCGACGAAGCCGCCAGTGCCGTGGTGCAGCGCCGCCGCGCCGCGGCCAGCAGTTCCGCAGCCACGGACACCGCCCCCACCCCGCCGCTGCGCGCGTACACTCCGGGTGAAAAAATCGCCAACTGGGTAACCCATGGCCTCGGCCTTGCCCTGAGCATCGCGGGCCTCACCCTCCTGATCGTCTTTTCTAGCCTGCGCGGGGACGCCTGGCACGTGGTCAGTTTCACGGTCTTCGGCCTGACCCTCCTGACCCTTTACAGCCTGTCCACGCTGCACCATGCCCGGCGCAGCGGCCGGAGCCCCGGGTTCTTCCGGAAGTTCAATCGGGCGGCGGTGTTCCTGCTTATCGCCGGGACCTACACGCCCTTCCTGCTCACCAATCTACGCGGGCCCTGGGGCTGGTCTCTCTTCGGCATTTTCTGGGGCCTTTGCGGTGCTGGCGCCGTCTTCCATCTGGTTTTCGGCGAACGCCTCCGGGTCACCACCGGCCTCGCCTACCTCTTCGTCGGCTGGTCGATTGTGGTCGCGCTCAAGCCCCTCAGCGCCGCCCTTCCCGGCGGCGGGTTCGTCCTGCTCCTGGCCGGCGGACTCTGCTATTCGATCGGATTGTTCTTCTATCAAGGCCGCCACCTCCGCTATCGGCATGCGCTCTGGCACACCTTTGTGCTCGGCGGCAGCACCTGCCACCTTTTGGCTGTGCTGCTCTTCCTCTTGCCGCGCGCTGGCGCTTAAGGGTGCTCGAGATAGACGGCGTAGAGCTTGGCGTCGCCGACGGCGACCGGCCAGGTGATCTTGACCCGGAAGGCGGTCGCGGCGGGTACGGTCTCGCTCCCGCCCGCCCAGCGCACCGGGGCTTTGAGCGAAGCCTCGGTCAGTTCCGCGGTATAACCCGGCAGGGGCTCCTCCGCGTCGTCGACTAAGGCGATTTGCAGCGGGGCCGCCGGCGAGACGTCGGCCACGTTGACGGAAAGCCGCGAGGCCGCGGCCAGGGTAAAGGAGCGGCTCAGGCAACTGGCATCGCGCTTCGTCACCGCGATGGCGGGATTGCGCGCCCCGGACCCGGCCAAAAGCTTGCTGAAGTAACCGAAGCGATCGCGGGGCAGCGTGAGCAGGCCGACCCCATAGGGGTGGCGGGCCAATTCCGGTGGCAGCGGCGCCGGAAGGGCCGGCAGCATGTCGGGGGCATTCGTGTTCCAGTGGCTGTACCAGATCAAGGTCTGCGTCGCGGTATTGGCGAACCCGTTGGACTGGAGGACGGCGGGATAATCCCATTCGTCCGCGGTGCCGTGATGGACGGCGACGAAATTGCGCACCGGCTCCCGATAGTGGATTGCGTCATTACTGATCACCATGCCGAGATCGATCTCCAGCCCGGTCAAGCCCTGGGCCGAGGCCCCCAGGTAGGGGTTCTCCGGATGGGGCTTGGACCGGAGGGTATTCCCATGCCACTGGCCGTAGTAGCCCAAAATGACGTTGCCGCGGTTCCAGAGGCCGGCCCCCATGTGGTCCTCCTGGCCGAAGTGTTTCCAGGTCGGAATGTAGGCGCTGCGGTAAAAGCTCAGGGCACGGCTGCCCGACCAATGGTGAAAGTCCGGGGAGAAGAAAACCTTCATGACCCGGCCGGCGTACGAGCCGTCCTCCACGCCGGAGTCGAAAGGCGGCACGTTCTGGCCGGCGACGTAATAGAGGCCCTTGAACTTGATCAGCGAGGAGTTTTCAAACTGGCCCTTGGTGAACATGGTGGTGTTGGCCAGGGTCCAGCGATAGCCGTCCGGGCTGACCGCCGTCACCGTCACCACTTCCTGGCGCGGAAAATCGCGCGTGATGTAGGCCATCTTGTAGAGGCGGTCCGGGTTTGGGTCCTCCGGGTCGCGGAGAACGGCGACAAAGTCGTAGGGCCGCGCGTACGGCTCGTTGGCCGGGGCGAACGAAACGAGATTGTTGTGCCGGCTGCCCCGAAAATCGACGAGGCCAAGGTCGGGCCTAGTCCAGTGGATCCCGTCTCGGCTTTCGGCATAGGCCGTCGGCCGGTAGTAGCCCGCGCTGACGGGATCGTTGGGGATCCGGGGATCCGGCCGCGGCTCAGCCACATACCACATGCGGAGTTTGCCCTTCTCCTTCAGGACGGTGCCGTAAAGCACCGGGCCGCAGCCTTCCGGGCCCTCGTCGGAATCGGAGCGCAGCACCGGGTTGCCGGCATACTTTTGTGGCGCCTGGAGGGTGAGCTTCAGATTGTCGCGCCAGGGAATCGTGACATCGTCCATCGGAAACAGGACCAAGTCGCCTTTTTCAGGCGACTGGCCCGAACTGGAGTCCTCTACCCGGTCGGCCGCTGCGGCAGCGCCGGCGAGGGTGAGCAGGAGGACGGGGAGCAGGAGGCAGTTTTTCATCGGGGGGCCTCGGTCTAAACGACCGGCTGCGCTCGGGGCAAGAACCTTGCGCCGGTCCCCCCAATTAAAAGGGCCAGCCTCGAGGAGGCTGGCCCGGGATCGGAGCAGAGCGCTGGCCTTAGGGTCCGGGCGAAGGCTCGATCACGAAGGCCTCGATCAGGGCGATGCCGGTCGCCCCATTGAGACCATTGGCGATCATGGAGTACGCCCCGGGTTGAAGCGTGAGCAAAACCGCCGACTCCAGGGGGCTCGCCGGTGCCAGGCCCGTCGCCTGAATCGCCGCTTGCTGCGTTGTCTGCCAGCCCGTGTTGCTCCCGACCATGCCCGAGCTGCCATAGACCTGAAGCGTGGTGGCTGTCACGGCGCCGGTCACGCCGTACTGGGCCAGGCTGGGACCGGTGGCGCGAATCAGAACCTGGACCGGATGCTGGCCGAGGATGATGAACCCGCCGATCAGCGAACCGGAGCCGGTGCCGACCGTGCCGCGGGCGGAGAAGTCGATCAGGGGCGGGGGCGAGGCGCCGGGATTATGCTGGTAGCTGCGGCCATTGAAGGGCGTGCCGGCATAGGGGAAGCACTTGTTGTACACCGCGTCGTTGCCGGCGACATTGTCGATATTCGCGGCCGAGCGGATCGTCAGCGGCGAGGTGCGCAGATCGCTGATCACCGCGGTCACCCCAATCGAGATGACGTCGTCGCCATAGCGGCGGCCGTTCGGCCAGCCGCCCGCGACCGCCCCGGCGCCGAAACCGGTTTGAATCGCGCTCTGGAGCGTGTCGCCGCCGAAAACGCTCTGGTTGGAGAAGCCGCTGTCATCCGCGTAGGCGGGGAAGAGAGCCCCGCCTGCTGCGAGGCGGGCCGGCCCGGTCGAAAGGTCCACCTTGAGCATGTCGGGAATGAAGATCCCGACCAAGTCGGTGCGGTTGGTCGTCGGCGCCACCGTCTGGCCGCTGAAGGTGATGGCGTTGATCAAGGCGCCGAGTTCCGGGCTGCTCGCGTACTTTTGGAACAGGGTCGCGTCGCTCGAAGGCTTGGTCCGGTTGTAGAGATCCTTGTCCACCAGGGCGACGAAGGCCTCGCAGAACAGCGGATTGCCCTGGCGGCCGACCTGCACCCAGTTCCCGGTCAGGGTGGGCGCCGTCGAACCGGCACCGCTGGTCAGGACCGACATCTGCTTGCGGCTGGTCGTGGCATAGACGCCGACGACCTGCTGATCGCCGCCCAGATCCGACACCGGAATCTCCAACGAGATCGTGTGCATGTTGTAGCCGCTTTGACTGTCGAAGGAATCCGTCCCGCTCCGCAATTGGAGGAGATCGAAGACCGCATTGACGTCGCCATAGAATCCGTCTTCGCGCTGGCCGGCCCAGGAGCGATAGCCGCTGCCGAGGTTGGTGATGCCGCCGGAGGTGTAGGGGTCGAGCGAGGCCTCGGCCGTCACTCCCGGCTTGGCCGGCATGTTGCCGTCGTTATTCACATTGTAGAGCGGCGTCGCGATGCCCTGGTTATTGGGCGGGACGACACCCGTGCCCAGGAGCGTGGAGGTCGAGCCTACGACCTTGGTGACGGTGTAGGTCTGGGTGAGGTTCTGGTTGGCGTCACCGTCGGTCTTCACCACCCCCAGGTAGGACTGCAGGATAGTACCGGTCGACTTGTACCCAGTCGTGAATTGGAACTGGTAGACGATGGAATCATTGCCCGCCGCCAGATCCGTCCCTTTCGAGACGATGATCTGGTAGAGGACGTTGTCGTCGAAATTGTATTTGTTCGGTCCCACGCCGGGCTCCTCGAACGGATAGACGCCGAGGGCGACTTCGAGGTACTTGGTGCCATTGCGGGTCGCCACGAAGGCGTAGACGTCGGTGGTGTTGGCCGCCGGGTCGAGGGTGATGAGGGGCGCATCCATGTGGCTGGAGGCGCGCGCAATCGGCAGAGCCGTCGCGGTCAGGAGCACGGCCATCGTGGCAACGAGGGCCGCGCGCAATCGAGGGGTTGTTTTCATGGGATTTATTTTCTTTTCGGGTTTTGCCCCGTCGGGGCGGAGGGAGGACAGAAATCAGTTCAACCGCGCCAAGGCCGGCTCCGTGCCGAGACGGGTTTGCAACAGGCGGCGCTCGCTCGGAGTCAGGGTGGCGGCAAAAGGCCGGGCGGCGGCGAACCACTTTTGGGCCGCAGCCAGCTCGCCCTGGGTCCGGGCGATTTCGCCGGCGTGGAGAAAGAGGCGCGCATCCTCCGTGCCCTGGGCCAGGACCGTCCGCATCACGGCGGCGGCGCCGGGGGCATCGCCGCCGCGCAGCATCGCCCAGGCCAGGGCATCGCGGGTCAGGACGTCGTCGCGGTTGGCGATTTCCTCCCGGGCCAGGCGCAGGGCCGCGGCCGGCTCCTCCTGTCGGGTCGATAGATAAAGGGCAAAAGTGCGGGGATCGGCCGCCGCGCCGCGCCGGTTCAGCTGCTCCTCAATCCGGGTGGCTTCCGAAACCCGGCCGGTGCTGCGCAGGGCATCGGCCAGCCACCACTGATATTCAGGCAGCGGATTCAACGCGGCCGCGCGCTCGAAATCGGGCAGCGCGGCTCCGGTAAAGCCCAGGGCCTGGGCGGCCCGGGCTCGGGCTAGCAGACCCAGGGGATAGTCGGGCACAAAATGCAGCGATTCACCGGCCACGAGCGCGGCCCGTCCCGCCTGCCCCGCCTGCAGATAGTAGCCGGAAAGCCGGGCCAGGGTCCAGGCGCTGTTGGCGGCATCGAGGGGGCTGCCGGCCTTGGCCGCCGCCTCCATCGCGACAATGGCGCCGGACAGATCGCCGGTCAGCCAGCGAAGGTTGGCCGCGCGGCTGTAGGCCTCGAGGCCGGGCTTGAGCGCCATTTCGTGGGCGCAGGCCGCCACTGCTTCGGCGATCTTCCCCTGTTCCATCAGGGCATCGCTCAAGAGGGCGTAGTCAAACGCCAGGCCGCGCTCGGCCACCAGCCGGCGCGCCACCTGCTCGGCAGCGGCGAACCGATGGAGGTTGTGCAGGATGTGACCGCGGAGCAGGCGGGAGTCGGGCGTCGCCCCGAAACGGGCGTCCACCACGTCGGCCGTCTTCTCCGCCAATTTGTAATAGCCGGCGTCGAGGGTGGTGCGGGCCTTGGTCACATAGGCCCAGCCCAAGCGCTCGTAGCCGTCGGCCTGAGCGGGGCGCAGCCGCACCCGGTCCTGCCAGCGCGCGATTTCGCGGTCGTCGCGCGTGGCTCCCGTCGGGGCGAGCAAGATCATCCGGGTGTCCAGGGCGAGCACCGGATCAGCCGGAAGCGGGGCCGGACTCGACCGGACCACCGGGGCGGTGGCGAGAAGAAAGGCAACTGCAAGGGGGGTAAGTCTGATCATCGGAGGGTTATTCGTGTGAGCGGCCCGGGCGGATGCAGCGCGGCGCAATTCGGTTCAGGCAAAAGCGGTGCGGAGCAAAAACCAGTAGAGGCCGAGCGCCGCCACCACGGCCGATAGCGCCGGAATCGCGCGGCGGACAAAAGCCTCGTTCTTGCGCAGCTGCCAGACGATCGGCAGGACCAAGGCGGCGATGGAAATCTGGCCGAGTTCGACGCCGAGATTGAAGGTGAAAAGCGGCAGCGCGACGCCGGCCCCGTTTCGGCCCACGCCGAGTTCGCGCAGCACGCTGGCGAAGCCGAAGCCGTGGATGAGGCCGAAGGCAAAGGTGAGCGCCCAGCGCCCGACGGGCTCCCGACCCCGGCGGAGGAGATTTTCGATCCCGACGAATACGATCGAGGCGGCGATGGCCGGTTCGACCAGATGGCTGGGCAGGTTGACGAGCCCGAGCGTGGCGAGGGCGAGCGTCAGGGAATGCGCCAGCGTGAAACAGGTGATAATCCCGGCGATCGAGCGAAAGCTCCGGCAGACGACCAGGAGCCCGAAGAGAAAAAGCAGATGATCGTAGCCGGTCCAGATATGCTCCACTCCCAGGCGCAGGAATCCGAAAAAGACCGCCCCCCGGGAAGGCTGCGCAGCCGAGACGGTGAGCCGCGGCAACGAAATCTCCGCCGCCTCATCGCTCGCCCCCATCAGTTTTTCCAGCAGAAGGGCTCCCCGACTGTCGCTGACGCTCAGAAAATCGCGGTGTCCGGGCGGCAGCCGGTCCATGACGAGGGAGCGGACCTCCAAGCGCCGGTCGGGGCGCGGGTAAACTAGGTGGAAATTGATGCTGTTGGCCGAGACCAGTGTGACGTCGACCGCGGTCGCGACCAGCGGGCCCGCCTCTCCGCTCACCTCGCAGATCTGCCCCGCCAGGGCCTGCAAATCCCGCCGGGCGCCGGCAAAATCCCGCGGGCTCCAGTCGCGGGACGAGCGCGGCCCCGCCGGCAGGAGAGCGGCGACGTCCGTCGGCGAAAATCCGATGTTGGCCTCTACCGTTTCCGCGCTGACCACGACCGACGTCGTGCTCAGCCCAGGATCATGGGCCCATAGGGCCGCGGGGAGGAGCCATCCCAGAACACACGCCAATCGAAGGGCAAGGGGCTTCACTCACCCTATTACGCCCGGCGGTAGGGAACGGATGCTTTCCCGGCCGCCCCGGCGATTCGGTCAGACCGGGACCGAATCGATTTTCAGTTTGAGCAAATCGTCGGGATGGGTTTTCTCCCGCTCGCTCTGGAGATATTTTTCGCCGGCGCGCCGCAAAACGACCAGCCGGACAGTGCCGCCTTCGCTGCGGACAAAAAACTCGTCCGTGCCCGCCTCGATCAGGGCAATCGCCGCTGCCTGGCTCAGTTTCCAGCGGGTGAGGTCGGTGTTGAAGCCGCCAATGGAATCGATCCGGTCCAGCGGATCTTTGCTGTAGGCGCGATGAACCGAGAGGACGGAACGCCGATGCAAGGTGCGGGCCATGATGCGTCCTCCGGGCTCAGGAAGCGAGCTGCGCGGGGGCGGCAGCCGGCATCTTCAAGGTGCGCAGATACTGGTCGAGATCGATGAGGTCGGCCGCTTCCGTTTCCTGCAAATCGTAGGCGGGAGCTTCGGCTCGGACCAAGAAAGCATCCAGCCAATCCGTCAGCGTCTCGCGGCGGGGCAGGAGAATATCGGGCGAGTGATGGATGTCGGCCAGGAGGGCGCGCGCGTGAGTCACATGAGGGCTGAGTTCGGGCATTCTCCCAGCCTAATTTATTCTCGGTCAAAGTCGACGGAAACCCCTCGTTCTTCTCCTCTGACCGAGCGCAAAGACGTAACCGGAGGCCAGGGCACCGCCTTCGGACGAATATGGCTGCCGCCGCCCTGTTTAGGCCGGAACCGGCGTCGCGGGCGCCAACGGCGGCCGGCGCAGCCGCCAGGGCGTGGCCTGCTCGTAGGCCCGGGCGAGCGCCAAGACCCGGCCTTCGGCAAAGCGCGGCCCGGCGATCATCAGGCCGATCGGCAGGCCATTGCGGCTGAAGCCGCAGGTGAGCGACAAGGCCGGAATCCCATAAATATTGAACGGCGGGCAATTCGAGGTGACCGGGGCCGGCCGCGGGGTCGCATCGTAGACATCGCGAAGGTAATCCGCATTGGTCGGCGGCAAAATGCGTTGGGTGGGCAGGACGAGCAGGTCGACGTCAGCGAAGGTCTGATCGATGGTCCGGCGTAGACGCTGCAACGCCCATAGGCCGCGCGCATAGTCGGAGGCGTAGCCACCGTGGGCGGAGGCCCAAGCCTCGATCCGCCGCCGCTCCGGGGGCATGTAGCCGCCGGGGTTTTTGCGGAAATACTCCTCCTGGAAGGCGTAGAATTCCGCTCCGATTCCCACCCCGCCGCCGTCCATCCCCGTGGCCGCGGTGGCGGGAAGCTCGACCTCTTTCGTGCCGCGGGTCATCCGACGCAACACCCCTAGGGCCTCGGCCACCGCCGCGGCCACTTCCGGATCCAATTGATCGAAAAAGGACGCCGGCAGGCCTAGCCGGAGTCCTGCCACCGGCTGCCGGAGCGCCGCGACATAATCCTCCCGCGGATGCTCCCCGCTCGTGAAATCCAGGGGGTCGTAGCCCGCGATCTGATTGAGGAGGAGGGCGGCGTCGGTCACCGTCCGCGTCATCGGCCCGCAGTGGTCGAGGGAAACCACACAGGGAAGGATTCCCCGGAGCGGGACGAGTCCATAAGTGGCCTTCAACCCCACCAGGCCGCAATAGGAAGCCGGAATTCGCACCGAGCCCCCGGTGTCGCTCCCCAAGGCGCCGTAACACAGCGCAGCGGAGACGGCCGCGCCATTGCCGGACGAGGAGCCTCCGGTCGTCCGGGTTAAATCCCAGGGATTGCGCGAGAGGCCAAAGTAGGAGGTTTGCGAGCCGAATTCGAAAAGGTTGGTTTTGCCGAGGATCACCGCGCCGGCGGCCTTGAGGCGGGTGACGACCGTCGCATCTTCCGTCGGAATCCGGTCTGCGAAAAGGGAGCTGCCTCCGGTCGTTTTCGTGCCCGCGGTATCAATCAGGTCTTTCAGGGCCAAGGGAATCCCGTGCAAGGGTCCGCGCCAATGGCCCGCGGCCAACTCCGCATCCATCGCGGCGGCACGAGCCAGCGCCGCCTCCTGCAGGACCGTGATGAAGGCGTTCAGTTTCGGCTCATAAATCCCGATCCGCGCCAAACACGCTTCGGTCAAGCGCCGCGAACTGAGCGAACTTGCGCGCAGGCGGACTGAGGCTTGGTCGATGGAAAGTTCGGCCAGTTCCTCGTCCTCGCCTGCCTCCGCCGCCGCCCGGGCCGCATTCCAGGGTCGAACCGCCGGCCAAAGCAGCGCACTTGCAGCCAAGGTAGCAAAACGACGACGATTCACGGGCGGGGCGGCACGGGCGATGGGCGGGACCTTTAGTTCCCTACGCTTACGACCTCC
>Ga0302320_10006199_pt1 | contig 26614 bp, 26 predicted proteins | sample Bog_T0_3_FD_202130 | JGI IMG/M metagenome (GOLD analysis project Ga0302320, IMG submission 202130) | Peat permafrost microbial communities from Stordalen Mire near Abisko, Sweden - Bog_T0_3 | ecosystem: Environmental > Terrestrial > Soil > Wetlands > Peat | place: Sweden: Abisko, Stordalen Mire...
CAGCGGGCGCTCGCGCAGGCGCAGGCTCAGCAGAAAGCCGACCGCCCCGACCCCCGACGCGACGAGGAAGACCGGGCTGAGCGCATGGACGTATGCGTTCTCATAGGCCACTTTGCCGGCCGCCGGGAGTGTCGCGACCTGTTCGCCGGTCAGCCGGCCACCGCCCGCGACCTGGGCGGCGAGCTTACCCGTGATCACACCGTGGACATCCGAGCGCAGGCGGGTCGAGAAGATCGTCCCGAAGACCGCAGCGCCGAGCGAGCCGCCGATACCTCGAGCGAGCGTCACGCCCGAGGTCGCGGCGCCAAGCACGGAGTAGTCGACGGCGTTCTGCACCGCAAGGACGAGCACCTGCATAACCATTCCCAGACCGAGCCCAAGGACGAGCAGATACACGTCGGCGGCGCCCGAGCTGGTGTTGACCTTCAGACGTGAGAGCAGGAACAGTCCGACCGTCATCACGGCCGTGCCGGCGATCGGGAACGCGCGGTAGTGACCGGTCCTCGAGATGATCCGCCCGGAGCCGATCGAGGTGATCACGAGACCGCCCATCAGCGGGATCAGGCGCAGGCCGGCCCCCGTGGGGCTCGAGCCGAAGACCGTCTGGAAGAACAGCGGCAGGAATGTCACCGAGCCGAACAGCGCGAAGCCGACGATCAGCGAGAGCGGGCCCGCAATCCGGAAGACCTCATCGCGCAGGACCGCGATCGGCAGGACGGGCTCCGCGGCTCGGCGCTCGACGACGAGGAAGATCGCCAGCAGCACAAGCCCCGCGAGAGCGACGAGAACGGTCGGCGAGGAGGCCCACGCCCACGTCGTTCCGCCGAGACTCGCCACGAGCACGATCGCGCTGAGGGCGCCCGCCAGGAGGCCCGCCCCGAGGTAGTCGATCACCGGTTTGGAGCGAACGCCGACAGCCGGCAGGGTGGCCGAGATCACCGACAGCGCGATGATCCCGATCGGCAGGTTGACGTAGAAGATCCAGCGCCAGGAGAGGTGCTCGACGATCACACCGCCAAGCAGCGGGCCCGCGACGCTCGCGAGACCGAAGACCGCTCCGAACAGCCCCTGGTAGCGGCCGCGCTCGCGCGGGGAGACGATGTCCCCGACGGTCGACTGCACGAGCACGATCAGCCCGCCGGCGCCGAGTCCCTGCACGGCGCGGAAGAGGATCAGCTCCGTCATCGAGCCGGCGATGCCGCAGAGGCCCGAGCCGACGAGGAAGAGGACGATCGCGCTCTGCAGGATGCGCTTTCGCCCGAGCTGATCGCCGAGCTTCCCGTACAGCGGCGTGACCGCCGTCTGCGCGAGCAGATAGGCGCTCGTCACCCACGACAGCCGCTCCAGGCCGCCGAGGTCTCCGACGATCGTCGGCAGCGCGGTCGCGACGATCGTTGAGTCAAGCGCCGCGAGCAGCATCACCAGCATGAGGCCCGAAAAGACGACGCCGACGCGGTGCGTGCCAACGGAGCGAGGAGCAGCGGGAGCGGCGGCGAGGGTGTTCAAGTTGAATGCGCCCGGCGGATTACCAACCATCGATCCTATCGCTGGGAGGACCCTCGCTCGCAGAGCCCGGTGAGCGTCGCACGGCAAGCATGCAGCGCTAGAGTCGCCGAATGGTCGGGCGGCGACACCGAGTCGCGTTCGCCAGCGCGCTGTCCGCCGCGGCGGGCGAGCTGGTGTGGGTCCTACTCGTGACCGCCGGGATGTCCCCCGCGGTGGCGGCGGTCATTGCGATCGCCGCCGTGATCGCGCTCGCGAGCCTCGCACCTCGGCGAGTCGGCGGGCGCCTGTTCAGCCTCGCATTTGGTTACGCGTTCGCGTTTGCCGTGATCGAGTTCCCTCTGCTTGTCGTCCTGTTATTCGTCCTGAATCCGCCGGGCAGAGAATGACCGGACCGCTAGTCATAGGGCCCGCTCAGCCATGGCAGCCGGGCGAACTGCAGGCGGGGGTGGTAGACAATTCCGGAGGCGCCGAGATCGACGCGGGTTTCAGCTCCGCTCCCGGAGCTCGTCAGTTCCGCTTCGCCGGCACTCGATGGGCTCTGGAAGCGCTCGGCCAGGCCTGAAAGGACGGCGAGCGACGGCCGTCCGATGAACGGGCTCTGTCCCGTTTCCTGGTGTTCGACAAGGCCCCATTGACCCGTATCGTCGTCGTGCGTCTGGTAGTACCAGACGCCCTTCACGAAGCCGTAGCCGATCAGTTCGCGGTAGACCGCCTCGATCGCCTGCGCCTGGCGTGCAAGGGACGACGGGTTCGGCTGGCCTTCAACCTGCACGCCAAACTCAGTCGCGTAGTAATCGGTGTGTTCGAACCCCAACGAAACCGCCTGCGCGTGCTGGACCCACAGCGCCAGCGGCCCGCTGTCGTTGGCGCGATTTTCGCCCGCTTCTCCGTAGGGGTGCATGCCAAAGCCGCCGACCAGGCTGCGCAGTTCAGGCTCCGCGCCAACCGCAGCCGCGAGCCAACCGCCGCCGCTCCACACCTGCGACCACGGACCCCCTTCGCCTTCCTCGAAGTCGCCGTAGCTGTCGAACAGCAGCTTCACCCCGGCGACGTGGGCGTCCCGCACGGCACGCGCCAGCGAGAGGAACATTTCCGCGTAGCGGGCCGGTTCCGCCCGCCGCTTGCACCCCGCGCAGGCCGGCCCCTTGAGGTACATCTCATTCCCCACTTCGATCAGCTTCACGCCGCTCGAGGCAGCTTCCTCCACCTGGGCGAGCGCTTCGCGCGTCCATGCCGGGATGTCGACCGCCGCGAGCGGCTGTTCGTCATCGACGTTGCCCGCGATCACCAGGTCCTGCGTCCAGCCCGCGGCGATCGATTCGGTGATCGACGGCTGCTGGCCGGCGACGATCCGCTCCGAGTTGAGCCCCAGCTCGTGCAGTCTCGCCGAATCCGCCGGCCCCCAGCCAGAGCCGTCGTTCACGCCGATGATCACCGCCGGTTCACCCGGCGGGGAAGAAGCCGACGCCGGGGCGACCCCGACGGCGCAGACGCCGGTCATCAGAAGGATCAGGGCAAGCGAGCGACCGAGTCCGCGGGGAGGCCATCCCGGCCTTGAAGTCAGCAACATCGAGCCGTTGCCGAGGGTAGCAAGGCCCTTCGGGCGCGCGTTGCACATACGGGTTCATCGGCGCCGGGAGGCGCCGGTGTAAATACAGTGGGCCGATGGCGTACACGAGCATCGAGGCAAGGCAGCAGTTACTCGACACCCTTGCCGAGGTGATCGACGAGATCGGGACAGCCCTGATGGATCTCGGCGAGGCGTACGAGCTGCTCGACGATCAGAAGGCCGAAGAGCTCGAAGAGCATCTCTTCCGCCCGGCGCAGAGCGCCTATGGCACGGCCAAGCGCACCCACACCCAGTTCGCCCAGCGCCACGAGCTGGCGGAGCGCCAGTTCGCGTCGACCGCCCGCGGCGCGCCCTCACATGGGGCGAAGGGCTTCCTCACCGAGGCCGTCGAAGCGGTTTCAAGGGCCGACGCCAAGCTGTCCTCGCTGCAGGATTCGATGCTCCCGATCGAGGTCGGCGACCCGGAGCTCCGAGCCGGCCTGCAGGAGGTGCGCCAGCAGCTGGCCGCGCTTCCCATCGGCGCCCGTCAGCTGCTGCGCACGTTCGGGCGCTGAGCTCCCGCGCGGCGTGATGGCAAGCAGGCTGAAAGTGGCGGTGGTGGGCCACGTCGAGTGGGTTCGCTTCGCGCGCGTCGCCCACATCCCGAGCCCGGGCGAGATCATCCATGCGGACGACGTCTTCGATGAGCCGGCCGGCGGCGGGGGGGTGGCCGCCGTACAGCTCGCCCGCCTCGCCGGCCGCGCCACGCTCGTGACAGCGTTCGGCGACGACGAGATCGAGGGCCGTGCCGTCCGGCGCCTGGGTGAGCTCGGTGTCGACGTTTGGTCGGTCACGCGCGATGGCGCGACGCGCACGGCCGTCTCGCTCGTAGATGACTCCCGCGAGCGGACGATCACAACCTTCGGCGAACGCCTTCACGCGTGTGGGACGGACGTCCAGATCGATTGGGGTGCGCTCTCGGAGATGGACGCCATCTACTTCACCGCCGGCGATCTCGGCGCACTGCAGGCTGCCCGCGGCGCGCGCGTGCTTGTTGCCAGCTCGCGGACCGGCGACGCCCTCGGGCAGGGCGTGCCGCTCGACGCGCTCGTCTTCAGCGGCGAGGACTCCTTCGAGCGCCACGCCGCCGAGCAGGCACGAGCTGAAGCGGAGCTGATGGTAAGCACCGCCGGCGCCCACGGCGGCTCCTACACTACCCGCTCGGGTGAGAGCGGCAGCTGGGCGAGCACACCCCTGCCCGGCGATCCCGTCGACTCCTATGGTTGCGGGGATTCCTTCGCAGCCGGGCTCACCTACGCACTCGGCGCCGGCCTCGCCATCGGCGAGGCGCTCACGCTGGCCGCGCGGTGCGGGGCCACGTGCCTGACCGGTTCCGGTCCCTACACCCGCCAGCTCACCGCCGCCGAGATCTGACATTAAGCGCGCGCCGCCGAGCGCCGGGGAGGCCCGCAGCTACACACGCGCGTCGAGCGGGTCCACCTCCGCTATGACCAGGCTCGTGCTCGGAATCGGAGTGAGGCCGATGCGAACGTGTCTCTCCCCGTGATCCCTCGTCACGGCGAGAACGTCGACCTTCGCGGCCATCGGACGGGCGCGCTCATCACGCATGAACCCACTACGCAGCGCGTCGTGCGCCTCCCTGTAGCGCTCAGGGACGAGGCGGTTCACGCCGACGCCGCCCAGCGGCGCTCCAAACAACTCCCCCGCGGCGTCATTCGCGTGGACGATCATGCCCGTCTCACCGTCCACGATGATCATCGCCCGGTGGCTGGCGCCGAGTATGCCGATCGTCTCATCAAGATTGCCGCTACGCCCATGCGCGCTCGCCGCGACCTGCGCAAGCTCAAGCACCGCCCAACCATACACCCGCCGCAACAGGCCCTCTCAGGGTTCACCCGCGCTCGCGTTCGGTCAGGCGACCGCGCGGGCGAGGTGCTCGTTGCGGTGGAGCGATGCATGTAGGAACGCCTGCACGACCCTCACGTCGAACTGCGTGCCCGCGCAGCGCCACAACTCCTGGCAGGCCTCATGATGAGTACGCGTCAGCCGGTAGGGACGCTCGCTCGTCATCGCCGCATAGGCCTGTGTGACGGCCAGGATGCGCGCCTCCAACGGAATCTGCCCGCGGAACAGGCCGCGTGGATAGCCTCGGCCGTCCAGGCGCTCGCGGTGGGAGAGGATCCACTCACGGATGTCATCGAACGTCGCCTCGCTGAGGAGCGCCGCACCGAGCTCCGGCTGGCGTCGCACCTCCTCCCACTCGGCATCGTCCAGCGGGCCGACCTTGTTCAGTACGCGCGGGCTGATCTGATCGCGCCCGACACCGCAGATCAGCGCCGCCAGGCGCACCTTCGCGATCTGACCCTCGCTCAGGTTCATCTCCATCGAGGTGATTTCCGCCAGATGAGCGACAAACCGGCGAGCGTGCGGCTCGTAATCGATCAGGTCGATCTCCGACTGCTCCGCCCCGCAGCCATCGCAGACCATCACCAATCGCAGCTTGTGCGCATCGCGTATGTAGCGCGCCGCAGCGCTCTGCGCCCACCGATGATCACACCTCATGCGCTCAGTTCGGCCGCCGGTCCGATCAGCTTGCCAAATCGCCCTGCACGTGGACCAAGAGGCCGCTGTATCCTCGCTGCGCACGCGAGCGCAGCCGGCGCACACATCCAACGCGAAGGAGTCCAACATGCCCGAGCTCGAGTTCAAGACCAGCACCGGCACGGCCCCCGGCTATCTGGCGGCCCCCGCCAGCGGGCACGGGCCCGCGACGATCGTCCTTCAGGAGTGGTGGGGAGTCGACGACCACATTCGCTCCATCTGCGACCGCCTCGCCGAGGATGGCTTCTTCGCGCTGGCGCCCGACCTCTACCGCGGCGAGACCACCAGCGAGCCCAGCGAGGCCGAACAGAAGATGATGGCCATCTCGATGGACCAGGCCGAGCAGGACATGTGCGGCGCCGCCCAGTACCTCCTCGCGTTGCCCGGCGTCGAGGGTGACAGCGTCGCCTCCGTCGGGTTCTGCCTCGGCGGAGGCCTCTCCATCTGGGCCGCCGCCACCTGCCCCGAGATCAAAGCCGCCGTCACCTACTACTACGTCATGCCGCACGGGAAGCCCGACTTCCACACGATCGACGGGCCGGTCCTCGGGCACTTCGGCACCGCCGATGAATTCGTCCCGCTGGCAGCAGCCCAGGCACTCGAGGCCGAGCTCAGCGATGCCGGCGTCGATGTCACCTTCGACTATTACGACGGTGCCGGGCACGCATTCTTCAACGACACCAACCGGCTCGGAACCTACGACGCCGCGCAGGCGCAGCTCTCCTGGGAGCGCACCGTCGACTTCCTCCACGAGGCGCTCGCGCCGATCGACTGAGCGCGCGCGGACGCTGCGGGCGTCAGTCCGTCAGCGCCGTCAGCGCCCGCCTCGCCGCCGACGCACTCGCCGTGAGTGCCAGGCGCATCCATTCGCCGCCCTGCCGCGGCATCAGCCGCGCCGCCGACGGCGGGTGCGGGTGGTATCCGCTCGTGCCCGCGCTCACCGCATACTCGACGCTCGGGCTCGCTCCCACCAGCGACCACGCGGCAACCGCATCATCGTTGCGCGGATCAACCGCCACCGTCGGGTCTGCGATCGGGCCCACCGGAGCGATCCGTTCCGCCGGCCCTGTCACGACGCGGTCGCCGGCGGCGATCGACGTGCGCGCGTCCCAGAGCGCACTCTGCACCGGACCAGCGGGCGCGGCAGGCGGAACCGTCGATTCCCACGAAGCGCTCGGGAGCGGCTGGCTCGGAACGCTCTGAAAGCTCGCCCCCTGCCGGGGTCCGTTCGTCCACATAGCGATCACCTCGTTCGCCGGGCCCGCCGCCAGATCCGCCAGAACCGCATCTTCATCCGGATTCGACAGCAGCGTCGTCAGCGGGCTCGTCGCGTACACGGCGGCCGAGGAGCGCACGACATAGTGACCGTATTCGGCCGTCGTCCAAGCCATCTGCACGTTCTCATCCGCCAGCCTCACCAGCTGAAGCGAGCCCACGGTCTTGCCCACTTCCGCCGGATCGGCGTACGAGGCGACCGTCGCAGGCGCGCCGAAGAGCACCCCAGCTCCCGAGATGTCGATGTACGTCGTCGTCACGGGCGTCGACGTGCCGTCCGTCCCCGCGGGCGCCATGCTCGACCACGCAACCATCCCGTGGTTGTTGTCACTGATCATCGCCTGCAGCTGCGGTTCCGGTGCGCTCGGGCCAAGCCGCTGGGTAGGGTCATCCGTACCGCGCGCCCTCAACACCCGCGCAAAGATCGACCCGCTCTGCTGCCACGCGAGCAGCAGATCCGAGCGGTAGTCCATCGTCGCCGCCACCGCCGTCACCGGTCCCGCGCCCACCGGCACCACACGGTTCGCGCGAAAGCCGCCGCGGTCCCAGCGCTCCACCCGCACGTCGATCTGCCCTGGGCCCACCGTGGCGACCGCCACATCGCCGAGGTAAGCCCGTGTGAGAGTGGACGGCAGCCCCGCCGCGACCACCGACCGGGCGAGCGCCCGCGTAGCCCGCCCCTGTAGGACCTCCGTGCCCGCTCCCGCCGAGACGATTTCCCCCTGCGCGCCGGCGGCGATCGCGAGCTGCCCGAAGTCCGAACCCACCGCCGCCAGTTCGCCCGTGAACACACCCTCAAGCGAATGCCTGCGGATCGTCGACGCACGCTCTGAAGCCGAGATCGCCGCCAGCGTCAGCGTAAATGACGGTGGTTCTCCCGCGGCGTGGTCTTCACAGCGCGACTGTTCTGAAGCGAACACAATCGCTCCTTTGCCCGTCGGCAGGGTCGGGCCTTCGCTCGGGAATGCCACCTGCGGCCCGCCGACGAGCGCACAGCCCTGCGCAAGCACCCGCGGAGCAGACCAAGAGGCCTGCGCGCCGCTCGCCCCCAAGGACATCCATACGCAAGCCCACACCGTCATCGCCACACCCGTGCGTGCGTACAGGGCGGCTCTTGAGGGCGGCCGCCATCGCGACCGCCACCCGCCATCTCGTTCGCCCGCCGTCACAGCCGCGGAGGTTACCCGCGGACACGGGCACCATCGCCGGTAGGCAGGCGCACCGCGCGCGAGGGAGCTTTAGGAAAAGATGCTCACGGATGGATAGGGACTACGAGCAGCAGACGCATCGCGTCGAGGACTCACACTGGTGGTACCGCGGGCGGCGGACAGTCATTGACCGCGTGCTCGACCGGATGGGGCTGCCCGACCGCGCGCGCATCCTCGATGCCGGCTGCGGGAGCGGGCGAAACATGATCGAGCTCGCCCGCCACGGGACCGTCACCGGCGTCGAGCTCTCGCCCCCCAGCGTCGAGATCGCTCGCCGGCGCGCCACCGGTGAGGTCATCGAAGGCTCGATCCTCGAGATGCCCTTCGCCGCCGAGAGCTTCGACCTCGCCGTCTCGCTGGACGTGATCGAGCATCTGCAGGATGACCTCGCGGCGCTCAAGGAGCTCCGCCGAGTCGTCGCCCCAGGCGGCCGCCTGCTCGTGACCGTGCCCGCCTATCAGTGGCTGTGGAGCGGCCACGATGAGATCAACCATCACCATCGCCGCTACACGCGGCGCTCGCTCCTCGACGTCGCTCAGCAAGCCGGCTGGGAGTGCGCGCGCACCACCTACTTCAACTCCCTCCTGCTGCCGGTCGCCATCCTCCTGCGGGCGCTCGACCCGCTCAGCTCCAAGACCACCGAGTCAAGCCTCGATCTCTGGGTACCGCCACGCCCCGCCAACTGGCTGCTCGAGCGGCCCCTCACACTCGAGGCCGCCGTCATCGGCCGCGGCGGGCGCATCCCCGCCGGACTCTCCCTGCTGACCGTCTTTCGCTGACGCTCGGCCGCGGGCCCGTCGTTCGAGCTCAGGCGGTCCGCTCAGCCGACGCCCGACCGTCGTTCGAGCTCAGCCGTCCTGCTCGGCTGCCACCGGCGCGTGCGTGCGGAACGTCCACGCCCGATTGGCGAAGAAGGTGCTCACCGTCACCACGACAGTCGCCGCCGCCTGCGCCAGGAGCTTGTCCATCGACGCGTCGTGCACGAGCAGGTACAGGAGGCCCTCGTTTATACCCAGGCCGCAGCCCTGCACGGTCGCCCAGCGAACGGGTGTAAGCGAGTCGCCGACGTGCTCGCGGAACGTCCAGCGGCGATTCAGAAGAAAGCCGTTCGTGGCGCCGACGGCAAAGCCGATCGCCGACGCCGCCAAGTACCAAACGCCGAAAACCTTCAGCAGCAGCGTGTAGATGATGAACGTGATCAGCGTGTTCGAGACGCCCACCAGCCCGAACTTCACGAACTGGATGAGCATCGTCATGCGCTCGTGACGAGCTCCCGCCGCTTCGTGCAACCGATCGTGCCTCGAGGACATTCCCCGACAGGATGAACGATAGTTTCATGCTCAGCTTAAGGGAGCACGCCAATATCACCGGTATGGACGCCCACGCCGCTCCCGCCCCGACGAACATCATGCCCGAGACCCCAGCCCGCACCCCCACCCTGCTCAGCGTCGTCGCCCCCGTCTACAACGAGCAGGAGTTGATCGACGAGTTTGTCGCCCGCGTGCTCGCCGCCGTCGGGAGCAGGCCGCTCGAGCTCGTGCTCGTCAACGACGGCAGCGCCGACGAGACGCCCCAGATCCTCGACCGAATCGCCGAGCGCGACCCGCGCGTACGCGTTATCCACCTCTCGCGCAACTTCGGCCACCAGGCCGCTCTCACCGCCGGTCTCGAGCACGCCCGCGGAGACGTCGTCGCGATGATCGACGCCGACCTGCAGGACCCGCCCGAGCTGATCGAGGAGATGCTCGTCGCCTGGAGCGCCGGCTCGGACGTCGTCTACGCGGTGCGGCGACAGCGCGACGGCGAGACCGCCTTCAAGCTCGCCACCGCCTCCTGGTTCTACCGGCTGTTCGACAAGCTCGCCCAGGTCGACCTCGAGCCCAACTCCGGCGATTTCCGCCTGCTCGACCGCCGCGCGCTCGACGCGCTGCTGGCCATGACCGAGCGCTCGCGCTTCCTGCGCGGTATGACCGTCTGGGTCGGCTTCCGCCAGACCGCCATCTCCTACGAGCGCGACGCGCGCCAGGCCGGCGAGACGAAGTACACCCTCCGGCGCATGCTCCGCTTCTCACTCGATGCCATCACCTCCTTCTCCCATCTCCCCCTGCAGCTCGCCACCTACGCCGGCATCTTCTCCGCCGGCCTCGCCTTCATCGCAATCCCCGTCGTCATCCTGCTGCGGATCTCCGGCTCCTACCTGCCCGGCTTCGGCTCCATCACGATTGCCATCCTCCTGCTGGGAGGCATCCAGCTGATCGCACTCGGCGTGATCGGCGAGTACATCGGGCGGATCTACGACGAGGTGAAGCACCGGCCGCTCTACATCGTCGCCGACGAGCGAAACCGCCCCTCTGACGCCGGCACCCAGGTCAGCGTCCCTGGAGCCATCACCGGCACCCAAGCCGCGCGCTCCGGGCTGCCCGCCCGGACGCCCGAGCCAATCCGCTGATCCGCGACAACCTCGCCCCGCAGCCATGGACAGTCGCAAGGAGAGAATCAGGATCGAGACAGAGCGGCACAGGATCGAGGGCGTGCTCACGCTCGCCCGCGACGGCTACCGAAGCCGCGTCTCCGACGTCCTCAACGCCTCCGAGCGAGACTTCCTCACGATCACGGACGTCGCCGTCACGCCCCTCGACGGAGGTCCCGTCGAACTGCACGCCTACCTCACACTCGCCCGCCGCCACATCGTGTTCGCCGTTTCGATCGACGACGACGCCGGGCAGTAGGCACCCAGGTCCGCGGTCCAACTCGCTCCGAGTCACGAGCGGCGGTCCGTCGTTCAGCAGTCCTCTGCCACGACCTCCGTGCAGCTCGTGCTCGGCAACTGCCCGCCCGCCGCGCGCAGCAGCAGGTCGTGCAGCGTGTCGCGCTCATCGCCACTCAGCGACTGCAGCACGTCGTCCTGAACCGCCGCCAGCGCCCGTTCGGCGCGGCGCACCGTCTTAGCACCCGCCGCCGACAGCACGACGATGTGGCGGCGGCGATCCTCCTGATCGCGTTCGCGCACCAACAGCTTCCGCTGCTCGAGCTCGTTCAGCAAGCCGACGAGGTTGCTCGGATCGATCCGCAGCGCCTCGATCAGCGCCTGCTGCGTAGCCGGGCCCTGGTCGCGCAGCAGTGTCAGCGCGACCAGATGGCGCGGCCGCAGGCCGAGCGGCGCTAGCGCCTGCTCGGTGCCACGCCGCGCCACCCGCGCCAGGTGGCTCATCAGAGCGAGCGACTGGTGCGTGTCCGTCCCCTGATCCGTCGCGGTCGTCACATACGTATGTTAGCCGGTAAACCATTGGCGATGCTAAAATCGTTTGCTTACTATCAATGATCTACCCTCCGAGGGAAGGAAGCCATGCCCAACCTCCTGCACATCGACTCCTCCATTCGCCCCGAGGAGCGGTCGCGTAGCCGTCAGCTCTCAAAGCACTTCGCCGAGGCCTGGAGCGCCGCACACCCGGATGGCACCCTCACCTACCGCGACCTCGCCGCGGACCCTCCCCCGCACGTCAACTGGGAGAGCTTCTCCGCCAACTTCGCCGCCCCCGAGGACCGCACTCCCGCACAGCGCCAGTGGCGCGAGCTGACCGAGCTCTACTGCAACGAGGTGCTCGCCGCCGACCACATCCTCGTCGGCATGGGGCTCTACAACTTCGGCATCCCCAGCACCGTCAAGGCCTGGTTTGACCGCATCGTCGTTCCCGGCCTTACGATGGGGCCCGACGGCGGGCTGCTCGCCGGCAAGACGCTCACCGTGACCGCCGCCCGCGGCGGCGGCTACGGGCCAGGGACGCCCCGCGAGGGCTGGGACCATCGCGAGCCCTGGCTGCTGCACGCCTTCGAGCAGCTCGGTCTCACCGACGTCCACTTCATTCACGCAGAGCTCACGCTCGCGCGCGAAAGCCCCGCGATGATCCCGCTCGACCTCGGCGCCGCCGAGGATCAGAGTCTCGCCGACGCTCACGCCGAGATCGACGCGCTGTTCGGCGCCACCTCCATCGCCTGAGCCGCTCAGGCGACGATCTGGCCGATCCACCACCGGGCTCACTCGGCCTCGTCATACACAGTACGCTCGCCCTCGATGCCTTCCGTACTGATGACAGGTGCAGGCCGCGGGATCGGGCGCACGAGCGCGCTGCGACTCGCCGCCAACGGCTGGGAGGTGTTCGCCGGCGTCCGCCGCTTGGAGGATGGCCAGGCACTTGCCAGTGACGGTACGGCCGGGAAGATCGTTCCCGTGCTCCTCGATGTGACCGACGCTCAGCAGATCGCAGCCCTCGATGAGGCCCTCCCCGAGCGCATCGACGCGCTCGTCAACAACGCCGGAATCGTCCTCAGCGGCCCTGTCGAGGGCCTCTCGATCGAGGACCTGCGCAACCAGCTCGAGGTGAACGTCGTCGGGCAGGTCGCCGTCACGCAGGCGCTGCTGCCACGGCTGCGCACCTCTCGGGGGCGGATCGTCTTCATCGGATCCGTCAGCGGGCGTGTGTCCGCGCCGATGCTCGGCGCCTACTCCGCTTCGAAGTTCGCGCTCGAGGGACTCGCCGACGCCCTGCGCATGGAGTTGCGCCGCTGGGACATCCGCGTCGTGTTGATCGAGCCCGGCGCGATCGACACCGATCTCTGGCGCCTCGCGCCCGAGGCCGCCCGCGAAACCGAAGATGCGCTCAGCCCCGAGGTGCGCGAGCTCTACTCCGAGCACCTCGCCGGCATCCGCAAGACGATCCCACGCATGCAGAAGCAGGCCTCCGCACCCGAGGCCGTCGCCGCTGCCGTCGAGCGCGCGCTCACCGCCGGGCGCCCGCGCGCCCGCTACCTCGTCGGGATGGACGCCCGTTCACAGGTCGTCATGGACGCCGTCCTGCCCACGCGCGCGATCGACGCCGCCGTCTCATTCTTCACCGGCACGCCCTCTCAGCGGTAGGTCCTCACCGCGGCTGCCCCGGCCGCGCCACACCATGCCAGGTTCTCTCCGCGCCGCTACGCCTTGAGCTTCTTCCACTCCGCCTTTGAGGCGCTCGACGCGCGACGCATCCCAGCCGGCGTATGCCCGTCAGAGGACGTGAGCCCGGGCGCGGCCGCGGAGCAACGACAACAGACGAGCTTCAGTCGACGCTGGAAGGCGTCGCCATTCGCTGAGCGTGTTGAAGAGGATGTCGGCAGCCCCCACCCGGAAGATTGCCTCGATCGAATAGACGCGCTTTGGCGGATCACCGCGCGATCTCTGCAGCCGTGCCACGAGATGAAGATCAACCGCTTCTTGCCCGAGGGTCTTTGCGACTGGGATGCGCGTGACCTTGACGGCATAGGCGCGGCCGTGTGGACCCACGGATCTGAGACCGGGAATGCGTAGATCGTCCGCCACGCAGGCGCGGCCGCTGCGCGACGCGAGCGTCGCGATTTCAGCCTTGGCCAACGTTTCGCTCGGCATCACGACAACCGACGAGGCCACGAGTTCTTCGCCTGCCAGCTTGGTTCCGTGCAGGTGGAGGATCGACAGCGGGGCGCTTTCAGCGGCGACCGCCGCACCTCTGGCCTTGCCATGGTGCCCACAGTGCAGGCCGTGCTGGATTTCGGCCGTTTCAGGAGGCGAACCTTCCTCGCCTTGGAAAGGCTGGCTTCCCGGTAGGTCACTTGGCTGCAGGTTGACGGCGCGGATGAAAGCGACCGCATCGACGTGTGTGATCGGGGTTTCACCAGCAGGGGTCGCGGCAGCGATCACGCCCCCGACCGCGGCTGCGAGCGTTGCGATTACCAGTCCCCGCACTTGTCGAATCATGGCAGTAGCCGCACCCCTCGATCCAGGAAGGACGACCCCGCACGCCGCGCCGCTACGCCTTGAGCTTCTTCCACTCCGCCTTGTGGGCTCTCTTGGCCGCCTGATAGTCGAGCAGCGCCTGCGGCGAGTCGACGTCCCCGAGCGTCGGGTGCGGCGGCACCAGCGCCTGCGCCGCCTTGACGCCGTAGCGCTTGGCAAGCACCGCGCTGAGTGACTTGACCTTCATCTCCCCGAAACCCGGGAGCGCTTCCAGGTTCGCGCGAAGCTCGCTCGAATCGGCCGCCTCGGTCCAGACGCGAGAGGCGTCACCGTCGTAGCGATCCTCGACGTGGACGGCCAGGTCGTGCACACGCTTGGCCATCGAGCCCGGATAGCGATGGATCGCGGGCTTCTCGCGAAACACCTGCTCCAAATCGGCCTGCGCCAGCGTCTCCACGTCGAACGAACCGAGTCGCTCTCTCAACGTGAGCGGCCCGGCAAACGCCTGCTGCACCGTCACCTGTTGATCCAGCGCAAAGCCAACCAGCAGAGCCATCGGATCGGAGGCGATCAGGGCGTTTGCCGCGTCTGAGTCTGTGAAATACAGGCGATCTGCAGGCACTCACAAAGCCTAGTGCTCAGATCGAGTGGCCACAAAGACCGGAATGATCCGCTCCGTCTTCAGCTGGTAATCGGCGTAGCTTGGGTACGCCGCGACCGCGCGCTCCCACCACAGCGCTCGCTCGTCGCCCTCAACCTCGCGAGCGATGAAGTCGTGTGCCTTCGGGCCATCCTGGATCATCAACGCCGTCGGATCGGCAACCAGATTGCCGTACCACGTCGGGTGCTGCGGGGCGCCCCCCATGGAAGCGACGAGAGCGTACTCGCCATCGTGCTCGACCCGCATCAGAGGGAACTTGCGGATCTTCCCGCTCGTTCGCCCTCGAGTCGTGACGATCACCACCGGAAGGCCTGTGTCAAGGAGCGTGTTCCCACGCTGACCTTTGCTTGTCTCGTACTCCTCAACCTGCTCGCGCACCCAGTCCGACGGGCTGGGCAGGTACTCACCTTGTAGAGGCAATGTCGCTCCTGAGAGGGCTGGTCGACGAGATCAACGCCATAAAGCCGTCGACCGTCCGGGGTAGAAATGATCTGACGCAGAACGTACCAAGCTCCGCCGCTATGGCGGGCCGAGCATCCCCTTGCTCCGCATCGCCTGCAGAATCTCAGACGCGACCTCCTCCGCGACCCGCTGTTCCGTGCTGATGACCACGTCGATGCCGGGCAGCGCGGGCGTCGAGGCCGCGAGGCGTCGGGCGCGAGCGATCAGCGGCGACTTGCCCGGCCAGCGGTCAGGCTCGCGGGCGTCGATTCGTGCCGCGACCGTCTCGGCGGTTGCACTCAGACACACCACGAGCAGGACGTCGGCCGCGGTTGCAGTCCTGACAGCGGCAAGCTCCTCAGCGCTCGTGACGGTGGCCGAGATCAAGAACCGCCGGCGGCCGGCCTCACGCTGGAGCGAGAGGACAGCCTCAAGCTGAGGAACCCAGCTGCTCGCGGCCAACAGCGGCCGCCCGAGGGACAGCTGCTCGGACTCGATCGCCCCGTGCGCGATGTCCTCGATGTCGTGAAGAGTGGCGAGCTCCTCGAGCACCGATGACTTGCCGGCGCCGGGCGAACCAATGAGGAGAAGAGCCGCGACCATGTGTTCAGCATCGGCACGCCTGGGACATGCCCGTCGACCGCGAGTTCGAAGCCGCATGGCACGGATGGAGCACGGAGAGGGCGGGATTCGAACCCGCGATGGAGTTTAATCCCCATACTCGCTTAGCAGGCGAGTGCCTTCAGCCTCTCGGCCACCTCTCCCGGGATTCGGGATGCCAGTGTAGAGCGTGCTCAGCCCTTAGCATCTCGCCGTGGAAGGGTGGCAGAGCGGTTGAATGCGGCGGTCTTGAAAACCGTTAGGCGGGTAAACCCCGTCTCGGGGGTTCGAATCCCCCCCCTTCCGCTCTGTGATGTGTCGAGACATGCCGGACAGGTGTGTCGGGACATCGTGGACATCCACGCCCGCCCGCCCTCCCGGTGTCGACCGAGCGCGCAGCTCAGTTGTCCCCCCGACTCGCCCGTATTTCCGAGGCCGGGACGCCCGTTCGTGCCTCGTCGCGGCGCCACCGATCGCGTTGGGAGTGGTTGAGCGCCGTCGCGTCCCAGCCGAGTAGCGCCCACATCGATTCGCGGCGCTCGGCCGTGTGAATCCTGATCGACTCGATCAGCGCCTCTGCCAGGGCGTGCGGTGCGATGCCCTTGCGACGGAACCCGATCGCGCCGGCATCGATCAGCTCGTTCACGAGGCGCGACCACTGACCGGACAGAAGCACGATCGCAGTATCCGGAGCGGCATCGACGATCCCGCGCACCGCGCGCGGTCCACCGCCCCGCGGCATCGCGATGTCCACCAGCGCCGCGTGCGGCTGGCTGTCTCTGACGACTTCAACCGCCTCCTCGCCGTCTCCCGCCACGCCAACGAGCTCGAACTCGCGGCTGAGCGCCATTCCCAACACCGATTGCACCACCGGGTCATCGTCTGCGATCACCAGGCGCGGACGAGCGCTGCCCTGACTCGCCGGCGTGGTAACCCACATGTCCATCGGGGCGCTCTGCGCCCAGCGCTTCAAACGGCTCGCGTCGTGATCCTCGTTCATGCGATCAGCCTTCCTCTTCGTCTTACCCCCCGGCAGGGACCGGCGATCCGAACATCCACGCCGATCGGCCGGGCTGCATCTGCACACCGCAACCGTGTATCGGCGCCCGCACAGAGCCATGGCGTCCCCCGCTAGGAGGCCCGGGGGACGCCCACGGCTCCACCATCACAAACGGCTCCGCCTGCGCCCGCCGGTGCTGTTTGCACGGGTCGAGATGGAGGCCTGACCGGCCTCGATCCGCCGACCGTTCGAGCGGGTCGTCTCGGTGCCAAGCTCTGGATGGCGCCTCATACGAGCCTAAGATCGGTCAACCGCGGTGCTGCTCGACCGTAGTTTCTCCCGATTCGCTCAGGTCTTCGTCAGCCCGTGCTCTGACGCGTAGGCGACGAGCTCCGCTCGAGAGCTCAGCTGGAGCTTTCGCTGGATGTGCGAGCGGTGGGTCTCGACCGTCCTCACCGAGAGATAGAGCAGCTCGGCGATCTCCGTGTTGGTATGCCCCAGCGCGATCAGCCGCAGCACGCCCACCTCGCGCTCGGAGAGCCCCGCCGGCGATCTTGGGGACGGCTCGCGGGCCAGCAGCACCCGCAGCCGCCGGTCAAGGAAGGCCTCCCGCGCGGCGGCGCCGCGCACGGCTTCCACCAGCTCGTCTTTCGCGGCATCCTTCAGAACGTAGCCGCGCGCGCCGGCATCGAGTGCCTGGCGAGCCAGCAGCGGCTCTCGATGTGCCGTCAGCACGACTATCTGAGTGTCCGGGGACTCGCTGCGGATCGCCGGGATCGCCTCGAGCCCCGAGCCCCCCGGCATGTCCAGGTCCAGTACGAGTACTCCAGGATGGTGACCGCGGACGTAGCGTTTGGCGCTTTCCACATCCCCTGCCTCCGCAACGACCTCGAGATCCGGCTCGTGTTCCAGGAGCAGCCGCAGGCCGCTGCGCACCACGTCATGGTCGTCGGCCAGGACGATTCGGATCGCCGGCGTCGCGGAGAGCGCCGCACCGGCGCCAGACGCGTTATCCCGCGAGGCTCCCTGACCACCCATCATCTGGAAACTACGACCTTGACCGGCGGGAGTCCGCGAGCACCACTCATCATCATCAGGTCAAGTAGCACACACGCGCTGCCGATACATAGAGGCCCTCCCAGCGCCTTGTCTAACTCAGCGAAGGAGCCAAGCCTGCCCATGTCCGTGCTTTCCGAGGATCGTCTACCCCGATTGATGATCGCCGACGACGATCCGGTCGTGCAGACGATGCTCGACATGTCGCTCAGCTATGAGTTCGACGTGGTCGGTCTCGCCGCCGACGGCCAGGAGGCGATCGAAGTCGCCGAGTCAAGCCAGCCGGACGTCGCCATCGTCGATGTCGAGATGCCCCTGGGCGGTGGCATGCGCGCCGTCCGCGGAATTCACGAAGTGGCGCCCGACACCGCGATCGTTGTGCTCTCCGTCGATGAGTCCGAGGGTCTCATCCGCGAGCTCATGCAGGCCGGCGCCGTCGCCTATCTCCGCAAGGGCGTCGCGCCGAAGGTTGTCGCCGAGGCGCTCAGAAACTCCATCGAGGCTCACGCGGTCGAGCGGCGCGAGTGGTCCTGACCGCAGCGCCTCAACGGCCGATACGGTTCTAGCCGATGGACTTCGCCCGGTCGAGCAGTCTCCGCTCCGGGGTGTTCACGGCCATCGGCGGGCTCCTGGCGATCACCGCAGGGGTCTTCGTGGTGCTCATCCTGAGTATCGGTGCCGTCCGCAACGATGAACGGCTGGTCAACCAGACCGACGAAGTGAGGCACGCCGCGGCCGTGAGCGAACGGGCCTTCGAGGAGCTCGAGTCCGGTTTGCAGGCCTTTCTGCTCACCGGCCAGCGACGCTTCCTCGCGCCCTACACGGATGCGCTGGCGCCGCTCGCGGATGATCTTCGCCGTCTGGAGACGCTGACTCGGGGCGATCGCAAGCAGAATGAAAGCGCACGCGCGATCGCGGGCGCCGTCAGCTCATATGAGAGCTCCTTCGCCCTCCCACTCGCGGCGAGCAGCGGCCGCTTCACACACTCCGAGAACGTCCAGATAATTCTGAAGGGCGAACGTCTGGCCAACGCGATACGCGGCCGGCTCTCCCAGCTGCCGGCCGCCGAGGCGCTCAGAACCGAACGCAGCCGCGCCGATGCCGCCTCCAGCGCGCGCACGTCCCTGATCGCCGCGGCCGGAGGATTTGCGCTGCTCGTGCTGCTGCTCGGCGCACTCACCGCCTACCTCTCGCGCGCTGTTCTGACCCCCATCAGGCGTGTTGCCGAGGCCGCCGTAAGGGTGGGCCAGGGCAGGATCGACACATGGGTCCCGGGGACCGAGCGAGGCGAGCTTGGCGCGCTCGTCCGGGCATTCAATTCGATGTCCAGCACGCTCTCCGAACGAGAGCTCTCGCTTCGCGTCACCGACGAACGGTTCAAGGGCATCCTCGAGAACGCCAACGCCGCGATATACGTCAAGGACGCCGACAGCCGATACATGCTCGTGAACCGCGAGTTCGAACGCGTCCGCGGTCTCACCGCCGCCGAAGTCATCGGCCATACCGAGGATGAGATCGGCTCGCGAGTCACCGCAGCGCAGATCCGCGCGTCCGACAGGGCCGTCATAGAGAGCGGTGTGGCGATGTCCTTCGAGCAGGAGATAGATACGCGCGAAGGGCGCCGCACGTATCTCTCGCTCAAGTTCCCCGTTCACAGCGAGGACGGGAACGTGACGTCGATCGCCGGTATCTCCACCGATCTCACCGGGCAGACGGAGATACTCGCAAAGGCCGTCGAGGCCTCGCGGTTGAAGTCCGAGTTCGTGGCGAACATGAGCCACGAGATCCGCACCCCGCTGAACGGTGTCATCGGGATGACGAACCTGCTGAACGAAACATCGCTCGATCCGGTGCAGCGCGAGTACGCCGACGCGCTCGTCGCGTCGAGCGCGGCGCTCCTGACGATCATCACCGACATCCTCGACTTCTCAAAGATCGAAGCCGGTCATCTCGAACTCGACCCGACCGATTTCGGACTGCGCGGCGCCGTCGATGAAGCCTGTCAGATGCTCGCCGAGCAGGCGCATGCCCAGGGTCTTGAAATCAGGCACACCGTCGATGCCGATCTGCCGATGACCGTCAACGGCGATCGTGGGCGGCTGCGCCAGATCCTCCTCAACCTGCTCTCCAACGCGATCAAGTTCACGCCTTCGGGGGAGATACTCGTACATGTCTCAAGCGACGGCGACCCGATGGTGCGCTTCGAGGTCTCCGATACCGGGGTAGGTATCAAGGCGGGCGACGCAGCCCGTCTGTTTGAACCCTTCGTACAGGGAGACCAGTCCACCACAAGGCTGTTCGGCGGCACCGGCATCGGCCTCACGATCGCCCGTGAGCTGGCGCATCACATGGGCGGCTCGATCGGCGCCGAACCGCGCGCAGGCGCCGGCAGCACCTTTTGGTTCACGGCCAAGCTGCCTCCGGTGGCGAGCGAGGAGGCTCCCTTCCGCGCGCGTCCGGACCTCCAGGGACTGCGCGCCCTCGTCGTCGACACCTATGAGACCAACCGCACCATCTTCGAGCACTACCTGAGCGCCTGGGGCCTCGCGAGCGAGAGCCTCGAGGGACCTCAGGAAGCGATCGAGACCCTCGAGCACGCTGCGCGCGGGGGCGTGCCCTTCCAGCTCGTCCTGATCGATCTCGACCTGCCTCAGGCGAACGGCCTGGAGCTGGTTCACGCAATTCGCGGACGCCCGGTCCTGCGTGCTTTACACATCCTGCTGATCGGCTCCAACCCGCCACAGCGGATCGCGCTGCCCGACCTCGGGGTGTCCGCCATCCTGCGCAAGCCCGTGCGCCGCTCAGAGCTCTACAACGCGATCGCCGAGGCGATCGTCGACCTGCCCGCGCACCGAGAGCCATCGCTCGAGAAACCCGAGAGCGCCGACTGGCCGCTCGTGCTCGTAGCCGAGGACAACAGGATCAACGACGCAGTTGCGACCGCCATGCTCGGCAAACAGGGAGTGCGCACGGTCATCGCCCACAACGGTCGCGAGGCCGTCGAGATGGCGCTCAGCCACGACTACGCTGCGATCCTGATGGACTGCCAGATGCCGGAGCTCGACGGATACGAGGCGACTCGGATGATCCGCGACGCCGAGCGCGGCCGCCACGTGCCGATCATCGCCATGACCGCCCACTCTATGACCGGCGATCGCGAGCGCTGCCTGGCCGCCGGGATGGACGACTACCTGAGCAAGCCGATTCGCGCCGACGAGCTCGCGACGGTGATGAGCCAGCAGCTATCCGAGCGCCGTCCCGGCCGCGATCGCCGCGATCCTCGCGGCAGCAAGGCGAGCGAACCGGAGTCGCGACCCGGCGACGCGGAGCAACCGCTTGACGAGGCGGTGATAGGGGAACTCCGCGATGCGCTCACCGCCGAGACGCGAGAGAGCCTGATCCAGACGTTTGAGGTCTCGCTGCCCAAATGCGTGGCCGATATCGAAAGCGCCATCAGCGGTGGAGACGAGAACGAGCTGCGGCGCGCAGCACACCTGCTGAAGGGCAGCAGCGCCAGTCTCGGCGCAATGCGGCTAACACTCTGCTGCCAGCAGTTCGAACAGAGCGGCCGCTCACACGATCCGGCACTCGACGCCGAGCACCTTGCAGAACTCCATGCAGCTGCCGACGAGGCCCGAGTAGCGCTCCGAAAGCAGCTAATCTGAGCTTGTTACGTTGGACACGCCGCTAGGGGGGGTGTGTTCGCAGGTTCGATCGGGTGCCGGCCGCCAGGCGGGTGCGTACCGGGAAGGCCTGCGTTATCCCCCTCTGTCCATCGAATTCAGGATCGCACTTGAGTCTGCTAGAAGCGGTGGTTGATGCGTCACCCGACGGGATCGTCGTCGCCGACGAGCGCAGGCGGATCGCGCTTGTCAACCGCCGCACCGAGGAGCTGTTCGGCTTCTCATCCCGTCAGCTGATCGGACGCCACGTCGAGACGCTCATTCCCGAGCTGCTCGGCTCGGCTCCCGGCCGCGGGCTCGTCGGCCGGCGCGGAGACGGAAGCGAGTTCCCGATCGAGGTCAAGCTCGGCCCGATCGCCGACGGGTCGCAGGACCTCGTGCTTGCGACCGTGTACGACGTCAGCGATCGCCGGGCGGCCGAGCAACACAGCGCAGAGGTCACCCGCATGGCGGGTGAAGAGCGCGAGATCGCCGAGCTCGCACGCGAGCGAGCCGCCCACGCCGAGGCGGAGTCTGGACGCGAGCGACTCTCCTCGATCCTCGGCGAGATCGATGCGATCGTGTGGGAAGCCGACGCCAGGCGGCATCGCTTCAGCTTCGTCAGCAAGCGCGCGGTGGACATGCTCGGATACCCGCTCGATGCCTGGCTGAACGAGGATGACTTCTGGAAGCACATCGTCGAGCCCGAGGACCTTCCGCTCGCTGAGCTGTACTTCCAGGAGGCGATCGGTCACGCGCGCGACCACGACCACGAATACCGCGCCCGCACCGCCACCGGCGAGGTCATCTGGCTCCGCGATCGTGTCCGCGTTGCCCCCGGCGACGACATGGAGTCGCGACTGCATGGCGTGACCGTCGATGTGACCGCGCGGCGCGAACTCGAAGAGCGCCTGATCCAGTCACAGAAGTTGGATGCCGTCGGACAGCTCGCCGGCGGGGTGGCGCACGACTTCAACAACCTGCTCGTGGTGATAAGCGGATATACCGACCTGTTGCTCGCAAGTGTCAAAGATGCGAGCTCGCTCGTCCAGCTGCAGGAGATCAGCCAGGCGGCAGGTCGCGCCGGCGAACTCGTAGCGCAGCTCCTCGCCTTCGGTCGCCGAGCTCCCAATTCCACCGAGCTCATCGACCTCAGCGAGTTGATCCACCGGATCGAGCCGATGCTGCGTCGCCTGATCAACCAGGACATCGCCCTCATCGTCGAGATCGGCGATGACCTCCGAGAGGTGCGCGCGGACGCCGGGCAGCTCGAGCAGGTGCTCGTCAACCTCGTCATCAACGCCCGCGACGCGATGCCCCACGGAGGCGAGATCCGACTCCGGGTCGAGCAATCAGAGCTCGACGAGGCCCAGGCCGCCGAGCTCGGCCTCTCGCCCGGGCATTGGGTGACGATCAAGGTCGCCGACAACGGGAGCGGCATGAAGAGCGAGACCAAGGCGCGAATCTTCGAGCCGTTCTTCACGACCAAGGAGCCCGGGAAGGGCACCGGGCTCGGACTCTCCACCGTGTTCGGGATCGTCGAGGAGGCCTCCGGGACGATCACGGTCGACACCGAGCTGGGCCGCGGAACCACCTTCTCGATCCACCTGCGGGCCAGGCCAAGCTCCGATGAGCTGTGCGAGGAGCCCGATGCGCCCGCTGGTGGGAAGGCCGCAGGCATGGTTCTCGTCGTCGAGGACGAGTCCGCCGTGCGGCGACTCGTACGTTCTGTGCTGGAGACAGCCGGCTACCGGGTTCACGAAGCCACAAACGGCCTCGATGCACTGGCATACATTGAGCACCGGGCCCACGAGATCGATCTGATCCTCAGCGATGTCGCGATGCCGGGTGTCACCGGGCCCGAGCTCGTTGCCCGCCTCGCCCCTCTCGGGCATGCGCCGCGCGTGCTCTTCATGTCGGGCTACGCCGACAGCCAGCTGCTCAAGCGCGGCCTCGACGAGCGGGCGATCGGCGTGCTGCACAAGCCGTTCACACCGTCTGAGCTCGCCGCGAGGGTTGCGGCGGTCATGTCCGAGGAAGAGCCCGACACCCCGGCCGCCTGAGGGTGCAGTCTCGCTGAGCTCTCAAGGCCTCAGCCCTGGGCTGCCGCGACCTGGGCTCGTCCACCCGCCTTTGCGCGGTAGAGAGCTTTGTCGGCGGCCTGGCAGACATCGGCGGGGTTGACTCCGTCAAGCGGGTACTCGGCAACGCCTGCGCTGAAGTTCACGTGAAAGCCGTCCTCGCCGGTGCCCTCGAACATCTCCCTGCTGAAGCGCTCCTGGATGTCGGCGAGACGTTGCACGGCCGCGTCCCGTCTCATTCCATACATGCCGATCACGAACTCCTCGCCCCCCCAGCGCCCAACGACGTCGTTGTCGCGGAACTCACTCTGCAGGCAGGCGCCAAAGCGACGCAGCACTCCGTCTCCCGCGGCGTGCCCATGGGTGTCGTTGATCGCCTTGAACAGGTCGATATCGAGCATCACGACCGACAGTGGCTCGGCGAAGCGGTCGCTGAGCGCCGCGAGCTGCCTGAGGCCCGCCTCCGTTGTGAGCCGGTTGGACAGACCGGTGAGCCCGTCTGTCTCGGCGTCGGCGCGGAACTGGCGAACACGCTCGAGCCTGCTCGAGATCCGCGTCACGAATTCCGCTCCGAGACTCGGCTTGGCCACATAGTCATCAGCTCCTGCGCTGTATGCGAGCTCGACGGTCTCCGGGTCGCTTCGCGCGGCGACGAAGATCACCGCGAGACGCGTCCAGCGAGGGTCGCTTCGCACGGTCCGGCAGAGCTCAGCGCCGTTGATGCCAGGCATGTCGACATCGAGGATCAGAAGCTCGGGCGTGACCTCTTCCAGGGTCTCCCAGAAGCGAAGCGGGTCGGCGAGCGTGAATACCTCGATGCCGTGAGGGACGAGAAGTGCGCTCATCAGCGCGAGGACCGCTGGGTCATCGTCGACGACCAGAACCTTCGTCGATACCAGGCGACGGCGAGCCTGGAACTGTTCCACGGCACTCAGCAGCTCATCCGGGCCGAGCGACCTCGGCAGCAACGCCGAGCTGCCACCCCGGATCGCCTGGACCCGGTCTGCGAACTCCAGGCTGTCGGTGAGCAGGAGGACGGGGATCGGAGGAGTCGAAGAGTTGAGCTCCTCCAGCAACGACGAAGTCTCATCCATGTCCTGCCTGCGAACGGCCGTGTCGAGCACGACGATCTCCGGCGCCCGCCGAGCGCACAGGGCGCGTGCCTCGTGCGAGCTCGCAACCGTCTCACACGCTATCCCGCGCGAGATCGAAAGCTCTGCGATGCTCGCCCTGAGGGCAGGGTTCTCGCCCACCACGAGCATGCCGATCTGTTGCTCCGGCGAGCGTCGGGAGGGTTCCTCGGCGGGTATCGCGGGCTCCCAGTCGAGCCCGCGACGGACGATCGCAATGAGTGTCGAGAGGGTCGTGGTGCGCGCCCGCGTGACCTCGGCGAACTCCAGCTCGAGTTCGCGCGCAGCTTCTGATGCGCGAGTGAAGCCGAACATCCCCAGCGAGCCGCTGAGCATATGGGCCGATCGCTGGGCCTCCACTCGAGCGTCGTCGTTGAAACGGTCGGTCCCCAGGGCCGCCACCGCCTGCTCGATCAGACCCACCTTTGCGAGGATGCCGCCGCGATGCTGTTCCCACACCGCGCGCATCGCACCTTCGCGCGCAAGCGCACTCGATGTGCCGGCCTGGCTCATGGCGAGTGCTGACGGTGGGAGGCCTGTGGGAAACGGTGCATCGCTCTAGGTGATGCTTCGGCTGAGACGCGCACCAGCATGAGCGATTGGCAACCGTTCATCCGGGTCCGCACGGCGGTCCCTGCTCAAAGCATGTGCGTAGCAACTACTGACCAGCCATGGCCTCCAAGCCCGTTTGCCGCCGTGCCGGCCGGGGCACGTTCGGCTGCACGGAATAGATCGATTGTCCAGCGCAGCATGCCCGCGAAGAACAAACCCGCTTCTAGCGGGGTATCGGCGCGTGGTGGCTTGACCTGGCGGCGGCCTTCCCGTAGCTTGAAAGCGCGTTCACTGGATGACGGTTGGGAGCCCGCCCCAAGCCTTGAGTCAGGCCGGACAGGAGGGGGCAGTCGCGATTCCTCTGCACGTCGGTCTCACGAGTTTCGAGATCGCGCCAATCGTCAACTTCAGGCACGGATGCTGCAGCCAGTGGAGGTCAGAGCATGCGCGCGCCGTCAACAGCCGTCCCCGCCCGTCCGCAACATCTGTGCGCCTTGGAGCGCGCGAACGCGGTTCGCGTCGCCCGGGCCGAGCTCAAGCGGCGGGTTGCCAGGGGCGACATCGACGCAGTGGACGTGGTCCTGTTCTGTCCGTGGGAAGCGGACACGATGCCGTTGGGCGAGCTGCTGATGAGCCAGCGCCGCTGGGGATCGAGTCGAGCCCGCAAGCTGCTCGCCCGGTTGAGCATCTCGGAAACGAAGAGCGTCGGGTCGATGACCGATCGCCAGCGGCTGCTGCTCGCGTCCGTGCTCGCTCCGGGCGAAGCGCCCACGGCTCTGTCGCGGCGGTAGGGCGCAACCCACCGCGGCGCGCTCGGACGGACCCGCGGAGCGATCGACCGCTCAGGGCCGGTTCCCGGATGCCGCCCACTCCGTGAGTAGCATCTCCCGCCGTCGGCCAAGGGAGGGGACCTCAGAGACGCACGCACGCCCATGGCGCACGGACCTCGACCACCTTCAGATACCAAAGGAGCACCATGGATTACCCGCTAGACAGGAAGCTCGCAGTCGAGTTCATCGGGATGTTCCTGTTCGTCTTCACCGTCGGGATGGCGACCGAGTCAGCCAACAAATCGGGTGCCATTCTCGCGCCGCTCGCGATCGGATCGCTGTTGATGGTGATCGTGTTCGCCGGCGGACACGTCTCCGGCGGGCATTACAACCCGGCCGTCAGCACCGCCGTCTTCATCCGCGGCAAGATCAAGTCCCACGAATACCTCGCCTACATACTCACCCAGTTCATCGCCGCGGCACTGGCCGGACTCGTCGTCAACGCCGTCGGCGGCAAAGAGACGGCCGGGGCGACGGCCTCGACGGGCAAGATGCTCGTCGCCGAGTTCCTCTTCACGTTCGCGCTCGCGTACATCGTGCTGAACGTCGCCACCGCGAAGGGCACGGAGGGAAACTCCTTCTACGGCCTGGCGATCGGCTTCACGGTGGTCGTCGGCGCGATCTCCGTCGGCTGGATCTCAGGTGGCGCCTTCAACCCGGCCATCGCCCTCGGAGCCAGCGTGCTGGGCGCC
>Ga0302320_10006200_pt1 | contig 26614 bp, 18 predicted proteins | sample Bog_T0_3_FD_202130 | JGI IMG/M metagenome (GOLD analysis project Ga0302320, IMG submission 202130) | Peat permafrost microbial communities from Stordalen Mire near Abisko, Sweden - Bog_T0_3 | ecosystem: Environmental > Terrestrial > Soil > Wetlands > Peat | place: Sweden: Abisko, Stordalen Mire...
CGGTTTGAGCTCGAAGCGGAGGCTGCGCGCAGCAGTTCAGTGGGTCAGATGCTCGGGTCGGAACTGGGCGGATGGGCGCGGGGCGACCTTGGGATCTCGCGCGAGTACGATATGCCTGTTGTTGAGCTGATTCGGCCCCGGCTTGCCGTAACCGGGGGGCTGATGGCGCGGGCGATTGTGCTGGCCTGGACGCTGGCAATCTGCTGGGCGCTTTTGTCGAGCGCGGGGCGGAGGCCATGGATGCTGTGGCAGGCGCCGTCTGCCTTGTTGCTGGCTGTGCCGACGGCAGCGATGGCGACCTTCTGCCTGATTGCGGGTTGGGGCGGTCCGGTGGTGGTGATGACGCTGGTGCTGGCGGCGCGCGACTTCAAGTTTCTGGACAAGGTTTTGCGCAAGGCATGGCAGGCCGAGCATGTGTTGCAGGCGCGGGCCCAGGGAGTGAGCACGGCGCGGCTGCTGTGGGCGCATATTTTGCCTGGCGCGGGCGGGCAACTGCTTGCGCTGGCGACGCTCTCGATTGTGACCGCACTGAGCGCCATGGTGCCGGTGGAAGTGATCTTCAGCGTGCCGGGGCTGGGGCAACTGGCCTGGAACGCAGCGATGAACCGCGATTTGCCGGTGCTGGTTGCGGTGACGATGATTCTGGCGATAGCGGTTGCGCTGGCTGGCATGGTACCGGAGCGGCGGGGCGATTGGCAGGCGGTATGAGGCTCAGGGCGGTGGCGACAGGGCTGCTAGCCGGGCTGTGCGTGGTATCGGCCGGCATTTTGATAGCGCCTGGCAGCAGCTATTCGAACCAGGATCGCGGGCAACTGTTTGCGGGGGCAACCGCGGCGCATCCGGCAGGCACGGACGCGCTGGGGCGGGACCGGATGGTGCGGGTGGCGGCGGCGTTTTTGCTGAGCATGGCGGGGGCCACGCTGGCGGCGGCCGCGACGACGGCGGCGGCGGCGGGCGTGGGGCTGCTGGCGGCGTTCAGCCCGGCGTATGTGAGCGGATTTGTGCTGCTGATTTGCGATGCGTTTCTGGCGCTGCCGTGGCTGTTTCTGCTGATGATGGTGCGGTCGCTGCTGCCGTTGACGACTTCACCGGCGAACTCGGCGGCGGTTACGTTTTTTGTGCTTGCGGCGCTGGGATGGCCGGCTTGCGCACGGGCCGTCTACCGAGGGGCGCTCGGACTGAAGAACGCCGAATGGATGTTGCAGGCGCGGGCGGGCGGGTTGCGGGGCAGGCAGATTGCAGGGTACGTTCTGCCGAACCTGGCTCCGCTGCTGATGCCGCAGTTTCTGGTGAGCGTTCCTGCGTTTGTGATTGCGGAGGCAAACCTGGGGGCGCTTGGCCTGGGCATCGGCGAACCGTTACCATCATGGGGTGGCATGCTGCTGGAGTTGGAAAACTCAGCAACGCTGCTGCGCACCCCGTGGGTCTATCTTCCGATTGCATTGCTGGTTTTGGTGTTGCTTTTGCTGGAAGCGGCCACTCAAGAGGTTTGAACTGTGCAGAAACTCAGATTTTCGCCCCGGTGGCTTTTGTTGGTGCTGACCGCAACCCTCACTGTTGCGTGCGCTGGGCAGGCTGCGCCGCGGTTGCCGGGAGAGCTGGCATGGACGATCGGTTCCGATCCCAAGACGTTTGACCCGGCGAAGGTGGATGACCAGTGGTCGGAACAGATTCGCTACCTGACGGGCGGTGTGCTGCTGCGCTTTAACCGTTTGAGCCAGAGCGTGGAGCCGCAGTTGGCGGAGAGCTGGAAACTGTCAGCCGATGGAAAGACGGTGACGTTCAAGCTGCGGCGGGGGCTGGAGTTCTCAGACGGGAGCGGGCTGACGGCGAAGGATGCGGCGTGGTCGATTCGGCGGGTACTGTTGCCGGCGACGGGCTCGCCGGTGGCGGAGGAGTTTCTGTCGCCGGCTGGAGTGACGGTGGAGACGCCGGATGAGCGGACGGTGGTTGTGAATCTGCCCAAGCGGGTGATCGGGATCGGCAAGGTGTTTGACGAGATTGCGATTGAGCCGGCGGAGCGAAGCAGCGAAGGACGGGTGACGGCGGGGCCGTTTGTGGTTTCAGAGTATCGGCGGTCGCAGTATGTGCGGCTGCGCCGCAATGCGCATTACCTGGGGAGGGATAGCAGCGGCGTCGCGCTGCCTTATGCCACGGGAGTGCGGCTGGATGTGCTGGCCAACTCCGAGCAGGTGACGCGGCTTTTCGAGCGCGGCGAGTACGACGTGATCAACTACCTTCCGCCGGACTATTTTGAACTGTTGAAGCAGAAGGATCCGGGCGCGGTGCGCGATCTTGGACCCTCGCTGAACACCGAGCAGCTTTGGTTCAACCAGGTTCCCGGGGCGGCGTTGCCGGCGTGGGAGAAGTCGTGGTTCCAGAGCCAGGCGTTCCGGGTTGCGGTGTCGCGAGCGATTCATCGCGCGGACCTGGCGCGGATCGCGTATGAGGGCCATGCGACGCCGGCCTACAGCTTTATGTCGCCGGCGAACGGGGTCTGGTATGACAACGAGCTGAAAGTGCCGAAGGAAGATGTGGGCGCGGCGAAGGCGGGGCTGGCGCAGGCCGGCTTCCGGTTGAAGGGTTCAGTGCTTGAGGACGCGGCAGGACACGCAGTGCGCTTCTCGATTCTGACGAACGCCACCAACGCGGCGCGGCAGAAGATGGCGACGCTGATCCAGCAGGACCTGAAGGCGCTGGGGATGGATGTGACAGTGGTGGCGTTGGATTTTCCCGCGCTGATTGAGCGGCTGATGCACACGCAGGACTACGAGGCGTGCCTTTTGGGCCTCGAAAATGTGGATCCGGACCCGAACGCGATGATGAATATCTGGCTGAGTTCGTCGGCGAATCACCAGTGGAATCCGTCGCAGAAGACGCCTGCCACGGGCTGGGAGGCGGAGATCGACCGGGCGATGGGCGTGCAGGCGAGCAGCCTGAAGCAGGCGGAGCGGAAGCAGGCGATGGACCGGGTGGAGCAGATTGTGGCGGACCAGCAGCCGTTTATTTACCTGGTTTACCCGAATGCGCTGCATGCGGTGTCGGCGCGGCTTGAAGGAGTGCAGCCCGCGGTGCTGGAGCCGGGATTGTTTTGGAATGTGGAGCGCCTGCGATTGCGGGGGGCTCGATGAGCGAGGAGCTTCTGCTTCGCGTGGATCTGGGGGCGAGCTACGCGGGCAAGGCGGTGCTGCATGGGATTCGCTTCGATCTGATGCGGGGTGAGGCGCTTGGGCTGGTGGGCGCGAGCGGAGCGGGGAAGACAACGCTGGTGCAGGCGCTGCTGGGGCTGCTGCCGTGGCGCGGCGGGCGGGTGACGGGGGAAGTGACGCTCAAGGGGCGGAACCTGCTGGCGCTCCCAGAACGCGAACTGAGGAAGGTGCGCGGCCGGGAGGTGGCGCTGATTCCGCAGAGCCCGATGAGCGCACTGAACCCGGCTATCCCCTTGCAGAAGCACTTTGATGAAGCGTGGCGAGCGCACGAGAAGAGCGGCAGCAGTGCGCTGGCCGAACGGATGGAGACGCTGCTGGCCGAGGTGCAACTGCCCCGGGAGAGCGAATTTCTGCGCCGGCGGTCAACCCAGATCAGCGTGGGGCAGGCGCAGCGGGTTCTGATTGCACTGGCGCTGTTGCACAGGCCGGCATTGATTATTGCGGATGAACCAACCAGCGCCCTTGACCCGGTAACACAGGCACAGATCGTGGAGCTGCTGGGGAGGCTGAATCGCCGGCACGGGACGACGCTGCTCTACATTTCTCACGATTTGATGTCGGTGTTGCAGATCAGTGATCGGATAGCGGTTCTGGAGGCGGGGACGATTGTGGAAAACCTGGCGGTAACCGGGCTTAGTCAGGCCCGGCACGCGGCCACGCTGGGGCTGTTCAAGGCACTGCCGGTGCCGGTGGATGTGCTGCTGCGGTACAGGGAGCTGCGAGGTTTGGAGGCTGTTGAGGTAAATGACTGTAAACAATGGTCTAAGTAGCGCGAGCGGGGAAAACAGGCGGAGGGAGCACAGCAGTTCAGGTTCATGGTTCTTCGATCCCCAAAAGCAGGTAATACAACTTGCGTGTGATTGCGCACGAAGGTACCCATTAGTAAGCTCAAATGAACTGGAATGCTTGTGCAAATCGGGTATACTCTGGGGATTAGGCCGACTACGCACTCAAGTAGCCTCAAAGAGCGCAGACATCTCTGGTAATTCAGGAGCCCCTATGTCTCACTTCCGTAACCAGATCGCGATGGGAATGTTGGCTGTGGCTGGGGTCACGATGCTGGCTCAGCCGAACCACCATGGGCGGAAGGTCTCACCGGATGCGGCGGGAGCATCATCCGGGGCCAACGTGGCGGTGGTCATTCAGTACACGCAGGATCCCGGCGCGCTGAAGCAGTTGATCGTGGCAGGTCTTGGCGGGCGGGTGACTGGGAACCTGCATTCGATTTATGCGCTTACCGCGACCGTGCCGCAGAGCGGACTGAGCGCGCTCGAGGCGGACCCGGATGTGACCTATGTATCCATTGACCGGCCTGTGGCAGCGCGGCAGGGACCGGCAATTCCGGGGGCCGAATATACGACTGAGCCGATCAATGCTCAGGCGGTGTGGCAACAGGGCTATCTTGGGACAAATATAGGGGTTGCGGTGATCGACAGCGGGATTAACCCGGTGCCGGATCTGGCCGCAAACTCGACCACTCCGCTAACGGCGCGGCAGGTGGCAGAGGCAGCGCGTGAGGAAGACGCGCCAGCCAGCGTGGGACGAATCGTTTATAGCGAGAATTTTGTTCGCCGCGAGTACGATGCATTCGATCACTTTGGGCATGGCACGCATGTTGCCGGCCTGATTGGTGGAAACGGGGCGCTGTCGACCGGCGCTCGGTTTTTCAGGACATTTTACGGTACAGCCCCGAATGTGAATCTGATCAACCTGCGGGCTCTCGATGAAAACGGCGCAGGCACGGATTCGGCGGTGATTGCCGCGATCGAGCGAGCCATCCAACTGAGGAACAGATTCAACATCCGGGTAATCAATCTTTCTCTTGGCCGGCCGATCTTTGAGAGCTACAAGCTTGATCCTCTGTGCCAGGCGGTTGAGCGGGCCTGGGCGGCGGGGATTGTGGTGGTGGTGGCGGCGGGCAACGACGGACGTGACCTGAACCTGAATGCAGAGGGATATGGCACCATCAATGCGCCGGGGAACGATCCGTATGCGCTCACTGTGGGCGCGATGAACACGGTGTTCACGCCGGGCATCAACGACGACATTATTGCCAGCTACAGTTCGAAAGGGCCGTCGTTCATCGACCATGTGGTGAAGCCGGATATTGTTGCGCCGGGCAACCTGGTGACCAGCCTGGAATTTCGCTCCGATCCGCTGGCGGCGGAAAATCCATCGTTTTACACGCTGTACTCGTTCTACCAGACGAACGGCGCGCAGACACCATCGGCCAACTACTTTCCTTTGAGCGGGACGAGCATGGCGGCGGCGGTGGCCAGCGGAGCGGTGGCGGACCTGCTGCAGGCAGCGCCGAATCTAACCCCGGACCAGGTGAAAGCACTGATCATGGTGAACGGGGACCGGAGTTACTTTCCGGCGACGAGCAGCGTGACCGATGGCGGCGTGACGTATGTTGCCAACTACGACGTGTTCACTGTGGGAGCCGGCTATCTGGACATTGCCGCCACGCTGAATGGCGCGCTGGCAACTGGCGGGCAGGTGCCAGCAGGCAAGGCGATGTCGCCGATTGCGGTTTATAGCGCGTTGACCGGCGCGACGACGGCGGTGACTGATCAGACGGCACTTTGGGGCCAGACGGGCGCGTGGTCGGCGTCGAGCGTGTATGGAAGTAACGCGTTTAGTCAGACCGCTCTTTGGGGCCAGACTGCTCTTTGGGGCCAGACCGCACTTTGGGGCCAGACAGCACTGTGGGGCCAGAGCGATCCGAATGGTTTTACGGCGTTGTGGGGTCAGACGGCACTTTGGGGTCAGAACTCGCCGCAGGCCGAGACAGCGCTTTGGGGTCAAACGGCGCTGTGGGGTCAGACAGCGTTGTGGGGTCAATCCACTACGACGGGACTCGATGTGCCGCTGCAGTTTTAGCGGGGAAACAGGATATCCAAGAACGGAGCGAGGGAGCGCAGCAGATGCGCTCCCTCGCTGTTTGGGTTTACGGGCTTTTTGCTGGGTGGCGGGCGGTTGACCGATATCTCCACCGATGCTGGAGATGGCAGATGAGGGCGAGGCTGTTTTTTGCGACTCTTGTGGGCGGTTAGCTAGATGCCGGGGTGGCTAACATCGTCTGCGTGCGGAACGAGGTTGATGTAGACGGCGCGGGGGAGATCGGTTTGCCAGTGGTTGGTGGCCTTGGCGAGGAGTACGACGGCAAAGAAGATGTAGGCGAGCGCGCTGGCCAGGACGAGCGGGCTGAGGGCGCGGCGCGACCAACGCTGCGCGGGGGCCTGTGCGCGGAACGGCGGCAGGGCTAGCTGCAAGGCGTTCTGCGTGGGGCAGGCGGCGACACACTCCATGCAGGCGTTGCACTCTGCGGAGCGGACCTGGATGAGCCGGTCAACGGGCAGATGGGCGGGGCAGGCTTTGGCGCACCGGGCGCAGTCGATGCAGGCGTCGGTGTCGCGGCGAATTTTGACCGGACTGAGCAGGGAGGCCAGGCCCATGAGCGCGCCGTAGGGGCAGAGGTAGCGGCACCAGAAGTTTTTGATCAGCATGGAGCTGAGGACGAGCACGCCGAGGATGAGCGCGGCGGTGAGGCTGACGTGGCGGAAGAAGTTGAGCATGCGAACGTCGGCGACGAGGCCGTAGGGCGTGGTGAGGAAGCCCTGGAGGGCCTCGGCGGACATGGCGCCGATGAACCAGACGAAGAAGCCCAGGAGCAGATATTTCAAGCCGCGGAGGGGAATGTCAGCCCAGCGCGGGAGTTGCGGGTTGCGCCCGAAGAATTTGCGGCCGAGCTTCCAGAGGAGTTCAGAGAGAGTTCCGACAGGGCAGAGCCAGGAGCAGAAGGCTTTTTTGAGCAGCAGGCTCATGAGCAGGAAGGCGAGAAAGAGAAACATGGCGGCGGGGTGAATGACGGGGACCTGGCCGGTGAGGGTGAAGAGGCGGAAGTTCATGAGGCCGGCGATGGGGAGCCAGCCTTCAGCTCCGGCGGGGCGGGGGACGTAGAGGCCCTGGCCGCCGCGCTCGAAGTAGCGGACCCAGAGATAGAACTGAAGGCCGAGCCAGGCATTGAGGGCGACGAAGAGAGCCTGGACTGTAAGGCGGGTTCTCTGGGAGCGGTCGGGTGTGAGGCGGCGATGGAGTTTTTTGGCGGGTGAGAGGTTTGCGAACGGTGGGGAGCCCATGGACGGTGATTCCTTCTGATTAGAAGAGTAGGGAAGCGGTCTGTGGGGCGGCAATGACTTAGGTCACAGGTGTGGGCTGTGCGGGAGCTGGCTCTAATCGGTCAATCCCTTGCCGGCGAGAATCTGCGGCATGCACTTTTCAACGCGCGACTCTCGCGTTCGGGGTTGTTTGGCCGCGGAGATATGAAGCATGTAGGCTCTTTGGCGGCCGGGCGTCAACGCTTCAAAGGCAGTTTTCAATTTGGGGATTGCGTCGAGCTTGTTTTGCAGTTCTTCGGGAACGATGTAGTCGGAGTGCTTTTTCAGTTTCACTTTCAAGCCGGCATTTTCGACTTCAATGGCTTGATAGATGTAGGTTTTCAAGATGGATTCCATCGCAACAATTTCGTGAACGCTGGTGAGCCGGATCTGACGCCCCGCCTGCGTATTTCCCGGTGTGACCAGAATGCAATGGGGATCACTCAGTAGGGCGCCTTTGAAAAACAGGAGGGAGACGTATTCCTTGAACGCGCCGATGAGGACGATGTTCTTTCCCTGGGTTGTGTAGCAGGGCTGGCCCCATTTCAACTCTTCGGTGAGCGGGCAGTCGAGGAGGATGGTTCTCAGCTTCGCCGATTCCTCGCGCCACTTCTTCATCTTTCGCAGGAAGGTGTCGACCTTTGGATTCATGGTGGATCTCCGTTTTTGATCAAAGTGTTGCCTGGGGAAACCTGGGACAAGGTGCGGTGACAATTCAGGATTCCCTCAGGGGCGAAACAGGCTGCGGAAAAAGGCCATGATTGAGAGGAAATCCGCAGATGAAAGGCCCGCCGGGGCTAAAGCCCTCATTATTATTCAGGTACTTGCGGCTCGCGACCCCGACCCAGAGGGTACCCCGGTACCCCGAGTCGAGCCCTGATACAAAGCTCCCTCCGAATTGAGTTTTTCCGCAGGCTGTAAAGCCCGCGGTCTAAGTGCGGCATCTGCGGCTCGCGACCCCGACCCGGCCCAGAGGGCGCCCCGGTGCCCCGGTGCCCCGAGCCGCGCCCTTTCAAACCATTGACTTGATCAGCAGAGGTTCCGTGGAATTGCCGATATGCCGCGGCGCTCCTCCGGTTGCAGCGCGGCTGAGATGATTTGTTAGTGGGAGTGGCGGGGGACGACTTTGCGGACGTCGCGGTACTTGGTGGCGAAGTCGAAGGTTGCGCCGGATTCAAGCTGGCCGACGTTGGCGCGGTAGAGCTCTTCCCAGGGGGTGTGGTTCTCGACTTCAAAGGGCTTGAGCTGGGCGCGGCGGCTGTCGATTTCTTCTTGTGGGAGGAGAAGGGTGACGGTGCGCTCGCGGATGCTGACGCGGATTTTGTCGCCGTTGCGGAGGATGGCGAGATTGCCGCCGATGGCAGCTTCAGGCGAGATGTTGAGGATGGAGGGGCAGTCAGAGGTGCCGCTCTGGCGGCCGTCGCCCATGCAGGGGAGCATGCGGATGCCGCGTTGGACGAGCGCGCCGGGGGGCGTCATGTTGACGACTTCAGCGGAGCCGGGATAGCCGACCGGGCCACAGTAGCGGATGACGAGCATGGAGTCATCACTTATCTGGAGGGATGGGTCGTCGATGCGGGACTTGTAGTCCTCAGGGCCGTCGAAGACGGCGACGGTGGAGGTGAAGCTTTCGGGGTCGGCGGGGTTGGAGAGGTAGCGCTGGCGGAAGGACTGGCTGATGACGGAGGTCTTCATGACGGCGGAGTCAAAGAGATTGCCGGAGAGGACGATGAGGCCGGCTTCGGGGATGAGCGGGTTGGAGTAAGGGCGAATGACGTCGTGATCTTTGCTGCGGGTGGCGGAGCAGTTCTCGCCCATGGTTTTGCCGGTGACGGTGAGGGCGGAGGTGCGGATTTTGCCGGCTTCAATGAGTTCGCCGATGACGGCGGGGATGCCGCCGGCGCGATGAAAGCCTTCGCCGAGGTAGTGGCCGGCGGGCTGGACGTTGGCGAGCAGATGAATAGGATGGCCGACGGTCTCCCAGTCGCGAATGCAAAGCGGCACGCCGATGTGGCGGGCGATGGCGTTGAGGTGGATGGGACAGTTGGTTGAGCCGCCGATGGCGGAGTTGACGACGATGGCGTTCTCAAAGGCTTCGCGGGTGAGGATCTTGGAGGGCGTGAGGTCTTCGCGGACCATCTCAACGATGCGCAGGCCGGTGCGATAGGCCATTTGGGCGCGCTCGGCATAGGCGGCGGGGATGGTGCCGCAGCCGGGGAGCGACATGCCGAGGGCCTCGGCGAGGGAGTTCATGGAGGAGGCGGTGCCCATGGTGTTGCAGTAGCCGGCGCTGGTGGTGCCTTCGATCATGCGGTCAATGAGTTCGGTGCCGGTGATTTCACCGGCGGCGAGTTGGCGGCGCGCTTCCCAGAGGGCCATGCCGGTGCCGGCGAGCTTGCCGTTGACGTAGCTGTCAAGCATGGGGCCGGCGGAGAGGACGATGGCGGGCAGGTTGACGGTGGAGACGGCCATGAGGGCGGAGGGGGTGGTTTTGTCGCAGCCGGTGGTGAGCACGACGCCATCGAAGGGATAGCCGACCAGCATTTCAACGAGGCCGAGATAGGCAAGGTTGCGGTCGAGGGCGGCGGTGGGGCGGCGGACGGTTTCCTGGAGCGGGTGAGTGGGGAACTCGAGGGGCACGCCGCCGGCGTCGCGAATGCCGGCCTTGACGCGCTCGACGAGCGTGAGATGGATGCGATTGCAGGGGACAACATCGCTGCCGGATTGGGCGATGCCGATGATGGGGCGGGAGCTTTGCAGCTCCTGGGGCGTGATGCCGTAATTGGCGAAGCGTTCAAGATAGATGGCGGTTTCGCCGGGCTCTTTCTCGTCGTTGAACCAGATTTCGCTGCGGCGGGGCTTTTCGTCGTTCATCATTTTTCCAATCAGCGGAGCAATTTCTGAAATTCGATTTGGATTAGCCCTGGGCGAGCAGGCCGCCGTCGACGACTAATTCAGTGCCGGTGATGTAGGCTGCATCGCGGGAGGCGAGGAGGCGGACGCCGCGGGCGATGTCTTCAGGCGTGGCGAGGCGGCCGAGAGGAATCTTGTCAAGGAGGACTTGCTTGTGGCCGGGGCTGTTGGCGAAGTGCTCTTTGAGCATTTGGGTTTCCGTCGCGCCTGGGATGATGCAGTTGACGCGGATGCCGTCGGCGGCACAGTCGAGCGCGGCGGCGCGCATGAAGGCAAGCTGGCCGCCCTTGGTGGCGGCGTAGCTGGGATAGCCGCGATAGGTTTGGAATGCGTGGCCAGAGCTGGCGATGACGATGCAGCCGCTTTTTTGGCGGCGCATGACGGGAATGACGGCTTTGCAACAGAGGAATGTTCCGCCGAGATTGACGCGCGCCTGCTCGTTCCACTCTTCTTCAGTCATCTGGTCGACGGGGCGGATGATCTGGATGGCGGCGTTGGCGAAGAGAATGTCGATGCGGCCGTAGCGGTCTACTACTTGTTGCACGGCGGCGTTGACGCTGGCGCCGGAGCCTACGTCGGTGTGGAGGAAGAGGACGCGTCCGCCGCGGTCTTGAATGAGGCGCTGGGTTTCAAGGCCGGCGGATTGGTTCCATTCGAGGAGGACGACGGTTGCGCCGTCGGCGGCAAAGAGCTCGGCCGTGGCACGGCCGATGCCCGCGCCGGCGCCGGTGACGATGAGAACCTTGTCGTGAAATTCGCTCTTGGGGAACTCGTTTTTCTGGCATTCGTTCTGCTGCGAATTGTTCAATCTGGGTTGTCCTTTGGTTGTTTGCGGGCGTCGGGCGACCCCCTCATTCTGACCCAGGGTACAGGGACTGTCAACGGGATTGCGCGCGGGGCGGGGGCGCTTGAGGGGGGAATTGAAGGAACTGCAAGAGTGGACGATGTTTTGACGGGTAGAGCGAATGTTTGGCTACGCACGCTGGAGCGGGCGGGTCGAATGCGGAACAGGGGCAGGGAATATACTGGAGCGCGAAGAGGAAGGTCAGGCAGGTGAGCGATGAGAAAGCTGATCAATGATCCGGCAATGATGGTGGACGAGATGCTGGAGGGGATTTATGCGGCGCATGGGAACCAGGTGAAGTGTGTGAATGGCGACCTGCGGTGCCTGGTGACGGCGAAGAAGCAGAAGGGCAAGGTGGCCTTGGCTACGGGAGGCGGCTCAGGACACCTGCCGCTGTTTCTGGGCTACGTGGGCGAGGGGATGCTGGATGGGTGCTGCGTGGGCGGGGTGTTTCAATCGCCGAGCGCGGACCGGATGCTGGAGGTGACGAAGGCGATCGACGCGGGCGCGGGCGTGCTGTATATCTATGGCAACTATGGCGGCGACGTGATGAACTTTGAGCTGGCCGGCGAGATGGCGGCGGTGGACGACATACGCGTGGAGCAGGTGAGGGGCGCGGACGATGTGGCTTCAGCGCCCAAGGGGAGCGAGGCCAAGCGGCGCGGCGTGGCGGGGATATTTTTCATTTATAAAATTGCGGGAGCGCTGGCGGCGCGGATGGCGAACCTGGACGAGGTGAAGGCGGTGGCGGAGAAGGTGGCTTCGCGCGTGCGCAGCATGGGCGTGGCGTTGTCGCCGTGCACGATTCCGGAGGTGGGCAAGCCGACGTTCTCAATTGGCGAGGGGGAGATGGAGATTGGCATGGGGATTCACGGAGAGGCGGGCGTGAGCACGGGGCCGATTCAGCCTGCGGATGCGGTGGTGGACCAGATGCTGGCGACGATTCTGGAAGACATGCCTTGCGCGAAGGGCGAGCAGGTTGCGGTGCTGGTGAATGGGCTGGGGGCGACTCCGCTGGAAGAGCTGTATGTGCTGTACCGGCGCGTGGACCAGAGGTTGAAGGGGATGGGCGTGGGGATTCATCGGGCGTATGTGGGCGAGTTTGCGACGTCGATGGAGATGGCGGGCGCGTCCATTAGTATTTTGAAACTGGACGATGAGCTTACGGGATTGTTGGACCAGGCGGCGCACACGCCGTTTTTCAGCCAACCTTAGAGATCGAAGGGCAGACGATGAGCAGGAGCTTGAGCATTGCAGAGTTGCAGGGGATCTTTGCCGGTTTGTCGCGGACGATGGCGGAGAACTTTGATTTGCTGACGGAATTGGATGCCGCGGCCGGCGATGGAGACCTGGGCATCACGATGAGCAAGGGGTTTGCCGCAGCGGCCAAGGCGGCGGAGGGCTATACGGAGAAGGATGCGGGCAGGCTGCTGCTGCTGGCGGGGATGGCGATTGCGAAAGAGGCGCCGAGCACGCTGGGAACCTTGATTGCCTCGGGGTTGATGAAGGCGGGCAAGGAAGTTGCGGGCAAGGAAGCGGTGGGGCTGGCCGAGTCGGCGCAGGCGCTGGGCGGATTTGTGCGCGGGATTATGGAACGCGGCAAATGCAAGCCGGGCGAGAAGACGATTGTGGATGCGCTGTTGCCGGCGGTGGAGGCGTTGCAGGCGGCGGGCGCGGATGAGGCCTTTGGTGAGGCGTGGCAGGCTGCGCTGGCGGCGGCGGAGAAGGGCCTGGAAGCGACAAAGCAGATGAAGGCGGTGCATGGGCGGGCTGCTTACCAGGGTGACAACTCGATCGGCAAGGTGGACCCGGGAGCGACCGTAGGCGTGATGCTGGTGAGGGCGGTGGTTGAGGCGGCGAGCTGAGTTGGCTGAATGGATCTTGCGGGGGATGAGGTGGAGATGAGGGACGAGATTCGCTGCGTTGTGCCGGCCGGGGACATCTGCGGAGAGGGCGCGGTGTGGCACGCTGAGCAGCGGGCGCTCTACTGGACAGACATCAACCGATTTCTTGTTCATCGCTACGAGGTGGAGACGGAGACGACGCGGACGTGGCTGTTTGACGAGCCGGTGACGGCGGTGAATTTGACCACGGACGCCGAGGTGCTGCTGCTGGTGCTGGGGTCGAGGGTGGGGCTGTGGCGGCCGCGGACGCACCCGATTGTTGAAACGGTTGTGCGGCTGGATAGCGCGCCGGAGATGCGCTACAACGACGCGCGAGTGGATGCGCGCGGGAGCCTTTGGGTTGGAACGATGCGCAACAACGTTGGGCCGGGGGGCGAGAATCTTGAGGTTCCGTTTACCGACGGCGTGCTATACCGCATCGATCCGGATGGGACGACTTCGGTGTGGAAGAGCGGGATCGGGATTGCGAACACGGTTGCGTGGAGCCCGGACGGCAGGAAGTTCTACTTTGGCGACAGCGCGGCCAATGCGCTGTATCGCTATGACTATGACGAGACGACCGGAGCGATTTCAGGGGAGGAGCCGTTCCTGGTGGGTTATGCGCAGGGAATTCCGGATGGATCGGCGATGGATGCGGAGGGTTACTTGTGGAACACGCGGCCGGGGGCGGGATGCCTGATCCGTGTGGCGCCTGACGGGCGGGTTGAGCGCACTGTGGCTCTGCCTGTTTCGACGCCGACTACGTGCACGTTTGGCGGGGAGGATTTGAAGACGCTGTATATCACGAGCATGCGGTCGGGGGACCGGCTTTCAGGGAGCGTTTTTGCGCTGCTGCCCGGAGTGGGCGGATTTCCGGATGGGCGATTCCGCTTGCGCTGAGGGGCTGCGGCGGCCCTGGCCGATTTGCTGGAGGTTGTTCGTCATCCCTTAGTATGGAAGCACGGTGGTGGTTGACGACATGCACAGATTGTTTCGCTTAGTTGTTGTGGCGCTGGTTGCGGTTTGTGGAGTTGCGGCAACTGCGGCGGCTCAGGGTGACAAGGCTGTACAGCCGCTTGCTGCGCGCGCCGACCAGGGGGCAGGGCACAGCGTTGATGCGCTGCTTGTGAGCGATATTCACTTCGATCCATTTCACGATCCGGGGAAGGTAAAGCAGCTTGCGGCTGCCCCGGTGAGTGAATGGCGGGCGATTCTTTCAGGGCCGGCTTCGGCGAACCAGGAGCAGGCTTTTGAGGCACTGCAGCGGAGTTGCTTTGCGCACCGCGCGGATACGCCTTACCCGCTGCTGGAATCGGCATTGAAGGCGATGCGTGCGGCCGAGCCGAACGCGAAGTTCATCACGGTGAGCGGGGACCTGATTGCGCATGGGTTCTTTTGCCGGTATGGGAAGGTTTTGCCGGGCGGGACGGCGGGCGACTATCAGGCCTTTGTGCTGAAGACGATGGATTTTGTGACGGGCGAGCTGCGCGCGGCGTTTCCGCATATTCCGGTTTATGTGGCGCTGGGAAATAACGACACGGCATGCGACGACTACCGGCTGGATGCAGGGAGCGAGTTTTTGAAGCAGGCGGGAGGAATCGTCGCCAAGGGTTTGCCGCTCGCCCAACAGCAGGCGGTGGTGAGCCAGTTCGGGACGGGTGGCTACTACAGTGTTGCGATGGCGGAGCCGATGGAGGGCACACGGCTGATTGTGGTGAACGATCTTTTTCTTTCGCCCAAGTATCGGAGTTGCGCGGGGAAGGTGGATGGTAGCGCAGGGGCTGCAGAGCTGGGCTGGCTGCGGCAACAACTGGCGCAGGCGCGCGCGGCAGGGGAGCGGGTGTGGGTGATGGGGCACATTCCACTGGGGATCGATCCTTACTCGACGCTGATGAGCTTCAGCAATGTGTGCGATGGTGGAGACCCGGTGACGTTCCTGGCGGACGACAAGCTGGCTGACCTTCTGGTGGAGTATGCAGACGTGGTGCGGCTGGGCATTTTTGCGCATACGCACATGGATGAGATGCGGGTGCTGACGCAGGAGGGCGGCGGCGGGCAAGGCGAGGTGGCGATCAAAATTGTTCCGTCGATTTCGCCTGTGGATGGGAATGAGCCTTCGTTCACGATAGCCCGGGTGAATGCAGCTTCATCGGTGATGGAAGACTACCAGGTTGTTTCGGATGGGAACGCGGCGGGCGGCGCGGCTGGGTGGGCGCAGACGTATGACTTTCATGCGACCTACGATCAGGCGCGGTTTACGTCTTCAGCGGTGGAAGCGGTGATTGCGGAGTTCAAAGCCGATCGGGGGGCGAAGGCAAAGGCGAGCCAGGCCTATCTGCGCCATTACTTTGCAGGAGACCGGGCAGCGGAATTGAGCCTGTTCTGGACGCAGTATGTTTGCGCGTTGAGCAACTACAGCGTGAAGGGCTATGCAGCGTGTGTCTGCGGCGGGCAGAAGCAGCCGGCTGCGACTGCCCATTGATTGCTGCTGTTCCCGGACTGTTCCTGTTCCTGGACTGCTACTGTTCTTTGACCTTGATGACGAAATAGACGAACTCGCTGTGTGCGGGGAGAAGCAACTGGTGGGGGACTTTGGCGGGGATGTGGACGACGTCGCCTTTGGCGAGTGAAGTTTGTGTGCCGCCCAGGACCGCTGCTCCGCGGATTTCGCCGGGGCTGACGGTCTTTGAGTCGGGGACAGTGCCGCCGGTGACGAGGGTGGCCTTGCCGCGCAGCACAAGGAAGACGTCAGCATACTGGTCGTGAAGTTCAGCGATGCCGGACTTGTTGCGCAACGTGATCATGGTGAAGTGGTTCGGGTATTCAGAGAGCTTGGCAGTGGCGAGGCCGGTCTCCGCTGCCTGGGGAGCGATCTGCTGCGCTCTGGCGAGCAGATCGGCTTGCGTGAGGTGGTCGACGGTTGGGGATTGTGCCCCGGCGGCCGATGCGAAGAGGGTTGCAGCGAAGATGGCTGACATGCGCAGGATTCTGTTCATCATTTCTCTTTTCGTTTGAAAGCAAGGGTTGCCGCGGACAGGCGCGGCTAGCGGCCCAGCCAGCCGCCGTCGACGGCGAGAATGTGGCCGTGGATGTAGTCGCTTGCCGGCGAGGCGAGAAAGACGGCAGCACCGCCGAGGTCAGAGGGTTTTCCCCAGCGGCCTGAAGGAATGCGCTCGAGGATCTGGCGGGCGCGGTCAGGATCTTTCTGGAGCGCTTCAGTCAGCTCGGTGGCCATGTAGCCGGGAGCGATGGCGTTGACGTTGATGCCTTTCGAGGCCCACTCGTTGGCAAAGGCTTTGGTGAGTTGGCCGACTCCGCCTTTGGCCGCGGCGTATGCGGGGACGAGGATGCCGCCCTGAAAGGTGAGCAGGGAGGCGATGTTGATGATTTTTCCGGAGCCTTGCGCGAGCATGTGCTTGCCGGCGAGTTGCGTGAGGCGGAAGACGCTGGTGAGGTTGGTGGCGAGGACGAGGTTCCAGTCTTCGAGGGAGAACTGCTCAGCCGGGGCGCGGCGGGTTGTGCCGGCGTTGTTGACGAGGATGTCAATGCGGCCGAATGTAGCGAGGACCTGATCGATCAGGCGGGAGCAGGCTGCGTCGTCGCTGACGTCGGCGACAAAGGATGCGATGCGGACGCCGGTTTTTGCGAGCTGATCCTGCGTGGTTTGGCGGACGGAGGTTGAGCCGTGGAGGGCTACCTGCGCACCGGCCTCTGCCAGCGCGAGAGCGATGCCTGCGCCGAGGCCGCGGGAAGAGCCGGTGACCAGCGCGGTTTTGCCTTTGAGACTGAAAGCTTCAAGAGTCATTGTGTGCCTCGCATTGCGGATTTCCATTATCCCGAGTCAGATGTTTGCTGCATAACTGTGGGAGCACAAATGCAGATTCTTCGACTCACCACCCCCAAACTGAAAAGCGTTTGGGGCCCCGTTCGCTGAGAATGACGGCGATGAAAATGTTAAACATTTCGGACTCAGGACACTAGAGAAGGTCGGCGATTGCGACTTTGTCCATGTCGTCGTACTGCTGATTTTCTCCGCCCATGCCCCAGCAGAAGGTGTAGCTTGCGGTGCCGACGCCGGCATGGATGGACCAGCCGGGGGAGACGACGACCTGCTTGTTGGCGAGGACAAGATTGCGCGTTTGGTTGGGCGAGCCCATAAGGTGGATGACGCGATCGGCGGGGGGAAGGTTGAAGTAGAGGTAAACCTCGGAGCGGCGCATGTGGGTGTGGGGCGGCATGGTGTTCCAGACGCTGCCGGGGGCGAGCTGGGTGAAGCCCATGACCAACTGGCAACTGCGCACTCCACCGAGGTGGATGAGGCGGGTGATGGCGCGTTGATTGGCGGTTTCAGGAGCGCCGAGATCGGAGTGCGGCAGGCCGGCGGACTGGATGAGCTGGGTGGGGTGGACGGCATGCGCGGGGTAGCTGAGGAGATAGAACTCGGCGGGCTGGGCGGGGTTGAGGCTGTCAAAAGAGATTGGGTGGCTGCCGCGGCCGACATAGAGGGCGTCGAGATTGTCGAGGGTCAAGCGTTCGCCATTGACGGTGACTGCTCCGGGAGCGCCGATGTTGAGGATGCCGAGTTCGCGGCGCTCGGTGAAGTAATCAGCTTTGAGGAGAGGGTCGGCTTGGAGCGAGAGAGCGTGCGAGGTGGGGACTGCCGATCCGACGATGGTGCGGTCGAGGTCAACGTAGGCAAGGTTGATCTCGCCGGGTTGGAAGAGATCGGTGAGAAGAAACGTGCCACGCAACTCATCGGTGGTCATGGTTTTGAAGCGGATTGCGTCGGCAAGTTGGAGAACCTTCATGGTTCGGCAGTCCTTTCTCAGCAGGGCGAGCGGGGTTTCGAAGGAGGCCCGGTGGGCGCAAATTCATTTTAGGCTAGCGACGATGATGCGGGGTGAGCCGGGTCGTGTTGTTGCTTATTTGAAGTGGAATACGTAGGCGTAGAGGAGGGTGATACAGCCGACGAGGCCGGCGAGCAGGAGGCTGTGGCGGACGGTGAAGCGGAAGAGTTTTCCCTCGCCGGATTGAGGGAGGCCGGTGGCGGCGGCGGCGATGGCGATGGTTTGCAGGCTGATCATCTTGCCCATCACGCCTCCGGTGGAGTTGGCGGCGGCCATGAGGATGGGGTCGAGGCCGAGGCGGGTGGCGGTGACGACCTGGAGGCTGCCGAAGAGAGCGTTGGCGGAGGTGTCGGAGCCGGTGAGGAAGACGCCGAGCCATCCGAGCAGCGGGCTGAAGAAGGGGAAGAGGACGCCGGTGGCGGAGAAGGCGAGGCCGAGGGTTGCCGTGGCGCCGCAGTAGTTCATGAGGAAGGCGATGCCAAGCACGGAGGCCACGGTGACCGTGGGCAGGCGAAGCTGGCGGGCAACGCCGGCGAGAACGCTGAAGAAGGCGCGCGGGCTCATCTTGAGTGCGATTGCCGAGAGGATGGTCGCGACCATGCAGGCCGTGCCGGAGGCGGAGAGCCAGTTGAAGTTGAAGACGGCGTGGTAGGGCGTGGGCACTGGGGCGATGGGCGGCATGCGCAGGACGATGTTGTCGAGGAACGGCCAGTGGAGCAGAAGGGTGAAGCGGTTGAGCGCGGCTTGGACCGGCGGCAGGCCCCAGAAGAGGACGCAGGCGACGAGGATTCCATAGGGCATCCAGGCGTAGAGGACGGCGGCGGGGGTGTGGTGGGGGATGAGGACCTGGCCGAGTTCGGCTTCGGGCTCGTCGGGAGAGATGAGCCGGGCAAAGCGGGCGTCGGTTGCGACTCCGTCTGCTGTGAATCTCTGCGGATGCCGGAAGCGGAGATAGAGGATGAGGGCGGCGATGGCGGCAAGGGAGGCGAGCAGGCCGGCCAGTTGGGGACCGAGGAAGGATGAGACAGCGAGTTGGACCACCGCATAGGCTGCGCCGGTGACCATGGCCGGGAGCAGGACGCCGGAGAGGGAAGCGAAGCCGCCGATTGCGACGATGAGATAGACGGGGATGAAGAGGGCGATGGGGGCGCAGAGTCGGCCCACGGCTGCGCCGAGTTTGACGAGAGGCAGACCGGTGGTGGCGGCGAGGGTGAGGATGGGGATGGCGATGGAGCCGAAGGCAACGGGCGCGGTGTTGGCGAGCAGGCAAAGGGCGGCGGCGCTGAAGGGCGAGAAGCCAAGACCGATGAGCATGGTTGCGGCAATGGCGACGGGGGCTCCAAAGCCGGCGGCGCTCTCGAGGAATCCGCCGAAGGCAAAGGCGATGAGGATGGCCTGGAGGCGGGTGTCGGCGGTGAGCTTGCCGATGGAGTCCTTGATGATTTCAAACTGGCCGGTGAGGACGGTAATGCGGAAGAGGGCAATGGCCCAGAAGATGATCCAGGTGACGGGAAAGAGGCTGAAGGCTGCGCCGTTGGCAGCCGCGCTGAGGGCGGTGACGGGGGGCATGTGGTATGCGCCGACGGCCAGGAGGAAGGTAACGGCAAGGCCGGCGAGGCCGGCGATCCAGGCGGGTTTGCGCAGGAGGCCGAGGAGCAGAAGGAGGGTGAAGATGGGCAAAGCCGCGAGCAGGGCGGAGACGAGCAAGCTCTGATGGAAGAGGAGGTAGAGCTGACTCCAATTGGGGGCGGCGGTCATCTATGCTCCTTCATTTCGGCTCGGTGGGCATTGAGCGGGCTGCTCGCACGCGAACAAACGGTTGGGGCTTTCGAGCCGCAGGCCGCGGCAAGCATTTGGGTACGCGCGGGAACTCGATGCAAATGATAGCAGGGAGAGATTTGTGGGTGCGATGGAGGGGACGATTTGGGCGCGCGAGAGGTCTTTGACAAAGGCACGCTGGGTTGCTTAAGGTTTCCATCTGGCAATTATTTCATTTGAGGAAATGCACTAAAAAACTCACGAGACTCGGAGTTGGTGCGGGGATCGCGCTTGATATGACTCTGGGGTTTGGATGGCTTGCGCGAGATGGTTTGCGGGCTGCGACATGGCAGTGTTTGCTGCCGGGATTGAGCGGAGAGATGGATAAGGGAATGATGCGCTGGATTGCGTTGGGATTGTGCCTGGCGGCGGCTCCGCTGCGGCTGACTGGAGCGGCTGCTCCTGCGGGTCCGGTGGCATTGCAGGTGGATAACTTGAAGACGCCGCTGGGCATCGACGATGCTGCGCCGCAGTTCTCGTGGCAGTTGAGCGATCCTGGGCGTGGCGCAAAGCAGACGGCGTATTGCATCCAGGTTGCCACGCGGGCTGAGTTGCTGGCCGGTGGTGCGGCGAAGGCGGATGTGTGGGATAGCGGAAAGATCGCGTCGGGCGAGAGCTTGAATGTGGGCTATGGCGGACCGGCGCTGAAGGCTTCTACGCGGTATTTTTGGCGGGTGACGGTTTGGGGGGCTGACGGCAAGGCTTATGCGGCGAGCTCTGCGAGTTGGTGGGAGACGGGGCTGCTGAAGCAGGAGGCCTGGCGCGCGGGGTGGATTGGCTACGAGACCGCGGAAGAGGCGGCTGTGCGGAATGCGGCGGCGGCGTGGATCGCCAACCCGGATGCGAAGGCGCTTGGGGTGGAGAAGGCCGATGAGCAGCACTTCGCATTTCGCAAGACGGTGACGCTGAGCAAGCCGGTGCGGCGCGCGGCGCTGTATGCGACGGGGCAGGAGACGGTGGCGGCGTGGATCAACGGGGAGCAGGTGATTTCTGCGTCGCCGCTTCCGCCGTACAAGCAGTTGCCGTGGAAGAAGTTTGTGCGCGCGGAGGCGACGGGCAAGCTGAAGGCGGGCGCGAACACGCTTGCGATTGAGGCGGTGCATTATGTTGCCAATCCAAATGGGATGGCGATTGAGGCCGCGCCGGCGGTGATTGCCACGCTGTATGTGGAGTATGTGGACGGGAGCGATGACGCCTTCGTGAGCGGCTTGGATTGGAAGACAGCGACTCATGCGGCTGTGGGATGGCAGGCGGCGGGCTATGACGACGCGGGATGGAAGACGGCTGTGGAGGGGACGCAGGCGCCGGGGGCAACGATGGGCCAGCCGCTGGGGCACCCGTGGATTCCGGACTCGGTGAAGGCGCTGCGGCACGAGTTCAAGGTGACGAGCGCGGTGAAGTCGGCGCGGATGTATGCGACGGCGCTGGGAGCGTATGAGCTGTTTTTGAATGGACGGCGGGTGGGCGATGCGCTGCTTGCTCCGGGATGGACGGATTACCGGCAGCATGTGAAGTACCAGACGTATGACGTGACCGCGCAGGTGGCGAGCGGGGAGAATGTGGTTGCGGCGCTGCTTGCGCCGGGGTGGTATGCGACGCCGCTGGAGTGGTATCAGCAGCCGAACAATTACGGCGACACGCCGCCGGCGCTGCGGGCCGAGTTGCGCATCGAGCACGCGGACGGAAGCGTGGAGTGGGTGGCGGCGGATGCGAGTTGGCAGGCGAAGACTTCGTACATCGAGCACTCGGAGATCTACGACGGGGAGAGCCAGGACGAGCGGCTTGCGCACTCCGGGTGGGCTGTGGCGGGCATTTCCGCGGCGGGTTGGAAGGCTGTGGTGACGATCGATGCCAAGCCGATTGCAATTGAGGCGCAGGATTATCCGGCGATTCGCGTGGAGCGGACGGTGGCGGCGAAGACCATGACCGAGCCAAAGCCGGGTGTGTTTGTCTACGACCTGGGGCAGAACCTGGCGGGCGTGGAGCGGGTGCGGCTGGAGGGGCCGGCGGGGACAAAGGTGCGGCTGCGCTTTGCGGAGATTGTGAATGGGGATGGGACGATCTATACGGACAATCTGCGCACGGCCAAGGTGACGGACTATTTCACGCTGAGCGGCAAGGGCGTGGAGGAGCTGACGCCGCAGTTCACGTTTCATGGGTTCCGGTATATCGAGATTACGGGATTGGCGAAGGCTCCGGCGAAGGAAGATGTGACGGCGCTGGTGGTGCACACGGACGCGCCGTTTACCGCGCAACTTGAAACCGGCAGCGCGATGATCAACAAGCTGTGGAGCAACATCCAGTGGGGGCAGCGGTCGAACTTTGTGGGTGTGCCGACGGATTGCCCTCAGCGGGATGAGCGGCTGGGCTGGATGGCGGACGCGCAGGTGTTCTGGCGGGCGGCGAGCTACAACATGGCGATCGCGGCGTTCTCGCGCAAGTTTGCCGGGGATATGAGAGGGACACAGCAGGATACGCCCTACTTTGGGATCTATGCTCCGGGAACGGCGCAGGCGACATCAGGTTCGGGCGCGGGATGGAGCGATGCGGGGGTGGTGATTCCGTGGACCTCGTGGCTGCAGACGGGCGACACGAGCATGATCGACCAGAGCTGGGCGGCGATGGAGCGGTATCTCAACGCCATTGACACGGCCAATCCGGACGGGTTGTGGAAGAACGAAGCGGGCACGCCGTTTGGGGATTGGCTTTCGCCGGAGGGCAAGACGGATTATGTGCTGATTGCGAGTGCTTACTGGGCCTACGACGTGACGCTGATGCGGGAAATGGCGCACGCAACGGGCCGGGCCGCGGATGAAGAGAAGTATGCGCGGCAGTTTGAGAAAATTCGTGCGGCGTTTGAGAAGCAGTTTGTGCACAGCGACGGATTTGTGGCCGGGGCGGACAACACGCCGTCGCCGTTCGGAGAGATCAACAATCCCGACGCGAGGAGCAAGGGCGGGGATACGCAGGCCGGGTATGTGCTGGCGCTGCACATGAACCTTTTGCCGGAGGCACTGCGTGCCGCCGCCGCAAAGAAGCTTGCGGACAAGATAGAAGCCAATCACGGGCTGCTGGGCACGGGGTTTCTGGGCACGCCCTACCTGCTGGAGGAGTTGACGAAGGCTGGAGATGCGAAGCTGGCGTACAAACTGCTGTTGAACACGGCGTATCCCTCGTGGGGGTACCTGGTTGAGCATGGGGCGACGACGATGTGGGAGCGGTGGAACGGGGACCAGATGAAGGGCGACCCGAGCATGAACTCCTATAACCACTATGCGTATGGCGCGGTGGCGGACTGGATCTATCGCTACGCGGCTGGCGTGGACGCTACGCCGCTGGATGCGGGGTTCCACACGGTGGTGCTGCATCCGGTGTTCGATGCGCGGCTGGGGAGCGTGCGGTTCGATTATGCTTCGAGCTACGGGGCGATTCACTCCGACTGGACGGTGAAGGGCGCGGCGGCGGAGTGGCACTTGACGCTGCCGGGCAATACGACGGGGTGGTTGGCGGTGAGCGCGGCGGAGGCGGCGAGGTTTTCGTTGGATGGGGTTCCGCTGGCGGCGAGCAATCTGGCCAAGGCTGGCACGCGTGCGGGACGGAGCGGGTTTGAGTTGGCGGCGGGGAGCTATGACTTTGCTGTGAAGGTTGAGTAGAGGATTGAAGGCTTGTTGGGGTTTGTGGTTTCCCACCCTTGCGCAAAAAACCCGCAAGGATGGGGCACGGGGCATTGGTGGTTGGTCGAGAGTGGGAGAGCTGAGGTTCAAGGTATCCCAGGTCTGAAAATCCAGACCTGGGGCACCCAGCCACCTGCGGTGGGGCCAATCGCCTTCGGCCGTTTGAGCTTGGGGTTGTGGTATCCCACCCATTCACGGTGAGACTGTGAATGGATAGGGCACCCAGCATTTGTGGCTGGGTTTCATCGGGACATGGGAACACGAGGAGAGTTGAATGCCGGCAATACTGGCGGGAATCGGATGGCACATGGTGGGCGCGGCATCGGCTGCGTCGTTTTATGCGCCTATTGAAAAAGTAAAGAAGTGGTCGTGGGAGACCACCTGGGCGATTGCCGGGGTCTTCTCCTGGATCTTGTTGCCGATTGGCGTGAGCCTTTTGCTGCTGCCGGATTTTCGCGGGTTCTATGGGGCGATTGGGACGGATGTGCTGCTGAAGGTGGCGCTGTTCGGGGCCATGTGGGGCGTGGGCAATGTGAGCTATGGGCTGACCATGCGGCACCTTGGGATTTCACTGGGCGTGGGCGTGGCGATTGGCGTGACGCTGGTGGTGGGGACGATTGTGCCGCCGATTCTGCATGGGCAGTTTTCGGTTCTGTTCCAGACCACGAGCGGGCTGTTGACGATGGCGGGGTTGTTGCTGGCGCTGGTTGGCGTGGCTGTGGTTTCGTATGCCGGGCATCAGAAAGAGATTCAGATGCGCGGGGCGCCGCAGGAGTTCAACGTGAAGCTTGGGCTGCTGCTGGCGGTTCTGTGCGGGATTTTTTCATCGGGCATGGCGTTTGCGATGAGCGCGGCTGAGCCGATGAAGGCGGCGGCGCTTGCGGTGGGGGTGAACCCGCTGTATGCGGCGTTGCCGAGTTATGTTTTCATCATGGGCGGCGGCGCGGTGGTCAATCTGAGTTACTGCTTCGTCCGGCTCGGGGCGCTCAAGCGGCTTTCACTGCGCGCCGATCTGAGCCAGCCCGGCGGGATTCTGCTGAAGAATGGAGCCCTGGCGGCGGCGGGCGGGATTATGTGGTACTTGCAGTTCTTCTTTTACGCATGGGGGCAGGCGAACATTCCGGTGCGGCTGGCGCATGTGAACTGGATGCTGCATATGAGCGGGTACGTGCTGTTTGCCGGGATCATTGGGCTGGCGCTGGGCGAGTGGGCCGGGATCAGCGGGCGGCCGGTGCGGCTGCTTTGGGCGGGGATGCTGATTATTATTGCGGCGGCGAACCTGGTGGGGCTGGGGATGGCGTCGTAAGGACAGTGGTCAGTTGTCAGTGAACAGTGGTCGGTTTGTTCGGGGCGGATTGGTGGACGTGCTGTTCTGAGCTGGCTTTGTTGCTGAGTCAGCGGTGCTTCAATTTGAGGCAGACGAAGATGCCGGGGTTTGAGGCCCCGGCATCTCTTTGCTTGTAGGGTTTGTGTTGAGTTAGTTGATGGACTGCTGGAGGGGAAGGTAACGGGAGGAGCCGCCTACGCTTAAGGTGCGCTTGCCGGTGGGTGATTGCCACTTGGCGTCTTTGGTGGACCAGTACTGGAGTTGGCGCTGTTCCACGTGGAGCGTGACGGTTTTGGCTTCGCCTGCGTTGAAGTGAACGCGGTCAAAGCCGACGAGGGCGCGGACAGGGAATTGGACGCCATCGGGAATCTGGCTGGGTGCGCCGAGGTAGACCTGGGGCACTTCGTCTGAATCGATGCTGCCGGTGTTTTTGATGAGGACCTTCACATCGAGTCCGCCGTCGGAGGCTTTGCTGACCTTGAGGCCGGAGTAGGCGAAGGTGGAGTAGCTGAGTCCGTGGCCGAAGGCGTAGAGAGGCTCGATCTTCTGCTGGTCGAACCAGCGGTAACCGACGTTGACGCCTTCGCTGTAAGTGGTTTTGCCGTCGACACCCTTCTTGGAGCGCTCGGGGTGCTTGGGGTCGGTGGCGGGGTAGTCGTCGAGGCTCTTGCCCCAACTGACGGGGAGGCGGCCGGCGGGGCTGACCTTGCCGGCAAGGAGATTGGCGGTTGCCCAGCCGCCTTCATCGCCGGGCCACCACATTTCGAGAACGGCCTTCACCTTGTTGACCCAGGGCAGGGCGACGGGCTGGCTGGTGTTGAGGACGACGATGGTGTTGGGATTGACGGCGGCGACCTCTTCGACGAGCTGGTTCTGGTCACCGGGCAGGCCGAAGACGGGCGTGAGGCGCGTCCAGACGAAGACGACTGCGACCTTGGCGCTTTTTGCGGCGGCGATGGCGGCTTCGTGGTCGGCTGTGCGCTGCTCGGGGGTGTACCAGTTGAGGCGCACCTGGACTGGCGCGCTGGAGGTGTCGGGGCTGGTGTGGATCTCGATTGCGTGGGGGCCGGCGGTGAGATCGATTGCGCGGCGCACGTTGTCGAGGTGGTCGGGGGTGGGGACGACGTTGTCCTGGTTGGCCTGGAGGATGTCGCCATGGACACCGCCCTGGAATGCGCCGGTGCCGCCGATGCGCTTGCCGTCAATGGAGACGTTGGCGTTGGTGCCGAGGGCCTGGAGATAGAGCCAGTAGGAGCCGGCGGCGGGCACAGTGAGAGTGCCTTTCCAGGTGACGGTGGAGTTGGGGGCGAGAGCGCTGGCGCCGGTGAAGTTGACCTGGGCGTCAGTCTGCGTGGCGGCGCCGGTGGTGCGCTCGAGTCCGGGCTGGCCGTCATGGCTGAGCAGCGAGGCGGGAACGGGTGTGCCGGTCATGTCGTCGGCGACGGCGAACTGGATGTTGGCGTTGCCGGTGATTTTGCGAAGAGCTTCGAGGGGGCCGACCTGGCGCTCGGGCAGGCCAACGGAACGCTCGCCGCTGATGCCGATGGAGTCGACCTGGCCGGCGGTGGGGCCGATGAGAACGACGGAGTCAAGGTCGGCAGCCTTCAAGGGAAGCGCGCCGCCTTCGTTCTTGAGCAGGACCGCGGCTTCTTCGCCGGTTTTCTGGATGATTTTGGCGTTGGCTTCAATGGACTGGGCGGAGACGTCGTGCTTTTGCAGGCCGTCCATGTAGCCGAGATGGACGATTTCATAGAGGACGCGGCCGGCAGCACGGGTGACGGCGGCCTCTGTGACGGTGCCGTCTTTGAGGGCTTCAGGCATCTTTTTGGTTTCGGAGTTCTTCATGAAGCTGCTGAAGTCCATGGGCGCGGGGGCGGGCTCCTCGGGAACGTGGCCAAAGAAGCTATCCATCATGCCGGCCATTGCGCCGGGGGGCGGG
>Ga0302320_10006203_pt1 | contig 26609 bp, 21 predicted proteins | sample Bog_T0_3_FD_202130 | JGI IMG/M metagenome (GOLD analysis project Ga0302320, IMG submission 202130) | Peat permafrost microbial communities from Stordalen Mire near Abisko, Sweden - Bog_T0_3 | ecosystem: Environmental > Terrestrial > Soil > Wetlands > Peat | place: Sweden: Abisko, Stordalen Mire...
CAACCAGCTCAGGCCCCTGCGTCCGTCGCGCAGTCGGCTCCGGTTCCGGTCCCTTGTCCTGTCGCGGGATCGGCCCCAGTCCCCTCGCCCGCGACGCCTTGCATTCCCAACTGGCCCGCCAACAAGAGACCTTCCGAGGCATCTCTAGTCTGGGACAGCCACGGGCTGTTCATCCAAGCCTCCAACTCGAGCCTGGACCGGATTCTGAATGACATTTCGCTGAGGACCGGCGCGAAGGTGGAAGGCATGGGCGCGGACGAGCGCGTATTTGGCACTTACGGTCCCGGCTCAGTGCGCGATGTGCTCGCCGAGCTTCTGGAGGGCTCCGGCTACAACATTCTCCTTGTGGGCGATCTAGGCCAGGGAACGCCGCGGAGGATCGTACTGAGCGGCCGCCCCACCGGCCCGGCGCAGCCCTCTGTCCAAAGCGCTGAAGCCGACGAGGACCAGATGACAGCACCGGAAGCGGCGCCGACCGGACCGCAGCCTCAGATACCGGGAAGTATCCCGCCACCGCCAGTGCCTGCCCGCTCTCCGCAGGTAATAATGCAACAGCAACAGTTAATGGAGCAGCGCCAAGAGCAGCAGATGCAACAGATGCGGCAACAGCAGGAGCAGCAGCAGAACAATCCAGAGAATCCGCAATAGAGGGATGGGGCCGCCGGCTCGCGGCCAAAGGCTGAAAGTTGTACTACGAGATCCGCGCCGCCTGGGGCTGTGTCTTTACGAGGGCTGGCCGGCGGGGCACGCGCATCAACGCAAAACCTACGCGCAGAATCGCATAAGCGGTGAGAATGCCAAATGCCAACGCGCCCAGGGACGCCAAGATCAACATCGCCAAATCCAGCAAATTTGCCATTGCTACCGCTTCTCCCGTAATGTGCGCTGCGGCCGCAACGTGCGCGTCCCGCCACCTGTCGTTAAATTCCGGTCCCCTGGGGTGCCGGCAGACCTGACAAGCGTCCATGCGATTGTCGCAGATTACTGGCCGCGTTGACCCTCATTTCTGTTGCCAAATAGAATACCCCTAGGGTTTGTAAACACTCATGGAGTTGCGGTGCATCGCGCCGCCAACTACTCGGAACCTGCCGTCAACGTTTAGCTCAACCATGTCTATCACGCACATCTCGGTGCGGGGGGCGCGCCAGCACAACCTGCGCGACATCAACGTGCGCATTCCCCGCAACGCACTCACCGTAGTCACCGGTCTCTCCGGCTCCGGCAAAAGCTCGCTCGCTTTTGACACCATCTACGCCGAGGGCCAGCGCCGCTACGTGGAGACGCTTTCAGCCTACGCGCGCCAATTCCTCGACCAGATCGAGCGGCCCGATGTGGATTCGATCGAAGGCTTGAGTCCGGCCATCTCCATCGAGCAAAAGACTACCAGCCGGAGTCCTCGCTCCACAGTGGGCACCATCACTGAAATCTACGACTATCTGCGCTTGCTCTACGCTTCAGTGGGCACGCCCCACTGCCCCAACTGCGGCCGGCCGATCGCTCGCCAGACCGCCGAGCAGATTGTGCAGAGGATCCTGGAACTGGGCAAAGGCGAGCGCGTGACCGTGATGGCGCCCATTGTGCGGGGCCGCAAGGGAGAGTTTAAGGATCTTCTGGATCAGATTGATCAGCAAGGGTTTCGTGCCCGCGTGGACGGTGAGGTTCGCGATCTTTCTGAGCCCCTTGCTCTGGACCGCCGCAAGAACCACAACATTGAAGCCATCGTTGATCGTGTGCTGCTGAAAACCGCGGCCGACCCGGTCGTCGCCGGTAAGCCGGCCGCCGAAAAGCGCCCCGTGGAGGCGCGTCTGGCACAGGCCGTGGGCAAAGCCCTGCAACTGGCCAATGGCCTGGTCCTCGTCGCCTTCAATGACGGCAACGAGCAACTGTTTTCCTCGTCGATGGCGTGCCCCGATTGCGGCCTCGATGTGCCCAAGCTCGAGCCGCGCAGTTTCTCCTTCAACTCGACATTCGGTGCCTGCCCCAACTGCCACGGCCTTGGCGCGCTCTACGACTTCGACCCCGCCAAGGTTATTACCGACTGGTCGAAACCACTGCTCGACGGCGGTCTGGGGCCGGGTTCTTCGTCGCAATATCTCATCAAGCTCATGCAGCTTGCGGCAACCCGCTACAAAATCGACCTTAAAGTGCCGTTTGAAGATTTGCCTCCAAAACAGCAGCACATTTTGGTTTATGGCCCCCCCAAGGGCGAGGCGCCGCGTACCGGCTTTCACGGCATACTGGCCTACCTGCGCGACAACGCGGAAGACGCGCGCAGCGACAGCTACCGCGAGTACATGATGAGCTACATGTCGGCGGTGCCGTGCCCGGTTTGCCGCGGCAAGCGGCTGCGCCCGGAGTCGCTGGCCGTCAAGGTCGGAGGGCTTTCTATCGCCGACTTTACTGCCCTTCCGCTCAATCGCGCACTTTCGGCGGCCATCAACCTGCAATTCACTGAGCGCGAAGCTCTCGTCGCCGAGCGCCTGCGCCGCGAGATTGCCGAGCGCCTGGAGTTTCTTTGCGCCGTTGGCCTCAGCTACCTTTCGCTCGACCGCAATGCCCCCACGCTTTCCGGCGGCGAGGGACAGCGCATCCGTCTCGCTACGCAGATCGGCTCGCGCCTGCGGGGCGTTTTGTACGTGCTCGACGAGCCCTCCATCGGTCTGCACCAGCGCGATAACAATCGCCTGATCGAGGCTCTGGAAAAACTCCGCGACCTGGGCAATACGGTTCTCGTGGTCGAGCACGACGAGGAAACCATCAGGCATGCCGACTTTGTTCTTGATCTCGGACCGGGGGCGGGACGCTTGGGAGGGCTTGTTGTCGCGGAGGGCACGCCGGAGCAGATTATGGCGTCGCCTGCGTCGCTTACCGGCCGTTATCTGAGCGGCGCAGCCACCATGCTGCAACGCACCCAGCCACGTAAGCTCACCGGCAAGTGGCTCACCATCACCGGGGCGCGCGAACACAATTTGCAGGACGTGAATCTGCGCATTCCGCTGGGGGTGATGACCGTGGTTACCGGAGTGAGCGGCAGCGGAAAAAGCACTCTTATTAACGACATTCTCTATCGCTCTCTGGCCAAGTCGATTTACGGCTCGCGCGAGGAACCCGGCGCACACGAAGCGCTCACCGGTGGGGAGCAAATCGACAAGGTGGTGCGCATCGATCAGTCGCCGATCGGGCGCACGCCGCGTTCGAATCCGGCGACGTACACGGGCGTCTTCTCGCCCATTCGCGATCTTTTCTCGATGCTGCCGGAGGCGCGCGAGCGCGGGTACAAGCCGGGCCGCTTCAGCTTCAACGTTACGGGCGGCCGCTGCGAGGCCTGCCAGGGCGACGGCCAGCGCCGCATTGAAATGAACTTTATGCCCGACGTCTACGTGCAGTGCGAGGTGTGCAACGGACGCCGTTACAATCAGGAGACGCTGGCCGTGAAATTCCACGGCCACTCCATTGCCGACGTGCTCGACCTTACTATTGAAGACGCTTTGCCGCTGCTGACCGACGTGCCGCAGGTGCGCCAGAAATTGCAGACGCTCGTTGATGTCGGCTTGGGCTACATTCACCTCGGCCAGAGTGCGACGACTTTGTCGGGCGGCGAGGCACAACGCATGAAGCTGGCGCGCGAACTCTCAAAGCGCCAGACGGGCAAGACGCTCTACCTGCTGGACGAGCCCACCACCGGCCTGCACTTCGACGACGTGCGCAAGCTGCTGGAAGTCCTGCACCGGCTGACCGATCTCGGCAATTCTGTGATCATCATCGAGCACAACCTCGATGTAATTCGCAACGCGGACTGGGTCATCGATCTTGGCCCCGAAGGCGGCGAGGACGGAGGACGCATTGTGGGCGAAGGGCGCCCCGCGAAGATTGCCGCCACGCCCGGCTCGTACACCGGCCAGTTCCTGAAGCGCTATTACAAGTTCACGAACGGCCGGCTTACGCCTGCGGATTCTGAAGAGGACCTCCTTTTGCCCTCGGCGGCCGGCGGCGACTCCGACTCGGCATCGAATGCCGCCGATCCTGATCCGTCTTCCGCGACGGGCTTCAACAGCAAGCACACGCGGGAAAAAAGCCAGGGCGCAGGCACAAACCGCCGCACAAAAAAGACCGGACGTCCATGACCAACCAGCCCGAAGACGACGCACGCGAGCCGGTGATTTTGCCGGGGGGCGAATCCGCGGGTTCCGGCGCAGCTCCGGCGCTCGACGCCGCGCCGGAGCAAATCGCCACGCCTTCGTACCCCGATGCGAGTCTTGATGCGAGTCTCGAAGCTGATCCCGCCGCAACCGCGCAATCGGCGCCGGTCTACTCCTACATTCCGCCTGCGAGCATTGCGCCTGCCGGCCCTCCGCCTTCAAGTTTCGATCGGCCACTCTTCTATTCCTACTCAGAGCCGCCGGCGCGCCGCTTTGTGCGCATCCCGAATTTCGGCCATCTTCTGCTTTTGTCACTGCTGATTACTGTCGCCTTCAGCATCCTGATGATCGGCCTGGCTCTGGCCACACATTTTCATCTCTTTGGCTTCCGGCTCTCGCAAAAATCTGCCACCGACCTCGGCTTCAACCTCGTCAGCGAAGTCATTCTCTACCTCGTCACCTTTGGCTTGAGCCTCTTTGTTTTTCCCATGGTGTGGAATGAGAGCCTCTTCGCGGGATTGCAGTGGCGCGGCAAGGTGGCGCTTTCAAAAATCAAGCCGCTGGCCGCAACGGCGGCGGGCTGCTTCGGTCTGGCGATCCTCGACCAGGTTGTGATGCCCGGCCCCGCCAACTCGCCTATCGAAAAAATGATCAGTTCTCCCGGAGCCGCCTGGATGATGTTTGCGTTCGGCGTCACCATGGCGCCGTTCTTTGAGGAGATGTTCTTCCGCGGATTTCTGCTGCCGGCGTTGTGCACGGCCTGCGACTGGATCGTTGAAAAGACGCGGCACACGCTTCCCCGTCCACTCGACGCGAACGGTCATCCACAGTGGTCGCTCGCTGCCATGATCATCGGCTCCGTGCTCACCAGCATTCCCTTTGCTGGATTGCACGTCGACCAGCAGGGCCACGCGCTGGGGCCGTTCCTGCTGCTCATTGTTGTGAGTCTGATTCTTTGTGCGGTGCGCCTCAAAGTCAGGTCGCTGGCCGCCAGCACGCTGGTCCACGCGAGTTACAACTTCTATATCTTTTCTTTGACCCTCGCTGTGACGGGCGGGTTCCGGCACTTCGACAAAATCTGAACGGCGCGCCCCGTCGCTTCACGAAGCCAGGACTTAGAACACGAACCGGCTCACGAATACGCTTTTTATCGCGCTGTTCCGGTGATATACTCCGTCCAATCTTCCCTTGTGACTAATGGCGGACTGACTTTTCTGCCATCTTATATTTCCGTCGCGGGGGAGAGCCATGTTCGGAGTTTCGGAATCGGATTCAAGCAATAATCGGGACCAAAATCCCCTGCGGCAGGACTCCGTTGAGGAACGCGAGAAGCATCGGAAGCGCGGCCGGTTCTACAAAAGGCTGGCCATACCGTTTCTTGTGTCTGCCGGCGCGTGCTTTGTCGCGGCCGTTGTTCTGCCGTTCGCGATGGACGCCACGAATGGTGGCGATGGCGTCAGCCAGGTCTTCCAACTCCTCGGGAGCCTGCTCGCACTCCCCGGGATTCTGTTCCTCATTCGCAGCAGAAAATATCGCTCGCGCTCTGCCAGCGAAGTGCTGGAGAACGATCCCCGGCAGCCGGTCATCTACCTGCGTTCGTTCAAGGACGACAAAGGCGCGGGGCGTCCCATGGATGTTCTGCGCGTCAGCAACATGAAGTATTTGTGGCACATGATTTTCGCGTTTTATAACGGGCTGCACGAGTTCATGGGGTGGAGCGAGGAAGAGATTCTGGCACAGGTGCTCACCACGGTTGGGCCGATGGTGGCAATCGGCAGGCCGGGCGAGAAACTGCCGCAACTGGGCGCAGCACGCGTGTATGTAGAGGACGCTGTCTGGCAGCCGAAGGTGCATGAGTTCCTGGAGAAAGCGGCTTTGGTAGTACTGCGGCTGGGCAAGACAGAAGGCTTCTGGTGGGAGGTGGAGCAGTCGGCAAGCCGGCTCGATCCGCGACGGCTTGTGTTTCTCGTTCCGTTGGACCGCGAGCACTACGAAGAGTTCCGGGAGCGGGCGGAAAAATATTTCCCCAAGGGGCTCCCGGATTACAGTTCCTCACCGCTGCGGCGCATATTCGGCAAGCGGGTAGACGGCAACGTTCGCGGGATCATTTACTTCAAGCCGGACTGGACGCCGGTCTTCGTGAACCTGTACAAGGTGCGCTGGCCGTGGAAATACAACTTCCGCATGATGAGCCGGCGCTATTTAGCCAACATCTACGACTGGGCGCTCCAGCCTGTTTTTGAGCAGATTGGGGCCGAGTGGAAACCGCCCAGCCTGAGCCCGGTGATGGTTGCCTTCAAATCGCTGGGATATGTGGCTGTCGGCGGTTTGAGCCTGGTCCTCATCGCAATGTCGCTGGTGGTGCCGTTCACCCTTATCAGCGATGCGCTGCACCCCTCGCCGAGTGCGCTCGACAATCAACTGATTGAGGCCGTGCGCGCGGGGGATACACCCAAGGTGGAGAGCTTGTTGAATCGCGGAGCGGATGTCGATGCCAAAAACGCAACCGGTTCTAATCAAGACATGGAGCCGCTGACACTGGCCGTGCGAGATCGCCATTTGGAAGTGGCAACCGTACTGCTGAACCACGGCGCGAAGCCCGCTGGACGTGATGCAGAACAGGAAACCGCTTTGATATATGCCGCCGACAATAACGATGCGGAGATGATTGACCTGCTGATGAGCCACGGCGCGGACATCGAGGAGCGAGGCGCTAATTCCACAAGCCCGCTGATGATCGCCGTTAAGGATCGCAATGTTGAAGCCGTACATGCGCTGCTCGACGACGACGCGGCATGCGACGATGAGGATTTTTCCGGCCATTACGTCCGCGATGTTGCCAGAGCGTCGGACAGCGATAGCACACCAGACCTGGTGTCGCACCAAAAGGAGATTCTCCACCTTCTGAAGATGAAATGTGCAAGATGATTCAAGGTCCTAAGACCTTAGGTGAGCGGGCTTTGGGCACTGCAAGCGAAACTCTAGGCCGCCATTGCAGTCGCCCGTTACAATCGAATCGATGCCCGACTCCACATACGCCCAGCAACTTCTCGCGCTCCTCGCTCGCACCAGCTTCAAGCTTGGCGAGTTTAAGCTTTCTTCCGGGGCGACGAGCGACTATTACATCGATTGCCGCACGACCACGCTGCACGCAGAGGGCGGACGCCTGACCGGGCACGCCATTCTGGAACTGCTTGAGGCCAACAAGATTGATGCGGAGGCTGTGGGCGGGTTGACCATGGGGGCCGATCCCATCGTCTCGAACGTGGCCACGGCGAGCGCCTGGCGCGCGACTTTGCGGCCTGACGCGCCGCTGCTGCACGGCTTTCTGGTGCGCAAAGCCGAAAAGGCGCACGGGACCGGGCGCCGCATCGAGGGCTTTCATCGCCCTGGCGCGCGCGTGGTGATTGTCGATGACGTGTGCACCACTGGCGCCTCCACCATCGCTGCGATTGAGGCTGCGCGGGAGGCGGGCATGGTCGTCGCCGCCGTGGTTTGCATTGTGGAGCGCGAGGAGGCCAACGGGCGGCCGGCCGTCGAAGCTGCTGCGCAGGGGGCTCCGTTCTTGCGACTGTTTACCGCCAACGATGTCCGCGCGGAGCATGTGAAGCAACTCGGGGACGCGAAACTCTGACCATCGTGGCAAAAACGCAAAGGGCAGGTCCGCTTGGACCTGCCCTTTTTTGTTGGGGATGATCAATTACTTCAATTGCACCATGGGGGAGCTTCGCGCTACTCGTCAACCGGCTTTGGCGTTTCGCTGGGCGGCGTCGCCTGACCCGTCATTGCGGGCTGCCCGCTCGGCGCGCTGTCGCCGCTCATATTCGAGAGCAGCCGCACCTGGACGCGACGATTCTCCTTGCGTCCTGCCGGCGTCTTGTTGTCTGCCACGTATTGATCCTTGCCGATACCGATCAGATAAAAACGGTGGGGCTGGATGTTGTACTTCGCCGCCAGATACTGCACTACCGCATCGGCGCGACGCTGGCTCAGTTCGTAGTTGTACTGCGCCGGACCCACCGAATCGGTCCCGCCAGTCACTTCAAGAATGTAGCTCTTCGCGGAGCCTAACTGGCCGGCGAAAGTATCGAGCTGCGCCTTGTCGTCGGTGGTCAGCATGGCTTTGTCGAAGCCGAAGGTCACTGACGCCTTCGTCACTTCCTTGTAGTTGTCGAGCCCTTTCACCACGCTGTCCAGGGTGTCGGCGCGATGGGCCACATCGTTGGCTGCCGTGTCAGCCGTATTTGCCTGCTGGCTCGCATTCAGCGCGTTCTGGTTGGCGGAGTCAGCCGAGCTCTGCGCCTTGGTGATGCCCGCCTGCGCGCGGTCGTTCACATCGTGAATCGCCCGATTGTTCTCCGCCGACTTCTGGTCCAGTTGATCGGAATGATTGATCAGCGGTCCCGTCTGCGTGCGCACGTAATTCTTGCTGGCGCATCCTGACACTCCAAGCGCCGCAAGCGCCGCGGCCGTCATCACGAATCCAAATCGCTGGCTGGTCATTTTCCTCCACCTTCTGTCTTCTGCCGGGGGGGAATTCCCCGCGGTGAGAGTTTCTTGCTTCGCCCTAGTGAAGTGCACGCCGCGATCCAATCCAAAGAGTTTAAGCAAGTACTTTAAAGTGAGGATTTTAGGCATCCATCCCGAACCATCAGAGAGCGCGGAAAGCATGTAATTTTTACCAAACCCGGTAATGATTGCTCACTTGCGGCCCCACCCTAATCGCCAAATGCGCGTTTAGGATGGGGCACCTTCGAATTTCGTGGCGAGATTCAGAGCGCCAATCCCGCTATCCTAATAACTGGCTTCAAGCGCACCGAATCCGTCCATGGACCTCTACGAAAAAATCCGCAGTCTGCCCACGCAACCCGGCGTGTATCTCTACAAGAACGCCGAGGGCGAGGTCATTTATGTGGGCAAGGCCAACAACCTGCGCTCGCGCGTGCGCTCCTATCTGCTGGAAGCCTCGCAGGCCAACGCAAAAACCGGCTCGCTGATGCGCGAGGCCGTCGATATTGAGACCATCCTCGTCGCCAACGAGCACGAAGCACTCGCGCTCGAAAACAATCTCATCAAGCAGCGCAAGCCGCGCTTCAACATTCTGCTGCGCGACGACAAGACCTACCCTTACGTCAAGCTCACGCTCGCTGACCGTTTCCCCAAGGTTTTCGTGACGCGCCGCCTGCGCAAAGACGGCGCGGCTTATTATGGGCCTTACTTCCCCGGCAATTTGGCTTATCGCGTAGTCGAGCTCATTCACCGCAGTTTTCTTTTGCCCAGTTGCAAGGTCGATCTCTCGCGCTACCATCCGCGCGCCTGCTTGCAGTACTACATTCACCGCTGCCTCGGCCCTTGCGTTGAAGGCCTCACCACGCCCGAGGCCTACAAGGACGCCGTCCGCGATGCACAACTGTTTCTTGAAGGCCGCCACGCGGAGCTGGAGCGCACGCTGACTACGCGCATGATGGCCGCTGCCGAAGCTGAGCAGTTCGAAGCCGCCGCGCGCTTGCGGGACCAGCTCTCGACCGTGCATCAGCTCGAGGAGAAGCAGCGCATCGCGACGGCAGAGTTGGGCGACGACGCCGACGTTTTCGGCTACCACTTCGAAGACGGTTCGCTCGCCGTCAATCTCTTTCATATGCGCAACGGCAAGATCGTGGACCGGCGGGAGTTTTTCTGGGAAGACTTGCCGAGCCTGCTCGACGCGAGCGTCGAGCAGGCAGGGAGCGAGGGAGCGAGCCACCCCAGCGAGCAAAGACCGCTCGCCGGGGGCCCCGGCAGGGAGCAAGGGAGCGAGAAAGACAGGGAACGAGGGAACGAGGGGACAAGGGAACAAGAAAACCAGGATGCCGAAGTCAGAGATCGGGTCTTCGATGCTGGCGCGGTCTTCAGCGCCCTGCTCAAGCAGCTCTATATTGACCAGCAGTACGTGCCGCGCACCATTCTCGCGCCGGTCGGCTTCGACGATCGCGAGACGCTGGCCGCGCTGCTCACCGAGCGCACCGGACACAAGATCGAAATCGCCGTGCCGCAACGGGGTGAAAAACGCTCCCTCGTCGATCTCGCCGGACAGAATGCGAAGCAGTCCTACACGCAGCGCTTCCGCGTGCTGGAGCCCTCACGCAAGGCCATTCAGGAAGCGCTGGCAGACGTGCTCATGCTGCCCGAGCTTCCGCGCCGCATCGAGTGCTTCGATATTTCGCACATCCAGGGCGCGGAAACCGTGGCCTCCATGGTGGTGTGGGAAGACGGCAAGATGAACAAGTCGGCCTATCGCAAGTTCAAGGTGAAGACCGTTGCCGGCGTCGACGATTTTGCCGCCATGCGCGAGGTGGTGGAGCGCCGCTACCGGCGCGTGAAGGAAGAAGGCCAACCAATGCCGTCACTCGTGCTCGTCGATGGCGGCCTGGGCCAGTTGCACGCCGCGGCCGAGGCGCTCGAGTCGCTGGGTTTCACATCGCAGCCGCTCGCCTCCATCGCCAAGAAGGAAGAGATCATTTATCTCTACGGCAACGAAGACGAGCCCATCGTTCTCGACCGCCGTTCGCCTGTGCTCCATCTTGTGCAGTTGATTCGCGATGAGAGCCATCGCTTCGCCGTGGGCTATCACAGGCAGCGCCGGGCGATGCGGGATCGAGACTCCGAACTGCTGAATATTCCCGGCGTGGGTGCGCAGACCCGTCAGCGCCTGCTCACGCATTTCGGGAGCCTGCGCGACGTGCAGCTGGCTACGGCCGAATCCCTCGCCGCCGTGGTCTCGCGCAATACTGCGGAGACCATCTGGCGGCATTTCCACGAGGCACAGCCGGCATCGACTTCCATTCCTGAACGATAGGCGCTTTGGGTGCGCGTACAGATTACTTGGCCCGCGCTACTTGGCCCGCACCAGTTCCCGGTTCTCGACCACGATCCGCTTGCTGCATGCGTAGCAGTAAAACGCGTTCATCGGCCCTACGCTCGAGATTTTCACGCCGCACCACGGGCAACTTCCCCGCACCGCACTGATGGCGATGAACGGCCCTACGATCGGCGCGCAAATGCCGGCGACGATCATGGGAATTCCCAGCACCATCCACGGCCCCACCATCAGGCAAATCAGTGTTCCGTAGATGATCAGCACCGGCGCCATGATCAGGCCCAGGACCATACCGCTGATTCCACCCTTTACAGGCGCCTTCTCATGTTCCGGGTGCGCCTTGGCAATCTCCCCGTGTGCGTTCTCAGCTCCGCAAAGGGGACAGAACTTCCATGGGCTTTCGAGGCGCGTTCCGCACTTTGAACAGGTTCCACTCATCTTGCAACCCCTCCTTCACAGGCAAAGGTTCCACTGCGATGACGAAGTGTAGGCCCGCTCAAACACGCTTGCCCGTGATTCCCATCACCTGCCCGGAATGGCCACCCTGACTGGTCTATGATGTTTCCTTGGCCGCCCGCGAGCCCTTTGCTCGCGCGACCTCTCTAGTCCCGCGCCGCCGGAGGTTCCAGCGCCATGGCTGTTGCTGCATATCCCAAGCTTCGTCACTTTGTTCTTTGCGCCGCCGGATTCGCCATCGTTCTCATCTCTGCGGCGGGCCTGCGCGCACAAATGGTTTCGCCGGGCATTGACCAGCCCGGTCAGCCATTTTCCTATTTCTCCAAGCCCACGGACGAGATCGGCGTCATGGGCGCCGAAGCCGCCACGGAAATCACGCCGGAAGGCTACCTGCGCACAGGGTTCGGCGAGCTCATGTTCTTCGCCGGCCCTGAACTCGAGGCCTCCAGCGTCCGCATCCGCACGCTCGAGCAGGGCCATTTGCCTATCGTGCACTACGAATTCGCGCGCGACGGCATCGTCTACAGCTTCACGCTCTTCGCGGCAACGCTCGACGGAAAAGAGAGCGGAACCCTGGTGAACTTCATTCGCGTGGAGATGAAGAACGCTTCGCACCAGTCCACGCGCGCTATCTTCTCGACCGGCATCCGCTACGATGCGCTCTCGACCACCGGCGCGGCGCACGGCGACAACCGCTTCCGGCGTCCCGCGGAAGGCGCATTCCCCGGAAACTACCGGCAGATTGGCGAGCCCTTCAGCCGCCAGTGGGCGAACTCATTTGACGTCGCGCATTTCTTCCGCGACGGCCGCGTGCTCTACAGTTTTCCGCTGGGCTACGCCGCGCGCGACTTCACTCTTCGCGATAGCACCCGCGACATGCACATGCCCGACCTCAGCAAGCCCGCTCATCTCAACGTCGAGCCGGAGACACCGGTCGGCATCGTCACCTACTCAACCCTGCTGCCGCCCGGCGCTCAACGCGCGTTGGATTTCAAGATGCCTGTCGTTCCCACCGCCGACCCGCAGATCCTCTCGGACCTCGATCAGGCTGGATTCGACGCCGCCAAGGCGCAGATCATCGCGTACTGGAACAAGATTCTCTCTGCCGGAATGCAGATCGAGTTGCCAGAAGCGAAAGCCGTCGACACTTTCTCGACCAGCCTCATCTACGACCTCATCGCCATCGATCGCATCGGCCCCGACTTTATCCAGACCGTCAATAAGCTGCACTACCACTCCTTTTATCTGCGCGACGGCGCCGACATTGTGCACAGTTACGACGTGACCGGCTACCCGCAGATCGCGCGCGAGTGCCTCGACTTCTTCGCCAAATCGCAAAAGCCCGACGGCAACTTTCTTTCGCAGCCGCAGCAGTACGACGGCTGGGGCGAGGCCGTGTGGGGCTACGCGCAGCACTACCGCATCACGCATGACAAGGCCTTTGCCGAGTGGGCGTTGCCGCAGATCGATCGCGCCGTCGACTGGCTGCACCAGGCGCGGGCCGCCGACCCGCTGCACATTGTCCCGGCGAGCGATGTGCGCGACAACGAGTACGTTCCCGGCCATCTCACCGGCTATAACTTTCTTGCGCTCGACGGCCTGCGCCTGGCCATCAAGATGGCGACAGAAACCGGCCACGCCGATCTCGCGCAAAAATGGCAGGCCGAGTATGACAGCCTTCACGAAGCGTTCCTTAAGGTTCTGGACGCCCAGGCCGCAGCGCACAACGCTTATATTCCGCCGGGGCTCGACGGGCAGCCCGGCGGCTACGACTGGGGCAATCTGCTCTCCGTTGTGCCCGAACCCACGCTCGATCCGCACGATCCGCGCGTGACGGCGACTCTGCACGCTACGCAGGCCAAATATGCCGAAGGCATTATGACCTACGCCGATGGCGAGTTCCTGCACCACTACCTCACCATCAAAAACACCATGACGGAGACTATTCGCGGCGATCAGGAGCAGGCTCTCAACGAGTTCTATGCCCTTCTGCTCCACACCAGCTCGACCAACGCCGGTTTCGAGTTCAAGATTCGCCCCTGGGGCGACCGCAACTTCGGCGACAACCTCTCGCCCCACGGCTGGTTCGCCGCCGAGTACCGCACACTGCTGCGCACTATGCTGGTGCGCGAAGAGGGCAATCAGCTCCATTTGCTTTCTGTTGTCTCACCGGCGTGGATCGGCAAAGGGAAGACCATCGCGGTGCGCCAGGCGCCGACTTATTTCGGTCCGCTGGGCTTTACGCTGACTCAGCCGCAGGATGGCGTGGCCGTCCTGAAACTGGATACTCATTTCGATCGCGCTCCGAAGAGCATCGAGATCCATTTGCCGTGGTTCGTCCGCCTGCAAAGCGCAACAGTCGATGGCGCGCCCATCACTTTCTCTTGTATTGAGCCTTGCGCGAGCGGATCTATTTCAGTTGCCCCTGGGACGCGCGAGATTCGGCTGCATTGGGCCGTGAGGCCGAATACGCCGCAGCTCAGCTACGACCACGCCGTGGCCGCGTACAAAACTGAATACGCGCGCCGCTACGAGACGCTCATGCACGGCGAATCCGCGCCAAAGCCCTGACGTTCGTGCGGACGAGCCCACGAATGGATCGAACGGGGATGGGATGGATACCCTAACTTAAATGGACGGGATGGTAGGCTTCAGCCGCAGTTGGCAGCAACACCGATCCGGCTGTACCCAGCCGGTGTTCCACCAGAGCAAGCAGGTCGCTCGGCCGCACAGGCTTGCTTAGCAGCGTAAAGTCGTAGGGCGCAAAATGGGGCGACCGGATCAACTCGGGCGTCGACGCCTGACCGGAGTAGAGCAGAATCTTGGAATCGGGGTACACGCGCTTGATGGTGATGGCCAGTTGGACCCCGCTCATGCCCGGTAATACTACGTCGGTGATGACGAGCTCGGGCGGCGAAAGGAGCGCCCTTTGCAGCGCGCTGGTCCCGTCGTACACGGCCTCAGTCGCATAGCCGTTTTGGCGCAGGATTTCTGCAAGGGCGTCGGCGGTCACCGACTCCTCGTCCACAACCAGAATCCTGGAACGTCTTCCGCTTTTGTGAGAAAGTGACGCCTCGCTGGCCAGCGCCACTGAAGGGGAGACTGTTCGGCCCATACACTTCTCCTCACTACCACTTTTGATGTAGCACGTCGCGTTCCACATATCCGGTTCGGAGAGTTTCCTGGATTTCTGGTGTAAATGCAAGGATTTGCGGGCATTGGGACCCTGGCATCCTTGGGGATAAAGCCTTGTCGAGGGTGAAATTTTTACCCAATGGCGTGCTTTTTACCTGCCGTTAAAGTGGATCTCCGGCCACCTGTCGCGCTGGAAGCCGGCCGCAAACCCTGATACGATACCCTTCGCCTGACAGATTTTCGCACGCACTGGATTCCAGAATGGACGCCGTACGCATCGACAAATGGCTCTGGGCGGCGCGCTTCTTCAAGACGCGAGCCATGGCCTCGCGCGCCTGCGATCTGGGCCGGATTGAATCGAATGGGTTCCGCGCCAAGCCCGCACGCGACGTCCACGCCGGCAATCGCCTGCTGATCGAAAACGATGCCGGACGCTTTGAGATTGATGTGCTCGCAATCAGCCACATTCGCGGCCCGGCATCGGTGGCGCAAACCCTCTACCGCGAAACCGAAGCCAGCCGTGAAGCGCGTCTGCGCGTTGCGGAGGAGCGCAAAACCATGCAGCAGTACGCGCCCCTGCCCGTGCATCGGCCCAGCAAGCGCGACCGGCGGCGCATTATCCAGTTCCGCGGCCGCGCCTAAACAAAGCAAAAGGCCCGGACGCATTGCCCGAGCCTCGCTTGTTTCCGACCCATAGAATTCGTAGCGCCAGTTACGCCAGCAGGCTCTTCACTTTCTCTTCAATCACGCTCTGCGGCACGTAGCCCACAATCTGATCGGCTACCTTGCCGCCCTTGAAAAACAACAGCGCCGGAATGCCGCGGATTCCGAAACGCGAGGGCGTCGCGCCATTCTGATCCACGTTCACCTTGGCCACCTTCAACTTGCCCGCGTACGTTGCAGCTACGCTATCCACGATCGGCGCAATCGCTTTGCATGGACCGCACCAGACAGCCCAAAAATCCACCAGAACCGGCTGCTCGCTGCGCAGCACTTCCTGGTCAAAATTCGCATCGGTTACTTCCAGAACACCTAGCCCAGCCATGATCCTCCTTGCGAGTCCCAACGGTCATTGTACAGGAAACCGTGTACATATCCGATGCGCGAGGATCACTCAAAGTCGCAGGCGCAGTTGAGCCGCAATCTCGCCGCACCTGCCGTTAATGCCTGCGTTAATACCCGGCGCGACCGGCTGATTTTTCGGTCCAGCCGGTGCACGAAAATGACTTCGACGCACAAAGAGAAGCGCCCGCGATCCATACAGGATCACGGGCGCTAGAGCAGCCCTCCCCCAGAACTGCTCACGCAGCGAATGTAGTTGTTAAATGAATAAATGGCAAGCAAACTTAGGTAATGTGCGGGGTAATCAGGGAAGAGGTGACTATCTACCTCGGCAACCACCTTAACTCATTGATAACGCATGGCCTAGCTGCACAATCCGAAGAAATAATATATTGAACCTATTTAGTTTCAATGGTTTGGCTTGCTCCAACCCGCGAAAACCGGCAGATTGTCAACTCCGCCGCAACGCGATTTTTCGTCACTTTTCCGATTGCGGAGCTCGCTGCCTGCAAGCTCTCTTCGCCTTCTACGACCACCAGAACCGCCGGGCCCGCACCACTTAAGGCAACACCTAGAATCCCATCTTTCCCAACCAGTGGGAGTAAAAGCGGCAGCAGCGGGCAGAAGGTGGCGCGATAGGGCTGGTGAATGCGGTCCTTCATCGCGAGGCGCAGCAGATCGCCCCGCGCCTGGGCAAAGGCCAACCCGAGCACGGCCACGGATTGCAGATTCGCCACCACGTCTTCCATTGAGTAGGTTGCGGGCAGCACGGCGCGGGCTTTGCTGGTAGCCAGGGGCTCGGCCGGCAGCGCCACAATCGCACGCCACGCCTGCGGCGGATCGACACGCGCCACGTACACGTGCCTTCCCTCGCACACGGCGCTTACAAATCCGCCCAGCCAGCATGCCGCTACGTTGTCGGGATGTCCTTCAAGCGCATACGCCTCTTCGAGAATCCGATCTGTGTCCCAATCGAGCTGGCCAAAGTGCACCGCCAGCGCGATGGCTGCCAGCCGGGCGGCTGCGGACGAACCGCATCCCATGCCGAGCGGAATTCCGTTCGTTAACTGCAACGAGAGCGGCACAATCGGCCGCCCATTGGATTCGAGAATGTCCTTGTAGATTTCGAGAATCAGGTTATCGTGGAGGCGTCCGCAGCGCTCCGCGTCGCGCCCGGTCGCGGAAATTGCAAACTCCTGCGCCGCTTCGGCTTCGATTTCCAAGGCAAAGTCCAGGGCCACGGCCACGGCGTCGAATCCGGGGCCGAGATTCGCAGAGGTTGCGGGCAAGCGGAGCCGGAGCCCATCCATGGTTCGTGCGTCCTTCATCCGACTTGACCCTTCAGAGCAGCCAGCACCGCGGCCGGAGTCGCATCGAGGGTGACGGCGTCGCGGCGCAACGCGTCAATCTCGGCTTCGTGTCCCCGCTTCTCGTCATCGGTCAGCAGCGTGCCGCGGTGGAAGTCGATGGTGTAGTCGGCGTCCTTGAGCGTGTGCCCTGTGAGCACCAGAACCACCGTCTCGCTTGGCTGGATCGCTCCCTGCGCGCACAGTTTCTTCAGCCCTGCGAGCGTCACGGCTGACGCCGGCTCGCAGCCCAGACCTTCGGCGCCAATCTCCGCTTTGGCAATGGCAATCTCCGTCTCGGTTACGTCGAGGCACCATCCGCCGCTTTCTTCGATCACCTTCGCGGCCTTGCGCCACGAAGCGGGGTTTCCGATGCGAATGGCAGTGGCGCGGGTGTGCGCTTCCACGGGTTCGAGCGCGGCAGCATGGCTGGAAATCATCCGCGCCAATGGATTCGCACCCGCGGCCTGAATCACCGAGATCCTCGGGATGCGCGCTATCAGCCCCAGTTCGCGCATTTCGCGAAAGCCCTTGCCCAGCGCCGAGCTGTTGCCCAGGTTGCCGCCGGGAACGATCAGGTGATCGGGCACGTTCCAATCCATGGCTTCGGCAATTTCGAAGGCCGGCGTCTTCTGGCCCTCCAGCCGGTATGGATTCACCGAATTCAGCAGGTAGATCGGCGCCTGCTTCACAATCTCGGTGAGCACATTCAGGCAGCCGTCGAAATCCGCCTTCAACTGATAGGTCACGGCGCCGTAGTCCATGGCCTGCGAGAGTTTGCCCCACGCGATCTTGCCGTCGGGAATCAGCACCAGAGCGCGTAGCCCGGCGCGCGCCGCGTATGCCGCCATCGCCGCGGACGTGTTGCCCGTGGACGCGCATGCCACCCACTCGAATCCGCGCTCCTTGGCCACGCTCAGTGCCGCGGTCATACCCGTGTCCTTGAACGAGCCCGTCGGATTCATGCCCTGGTGCTTGGCGAAGATGCGATCGATGCCCAGCGCCTTTGCCGCACGCGGCAGGTGGTATAGCGGCGTGTTGCCTTCGCGCAACGAAATGGCGTTGCCAAAGCCATCGAGAATTGGCAGCAGTTCGCGGAAACGCCACACGCCCGACGCATCGAGCGGCTCTCCCGAGCAGCGGCGTTCACGCCAGAGCCACTTCAAGGCTCCGGGATTCGGCCGGTCGTGTCCCCCGCGCTGGCCCCAGCCGGGATACTCTACCTCAAACAGGTCTCCGCACTGGGCGCAGCGAAAATCGGGCTGTGCATCGGCGCCCGCAATCCGGCTGCCGCACCCGAAACAGCGCAATTGATGCAAGTTATCGTTCATAATTCCCTGGTGTTAGCCTACCAGTGTACGGCGATTCTTGCTGTGGATGGAGGGTTTGCTGTTGATCTCGAGGACGTTCTTCTCCGTAATCTTTGCGTGCGTGGTGGCCTCGCCGCTGGTCGCGCAAGCTCCGCTGCGCGTCGCTGCGGCCGCCGACCTCGAGCCTGTTTTGCCGCCTATTCTCGCGCAATTCGAGCAAGCCACGGGTATTCACGCCGAGGCCACCTACCAAGCCTCGGCTATGCTCACCACGGAGATCGAAAATGGCGCGCCCTTCGACCTGTTTCTCTCTGCCGACTTGAGCTACCCCAAGAAACTGATCGACGATGGCCTGGCTGATGCGGCGGGATCGGCGGATTCGACTACGCCCATTATTTACGCTCGCGGCACGCTCGTTCTGTGGGCGCGCAAAGACTCGCAGCTGCCACCGCCGTCGCTCGATCTGCTGCGCTCGCCCTCCCTGAATCGGCTCGCCATCGCCAATCCCGATCGCGCGCCCTACGGCCGAGCGGCTGTTGCGGCACTGCAAAGCCTTGGTCTCTACGACGCACTCAAGGCACGCCTCGTCACTGCGGAAAATATCGCTCAGGCTGCACAGTTCGCCGACTCGGCTAATGCAGACGCGGGATTGATCTCGCTGACCTCCGCGTTTTCGCCGCGCCTTAGCGCAGACGGTCAGTATTTCGTCATTCCCCGCAATCTCTATCCGCCGATTGAGCAGGGCGCCGTTATCGTCAGCAACACGAAGCAACGCGCCGCTGTGCATAAGCTGCTCGACTTTCTGCTCTCGCCCGCAGTGCAGGCGCAATTTGCCAAGGGCGGGCTCACGCCGGGGAAGTGAGAATAGCGGAGTTGGCGGAGCTAGCGGGGTTAGCGGAGCTAGCGGGGTTAGCGGAGTTGGCGGAGCTAGCGGGGTTAGCGGAGCTAGCGGGGTTAGCGGAGTTAGATCAGCGTCTGCGGATGGAATCGTTGGGAATCTCTGCGTCCGAGCGAATACTCTGTTAATGGAAATGGACTGGCAAGCTTTCGCACTCTCGCTTCGTTTGGCCACGGTGACTACGGCGATTCTTCTCGCCATCGCCGTGCCTCTTGCGGCGCTGTTGGTGCTGGGCCGCAGCCGCTGGCTTGCCGCCCTGGAAGCTCTGGCCACGCTGCCCATGGTTCTGCCGCCTACCGTGCTCGGATTTTTTCTCCTGGTCCTGCTTGGCCCCCGCACCGCCGTTGGCCGCGGCATTACGGCGCTGCTCGGCCATCCGCTCGCCTTCTCCTTCAGCGGCCTCGTCGTGGGATCGGTCATTTACAGCCTTCCCTTTGCGGTGCAGCCGCTGGTTGCGGGGTTCGCGTCGGTCGACACTGCGCTCGTCGATGCTGCGCGGCTGCTCGGCGCAGGCCCCGTGCGTCTGGTCACGAGCATTCTGGTTCCCCTCGCGCGCCGCTCGCTGCTCGCCGCCATCGTGCTCAGTTTTCTGCACACCATCGGCGAGTTCGGCGTGGTGCTCATGCTCGGCGGCGACATTCCCGGCTCGACGCGCACGCTTTCCATCGTGCTTTATAACCAGGTGGAAAACTTCGACTACGCTGCCGCTAACCGCACCGCCGCAATCCTGCTCGGCATGAGTGTGGTGGCTCTGGCACTGATCTATTCCAAAACGCAAGAGCGCGGAGCGCGCCGTGCTTGAGTTCTCTCTTGACGCACGCCGGGGCAGCTTCCATTTTCAGGTGGAGTGCGCCATTGCGTCGGATTGGACAGTGGTCTTCGGGCCTTCGGGCTCGGGCAAAAGCACGTTGCTCCGCTTGCTGGCGGGCCTCGACCTTCCCGTGCGCGGCCGCATCGCCCTCAATACCCGAACGCTCACGGATACCGCCATCGGCTTGCATCTCGCGCCCGGCCGCCGCTCAACTGCGCTGGTCGCGCAACAGCCCGCGCTCTTCCCTCACCTCAGCGTCGCCGCCAACGTGGCATATGGCCTGCACGGTCTCGATCATGCATCCCGCGCGGCGCGTGTCGAAGAGATGCTCGCCCTCGCCGGCGCAACCGATCTCGCGGGGCGCCGCCCCCAGGAACTCTCGGGCGGAGAGGCGCAACGCGTGGCGCTGGCCCGCGCACTAGCACCTGCGCCGCGACTTCTGCTGCTCGACGAGCCCTTCTCCGCGCTCGACGGCGTGGCGAGCGATGCGCTGCTGGAGCGACTGCAATTGTGGCTGCGGAAAAATGAGGTTCAGGCTGTAATGGCCACGCACGATGTGACGGACGCATTAGCTACAAGCGCCGAGGTATTGTTGCTGCGCGAAGGCCGCATGACCGCGCTAGGCCCCGCGGCGCAAGTTCTCGCTGCTGAGCGCGAGAGGTTAATGGTTCGCCTTCAGAGCCGCTGCGACTGAGTTTCTTCATTTCGCCGCAATCACCAGCAGCGTCGCATCATCGTGAAAGTGCGAATCGCAAAACGCAGACACCTCTTCGAGAAGCAGCCGGCTCATTTCTGCCGACGTGCGCTTGGAGTGTCTGAGCGCAGCTTCCGCCAGCTTCTCCTCGCCAAATTCCTGCTCGGCTGCATCGCTCGCCTCGGTAATGCCATCGGTCACAAGCAATAGCCGGTCGCCCGGTCCGAGCGCGAGGTTCGCGCTTTCATATTGCCACTCAGGAAAGACGCCCAGCACGGCGCCTCCCACCGCGATGGATCGCACAGTCCCTTGCGAAACCAGGACCGGGCAAACGTTCCCCGCGTTGCAGTAATCGAAGGTTCGCGTTTCGTTGTTCAGCACGCCGTAGAGGAACGTCACAAACTTTCCGGTCGCCAGATTCTCGCAGAGCAAGCGATTGACCTTCGTGCACAACTGCGCGGCGTTCTCCGCGCTGCTGGCGTAGGCGCGCACGGCTGCCTGCACATTGGCCATAAGCAACGCAGCCGCTACGCCTTTGCCCACAACATCGGCAATGCAAACGCCCAGCCGGTGTTCGTCCAGCTTGAAGACATCGTAGTAATCACCGCTCACCTCGCGCGCCGGCCGCCATGCTGCCGCGACTTCAAACCCCTCGAGTTGAGGAATCTCCTTCGGCAGCAACGACTGCTGAATCTCCCGCGCGCGCTGCATTTCCTGCGCCTGCATCTCCAGTTGCTGCGCGCCCTTCTCCACCGACTGCTGCAATTCCCGGTTGCGCTGCTCCAGCCGGTCCTTGGTCGTTTGGTGCATGAACGAGGCACCGCCAAAGACCATGGTCGCGACTAATGGAAACCTCCATGCCGTTTCAATCAGGTCGGTAAATGACAATGTGATTGGCCGGATGATCAACCACACAACCGCGGTCGAAATCAGGTAGACGGGGACCGTCAGCACCATAAGGACAACCAGAAAAATTACCCAGTTGTACGGAAACGGCCTTCCCGAAAAGAGGAACTCCACCCGTCCGATTGCTACCGAGAGGAGATTCCCGGTGCAAAGCGTGTACACAACGACCGGGGCAAAAGGTACCTGCTCTCCCAACGCCCAGAAGATGGCGACAAGGGCCGCAGAAAGGCCAAGGTAAAGAATTTGCCGCCGAAAAAACGGCCATACAGACGATAAATTCACGTACACACCGCCTCAGTGCCTGAGCCGCGTTGAGTTGACCCGATGAGTCTAACTATACCCGCAGGCTAGAATCCCACGCGCTCCGGCTCCATCTCTAACCGGATGCCGAATTGCGCTTCGACCGCTGCTTGAATGTTGGCGGCGAGCGCCAGGATCTGGCCGGCTGTTGCGCCGCCGCGATTGATCAGCGCCAGCGTGTGTCGCGACGAGATGCCCGCCGCGCCCATCGCGTATCCCTTGCGGAAGCCTGCCTGCTCGATTAGCCACGCCGCGGGAATCTTGATCTGGCCGGCATCTGCGGGAAATGTTCGCAGCGCGCTGCCCGAATCTGCGGCGATCTGCCGCACGCGCTCGGCGACTTCCGGCGCGACCGACGGGTTCTTGAAAAAACTGCCTGCGCTGCGGCAATCCGGATCGCCTTCGACCAGAAGCATGCCCTTGCTGCGGCGGATTCCGCGCACCGCCTCTGCGACCTCGGCCAGCGACGGCGCATTCTCCCGCGCGCTGAAATGCGCTTTAAGCTCCGCGTAAGTCAAAGCTGGCGCGCCATTCCTGCGCAGCCGGTAATCCACGCGCGTGACGACATACCTTCCTCGGTCAGTGGTGTTGAACCGGCTTTTGCGATACGCAAATCCGCAGTCAGCATTCGCAAACTCCACGAACTTCTGCGCTGCAAGATCGAACGCCCGCACGCGCTCTATTACCGAAGCAACTTCCTGCCCGTACGCGCCTACATTCTGCACGGGCGTGCCACCCACGGTGCCGGGAATTCCGGCGAGGCACTCGAGGCCGGCACAATTCGCTCCAAGAGCCTGCTTGACGCAATCGTCCCAAGGAGTGCCGGCAGCGGCGCACAGCAGTTCCCCCTCTTGCTCCATGCCTGCGAGCGCAATGTGCAGGGCCAGTCCGTCGAAGCCCGTGTCTGCCACCAGCACATTGCTGCCGCCGCCCAGCACGAACAGCGGCACGTCCTGTTCGCGCGCCCACGCGCATGCCTCGGCAATCTCCGCTTCGCTGGTAGCCTCGACAAACCAACGCGCCGGGCCCCCTATACCGAGGGTCGTCAACGGTGCCAGCGCGATGTTCTCGAGGATCTTCAAAAATCAAGACTATCGCAACGGGCGCAATTCGGAATCGTTCTCTCATAGGTGCGGGCGAGGACGCCCGCACGACAGCCGGTCAGGAGACCGGCGCTACGCGGCTGCGTGCGGCCGAGTGATCCAAGTGCGCACGCGGCAGTAGCCTCGCGCGGCCCCAGCACGTAGAATAGGAACAGGCAGCTTCTCCTGCCGGAGGCAAACATGTACCCAGAATTGATGGTGGTCCCTATGCGCGAGGAACTTGTGCGTGCCGGGATCAAGGAAACCCGGACGGCCGAAGAGGTTGACGCCGCACTGGCCGAGCCGGGAACAACCCTGGTCGTCGTCAACTCCATTTGCGGTTGCGCGGCGGGCAAAGCTCGCCCCGGCATCCGTCTCGCGCTCTCGAACACCCCCAACCCGCCCGATCGCAAGATTACTGTGTTTGCCGGCCAGGACCGCGAAGCCACCGACCGCGCTCGCAGCTACTTTGAAGGCCATCCGCCCAGCTCGCCCGCTGTCGCCATCATGCGCGACGGCAAGCTGGTCTACCTCATGCAGCGCGCCGTCATCGAGCAATCCACCGCACAGATGATCGCCGACGAACTCATGCGCGCGTTTGACGCCTGCTGCGCGAAGACAACCGCGTAAGGCGACAACCATCTCTCCACACGAAGACGGCCTCCCGCGCGGGAGGCCGTCTCTTCTTCCTCTCGAATCTCCGCGGCCTAATCGGCGGCTTCCGCATTCTTCAGCTTCTGCACCTTGCTGTGCTTGCGCGAGTAACTGAAGTAGATGATCAGACCGAAGAGCAGCCATCCAATCATCACCTTCCACGTGAACAGTGGAAGGCGCGTCATAAGAAAGAGCGCCGAGATGATACCAAGGATCGGCACCAGTGGAACGAACGGCGTTTTGAAAGGCCGCGGCAGATCGGGACGGCGGACGCGCAGCACCCAGACGCCTGCGCTCACGATGGTAAAGGCCAGCAGCGTGCCGATGTTGACGAGCTTTGAGAGTTGCTCCACGTCGAAGAATGCAGGCATGACGGCAACCAATGCACCGACGACGATGGTCGAAATCCAGGGCGTCCGAAATTTCGGGTGGATGGCAGAAACCCAGTGCCAGAGCAAGCCGTCTTTCGACATGGAGTACAAGACGCGAGACTGGCCGAGGAGCATGACTAGCATAACCGTGCCCAGGCCAAACACCGCACCGATGGTTACGAGCAACTCACCCCAACTGACCCCGGTGACCTTGATGCCCAGAGCAACTGGAGCGGCCACGTTGAGCGCCTTGTAGTTCACAAGGCCAGTGAGAATGGTGGAGACGATGATGTAAAGGACCGTGCAGATGACCAGCGAGCCCAGTATGCCGATGGGCATGTCGCGCTTGGGATTCTTCGCTTCCTGCGCGGCCGTCGACACTGCGTCGAATCCAATATAGGCGAAGAAGACCGACGCTGCTCCCACGGCGATGCCGTTGATCCCGAAGTTGCCGTGGCCGTCTGACTTGGGAATGAACGGATGCCAGTTGTGCGTAGCAAGATCGGGATGCTTGATGAGGAACCAGCCGCCAACAACGATGAAGACGGCGACTACGGTGAGCTTGACGAAGACAATCGCGCTGTTGAGATTGGCCGATTCCTTGATTCCGATCACCAGGACCGCAGTCACGACGAGGATAGCAAGGAAGGCCACCAGGTTAAATACGCCGGTTGCGTGCGGAAGCAAAGAGCCGTCGATTCCAGACGGGAGCGACGCCAGCGGCATCCACTCACTCTTGAAGAAGACGAGTTTTGCTCCGGGGGTTGCCGTGAATTGCGGTGGCAAATAGATATGAAACTGCGCCAGCAGAGCCGTGAAGTATCCTGACCAGCCCGAGGCGACAGTAGCAGCGCCGAAGCCGTATTCGAGACAGAGGTCCCAGCCGATGATCCACGCCACTAACTCGCCCAGTGTGGCGTACCCATATGTATACGCTGAACCCGCAATGGGAATGATCGATGCAAACTCGGCGTAGCACAAACCGGCAAAGGCGCAGGTAATGCCTGCGAGCACAAAGCTGAGAGAGACCGCCGGACCTGCGTTATTCGCCGCCGCTGTTCCGGTGAGCACGAAGATACCGGCGCCGATGATGGCCCCAATTCCCAGCGTGATCAGGTTGACTGCGCCGAGCGAGCGCTTCAGTGTGTGCTCTCCCTGCTCGCCCGCTTCCGCGGAGAGCATCGACATGGGTTTAATACGCAGCAATCGGGAAATCAAAGGGCGGCTTCCTCCCTGGTGATTAAGTTGAATGGGACAAGCTGTGTCTGCCGAAACGAGCGCGCGGGAACCGTAAAGCAATCATACGATACGAAACCAAAGGGTTACGTCATGCCGGCTGCGTGGCGTGCGACCTGTTCCGTGCGCTTTTTGAGACTGTATCGTTTCCGGGCAGCGTCTGTCCTGCTTCCAGACAGGAGTGCCTCGTTTTCAGGCGCGCACCGTCTTGTATTTGGACGGTTTTGGCTCGTTTCCGGACACCCCGAGCCTCATTTCTAATGAAGTGCCTTCTTCCACCGCCGGAACTCCGCCGCAGGATCGGTGCTGCGGAAGAACGCCCCGGCCACGGCGACCACGCTTGCTCCGGCGGCGAAAATCGCGGGGGCACGTTCAAACGTGACTCCTCCCACAGCAACCAGCACTGCGAGGGGGCCGGCCTCTTCGCGAAGCCTGCGCACGCCTTCTACGCCAATCGGTGTTTTGGAGGTCTGCTTGGTTCTGGTCGGAAAGACGGGACCGACGGAGAAATAATCTGCCGGCTCTTGCAGGATCCCCGGCAACAGCGCTTCGCTGCCGCCGAAGGTGCCCACAATGCGTCCCGGTCCCAGCAGCCGGCGCGCCTCTGCCGGCGCGGCGTCGCCGGCGTCCACGTGCGCGCCATCGAAATTCGCTCGCGCGACCAGATCGGCGCGATCATCGAGAATCAACTTCACCTTGCCGACGGGGAGTGCGGCGCGAAGGATCGCTGCATCGGCCAGCAACTCCGCTTCGGGGCCGGTCTTGTTGCGGTATTCGAGCAGCGTCACGCCGGCGTCGGCGAGTTCACTGCCCAGCCGGCGCAGAAACTCTGCGCGGCCCACTTGCGGAATAACAGCGCTATCGAGAATCGGATAGATCTTCGGAAAGGAAAAGGACATGCCTTGAGAGTAGAACAAGAGGCAGGGGTCAGTGGTTAGTGGTTAGTGGTTAGCATCGATCAGCGACTTTGCTCCTTGCTGACTGCTAACCACTAATCACTACTCACTATTCACTGTCTTTTTCACATTTCGTCCGCACTCGGCCCGTATGTTCCTGGAACCTTCGCGTTCAACAGCCTCAGATACACGGTCAATTGTCCGCGGTGGTGAATCATGTGGTTCAGCACGGAATCGCGAAACACCTGGTGCTTGGGCTGGTCGATGACGGTATGGCCTTGCCATACGAGTTGCCAGTTCCGGTCCCACGTGTCGCCGGTCGTCGCCACTAGCGCCGCGCGGGTTCCCACCAGTTCCTTGTCAAACTTCTCCAGCGCCTCGGCCTTGTTCGTGGGGACAAACGGCTTCCAGTTGCTGTCCGCGCCGAACTCAATCTTGTCCTTGGTCAGCGTTGGAA
>Ga0302320_10006205_pt1 | contig 26607 bp, 24 predicted proteins | sample Bog_T0_3_FD_202130 | JGI IMG/M metagenome (GOLD analysis project Ga0302320, IMG submission 202130) | Peat permafrost microbial communities from Stordalen Mire near Abisko, Sweden - Bog_T0_3 | ecosystem: Environmental > Terrestrial > Soil > Wetlands > Peat | place: Sweden: Abisko, Stordalen Mire...
CGTCGCCTACCGGGCTCTCGACCAGTTCAATTCTTCTGCGCGGGTGGAAGACGCGCGGGCCGCAGGTGGGCTTGTTCTGGGGCGGCTATACAGACGATCCGCTCGAGATGGATCTGTATCGCACCGCCGGCATCCTGATGCAGGGCGCGCGGCCGCGCTTTGTGACCGACGAGCAGAACATGCCGGACGGCCGGCAGCGGCAACCCTTCTTCGATTGGACCAGCCAGTTGATGGGATACGTGGAGAAGGTCGAGCCGCTGATCCGCGACCTGGAGCCTGTCCTGAGCCTGGGAATTTTGTTCAGTGAAACGACGCGCGACTACCTGCGCGATGCGCGGAGATTTCGATCCTCAATGATTGGCGAGGACTTTCTGCCCAGCCTGCTGGCCAGCATGGAGCTACTTTCCGGTACGCAGTATCCGCTGGAGGTGGTGCCTTCCGGTGATTTTGAGGCCGCCTCCTTATCCAGCTTCGATCTGGTTGTGCTGCCGGAGACCGAAGCGCTCTCCGCGCAAGAGTGCGACGCACTTTCGCACTATGTCACAGGCGGCGGCAAGCTTCTAGCCACCTATAAACCCGGCTTAGTCGATGCTAACTGCGGCCGCCGCACGGACTTTGGAGTGGCTGACATGTTGGGCGTTCACTATGTAGAGGAAGTTACCAAGTTCGCCGGCAAAGACGGCCCTGGAATCTATCTGCAGACCAATGGCCATCCACTGTCTTCTTTCCTTGGTCCTGGTGAGGTCGGCATCCTGGGCAAGGGCGTGTTACCGGAACCTAGCTATTGCACCTATGTTCGCGTGGAGGGCAAGGCTGAGAGCATACTTGACTACCGTCCGCCGTATCTTGTCCCGGATCTGGCAAAGCATATCTTTCATAGCTGGACTGCGGCGCCTCCGGGCGATGAGCAGATTCCGCAGGCCGCAACCGTCAATCACTACGGCAAGGGAACGGCAGTCTACTGCGGCGTGCCACTATTCCGGCGCTACTATAGCGATCTCTATTGGATTGCAGACTGGGTGCGCGGGCTCATCACGCGCCTTGTCCCGGACCCGCCTATCCAGATCGCTGGGGCGCCGGCAGTCCACGCGACTTTCTCGCGGCAAGGCCCGAAGCGGTTGATTGTGCAGTTGGCAAACACCCTGGTGTGGACGGGCAAAGGAGTGTCTGCACCGATCCGTGGGGCCGAAATTGTGGGCAGAACGGACCGGTTTCAGCCGCGGGCAGCGGAGCTGCTTTGGCCTGAGAAGCGCCCGCTGGTTGTCGCCCACGGGGAGAAATGGCGGGTCCGCGTGCCGGACGTCGCATTGCATTCGATTGTGGCCATCGAGCTCGAACGATGACCGCAATTGCCGCGCGGTTACACCCTGTCGGCGAAAATCGTCAATGCTTGCCTGGGCCGGCGGCGCGGACTTCGGCAGGCACGTCGAACTGCTTGAAGTTGGCTTGGAAGCGGGCGGCGAGGTCGGCGGCCTGTGCGTCGTAGGCTTTCTTATCGGCCCAGGCGTTGCGGGGGTTGAGGATCTCTGCGGGGACGCCGGGGCAGGTGACGGGGATGTGCAGGCCGAAGGCCGGCTCGGTTTGGAAGTCCACGCCATCGAGCTTGCCGTCGAGGGCGGCGTTGACCAGGGCGCGGGTGATCTTGAGGCTCATGCGCGAGCCAACGCCGAAGCGGCCGCCGGACCAGCCGGTGTTGACCAGCCAGCAGGCGGCATTGTGCTGCTTGAGCCGGGCGCCCAGCATCTCCGCGTAGACGTGCGGGGCCAGCGGCAAAAACGGCGCGCCAAAGCAGGCGGAGAACTCAGGCACCGGATCGGAGCCCATGCCGGCTTCGGTTCCGGCCAGCTTCGCGGTGTAGCCGGAGAGGAAGTGATACATGGCCTGCTCCGGCGTAAGACGCGCAATGGGCGGGAGGACGCCGAAGGCATCGGCGGCCAGGAACATGACGTTGCGGGGATGGCCGCCAACACCGGGAATGACGGCGTTGTCGATGAAGTCCACGGGATAGGCGGCGCGGGTGTTTTCGGTGAGCTGGATGTCCCTGTAGTCGGGCCGGCAGGTGACGGGGTCGAGGATCACATTCTCAAGCACCGAGCCGAAGCGGATGGCGTGGAAGATCTGCGGCTCTTTTTTCTCGCTCAGGTCGACGCACTTGGCGTAGCAGCCGCCCTCAAAATTGAAGATGCCGGAGGCGCTCCAACCGTGCTCGTCGTCGCCGATGAGACGGCGGGCTGGGTCGGCGGAGAGTGTGGTCTTACCGGTGCCGGAAAGGCCAAAAAAGAGCGCGGTGACGCCGTCTGTGCCCACGTTGGCCGAGCAGTGCATGGGTAAGACGCGGTCGTCGGTCGGCCGTAGCGGCAGCAGGAAGTTCATCACGCCGAAGATGGATTTCTTCATTTCGCCGGCGTACTTGGTGCCGCCGATGAGGACGATCCGACGGGTGAAGTCGGCCAGGATGAAGGTCGAAGTGCGGGTTCCGTCGCGGTCGGGAACGGCCTGGAACTCGGGCGCGGCGATGACGGTGAACTCGGGCTCATGAGAGGCCAGTGCGGCAGCATCGGGGCGCACGAACAGCTGGCGCACAAACAGGGCATGCCAGGCGTACTCGGCGATGATGCGGATGGGCAGGCGATAGGCGTTGTCGGCGCCGCAATCGAGGTCCTCGACGAAGAGGTCGCGCTCGCGCATGTGGGCCAGAACACGCTCCAGCAGAGCTTCAAACTTGTCGGACGGGAAGGGCTGGTTGACGCGGCCCCAGTCGACGGAGTCGTGGGTGGTCGAGTCGTCGATGGTGAACTTGTCGCGGGGACTGCGGCCGGTGCGGGCGCCGGTAGTGGCCACCAGTGCGCCGTTGGCGGCCAGGCGAGCTTCGCCACGCAACAATGCGCTTTCTATCAGTTGAGGAACCGGCAGGTTCGGGTGCACCTGGGGCCCTGCGGCGAGCGCCCTGACTGCCTCCGCTATCGAGAGACTTCCCATACAGAGGACTCCTTTAAGCACAAAATGATTAGAAATGACAGAAAATCCATTGTGCCATGAGAGCCGCGTCGCGGCCAGGTGCGGTCCGTCACGATTGGCGTGAACAGTGGCTTTTCTCTCCTTGACAGTCTAGGAGAGAGGTATTATTTTCTTTCCTAGAGCGACTAGGGAAGGGACCCAGGGACCCAGGGACCGAGGGACTGAGGGGAAGAGGGTGGTCATGACGCAGGAAAAGCAGATAGATCTGCTGCAGGGAACGCTGGACCTGCTGATTCTGAAGGCGGTGTCGCTGGGGCCTCTGCATGGGTATGGGGTGCTGCTGCGTATTCAACAGATCTCGGGCGAGGAACTGGTGATCCAGCAGGGGTCGCTTTACCCGGCGCTCTACCGTCTGGAGCACCAGGGCGCCATCGCCAGCGAGTGGGGCGAGAGCGAGAACAACCGCCGAGCCAAGTACTACCGGCTGACGGCGACCGGGTGCGATCGGCTGGCAGCGGAGACAGGCAAGTGGAATCGGATGGCGGGGATCATTGGGACGATTCTAAGCGCGACGTAAAGACAGGGAATAGGGAACAGGGAATAGGGAGTAGCGAACGGGGTCTCGAGGAGCTATGAACATGCATTCATTTTTTGCCAGCATCGTTGCGCAACCGAGATCGTGGCTGCGTTCCGTTCTGCAACGTGACCGGCTGGAAGAGGAGATGGAGGCCGAGCTTGCCCACCACCTTGAGCAGTTGACGGCTGACCTGGTGCGCGCAGGCCATGCGCCGGAAGAGGCCGCGCGGCGGGCGCGGATGACGCTGGGCGCGGGAACCGTGCACAAGGAAGGGATGCGCTCGTCGCTGGGCCTGAAGTGGTGGGACGAGTTCTGGGCCGATCTGCGCTATGGCCTGCGCATCCTGCGCAAGAGTCCCGGCTTTACGGCGATTGCGGCTACATCGCTGGCGCTCGCCATCGGGGCCAACACGACGATCTTCTCGTTGGCCAAGAGCCTTCTGTATGACCGCCTGGGTGTGCCGCACCCGCAGCAGTTGCGCCTGCTGCGTTGGATCGGAGACCAGAACAATACCGTGCACAATATGTGGGGTGAGTTTGACCCGGCGCCCGGCGGAGGGATGAGGGGTGCAGTTTTCTCTTACCCGGTTTATAGGCAGTTACGTGACCACAACCAGGTGATGCAGAACCTGCTCGCATACAACGAAGACAGCATGAATGCGACCGTGCACGGCAATGCGCAGCGGGCGGTGGTGGCCATGGTCTCGGGAAACTATTTCGATGTTCTGGAGACGCGGTCGCAGCTAGGGCGGAACATACAGCCCTCCGACGATCGCGTTGGGGCGGCGAATGCAGTAGCGGTAATCAGCGATGGGCTATGGGAACGCGCGTTTGCCCGGTCGCAATCGGCACTTGGCCAGACGATCAATGTCAATCAATCGCTGTTCACCGTCGTCGGCGTGGCTCCGCGCGGCTTTACCGGCGCGAAGGAAGTGCAGTCGTCTCCCGACATTTATGTACCCATCAGCATGCAGCCACTGATCGATCCCAAGGGCGACAAGGGCGGGTTCGTGGATGATCCGAACGTCTGGTGGGTCGATGTCATGGGGCGCATCAAGCCTGGTGTCTCCGATCCGCAAGCACAGGCGGCGCTGGATGTTGCATTGGCGTCGGCGATTCGAGGAACCATGACGGTGAAGGCGGGCGAGACTTTGCCGCGCCTTGATCTTGAAGACGGCAGCCGCGGCCTGGGTTTTGCCGCGCGCATGTTCAAGAAGCCGGTGTATGTGCTGCTGTCGCTCACCGGGTTTGTGCTACTGCTGGCCTGCGCCAACATTGCCAACCTGCTGCTGGCGCGTGGAGCGCAGCGGCAGCGGGAGATGAGCGTGCGCCTCGCGCTCGGCGCCGGCCGCGGACGCGTGTTGCGCCAACTACTCACCGAGAGCCTGCTGCTGGCTGCCATGGGCGGCGCAGGTGGAATCCTGCTCGGATACCTGGGCCGCAATGGGATTCCGGCGTTGATGGCGAATGCATGGGACCAGAAGCAGCCGAGTGTGCCGATGGATTGGGGCGTCTTTGCATTTTCTGCCGGCGTAACGCTGCTGACCGGGCTGGTGTTTGGATTGGCTCCGGCGTGGCTGGCAGCGCGGAGTGAGGTGAGCAGCAGCCTGAAGGAGAGCGCGCAGACCACAACGCGACGCCGCAACGGACTGGGCGGTAAAGCCATTGTGAGCTTCCAGATTGCGCTCTCTACGCTGCTGGTGGTGGGAGCCGGGCTGTTTCTGCGCACGCTGTTTGCGCTCGACTCGATTGATGTGGGATTCAATGCCGACCATTTGCTTCTGTTCGAGATTGATCCGCCCGCGAAGCGCTACAGCCCGGGCAAGGATGTGCAACTGCACCGCCAGCTCGAGCAGGAATTTGCGGCGTTGCCGGGCGTGGAGCGGGTAGCGCAGTCTTCGACGCCGTATCTGGCCGGCAACATGAGCAACGACGATTTCATTCCCGAGAGCGAGAAGGCCACCAACGAACACCCACCGGAATACGTGAACCTTGTGGGTAACGGATTCTTTCAGACGCTAGGCATTCCGATGATTGCCGGGCGCAGCTTTGGCGCGCAGGATACATCGAGTTCGCCGAAGGTTGGGATCATCAACCAGGCCCTGGCGAAGAAGCGATTTCCGAATGTGAATCCGATAGGCCAACGATTCCGGGCCGATGGTGCGGCAGACGCATGGATACAGATTATCGGCATCTGCGCAGACACGCGCTATGCGTCGTTGCGCGACCCGGCCCCGCCGCAGTTTTTCCTGCCGTACGTGCAGCGGAACGACGTGGGCGGATTGCGGAACGACGTGGGCGGATTGACGTATGCGATCCGCACCGAGCTCGATGCTGCGCAACTTGTGCCGGCATTGCGCGGTGTGGTGCAGAAAATAGATCGTGATCTGCCCATCGTCGATGTGCGGACGCAGAGAGAGCAGATCGCGGCAAACATGCAGATGGAGCGCACGTTTGCCGCGCTGACCTCGGGCTTCGGCTTGCTGGCGCTCATCCTGGCCTGCGTGGGCATCTACGGAGTCATGGCCTATTCAGTGGCCAACCGCAGAAACGAGATCGGCATTCGGCTGGCGCTGGGCGCTCAGCCCGGCCAGGTGCGGGGCATGATTCTGCGCCAGAGTACCGGGCTGGCGATTGCGGGTATAGTTGTGGGTTTAGTTGCGGCGTTGGGGCTCACGCGGCTGGTCAAGTCGATGCTCTACGGGATTCAGCCCTACGATCCCTTGTCGCTTGCGGCCGGGGTGTTCCTGCTGCTGACGGTGGCGCTGGCGGCGAGCTGGATTCCGGCTCGGCGCGCGGCGCGGGTGCAGCCGATGGAAGCGCTGCGGCACGAATGAAGCAGGAAACAGGAAATATTGAACAGGGCGAGACGAGGCAAGTTCAGCGATCAGGGTTCCCACCCATTTCACGATGGAACCGCGAAATGGATGGGGCACCGAACTTGGGTGGCGGCATTGGTCTCGTGTTCCTGATCCCTGTTCCCTGCTTTTACGCGATGACGGGCAGCGTGGGCATGGCGCCCAGCTTGGTGGCTTCGGCCACCACCACGTCCAGGTGTTCCAGCACTTCAGGGACAGTCATGGTGTAGATTTCGCGGCGTGCGTCGTAGCCCTCTTCGACCAGTTGCTTGAGGTAACGGCCGGCGGCTTGCACAGCGATCTGGTCGGTGATCACCTTGCCCGAGCGCTCCTTCTGGGCCTCCCAGGCTAACAAGGGCAGGGCAATCCACATGGGACGGCCGTTTACGTCGAAGCGGACATCGACGGCGTCGGCGTGGCGAGTAGCAATGGCCACGAGGGTGCCTTTCCAGGTGCAGTGCAGGTCTTCGCCGCTCCAGCGGTCAGTTACATGGAAGTCTTCGTACATGGTTCTAGCCTATCGCTCCGGGGGAGCGAGGGCAAGCTGCCGGCCTGGAAATCCGCTACGGAACGCATTCTCGGGTCCGCGCCAAATGTGCCGGAATGAATTTTGGCGCCGGATCCGGGCATCTCTGCGCCGACGGATCCATTCCGGACTGGACTGGACAGGACTGTTCCTGCGCCGTTTGCGGCCGATTAACCGAGGAGGGGAGCGGCAAATATGCAGATCACAGTAACCATCTCCGACGCGGTCGTCCGCGAAGCCGGTGCGCGTGGGCTGGCAGTCATTGATTTTATCGAGTCACTGATCGACAAGGGAATGCTAACCGCATCGGAGTCGAGAGAACACCCGGTGCTGTCAAGCGCCATCGAGCGCATCCGCGCCTTGCGGACCGCGTCAATCGAGGTAAAGAGATAACGGTTGGCAAGGGGGTTGGGTCCCGCGAACTGGCCTTGATTGTCAGCGGCCGGTGGACGCTGCTCTTCCGGCGCTGATAGACTAGTAAGGTTGCAGTGGAAGTGCTCTTAACCGTACCTGCCCGCCTGCAAGTCTAGTGACCGAAGGACAAGAAAAACCCCGTGGATACTCAAGCCCGTCATGCACTGAAGAAGGACAAGTTTGCCCAGGCCACCGCCAGCAGTGTCAGCTGGGTGAGCGGCCACCGCTCCGGCGTTTTGCGCTGGGCCATTGTTGCTGGTGTGGTTCTCGTCGTCATCGTGGGCGGCCTGATCTTTTGGAACTGGCGCACCTCAGCCGCCGATAGCGCCCTGGGCGCTGCCCTGGACACCTACGACTCAGCGCTGGTCACACCCGGCGCTCCGGCGGAAAATGGCGTCTACAATTCGACTGCCGACCGCTCCCGGGCTGCCAACAAGCAGTTTGTGGATGTGGCGCAAAAATACGGCTGGCTGCCCCAGGGCGCCAAGGCGCACTACTTTGCCGGCATTACCGACCAGGAACTGGGTCAGACGGCAGCGGCGGAGACGGAGTTGAAGCAGGCCGCCGATGGCTGGGGTGACCGCAATCTTTCCAACCTGGCCAAGCTGGCGCTGGCGAACATTTACCACGGGAGCCGGCGCGATCCGCAAGCGATCGATCTGTTTAACCAGATTTTCGCCAAGCCGTCGGAGACGGTTTCAGCCAATGTGGCCAAGCTCGACCTAGCCGACCTGTACGCGGCGGCCGGCAACCAGACACAGGCGCGTATTCTTTGGGCCGCAGTCAAGGACGCGGACAAGGATGGCGCTGCCGGCTCCATCGCTACGCAGAAGCTGGCCGGCAAGCCGTAGCCAATGACCGGAATAGATAAACGACTCGCGGAGCCAGATGGCTTCGCGAGTTTTGTTTTTGGGGAGACTTGCAGGGTGGCGGCGCTCGATTGGCGCGGCTGAAGCCGCGCCCTTTCAAAGCTCGCCACCGATTGAGTTCCCTGTGAAGACCATTTAGTTGAACAGATCCTTCATTTTGTCGAGCAGGCCGGGCGAGGTGGGCTTGTTTTCGACGGTAAGCGACTCGGCCAGCTTGCTGACTAGTTCGCGCTGCTGTCGGCTTAGCTTGCGCGGGACCTGGACAAGCACCTTCACGATCAAGTCGCCGTGGCCCTTGTCGTTCAGGTGAGGAACGCCGCGGCCGCGCACGCGGATTTCGCGCCCGCTTTGCGTGCCTTCGGGAATCTTCAGGTTGATAGGGCCGTCGATGCCCTGGATTTCAAACTCGTCGCCCAGAGCCGCCTGCGGGAAGCTGATGGGGATGATGCAGTGGAGGTCGTTGGCCTTGCGCTCGAAGAAGTCGTGGGGGCGAACCGAGAGCACTACGTAGAGGTCGCCACGCGGACCGCCGGAGCGGCCGGCATCGCCCTCGCCGGAGTAGCGGATGCGCGTGCCTTCCTCAACGCCCGCCGGCACCTTTACCGTGAGTTTGAACTCGTTGCTGACGCGGGTTTGGCCGCGGCAGGTCTGGCAGGGGTCGCCAATGACCTGGCCGGCGCCGCCGCAGGCCGAGCAGGTGCGGGCCACGGAGAAGAATCCCTGCTGGTAGCGGAGTTGGCCGCGCCCCTGGCACTGGGTACAGACTGTCGGCCCGCGGCTGGAGGCGGTGCCCTTGCCGTGGCAGGAGCCGCAGGTTTCCAGGCGGCGAATCTTTACCTCGGTCTCGGTGCCGAAGAAGGCTTCGTCGAAGTCGATGGTCAGGTCGAAGCGCAGGTCGTCTCCGCGCTGCTGGCGCGAGCCGCGCTGGCTTGTGCCGCCCACATTGAACATCTCGCCGAACAGATCGCCGAAGATGTCGCCAATGTCGACGCCGCCGGCGAAGGGCGAGCCTGCGAATCCGCCCTGGCCGCCAAGGCCGGCGTGGCCGTAGCGGTCGTAGGCGGCCCGCTTGTCGGCGTCGCTCAGCACCTGGTAGGCCTCGCTGGCCTGCTTGAACTTCTCTTCCGCGGCGTGGTCGCCAGGGTTGCGGTCGGGATGGTACTTGAGCGCCTGTTTGCGATAGGCGCTCTTCAGTTCCTGGTCGCTGACATCGCGCGAAACGCCAAGGACCTCGTAGTAGTCTGCTTTGCTCACTCTTGTATTAGAACTCATTCTGGTGTTTTAAGACTCATTTCGCGGGTTGCGGGATTCATTCTGTTACCTGTTTGGGGTTGTGGGCCACGCGCACCATTGCGGGCCGCAGCAGGCGCTCGCGCAGCTTGTAGCCGCGGCGAATTTCCTCGGCCACATGCTGGTCGGGCAGGTCGTCGCGCTCGACGGCGCCCAGCGCCTCGTGGATGCGGGGATCGAAGGCCTCGCCCACGGTGGGGATGGGATTGACCTGCAACTGGCGCAGAATCTCCTCCATCTGCTTGACGATCAGCTCCACGCCGTGGCGCAGCTGCTCGGCCGTGCCGGTTGCCTTCAGGGCCAGCTCGAAGTTGTCCAGTACGGGCAGAAATTGCTCGACCACATTGCCGGTGGCGTAGTCGCGGTATTCGACGCGCTCGCGCTCGGCACGCTTGCGGGCGTTTTCAAACTCTGCCTGCAGGCGGGCCAGCCGGTCGAGCAGCTGATCGCGCTCGCCTTTCAACTGCTCCAGCTCGGCGCGGCCGGCGAGGAGTTCAGCGTCCGTTCGAGCCGGGGCAGCCGAGGCGTCCTCGATGGGCGCTTCGGACGCGGGTGCGTCCTGTGCGACTTCCTGGTGTTCCAATACGGTCAACTCTGTTTCATGTTTTCGCATCACGCTAGGTTTTCTCCGAAAGATCAACTGTGCCTAATTCCATTCTATTTTTGCGGGCGGCTGGGGCTCTTACGAGCAAAGCCCTTTCCAGGCTCGCCTGCTCCGCTCGCAGGATTGGTTTACCGTTGGGCGAACCGCTCAGGTTACTCTGATCCCAGATCGGCCAGAACGGTGCTACTCCACAGGTACCTCTAAGATGCGCTCAGACATGCGGGCGATGTAGCGCACGGCTTGAATCATCTCTTGATATTGGATGCGCGTGGGTGCGATGACGGCGACGGTGCCCAGGTTTCCGCCACCCAGCCGGGCGGGTGCGCCGATCAGGACCAGGTCCTGCATGGCGGGGGAGGCCTCATCCAGGCCGACCACTACGCGCACCTCCTGCTGGCGGCCATCCACGTAGGCAGTGAGCAGCTCAACCAGCCGCTGCTTGGCTTCGAGAGCCAGCAGCATCTGGCGCAGGCGCTCTCGGTCCACCTCGGCCGAGATCAGGTTGGCCATGCCGTCCACGAAGATGGCCGGGTTGCTCTCGCCGCTGGCCAGCGCACCCTTGCGGCACAACTCCTCGACCGAGGCAAGCATCTGGGCGTAGGCCTCGCGTTCGGCATCCATGCGCCGGGAAACTTCTGCGCGGATGCGATCGATGGGCCAGCCGCGGAAGCTCTCATTGAGGTACCGCGCGGCGGTCTCCAGTTCCAAGTGGGTCAGCTCGCGGTCCAGAGCCAGCACCCTGTCCTGCACGGCGCCGGCCTGGGTGACCAGAACGGCCAGCACGCGTCCGGTGGAGAGGCGCGAAAAGTGAATGTGCTCCAGCACTTGGCCGGCGGTGGAACTGGCCAGGGCCACGCCCAGGCCGCTGGAGATGAGCGCCAGCACGTGTGAGGTGCGCTCCAGGTATTCGTTCGAGCTGGATACGCCGGTAAAACTGTCTTCGATCTGCTCGCGGCGGGCGTCGCTCAGCATGGAGGGGCCCAGGCTCGAAGCGCCCTGCGCGCCGGAACTGGCCTGTTGCACTCCGGCGGCAACGCGGCCGGACTGGGTGATCTGTTCAACGTGGTAACGGAAGGCGGCGGCGGTGGGAACCCGGCCGGCCGAGGTGTGCGCCTGCTCCAGCAGGCCGGCATCGCCCAGTGCGGCCATTACATTGCGCACGGTGGCTGAGCTGAGGCCGTCGCGGTCGGCAAATGCCCGGGCAACCGCCTGCGAAGCCACAGGCTCGCCGGTAGCGATATACAGCTCGATGATGGCCGTAAGCACCAGCCGCTCGCGCGGGCTGACACGCGGATCCGCCATGGTCGCCTGCTCTCCGTCTCCGCTTCCAAATCGGGAAAGGCCGTTCCTCAGCCCGCCCCGCAGCAATTGAGTGCAAACTAAATGCTCATTTATCTGCAACTTACGCTAGAAAATGAGTAGAATGCTCCTGTTTAATTCTAGGAGCGGCAGGGTTGGCTGTCAACCGCAGGCCAATGAAGGGAAAACGCATCTAAAATTGTTCAGCAAGTCTTTTGTAGAGCGAGGGCAATGCCGTTGCCTTTTTCCGCACCTTCTGGGGGAGCAGGGGCATTGATGGCCCTGAAACCAATGTCTGAACCGACATGGCATTAGCCCCGGCGCCTAGTTCCGGCGAAGGCAATTTCCGGGCCTGAAGGCCAAGGCCGCCGCCGCACTGTTCAGGGGCATGAATGCCCCTGCTCCCTCCAAGGAACACGGCCGCTTCGGCCAAAGGACCCGGTTCAGCGTTTAGACTGGCAGGAGCAAAAGAGAGGAGCCTCCGGCAATGACAGGGCGATGGGTAAGGAGACGGCGGTGGGCAGGTTTGTCCGCACTGGGTTTGGCGATCGCGCTGGCGGGCGGAGGTTTGTTGGCGGCTCTTCCCACGGCGGCGCAGACCGCGGTTACGTCGGCCGAGTCGGAGTGGCGCGCCGACCTCGATGCCTGGCGCGCGCGGCGGGAGAAGGAGATCGATGCGCCGGATGGCTGGCTGACGCTGGTGGGCCTGGAGTGGCTCAAGGGCGGCGCTAACCTGGTGGGCGGCGCGGCCGACAACCAGATTCAGCTGCACGCGCATGCGCCCACGCACATTGGCATGTTTACCGTGAGCGGCAAGACGGTGCAGTTGCTGGCCACCATGGACGGCTACCCGCCCGATCTGATGATCGACGGCAAGCCAGCGCTGGATGGACCGCTGGTGACGGAGGGAACAAAGCCATCGATCATCACCTGGCATGGGCTTACGCTGGTGGTGCTGGAGCGCGGCGGCCGCTATGTGCTGCGCATCAAGGACGCGGATTCCGACACCCGCACGGCCTTTCACGGGCTCAACTGGTTTGCGCCCGATCCCAACCTGAGCGTGGAGGCTTCGTGGACTCCCTTCACGCCGCCGCATGTGGAAGCGATTCCTACGGTACTTGGCACCACGCTGAACCTTCCCGCGCCCGGCGTTGCCACCTTCGCCATCAACGGCCAGCAATTCACGCTGGAGCCGGTTCTTGAAAGCCCGGGCGACAAGACACTGTTCTTCATCCTCAGCGACCAGTCCCTGAAGAGCACCACCTACCAGGGAGGGCGATTTCTGCACGTGCCGTTTCCCGACCATGGGCTGGATCAGCCGGGCAAGCTGATTCTGGACTTCAACCGGCTGGAGAACCCTCCCTGCGCTTACACTTCGTATGCCACCTGCCCGCTGCCGCCGGAGCGCAATCGCCTGCCGGTAGCACTGGAGGCCGGGGAGAAGCGGTATGCGCCGTAAAACGCTCGGTGCGCCGGCGGGTAAATCCCATGAACGGAGTAGTTGCTCGTTTCGTTCCGCCCCTGACGGGGCGGGGCATTCGGGTTGGTGCGTGTTCCCAGGGCGGCGCTGCGCTTGCCCTGGGCTACTTTAGCCCCCTCCCTCCGGGAGGGAACGACAACAGCCCAGCATGGAGCTTGCCGCGGCGGACGGAATGCTCGGAACGCGCCGCAACACAACCCGCGCCCCGTAGGGGCAGAATGGGACGCGCCGCATCCGTCGCGGCCGTTCCTATAAAATTTAAGGAAAACACGCGTCGATCGCAACGGCCCGCACCCAGCCCCCCGATCCGGCCAAGGAAAGCCCATGCCCCCGAAGATTGAAGACCTCCGCATTCAATGGACCAAGGTTGTCCTTCCCCCGGTTTTTCTGGAAGAAGACCTGCCCATCACCGACACGGCAACCGCGACAATCTTCAACGCGCGCACCGACATCTCCGCCATCTTGAGCGGCCGCGACACGCGCCTGCTGGTGCTGGCCGGGCCTTGTTCCATTCACGACACCAGGGCCGCACGCGAATACGCGGCGCTGCTCAAGTCGGCCATCAAGGAGTTTCGCGCCGATCTGCGCATCGTAATGCGGGTTTACTTCGAGAAACCTCGGACCACGATCGGCTGGAAGGGCCTGATCAACGATCCGCATCTCGACCAGTCGTACAAGATCAACGACGGTCTGCGCCTGGCGCGGCATCTGCTGCTCGACCTGGCTGAGATGGGCGTGCCCACGGGGACGGAATTCCTGGACATGATTTCGCCGCAGTACATCGCCGGCCTGGTGAGCTGGGGAGCGATCGGCGCGCGCACCACGGAGAGCCAGGTGCACCGGCAGCTGGTCTCCGGCGTGTCTTGCCCGGTGGGTTTCAAGAACGCCACATCCGGCGATGTGCAGGTGGCCATCGACGCGATTCAGTCGGCGGCGCACTCGCACACGTTTCTCGGCAACTCGAAGCACGGGCAGTCGGCCATCTTTGTGACAACCGGCAATCCGGAGTGTCACATCATTTTGCGCGGCGGACGCAAGACGGTGAACTATACGGCCGAGAGCGTGGCCGATACAGCGGCAAAGATGGAGCAGGCAGGCGTGTTGCCGAGGATCATGATCGACTGCAGCCACGCCAACTCGAACAAGGACTACCGGCGCCAGGCGCTGGTTTGCCACGATGTGGCCGGGCAGATCGCGGCTGGCGACAAGCGCATTATGGGCGTGATGATCGAGAGCAACCTGGTGGCCGGCGCGCAGCCGCTGGCGCCTGGGCAAGCGCTGGACTCGCTGGTCTATGGGCAGAGCATTACGGACGGGTGCATCGATTGGGCGGAGACGCACACGCTGCTCGCCGAGTTGGCCGCGGCTGTTCGGGCGCGGCGCTCCTCCTAGCTCATCCGGTGCCGGTCCGCTTGCAGTGATCGCTGCGCGCTCCCGCAGGCGCGAACCCGTTATGATGGATTGGGAGTTCCCAAAGAGGCCGCACCATTCCATCCATGGCTCCCAGCATCTTCATTTCGGCAGGTGAGGCCAGTGGCGAACACTATGGAGCGCTGCTGATCGAGGCGCTGAAACGGCAGCTGGCAGCGACCGGCCGGACCTCCTGCGAAAAGACGGCCAGTTTCTTCGGCATGGGCGGGGAACGCATGGCGGCTGCAGGGCTGGAGCGCGTGGTGCGCTCGGAAGACATGGCGGTGATGGGAATTACCGAGGTGGTGCGGCACCTGCCGCGCATCTATCGCGAGTTCCGCAAGCTCAAGCAGGCGATCCGAGAGCGGCGACCGGATGTGGCCGTGCTGATTGACTTTCCCGACATTCACTTCAAGCTGGCCGAGGAACTGCACCGGCTGGGCGTTCCGGTGGTCTTCTTTGTGAGCCCGCAGCTGTGGGCGTGGAAGAAGCACCGCATCAAACTCGTTCAAAAATACGTGACGCGGATGCTGGTGATCTTTCCCTTCGAGGAGCAGTTCTACCGGGAGCGGGGCGTGGCGGCGGAGTTTGTGGGGCATCCGCTGGCGGAGCTGCCGCTGCCGGCAATCAGCCGCGAGCAGTTTGCGGCGGAGAACGCGCTGGATGCAGCGGCGACGTGGATTGGGCTGCTGCCGGGGAGTCGGCCCAAGGAGATTCGCGATCATCTGCCGGAGATGCTGCGGGCGGCGTGGAAGCTGGCGGAGCGCAAGATCGAAGCGGTGTCAGGCGGGGTTGAGGAGTCTGGAGCGGATGATGAAGAGCGCGCCGCAGGGGCTAAAGCCCGGTCTCATTTTGAGCCATTTGCGGCACGACTAAAGTCATGCCCTGTTACAAAGCCACAAAGCATTGCGTCCGCAGCGGGCAGCATTGCGTCTGGATCGGGCTTTTCTGCAGACCGTGAGGCACGCGCTGCTGCGTCTGGGCTGGCTTACCAGTTCCTGGTTCCGCTGGCTTCCACGCTTAATGCAGAGCAGCGAGAGGCGGTGAGGGCGATTGTGGAAGACTGCGGGAAGGGGCTGCCGGTGCGGCTGGTCGACGATGCTCGCGCGACTCTTCACCACGCTCGCGCTTCGGTGGTGGCCAGTGGCACGGCCACGGTGGAGGCGGCGCTGATCGGCAACCCGTTTGTGGTGGTCTACCGGGTTTCGCCGCTCACCTACGCCATTGCCAAACGGGTGGTGACGGTGCCGCATGTGGCCATGGCCAACCTCATCGCCGGCAAGCGGGTGGTTCCGGAGCTGATCCAGCAGGACTTTACGGCGGCAAATATCGTCCAACAACTTGAACCCCTGCTACCCGACGGCCCGCCTCGCGAGTCCATGATGAAGGAGCTTGCTGAGGTTGGGAGACTGCTTCGGTCGGGGCAGGCAGGAAAATCGGACGAGCATGCGGGCGCAATTGAGCGAGTGGCCGCGGTGGCTCTGGAACTGATTGCGCGCGATTCCCCGGCGTTTGACGAATCTCGTGTGCAATCCTGAGTTTGGCCAGGTAGAGAGTTGGCGGTCTCCCAGGTATCAGAAGCGAGACCTGGGGCACCCAGTGATTGGGAGGGGAAGTGGATGGTCGAGATTCGTGCTCTCCGACCCTTGCCACAAAAACAAGGACGTGGCAAGGATGGGGCACCCTCGGCGTGGGGCCGGTTAATGGCGGGGCACCCCGCACCCAGCTTCAGGAGTTGTTGAAAAGAGCAATAGATCGTTGGGGACTGCGATAATGACTGCGATGCGGATAGAAAATCGGAATTTGCGGGCTGGAGCGGGATTGCGCCTTTCCCTTACGGGCTTTTTGGGGTCGGGTCTTCTGGCCATGAGCTTGTTGCCGGCTACGCCGCTCGCGGCGCAACGGGAGCGGGCTGCGCTGAATATTACCGGCTACGTGATCGATGCCGAAATTGACACGGCCACGCACCACCTGGCAGCCAAAACGCAGGTCACGTTCACCGCACCGGAGAACGCCGATGTGGTCAGCTTCGGCTTTCATCCCGCGCTCAAGGTGACCAAAATCTCCGACCTGACCGGCAAGCTGCTCACCGGCGAGCGCTCCGCCGACGGCACCATCCGGGTGACGCCGGATACGCCCATCGTGAAGGGAGTGCCCGAGCACTGGACCTTCGAGTACGAGGGCGTCATTACCGGCAACGAGGATGGCCCCATCGAGGGGCTGAAGCTGGCCGCTATCCAGGAGCCCATCACGTACCTGCTCTACCCGGCACGCTGGTTTCCCATGACCGGCTACCTGACCGACCGCTTCACCGCCGAGCTTCACATCCGTGTGCCGCAGGGGATGAAGGTGCTTTCCAGCGGCGCCGTGGGCGGGGCCAAGCCGGCCAAGTTGGCTAACGGCAAGGCGGGCGACGAGTTCACCTTCAAGTGGGACAAGCCGGGATTCCCCGGAACCGTGATTGCCGGCCGCTTTGTAGGGCCGGTGACGGCGGGACCGGGCAACGTAAAGGTCTACCTGACCGTGGCCCACCAGGCCAGCGCCAACCAGCTGGCCCAGACCGCTGCCAAGGAGTACGACTTCTTTACCGACAGCTTTGGGGCGCCGGAGACCAGCCATTTAAACATTGTCGAGCTGCCGGACGATACGCTGCCCGCCGTGTGGGCGCCGGAGCTGGCGGCGATCTTGGGCTCGCGCGTGGGCGACAAGAGCGGCATCCGCCTGCTGGCCAACACCATTGCCCACCAGTGGTGGGGCTCGGAGGTGAGCCCGCGAACGCTCAACGATGCCTGGATCACCAACGGCATGGCCCGCTACGGTGAGCTGATGTATGTGGAAGACGAGAACGGCAAAAGCGCCATGCACACGGCGCTGCAGGACGTGGCCGCCGGCGCGCTGGCCTACGATACGATTCCGCTCTCGAGCGACGGCCGGCTGAGCCCGTTCTCACCCGAGTTCCAGTCCGCGACGCTCGAAAAGGGCGCCATGGTCTTCCACATGCTGCGCTGGGAGATTGGCGACAAGGCATTTCTGGCCACGCTCAAAGGCGCGCTGAGCCAGTATACGGACCAGAGCATGCGCGCCACCGATTTTGTGAAGGTGGCCGAGGCGCAGAGCCAGCAGCAGCTGACGCCCTTTTTCGCCCAATGGATCGACGGCACCGGCGCGCCGCAATTCACTGACAAGTATGCCGTCTACCGGCTGGGCAACAACAAGGGCTTTCGCACCATCGGCGAGATTCAGCAGGATCTTGACCTCTTCCGCATGCCGGTGGAGCTACGCGTGGAGACCGACGGCAAGACGGAGACGCAAAAGATCGACGTGGTGGGCACCGACACGCAATACGTGGTGGACACGTTTGGCCGGCCGCGACGCATCGCCATTGACCCAGGCAACTGGCTGCTTAAGGCCACTCCGGACTTGCAGGTGCGCATCGCCATCCTGAAGGGGCAGCAGTTGGTGGCGCAGGGCGACCTGACCGGGGCGCTGGCCGAATACCAGAAGGCCCTCGAGGCCACCCCGCAGAGTTCGCTGGCTGCCTACCGGATCGGCGAGCTGCTGTTCACCCAGCGCAACTACCAGGCCAGTGTGAACTCCTACCGCGACTCTCTACGAGGCGACGGCGAGCCGCGCTGGACGGAAGTCTGGAGCCATATCGCCCTGGGCAAGATCTTCGACATTACCGGCCAGCGCGACCGCGCGGTGAACGAGTACCGCCTTGCGGTGCAGACCAACGACAACACCCAGGGCGCGGTGAACGAAGCGCGGCAATGGCTGCAGAAGCCGTACAAGCTGCCCGATACGGATTAGAGCCGGGGCGATGCAATAGGGAAGCGGCCAGCTCACCGAGCTGGCCGCTTCCCTTGTAACTGCCTGTTTTGTTTATTCCTGGCCGTGATCACGGCCCAGGGAAATGACCTCCAGCTTCACCTTAGCCAGGCCGGATTGGGTCATGGACAGCCTCTCAGCGGCTGCCTTGGAGAGGTCGATGATGCGGCCCTCGTCGATCAGGTCGCCGCGGTCGTTGATTCTCACCACCACCGTGTGCTTGTTGCGCATGTTGACCACCCGCACCAGCGAGCCAAAGGGCAGAGTCGGGTGGCAGGCGGTGAGGGCGTTCATATCGAACCGCTCGCCGCTGGCGGTTTTGCGGCCGTTGAAGACCCCGCCATACCAGGAGGCGAGGCCACGCAAGACATCATTCCGCTTCTCCATCGCAGTTTCTGTGGCCGTCTTTTGAGGCGCGAGGAACTTGGGCGTGGGACTGTGCGCTGCGGCAATGACTCCGGCTGCCGGTATGGCACTTGGCGCAGTCGGTGCGGGGGCCAGGGTTACAGCTGGCCGGGAAAGCTCCGTATGCGCTTGCACCGTCGGTGTGGTCACCGTCGCAATCATGGCGACGAGTGTACCTGTGGCAGCGCCGGCAAGAATGCAAATCCCCAGAGGGGTTTTGATGCTCGTGTTGCTGGATTTCCTTCGAATCACCATCCCCCAATTTTACTAAATCGACACCCCTTTTCCCGTTTTTCGGCAAGAAAAGGACAGGTATTTTGCCGGGAATGCTAAAGCTTTTCGGGGCTCAGTCGATAAGCCTTTATACCTCTGCGACTTACATTTTGCACCAGAAGTTGTGCAAATCTAGCCTCGGGGGCTGCTGGGGCCCGTTTCCCGGGAATACCCGGCGCATCCCAGGCAGCCCCTGGGCAACCGGGAAATCCAGCTGCCCGGCCCGGCAGCGCGGGTTGAGACTTCCGGGAAGAAATTGCCCTAACCAGCCGCGCAGGAACGGAGTCTTGTAGACGGGCAGCAATTATTGTCCGAAAGAGGCACCTGATGAGAACGATCGGTTTCCGCATCCAGTCTTTCCTTTGCGCCGCGCTTCTGGCCGCGGCTCCCGCGCTGGCCCAACTCCCGGCTGCCACGCCCCAGGCGCCCGTGCCGGGGGCCATCCGCACCGCCACAAAGATCTTTGTCTCCAATGCCGGGGCCGACAGCGGGCTGTTTCCGTCGCCCTTCAGCGGCGATTCCAGCCGCGGCTACAACGAACTCTATGCGGGGCTGAAGGCCAATGGGCAATACCAGCTGGTGGATGATCCAGCTGACGCGGACCTGGTGCTGGAACTACAGTTGACGGCGCCGGTGGGCTCGACGCGCTCCATGGAGGTGAACAAGGTGAATGGCGCATCGAATCCGGTGCCGATGTTCCGGCTGGTGATTTATGACCGCAAGACGCATTACGTCTTGTGGTCCTTCACGCAGTCAATTGAGGTGGCCTGGCTGCAGAAGACCCACGACAAGAACTTCGACGATGCGCTGATGGCCGTGCTGCTGGAGTTTGAGTCGCTGAGCGGCAAGGCGCAAACTGCGACCCACTGAGGCTTGGAGAAGAGACTCGGCGCCGGCCCGGGCGTTTGCAGATTAATTCCAGGATGCTGCTAGCGTGGAATTGCCGGCGGGAGGCGAGGCGATCCGCCGGCCGGGGGAGATGATGCAACTGAGCGTGCTGGGACTGGACCTGATTCGGAGGTCGGAGGGATTTCGCGGCAGGATGTATCTGGATGTGGCCGGCATTGCGACCATCGGCTACGGGCACCGGCTGCTGGCGCAGGAGGCCTATCCGAACGGGATTGCTGAGGTGCAGGCGGAGAAGCTTCTGGCCGGGGACGTCCGCCAGGCCGAGCAGGCGGTGGAGCGGCTGGTGAAGGTTGCGCTGACGCAGGGCCAGTTCGACGCTCTGACCGACTTTTGCTTCAACCTGGGCGCAGGCAGGCTGGCCTCGTCCACGCTGCTGAAAGCGCTGAATGGTGGCCGCTATGAGGCTGCCGGGGAGCAGTTGCTGCGCTGGGACATAGCGGGTGGCGCGGTCTGTCCCGGCTTGAAAGCGCGGCGCCAGGCGGAGTTTCAGCTTTGGGGTGGGGCGGCCGAGCAGACTGCGGCGTGAAGAGGATGCGCAAAAGCTCATCCCATTCCGCAAGGAGTGTCTGGGCATGGCTTAAGCCCTGCCGTAAGGTTCCTGAAATCAAAGGGGCTTTAACCCCTGAGGTTGTTCCTGTCCTGCCAGTTCGTGGACTTCGAGGCGGTCCTCGGCCTTCAGATAGCTCTTGCGGCGAAACCAGTCTTCCATGGCGGTCTGCAGGCGATCGAGCGGAACACGGTGGCCGGCTTCGAGCAGGCCGTCGGCTACCGGCAGCGTGTCGTCGAAGAGCGGATCGTTGGTGAAGTTGCGCATGGAGAAGTTGTCGATCTGGCGGATAGGGCAGGGGTGCGCGACGCCGGTGGGGTCGATGCGCTGGATGGAGATGCGGCGCGCGAACATGTCTCCACTGTAATGGAAACGGCTAGGGCTTGGCCTGGACCACGGCCTTGGCATCTTTGCCCTGCTGCGTCTCCACGTGGAAGCGCTTGAAGTCGTAGTCGCGCTCGGTGAAGTGCTGGCGGATGCCTTTGACCAGCAGCAGGCGGGCCTGCACGTTGGCCTCTGCGCCGGTGGGCAGCCACAGCTCGCCGTTCACCTGCTCCTGGTCAAAGCGAAAACTGGAGCCTTTCTGGACCATGGCGAAGAGTCCGCCGGCAACCTTGAAGTTGTCGTCGAAGCTGACCTCCATGTGCGCCACCTGGCGGTCGGTTTCGTCGATCCACAGCGTGCCTTTGAGCTTCTTGGACGCGTCCTCGGCCAGGCCGTGGGTTTTTACCTCCTTGCGGCCAATGAAGTCGAAGACGATGGTGGAGCGGCCGCGGAAGCTCGCGCGGCGGGGGTTGCTGACGTCCATGATCTCGAGCACCCGGCCGATGCTAATCGAGGGACCTTCGAGCGGCTGGTCGGGCGGCGTCGTTTCGGCCTTCTCCACCAGCCTGGTCACGCGCTCGGTCTCTTTCTGCTCATCGTGGGCGTCGAGCGGCTTGCCGCTCTTTTTGACGATGCGCTCGATGACGTGGCTGTTGACGAAAAAGTCTTGGTTCTCGGTGGACTCGGTCTTCTTCACCTGGCCGTTCGCGTCCAGATCCTGAGTGGTTTTCAGGCTGGTGTAGGTGTAGTTTTCGCGCACCTTGTCGAGCTGCTTCTGGTGATCTTCAACTTCATGCATGAGTTGGTGAATGTCGGGCAGCGAGGTATCGGGAGGCTTTTGCGCCGCGGCTGGATAGAGCGCGAGCAGCAGGAGCAGCGCGGGCAGCAGGAGAAGCGCGGGCAGGCAGGCGGCCGTGCCAATCCGCGCTAGGGACTCTGTCCGATGCGGCGCGGGGCTGGCGGGCTTGGCTGTCATTGTGAGTTGGACACGGAAACGGCGGGAACGATTCGGAGCGCTGCGGAATCTATCGCGAGCCCGATTCCGCGCTCAACCGCTACTGGCCATGCTATAACGGTAGCCTGATGTTTCGAATCCCCGCTTAGAGGCGGCGCGCACGGAGTTCGCCCGAACGCCAGGGGCAATCCGGCGTCCGCAAGGAGAAGAACAACAATGGCCCTGCTGCTGCAATGGCTGCTTTATGCGATTGCCCTGATGCTTGTTTCCAAAATCGTGCCCGGTTTCAACGTGGCCGGGCTGGCGCCGGCGCTGATTGCGTCGCTGGTGATCGGCCTGCTCAACGCCACACTGGGCCTGGTGCTGAAGATCATCACCTTCCCCATCAGCATTCTCACTCTCGGCCTCTTCCTGCTGGTAATCAACGGGCTGATGATCCTGCTGGCGTCGAGCATTGTGCCCGGCTTCCATGTGCGCGGGTTCGTTCCCGCCTTCTGGGGCGCGGTGGTGCTGGCCCTGCTGGGCATGGTGATCAAGGCGGTTATGAAGGACTCGTAGAGCGCAGCTCTTTATTGCACCGCGGGCGCGACAGGCGGAGTGACGGACCTGGCGACCGCCGTGGACTTCGTGACAGGCATGGTCGTTGCAGGCTTGGCAAGAGTCTTGGGCTTGGGAGCCACGGCTGTTGCCGGATGCGTTACGGCCGGGGCAACGATCGGCCCAATCAGTGTCTGCGGACGGCGCACAACTCCGCCTTCGGTGAATCCGCCAGGCGCGGCGAGCCTGGGTGCCGTGACTCCGGGCCCGGCAGCGCCGCGCGGGGAATGCCCGGGCTGAACGCGCGAGTAGATGCCCCATCCGCCGCCTGCGACGACAAAGACAATGGCCGCCGCGGCTGCCGCGCGCAGCCATCCGGTGGAGAGCGAAACGGGCCAGGCGAGAACACGGGCGGGTCGCGGCGCGTTGCGGAGACTGGCCTGCACGCGGTCCTCAAGCCCCTGGGGAGCGGGGAGGCGGGCGATGAGACGAAGGGTGGCCTCTGCTGGGCTGGGCGCTTCATCGAGTCCGGAATCTTTCGGAAATCCTTGCCGATCTGGGTAACTCATGTGTTTCTCCTGCAACTGCTCGTGCAACCAGCCACTAATCACGAACCACTAGAACCTATCTTGCATGATGGAGCAACCCGGCCATGAGGTTGCGCGCCCGGAACAGCCGTGACCGGACGCTGGACTCGGTGATGTCCAGCACGGTAGCAATCTCCACGCTGTTAAGCTCTTCGAAAGCCGAGAGCAGGAGCACCTGGCGCTCCTTGGCGGGCAGCGTCTCCACGCAGGCGAGAACGTGCGCGTGGTGCTGGGCGGCGGAGGCGCGCTCTTCGGCGCTTAGGCCCTCCGAGGGCAGAACGCGGGCCAGCTCGGCCACATCGTCGGTCTCCGGCCGGGTCTTGGCGCGGCGCTTGCGGTCGAGCACAATGTTCCACACAATGCGGATCAGCCATACACGCTGGTCGCGCACCTCGCCCAGCGTGTCGCGATGGCGCAACACGCGCACGAACGCCTCCTGCACGGCGTCTTCGGCGTCCGAAGTATTGCGCAACACCGAGAAGGCCACACGATACAGGGTCCCGGCGTACTGGCTGACCAGCGCCGCGAGTGTCTCCTCATCTGCGCGAGAATGGTCCGCGTGAGTCCGGGCTTGATCGTGCACAGCGCTTTTTGGAATCTCCATCCAACCTGAGAATACTGCCTGGCTGGCGCTCATACAGAACCAGACGCAGAAGGGGTGGGAAATGCTCGCCGTTTTGGCACGCCGCGCACGATTTGGGAGCAAAGGCAGGCAGATTTGAGCGCGGGCCCGGAGGAGCGGCTGCTCAGAGCGCCAGCAGCGCCACCGCCAGCACTGCGGCTCCGATCAGCTGGCTCATGCGGTCAGTGAGCGCGAAGGCGACCGGGTCTTCGTCGAGTTCCCCGCGCGAGGCCAGCAGCCACACGCGGTTGAGCCAGAGAATCATGAGCGGCAGGCTGAGCAGCAGCAGTTGCGGCGAGCGGTAGAGCTTCATCACGTCGGGTCCGGTGATGTAGATGGCGAACACGACCACAGCCGCATAGGCGCTGGCCGTGCCGAAGCTGCGCAGCTGTTCGAGATCGGTGACCAGATAGCCGCGTCCGTTGCGGGGCACGGCGTTGGCGGCGCGCAGGTTTTCAAGCTCGGCAAAGCGCTTGACGATGGCCAGGGAGAGAAACAGAAACATGGAGAAGCCGGCCAGCCAGTGGGAGATGACGGTGAGCGTGGCCGCGCTGCCGGCCAGCAGGCGCAGGATATACAAGCCCGAGAGCGCCAGCACATCCACCAGGGCAATGCGCTTGAACCAGAGCGAGTAAGCCACTGTGGTGGCAAGGTAGATCATCAGCCAGGCTGAAAAGCCTGCCGGCAACAGCTGTGCGCCGGCCATGCCCAGCGCCAGAAAGACGGCGGCAATCAGGACTCCGGTTACGCCCTGAAGATCGCCGGCCGCAAAGGGGCGAAGGCGTTTGCGGGAATGGCGGCGGTCGGCTTCCATGTCGAGCAGGTCATTGAGGACGTAGGCGGACGACGCGATGAACGAGAAGCACAGGAAGGCCGCCAGCGCGGTGAGCAATTTGCCTTTGTTGACGGCGTGGGACAAGAGCAGAGGCATGAAGATGAGCAGGTTCTTGGCCCACTGCTGCAGGCGCGCGGCCTTGAGCACCGAGCGAAGAAAAGGTCTGCGCTCCTCAAAGACTTGAACCGGCCGAATGCCGCGGGCTTTGAGCCGCATGCGCAGGCCGAGGCTGGGATTGGCGACCATGGCTTCAGTGGCTTCGGCCAGCAGCGGCAGGTCGGGCGTGTCGTTGCCAATGTAGTCGAAGGGAGCGGAGTCGAGGCGGCGGCGCAGGCCCTCAAGCTTGTTGTTGCCAGTGAGGTTGGTTGAGCCGTCGGAGGCCAGCACGGCGGTGAAGATGCCCAGATGATCGGCAACGCGGCTGGCCAGGTGAATGTCGGCGCCGGTGGCCAGGTAGAGGTCACGGCCGCGAGCGCGCTCCTGGCGCAGAAACTGGAGAAGGGCGTCGCTGTAGGGCAGGTGCGCCGCATCCAGGGTGACGGACTCTGTGACGAATGCCTTGAACGCAGCCTTGCCTTTGAGCAGATGACTGGGCAGGCTGAAGGCTAGCGCCGGATGCGTGCGCAGCAGCGCCAGCAGCGAGTCGATGAGGGTATCCGACTTGACCAGAGATCCGTCCAGGTCGACGCAGAGCGGGCGGTGCGTTGTGGAGGCAGGTTCCCGCGCAGCGGCGGGGATGGCGGCCGGAATGGAGATCACCTTGGGCAAGCGATCACCTCGCTTGGGAGCATCGCAAGTATACCGCCGGTCTGCATAGATCAAGACTAGTCTGAGGAGCCGCCCGGGCCTCGGCAAGAAATTGTTTGACGAATCAAACCATTCACGGCAAGCTTGCCGGTATGGTTGACTCCAACGTGGAACGATTGCTCGCGGCTTACCCAGCTATCTACCTGGCCTGTCATCGCGATCACGCGCGCAGCGACGCGGCCGGCAACCCGCTCACAGAGAAGCAGGCCAGCGTGCTGGACCATCTGGATGGAACGCGCCCAACAACGCTCTCCAAGCTGGCCGAGCACATGGGGGTGGGGCGGTCGACGATGAGCACGATGGTTGCGCGGCTGGTGCGTGGTGGCTATGTTGGGCGTAAGGCGGGCAGCGCGGATCGACGAGTTGTAGGGCTCACGCTGACCGCGGCGGGGAAGCGGATCAAGGACGAGAATACGGTGCTGAATCCGCAACTGGTGCGGCAGATGTTGAAGCTGATGGGACCGGTGGAAATGGGTCGAGCGCTGGCCGGCATGGAGAGTCTGGCGCGGGCGGCCGCGATTTTGCTCAAGCGCAGAAAGCGAGAGAGGGATCGATGAAGATTGCCTTGGTTGTTGTTGGAGTGCTGGTGTTGTTGGTGGTTGGCGTGGTGGTGATGGGAGCGCTGCTGCCCAAGCGGCACGTGGTTGCGCGCAGCGCCGCGTTCAAGGCGAGCCCAGAGAAACTCTATGCGCTGATAGCGGGCGACCAGCGCTGGCGGCCGGACGTGAAGGCGTGCGAGGTCTTCACGGATGGTGGAAAGCAGTTTCAGCGCGAGACCTCGATGCGCGGCGAGACGATTCTCTACGAACTGCAGCGAGCAAGGCCTCCGCTGGCGATCACGAGACGCATCGCCACGGAGAATCTACCCTACGGCGGAAGCTGGAGCTTTGTGCTAGAGCCGGAAGACGGCGGGACGCGGGTGCGGATCACCGAGGACGGCGAGGTCTATAACCCTGTCTTCCGCTTCGTCTCAAAGTTTGTGATGGGGCAGACAGCCACGCTGGACGCGTATCTGAAGGCGATGGGAAAGGCGACCGGCGAGGACGTGCGGATCGGCAACCGAGACCGGACCGGCGATTCAAAATGAAGATGCGCTGGAAGGGAAGTTGGTGGAGCTGAGCGGGATCGAACCGCTGGCCTCCTCGTTGCGAACGAGGCGCTCTCCCAGCTGAGCTACAGCCCCACGACTTTTCTATTCTAGCAGCGGACCGCGAATCGGGAAAGGGGCGCTCTCCGGCCCGATTGTGTCACCTTCGAAACTGTCCTCGTAGACCTTTCCGAGGGCTCGCTTCTCCCTACGATTAAGGCAATGGGGAGGACAAGCTCTGCCATGCGAGTGATTCTGCGGTCGATTCTGTCCATCATTTTCTGCGTTCTGTTTGCCGCCCTCACTGGGGGCGCGCAGGCCCCGGTTTCCGTGCCATCACCCGATCGGGACACGATCAGGATCCGATACGAGGAACCGCTCGAACTGGTACTTGACGAGCCGCTTTCATCGGCTACGGCAAGGAAGGGCCAAACCGTCCGGATGAAGCTGAGCGAGGACTGGGTCGCGGAAGGCCAGTTCCTCGCGCCGGCAGGGACCCCGGCTGTTGGCACGGTGCGTCGTGTCGAAGGTGCCATCCCCGGAAAGAGAAATGGCCGGGTCGTCATCACCGCAGGCTCGATCCAGCTGCCCTCCGGCAAGAGCGTCC
>Ga0302320_10006209_pt1 | contig 26597 bp, 25 predicted proteins | sample Bog_T0_3_FD_202130 | JGI IMG/M metagenome (GOLD analysis project Ga0302320, IMG submission 202130) | Peat permafrost microbial communities from Stordalen Mire near Abisko, Sweden - Bog_T0_3 | ecosystem: Environmental > Terrestrial > Soil > Wetlands > Peat | place: Sweden: Abisko, Stordalen Mire...
CCAGCAGGCTGCTGCGGCGGCCCAGGCGGCCGCGGCGGCCGGCAATACGGCGCAGGCCCAGGCGCTGAGCGCCCAGGCTACGTCGCTGGCCTCGCAGGCGGCCGCCGCCAAGGCGCTGGCCACCAGCCTGGCGACCCAGGCCGGCGGCATGCAGACCCTGGCGCTCGGTTGGGCCCAAGCCGGCTCGGACGGGTTGGGCAAGCTGACCGGCGACAATATCGGCGTCGGCTACACGCTGAGCGCGCTCTACCAGTTCGATTCCGCCACCCGCCTCGGCCTGACCTACAAATCGAAGATCTTCCACGATCTGTCCGGCAATTCGCAGATCCAGTTGCCGGGCGATGCTGCCGGCGCACCGGCCGCCTTCACCAGCCTGTTCGTCGACCAGCCCGCCAAATTGAAGATCACCTTGCCCGATTCCGTGGCGCTCGGTCTCTATCACGAGATCAATGCCGAGTGGGCGGTGATGACGGATGTGCAATGGACCGATTGGTCGGTGCTTAAATCGCTCAACGTGATCGGCGCCACCACCGGGACGCTGAGCAGCACGCCGGAGAACTGGACCAACAGCTGGTTCGTCGCGGTCGGTGCCAATTGGAAGCCGATCGAGCGCTGGACCTTGCATTTCGGTGTCGCCTATGACGAGGCGCCGATGAATGACAGCAACCGCCTGGCCCGTATTCCCGACTCCAACCGCACCTGGGTGGCGTTCGGCGCCTCCTTCGCGGTGACTCCGGTCTCGGACGTGAATTTCGGCTATGCGCATCTTTTCACCCCGGGCGGCGGCATCACCGACGCGTCGGGCGCGGCAAATGGCGGTGGCGTGCTGACCGGCAGCTATCAGGAAAGCGTCGATATCGTCAGCGCCAGCTACGCGCTGCGATTCTAGCGGCAGCGCGGCATGATGGTCACCAGCGCGTCGGGGCCGGCGGACAGCAATGCGCTCGGGGCGGCGCTTCCGGTGCCGGCACTCCTGCAACAGGCGGTGCAGCGCTTTCCCGAGCGGCCGGCGATCGATTTTCTCGGCAAGCAGACCAGCTATGCCGCCCTCGCCCGCCAGGTCGATCAGGCGGCGCTGGGGTTTCAGCGATTGGGCGTGACCAAGGGCGAGCGGGTCGCGCTCTGTCTGCCCAATACGCCCTATTATGTGATCTGTTATTACGCCGTGCTGAAGATCGGCGGCATCGTCGTCAACCTCAACCCGCTCTACGTCGAGCGCGAGATCCGCCATCTGGTCGAAGACAGCGGCGCCACGCTGCTGGTGACGCTTGATCTCGCCCAACTGACCCGCAAAATTCTGCCGCTGCTCGGCGGCGCCCCGCTCACGCGGATTATCCTTTGTTCCATGCTGGACATCCTGCCGCCTATTAAGCGGCTGGGCTTCCGGCTGCTGAAAGGGAGTGAGCTGGCGCCGCCGAGCCGCGATCCGCGCCTCCTCAAATTCGCCGATTTTCTCGATTCGAGCGCGCTGCCGACCCAGATCGAGATCGACCCCGGCGAGGACGTAGCCGTTCTGCAATATACCGGCGGCACCACCGGTGTTCCCAAGGCGGCGATGCTGACCCACGCCAATCTGACCGTCAATTGCCAACAATTGGCGCTTCTGGTGCCGGAAATGCCGGCGGGCGCGGCGAGCGTGATGGTGCTGCTGCCGCTGTTTCATGTTTTCGCCATGACGGTGGCAATGAATTTGGCAATATATTTCGGCGCCGAAATGATTTTGCTGCCGCGCTATGACAAGGAACTTCTGCGCCGGACTATCAAGCGCAAGCAACCGCTGATGTTTCCGGGCGTTCCCACGATTTTCGCCAATATCAGCGACGCGGCGGAGCGTGAGCCCTGGTCGCTGCGGTCGATCCGCTACTGCCTGTCAGGGGGCGCGCCGCTGCCGATGGAAGTGCGGCATCGCTTCGAAGCCTTGTCCGGCTGCAGTCTGGTTGAGGGCTACGGCCTGTCCGAAACCTCGCCGGTTGCCACCTGTAACCCGATGGGGGCGGTGCGTGACGGGTCGATCGGCTTGCCGCTGGCCGGCACCACGATCCAAATCAGGTCTGCCGACAGTTCCGCCACGCTGTTGCCGGTCGGCGAACGGGGCGAGGTCTGCATCCGCGGACCGCAGGTGATGAAGGGCTATTGGCGCCGGCCGGAGGACACTGCCAATGTCCTGATCGGCGGCATGCTGCGCACCGGCGATATCGGCTATATCGACGCAGACGGCTATATCTTCCTGGTCGACCGCATCAAGGACGTGATCATCTCGGGCGGCTACAATGTCTATCCGCGCATGATCGAGGAAGCCTTATACGAACATCCGGCGATCGCCGAAGCGGTGGTGATCGGCTTGCCCGACTCGCATCGCGGTCAAGTGCCGAAGGCGTTCGTCACGCTGCGCCCCGGCCAAGCCGTCAGCGCCGCCGAGTTGCAGACCTTCCTGGCCGACCGGCTGTCGCCGGTGGAACGGCCGCGCTTCATCGAATTCCGCGACTCTCTGCCGAAAACACTGGTCGGCAAATTGTCGAAAAAGGAACTGGTTGCCGAAGAATTGGCGTCCCGCGAGGCAGCCGATTCCGTCGCCAAGGGCTTGCGCCAGGCATGACCGAGGCAGCGCGTAAGATGACGGCGATGGACGAGCTTTACTCAATTTCCGAGCTGGCCAGGCTGTTGGCGATAACGCCGCGCACCATCCGTTTCTACGAGGATCGTGGGCTGGTCACGCCGCGCCGGGTTGGCGGCACGCGGGTCTATTCGTACCGCGACCGCGCCCGCTTGATCCTGGCGTTGCGCGGCAAGCGGCTCGGATTCAGCCTGCGCGATATCAAGGAATATCTTGACCTCTACGAGATCGAGCCGGCGCATATCGAACAGACCATGCTATTGCATGGCAAAGTGCGGGCCCGCATCGCCCAGCTCGAGGATCAGCGCCGCGCGCTCGAAGAAACACTGGACGAATTGCGCAACATCGAACGGCAGACCGCCGACGCGCTGGCACGCGCTACCTAGAGTCAGGCTTAGGCTTAGGCATTTACTTGCGACCGTCACATTTGTGGAGTTGATGCGATGAAATCAGCGGTAATCGCGGGCTATGTCCGCTCACCCTTCACACCGGCCAACAAAAGCCCGATGGCCTTGGTGCGGCCTGACGATCTGACCGCGCAGGTGGTGCGGGCGCTGCTGGCTCGAACCGGCGTCAATCCCCACGACATCGAGGATTTGCTGCTCGGCTGCGCCTTTCCAGAAGGCGAACAGGGGCTCAATCTGGCGCGCCTGGTCGGCATGCTGGCCGAACTGCCGCAAAGCGTGGCCGGCGCCACCATCAACCGTTTTTGCGGCAGCTCGATGCAATCGGTGCACAGCGCGGTCGGCGCCATCGCCATCGGCGCCGGCGAGGTGTTCCTGTGCGCCGGCGTCGAGAGCATGAGTCGGGTGCCGATGATGGGCTTCAACCCGATGCCCAACCCTGTGTTCGCCAAGGCGCACCCGGAAGCCTATATCGGCATGGGCGACACCGCCGAGAATGTCGCCAGAAAATGGGGAATAGCGCGCACCGACCAGGAAAAATTCGCGGTCGAAAGCCATCGCCGCGCCGCCCTGGCGCAGGCCGGGGGAAGGCTCGCCGACGAAATCGTCGCGATCGGCGAGGTAACCGGGGATGGCTGCATCCGCGCCGAGACCAGCCTCGAGGGTCTGGCCGGGTTGAAACTGGCGTTCGACCAGAACGGCACGGTGACCGCCGGCACCGCGTCGCCGCTCACCGACGGCGCCGCCGCGCTCTTGGTGGCCAGCGAGGATTATGCCCGCACCCATAATCTGCCGATGCTGGCCCGCGTGCGGGCGGTGGCGGTGGCCGGCTGCGCCCCGGAAATCATGGGGATCGGTCCGGTGCCGGCCAGCCTCAAGGCGCTCAGGCGAGCCGGCATCGAAATTGCCCAACTCGACGTGATCGAGCTGAACGAGGCGTTCGCGGCGCAGTCGCTGGCCTGTATCCGCGACCTCGATCTCGATTTGGCGCGCGTCAATATCGACGGCGGCGCCATCGCGCTCGGCCATCCGCTCGGCGCCACCGGCGCCCGCATCGTCGGCAAGGCGGCGGCGCTGCTGAAACGTACCGGCGGCCGCTATGCGCTGGCCACCCAGTGCATTGGCGGCGGCCAGGGTATCGCCACCGTGCTGGAGGCGATCTGATGGCTGATATCACGATCAACAAGGTTGCGGTGATCGGCGCCGGCGTGATGGGTGCCGGCATCGCCGCACAAATCGCCAATGCCGGCATCCCGGTGCTGCTGCTCGACATCGTGCCGTCGTCGGCCGCCAACCGCAATCAGATCGCCGAGGGCGCGGTCGAGAAAATGCTGAAGACCGAGCCGGCCGCCTTCATGAGCAAGAAGGCAGCGCGGCTGGTGACCACCGGCAATACCGAGGACCATCTGGAACTGCTGGCCGACTGCGACTGGATCGTCGAGGCGGTGATCGAGCGGCTCGACATCAAACAGGCGCTTTACGCCAAGATCGAACAGCATCGCAAACCGGGTTCGGCGATCTCCTCCAACACCTCGACGATCCCTTTGGCCAAGCTGGTGGAAGGCCTGCCCGACGGCTTCGCCGCCGATTTCTGCATCACCCATTTCTTCAACCCGCCGCGCTATATGCGGCTGTTGGAAGTGGTGGCCGGCGCCAAGACCCGGGCCGCGCTGATCGACAGTGTGATCGCCTTCGCCGATTTCAAGCTCGGCAAGTCGGTGGTGCGCTGCAAGGACCGGCCCGGCTTCATCGCCAACCGCCTGGGCACACTGTGGATCCAGGCGGCGATGGCGGAAGCCTTCGCTCAGGGGCTGACCGTGGAGGAAGCCGACGCGGTCATGGGCCGGCCGTTCGGCATCCCCAAAACCGGCATATTTGGCCTGATCGATCTGGTCGGGCTCGATCTGATGCCCCATGTCGAAGCCAGCATGGCGGCGCTTTTGCATGAGGACGACCTTTTCCACAAGGTTCGCAAGGATTTGCCGCTGCTCCGGCAGATGATTCTGCAGGGCTATACCGGTCGCAAGGGCAAAGGCGGCTTTTACCGTCTCAATAGGGAGGGCGGCGTCAAGGTCAAACAGACCATCTCGCTGGTGGACGGCTTGTACCGGGAGCAGCGCAAAGCCGAGCTGGAGGTACTGACGGAGACCAAGGGCGATCTGCGCGCGCTGCTCTCCTCGCCCGACAAGGCCGGCCGCTATGCCTGGCAGGTGATGAGCCGCACGCTGGCCTATGCGGTGTCGCTGGTCGGTGAAGCGGCCGACGACATAGCGTCGATCGATGAGGCGATGCGGCTCGGCTATAATTGGGGACTGGGTCCGTTCCAGCTGCTCGACAAGATCGGTGGGGCCTGGCTGGCCGCCAGGCTGGCCGCCGACGGCATGGCGGTGCCGGCGCTACTGAGCCTGGCCGGCGACCGCCCGTTCTATCGCACCCAATCCGGCCAGCGCGAGGCGCTCGGACTGGATGGCGCCTATCATGCGATCGCCCGGCCCGAGGGTGTGCTGATGTTGGCCGACATCAAGGCGACCGGCAGCCCGCTGCTGAAAAACGCTTCTGCGGCGCTGTGGGATATCGGCGACGGTGTCGCCTGCTTCGAATTCACCACCAAGATGAACGCGCTTGACCCCGATTTGCTGACCCTGCTCGGCAAGGCGATCGCGCTCGTCGCCAAGCAGTTCAAGGCCCTGGTGATCTATAATGAAGGCGACAATTTCTCGGCCGGTGCCAATCTCGGTCTGGCCGCCTTCGCCGCCAATATCGCGGCGTGGGATCTGATCGAACAGATGGTAGGCGGCGGCCAGGATACCTATCGCGCCCTGAAATATGCGCCCTTCCCGGTGGTCGGCGCGCCGGCCGGTCTGGCGCTGGGGGGCGGCTGCGAAATATTGCTGGCGTCGGACGCGGTGCAGGCGCATGCGGAGAGCTATATCGGGCTGGTCGAATGCGGGGTCGGGCTGGTGCCGGGCTGGGGCGGCTGCAAGGAAATGCTGGCGCGCTGGCGGACCTTTGGCCGTCTGCCCAACGGCCCGATGCCGGCGGTGGCCAAAGCGTTCGAGATCATCAGCACCGCCACCGTCGCCAAATCGGCGCAGGAAGCCAAGGAATTGCTGTTTCTGCGACCGAGCGACGGCATCACCATGAACCGCTATCGTCTGCTTGCCGACGCCAAGAGCCGCGCCCTGGCGCTGGCCGAGAACTACCTGCCGCCGGAACCGCCGGAATTCATCCTGCCGGGGCCGTCGGGGCGCGCCGGGCTGGAGATGGTGGTCGATAGTTTCCACCGCCGCGGCCTGGCCACCCGGCATGACGTGGTGGTGTCGGGCGCGCTGGCCGGCGTGCTGACCGGTGGCGCATCGGCCGATCCGACCGGCAAGATGTCGGAATCCGATCTGCTGGCGCTCGAACGCCAGACCTTCATGCGGCTGTTGCAAGATCCCGCCACGCTGGCCCGCATCGAAAGCGTGCTGGAAACCGGCAAACCGCTGCGCAATTGAGGAGGACACCATGCCCGCCTATACCGCCCCGCTGCGCGACATGCGCTTCGTCTTTCACGAGCTGCATCAGGGCGCCGAAATCGCCGACCTGCCCGGTTTCGAGGAGATGACCGCCGATCTGATCGATCCGGTGCTGGAGGAGGCCGGCAAATTCGCCTCCGAAGTACTGGCGCCGCTCAATTTGTCGGGCGATGTCGAGGGCTGCAGTTTCGAGAATGGCGTGGTGCGCACGCCCAAAGGGTTCAAGCAGGCCTATGATCTGTTCCGCCAGGGCGGCTGGACCGGCACCGCCTGCGACCCGGCCTTTGGCGGCCAGGGCCTGCCTGTCGCCGTCAACACCCTGGTCCAGGAAATGATCAGCTCGGCCAATCTGTCGTTCGGCATGTATCCCGGCCTGACGCACGGTGCCTACAAGGCGATCCACGCGCACGCCGACACCGCGCTCAAGGAAACCTACCTGCCGAAACTGGTGGACGGCAGCTGGGCCGGCACCATGTGCCTGACCGAGCCGCATTGCGGCACCGATCTCGGCCTGATGCGCACCAGAGCCATTCCCCAGCCCGACGGCAGCTACCATGTCAGCGGAACCAAGATCTTCATCTCCTCGGGTGAACATGACCTGACCGAAAACATCATCCATCTGGTGCTGGCGCGTCTGCCCGAGGCGCCGAGCGGCATCAAGGGCATCAGCCTGTTCGTGGTGCCCAAGTTTCTGGTGCGCGAGGATGGCAAGCTGGGAGCCCGCAATGGCGCCGCCTGCGGCGCCATCGAACACAAGATGGGGATCAAGGCCTCGGCCACCTGCGTATTGAATTTCGATGACGCTACCGGCTGGCTGGTGGGCGAGCCGCACAAGGGCATGCGCGCCATGTTCACCATGATGAATGCGGCGCGGCTGGGGGTGGCGGTGCAGGGCATCGGCGTCGCCGAGGCATCCTATCAGGGGGCGGTAGCCTATGCCCGCGAGCGGCTGCAGGGTCGTTCGCTGTCGGGCGCCAAATATCCCGACAAGCCGGCCGACCCGCTGCTGGTGCATCCCGATATCCGCCGCATGCTGCTCACCATGCGCGCGAATATCGAAGGCGCCCGCGCGCTTGGGGTTTGGGCCGCCAAGGCGCTCGACATCCAGTCGAACAGCCCCGACCCGGCCGCGCGGCAGGACGCCGAGGATCTGGTGGCGCTGTTGACCCCGGTGCTGAAGGCCTGTTTCACCGATCTCGGCTTCGAGGCCGCCAATCTCGGGGTACAGATCTATGGCGGCCACGGCTATATTCGCGATCACGGCATGGAGCAGCTGGTGCGCGATGCCCGCATCACGCAGATCTATGAGGGCGCCAATGGCGTCCAGGCGCTCGATCTGGTCGGCCGCAAGATGCCGGCACATGCCGGCCGCCTGTTGCGACAGTTTTTTCATCCGGTCGCCGCCTTCGTCGCCCTGCATGGCGAGGATGACGACGGCTTGGGCAGCTTTGCGCAAGGGTTGGGCAAGGCGTTCGGCCGGCTGCAGCAGGCGACCTTGCGCATCGCGCAAATCGGCCAGGCCAAGCCGGACGAGGCCGGCGCCGCCGCGACCGACTATCTGCGGCTGTTCGGTCTGGTGGCGATGGCCTATATGTGGGCGCGCATGGTGCAGCTGGCTTTGCCCAAAGTGGCGGCGGACCAGGACCCGACCGGTTTCTACAAGGCCAAGATCGCCACCGCGCGGTTCTTCTTCGATCGCATGCTGCCGGAAAGCGGGGCAAGGCTGTCGGCGATTTTGGCCGGCGGCAAGTCGATGAGTGAGTTCGACGACGCCCTGTTTTAGCCAATGATCATTCTGTTGCGCCTGCTATGGGTGGTGCTGCTCGGCTTGCATCGGCCGCGTCTCGGCGTTGCCGACGTATCCCGGCTCAGCATGCTGGTGTGGCTGGTCGACCTCGACCTCAATCTGCATATGAATAATGGCCGCTATCTGGCGCTGATGGATCTGGGGCGCGGCGATTGGATGATCCGCTCGGGGGCCTGGCGGCTGATCCGACGCGAGCGCATGACTCCGGTGGTGGCCGGCTGCATGGTGCGCTATCGCCGCTCGCTGCGCCCGCTGCAACGCTTTGAGCTGCGCACCCGTCTGTTGGGCTGGGACCAGCGCTGGGTCTATGTCGAACAGGTGATGGAGTCCAACGAGGGCGTCGCCTGCCTGGCGGTGGTGCGGACAGGCTTCCTGCGCGATGGCCACCTGGTATCGCCTGCCGAAATGGTGCAAAAGCTCAATGTCACATCGGTTCCGCCGGCCTTGCCGGACTGGGTGGCGGACTGGACCCGCAATGAAGCCGCTTTTGCGAATGGCGCTATGAATGATCGTGCCGCCGAGCCTTGACTTTCTCCTGCCGCTGATGGGATTCGCTGCGGTATCCACGGTGACTCCGGGGCCGAACAATCTGATGCTGACCGCGTCCGGCCTCAATTTCGGCTTGCGCCGCTCGCTGCCGCATTTGTTCGGGGTCTGGCTCGGCTTTCCTGTCATGGTGCTGCTGGTCGGCGTGGGGCTGGCCGGGCTGTTCACCCGGTCCCCCTTGCTGCATCAGGGGCTCAAACTGGCCGGCACCGCCTATATTCTGTATCTGGCCTTCCGCATCGCCCGCCAATCGCCGACCCCGAGCCCCACTTTGCCGTCCAACGCACGGCCCCTGCGATTCTGGCAAGCGGTGGCGTTCCAGTGGGTCAATCCCAAGGCCTGGGTGATGGCGGTCGGCGGTACCGCCAGCTATACCACGCTGGCGGGCAACAATTTCGTCGAGGTGTGTTTGATCAGCCTGACGTTCCTGACGGTCGGCTTGCCGTCGGCGTTCTTGTGGACCGGTGCCGGTGTCGCGGTGCGGCGCTGGATGTCCGACCCCCGCCATGTGCGCGCTTTCAATATCGCCATGGCGGTGCTGCTGGTGGCGTCGCTGCTGCCGATGCTGCGGGATTAGCCGATCGCCGGGGTCGGAAATTATTGTCGCGCCTGAATCGTTTCCTGTATGTAGGGACTCATGAGCGGATTGCTGCAACGTCGGATTCTGACCCGCGTCGGCGCAAAGCTGGCGATGTTCGCCATCGCGTTGCACCTGGTCCTGTCCTTCGCCCATGTTCATCCTGTCGTCATCGGGGCACCGGCGATCGCGGCGCCCCTGGCCGATCATCCCGCGCCGACAGCGCCGGCGGCGCCGGCCGCGGACGATTCTTGCGCCATTTGCGCCAATGTCACCGCCTTCGGCAGCCTGGCTTTGCCGGTGCCGTTCATCCTCGCCCGCATGACCGCCGAGAGCGTCGCCGTCGTGGCGCCGCTGTCCTGCTGCCTGGTACGTTCCAGAACTTTTGGTCATTTCCGGAGCCGTGCTCCTCCCACCGCCTGAAGCCTTTGCTCACTTTCGACGTTGGTTTCTCAGGCGAGGTGCCGGTATGAACGGATTTGGACGGAAATGGCCGATGCGCACAGCGTCGGCCTGCAGCGCATTGGCGCTCGGCTTGGCGGTGGGCCCGCGCCCGGCTCGCGCCGAAGATCCGCCACCCGCGCCTGACGAGGTGGTGATCACGGCGCGCCACCTGAACGAAGCGCGCGATTCGATCCAGACCCATATCGGTGCCTCGGTCTATGCGCTCAGCGATCAGGCGATCCAGAATCAGCCGGGCGGTGCCGATATTCCTTTCAATCAAACGTTGCTGCAGGCGCCCGGCGTGTCGCAGGATTCGTTCGGCCAGGTTCATCTGCGCAATGACCACGCCAATATTCAGTACCGCATCGACGGCGTGATCCTGCCGGAAGGAATCAGCTTCTTCGGGCAAAGCCTCGCCTCGCGATTCGCCGCCTCGATCGATCTGATCACCGGCTCGCTGCCGGCGCAATATGGCCTGGTCACCACCGGAATCGTCGACATCCACACCAAGACCGCCGCCGTCCAGCCGGGCGGCTCGGTCGGGCTCTATGGCGGCAGCCATGGCTGGATCGAACCTTCGGCGGAATATGCCGGCACGGCGGGCACCTTCAATTATTATGTCTCGGGCGATTTCACCCGGGATGGGATCGGTGTCGAGAATCCGACCGCATCGAAAAGCCCGATCCACGACCAGACGCAGCAGGGTCACGGCTTTGCCCTGCTGGAAGATGTGCTCGACCCGGACAGCAGGATCAGCGCGATTCTGGGGTATTATCAGGGTTCTTTCCAGATTCCCGACAATCCCGGCCAAACGCCCGTCTACCCCTATGGCGGCCAGACCAGCTTCAACTCGGCCACCCTCAACGAGCATCAGCTGGAAAGCAACGATTATGCCGTGGTCACCTATCTGCACGCCCAGGACAGCTATGATTTCCAGGTCTCGGCCTTCGAACGCTACAGCCGTCTCGCTTTTGCGCCGGATGGCATCGGCGATTTGATGTTCTATGGCCTGACGCAAACCGCGTTGCGCCAGGACATGTCGGAAGGCGTGCAAGGAGATGGCACTTATCTGCTCAGCCGCGACCACAGCGTGCGCGCCGGCTTCCTGTTCACGGCCGAACGCGCCCTGGCCGCGACCGGCTCGGAAGTTTTTCCCTGCCTGGCCGCCGATTGTTCCAGCGTCGCGGCAACGCCCGTTTCGATCGCCGACAGCGGCGCCAAGACCGGCTTCACCTACAGCGCCTATCTGCAGGACGAGTGGCGTCTGACGCCGGAGATTACCCTCAATTTCGGCCTGCGGTATGATATCCTTAATGGATATACCAACACCGACCAGATCAGCCCGCGCTTCAATGCGGTGTGGAAGCTGGGTGACGACACCACCCTGCATGCCGGCTATTCGCGCTATTTCACGCCGCCGGCGCTCGAACTGATCGCCGGTCAGTCGCTCGCCAAATTCGCCGGCACCACCGGCTATCCGCCCGGCTACTCACCGGCAGCGCCGCCGCTGGATGGTCCGATTCTGCCGGAACGGTCGAACTATTACGATCTCGGCGCCGATCACAGTTTTCTGCCGGGCCTGAAATTCGGCATCGACGGCTATGTCAAAATCGCCAAGGATCTGATCGACGAAGGCCAGTTCGGTGCGCCGATCATCCTGTCGGTGTTCAATTACGCGCATGGCAATGTGTTCGGCGCCGAATTCACCGGCAGTTTCGATCGGGACGATTGGTCGATCTATGACAATTTCTCGTTCGGGCGGGAACGCGCCACCCAACTGGTGTCTCAGCAATTCAATTTCACGCCGCAGCAGATCGGCTTCATCGCCAATAATTACATCTATACCGACCACAGCCAGTGGTACACCCTGTCGGGCGGCGTCTCCTATAACTGGCAGGGGACGCGGCTCAATACCGACATTGTCTATGGCACCGGCATGCGGCAAAGCGTGGGTGACATTCCCAATGGCGCCACCGTAGCGCCTTACGCGCAGATCAATCTCGGCGTCAATCGTCGCTTCGAGGCGGTGCTCGGTCAGTCGGTCGAGCTGGGATTCAATGTCATCAACCTGACCGATCGCGATTATATCCTGCGCTCGGGGTCGGGCGTGGGGGTGTTCGCGCCGCAATATGGACCGCGCCGCGCCTTCTATTCCAGCCTCCGTCTGTTCTTTTGAGGAATCTTGACAGCGCCGGGGCCGGCGGCGTAGAACCCGCGTCTCAGATTACCTGAGACAGCACGCCTCGCCACGGGGCCGGCCGGTCCGCGAAGACTCGCGCACCGGCCCGTTTTCGTTTGGCGGCAAGGAAAATCGATGTTCGAAGGCCTGAGTACCCGTCTGGGCGAAGTGTTCGACCGCTTGAAGCGCCGCGGCGCGCTGAACGAGGCGGACGTAACCGACTGTCTGCGCGAAGTGAGGGTGGCGCTGCTGGAAGCCGACGTGGCATTGCCGGTGGTAAAAGACTTCATTGCCGCGGTCAAACAGCGCGCGGTCGGCCAGAATGTCATCAAAAGCATTACGCCCGGCCAATTGGTGGTCAAGATCGTGCATGATTGCCTGGTCGAGATGCTGGGTGCAGCCGAGGATTTGAACCTGCTGGCGGTGCCGCCGGCGGCCGTGCTGTTGGTCGGTCTGCAGGGGTCGGGCAAGACCACCAGCGCCGCCAAGCTGGCGCTAAGGCTTAGAAATCGTGACAAGAAGAAAGTGCTGCTGGCGTCGCTCGACGTCTATCGCCCGGCGGCACAGCAGCAGCTGGAAATCCTGGCGCGCCAGGCCGAGGTCGGCAGCCTGCCGATCGTGCAGGGTGAACGGCCGGTGGCGATCGCCCGCCGCGCCATGGAGGTGGGGCGCCGCGAAGGATATGACGTGGTGATCCTCGACAGCGCCGGCCGCCTGCATATCGACATGGCGCTGATGGCTGAAGTGGCCGAGGTCAAGACCGCGGTGGCGCCATCCGAGACCCTGTTGGTGGTCGACGCCATGATTGGCCAGGATGCCGTTACCTTGGCGCGCGATTTCAACGAAAAGATCGGCGTCACCGGACTGATGCTGACCCGCATCGACGGCGATGCGCGCGGCGGTGCGGCGCTGTCGATGCGCGCCGTTACCGGCCGGCCCATCAAATTCCTGGGGGCCGGCGAGAAGCTCGACGCGCTGGAGCCGTTTCATCCCGACCGCATCGCCGGCCGCATCCTGGGCATGGGCGACGTGGTGTCACTGGTGGAAAAGGCGATGGACGGCTTTGCCGCCGACGAAGCCGAGAAGCTGGCGGCCAAGTTCGCCAAGGGGCGTTTCGATCTCGACGACATGGCGGCGCAATTCCGCCAGATCAAACGGATGGGCGATCTCAAGGGCATTCTCGGCATGCTGCCCGGCGTCGGCGCCATGAAAAAACAGCTCGATCAAGCCAATATCGACCCGAAAATGATCAACCGGCAGGAAGCCATCATCCTGTCGATGACCAGGCAGGAACGCAAGAACCCCGATCTCATCAAGGCCAGCCGCAAACGGCGGATCGCCGGCGGCGCCGGGGTCGACGTGCAGGACGTGAACAAGCTGCTGAAACAATTCCAGCAGATGGCCGACATGATGAAAAAGATGAACAGGATGGGCAAAAAGGGCTTTATGCGCCACGGTTTGGGCGGTCTCCTGCCGCCCGGTGGACGGATTAATTGACAACGCGGTTGATGGAAAAGGAATCCCTATGTCATTGAAGATCAGATTGTCGCGCGGTGGCGCCAAGAAGCGGCCGTTTTACAAGATCGTTCTGGCCGACGCGCGCAGCCCGCGCGACGGCAAGTTTCTCGAGCGGCTGGGCACCTACAACCCGATGCTGCCGCATGATCATGCCGAGCGTCTGGTACTGAAAGAGGAGCGCATCAAGCATTGGCTCGGCGTCGGCGCCCAGCCGACCGACCGCGTCGCGCGTTTCTTCGTCCAGGCCGGCTATATCGCGGCTGCGGTGCGGCCGACGCAAAGCAAGCAGCCGGCGCCCAAGGCCAAGGCGCAGGAGCGGCTGAAGGAACAGGAGAAAGCCAGGGAAGCGGCAGCAGCGGCGGCCACCGCCGACAGCGCCGACAGCTGACGACGGCGCATGGCCGAGCGTCTGCGTGTCGGTGTGGTGGTGGGCGCTCATGGCATCCGGGGTCAGCTCAAAATCAAGAGCTTCACCGCTGATCCGGCCGCGCTGACGCATTATGGTCCGTTGGAAACCGAAGATGGCCTGCCGTGGCGATTGGAAGACGTGTCGGTCGGTGTCAAGGGTATGCTCACCGTGCGTGTCGCCGGCATCGCCGACCGCACGCAGGCGGAGGCGGCCAAGGGTGTGACATTGTTCGTCCGGCGCGACGCGCTGCCGGCGCCCGCGGAGGACGAGTTCTATATTGCCGACCTCGTCGGCTTGACGGCGCTGTCGACCGATGGCAGTCCGCTCGGGACAATCACCGCGGTGTTCAATTTCGGCGCCGGCGACGTCGTCGCGGTGCACGGCCCGGACGGCGAACTGCTGGTACCCTTTACCCGGAGAACGGTACCGGTGGTGGATCTGGCGGGCCGGCGCGTGGTGATCGACCCGCCGCCTCTGACCGGCGGCGAGCAAGCGGCTGAGGATGATGGTGAGTGAGCCGAATTGGACAGTGGTGGTCCTGACCCTGTTTCCGGAGATGTTTCCGGGGCCGCTGGCGCATTCTCTGGCCGGACGGGCGCTGCTGGATGGCGTCTGGGCATTGGAAACGGTGGACATTCGCGATTTCGCGAGCGATAAACACCGCTCCGTGGACGACGCCCCGTTCGGCGGCGGCGCCGGCATGGTGATGCGGCCCGACGTGGTCGACAAGGCGATCGGCGCGGCTCATAAGCGGGGTCCGCTGATTTACCTGTCGCCGCGCGGTCGTCCGCTGTCGCAGGCGCGGGTGGCGGATCTGGCCCAAGCGCCGGGCGCGACCCTGCTGTGCGGGCGCTTCGAAGGGGTCGATCAGCGCGTGCTGGAAGCACGCGATGTCGAGGAGGTCAGTCTTGGCGACTTTGTCCTGTCGGGCGGCGAACCGGCGGCGCTGGCGCTGATCGATGCGGTGGTGCGGCTGTTGCCGGGGGTGGCCGGCAATCAGGGCTCGCTGCTGGAAGAGAGTTTCGCCAGCTTCTTGCTGGAGTATCCCCACTATACCCGGCCGCAGGAGTGGCAAGGCCGGGTGGTGCCGGACATATTGCTGTCCGGCCACCATGCCAAAATAGAGGCTTGGCGCCTGCGCCAGGCCGAACAGATAACCAGGCTGAGGCGGCCGGATTTGTGGGCCCGCTACCAAGCTGAAGATGGAAAAAAGGGTTAGCATTATGGCGAATATCATCGAGACGCTGGAGCAGGAGCAGATCAGCAGCCTGACCTCCGGCAAGACCATCCCCGATTTCGCACCGGGCGACACCGTCAAGGTCAGCGTAAAAGTGATCGAAGGCACGCGCGAGCGGCTGCAGGCCTATGAAGGCGTCGTGATCGCCCGCAAGAATGCCGGGCTCAACAGTTCGTTCACCGTGCGCAAGATCTCCTATGGCGAGGGTGTCGAACGCGTCTTTCCGCTCTATTCGCCGAATGTCGCCGATATCGAGGTGATCCGCCGCGGCGATGTGCGGCGCGCCAAGCTCTATTACCTGCGCGACCGGCGCGGCAAGTCGGCGCGTATCGCCGAGCAGACCACCGGCTACTCGGCCAAGCTCGCCGCCGCCGAACGTGATGCCCACGCTGCCGAGAAGAAGGCTGACGCCAAGAAGCCGGCTTCCGCCGGTGACGCTTCGGCCTGATGCCATGACGGTCAAAGCGCGGACGCTGTTCGACAAGATCTGGGACGATCATCTGGTCGATCGTCAGGAGGATGGCACCTGCCTGCTCTATATCGACCGCCATCTGGTGCATGAAGTCACCAGCCCGCAGGCCTTCGAGGGGTTGCGTGTGGCGGGACGCAAGGTGCGGCATGCCAAGGCTACGCTGCTGGTGCCGGATCATAACGTGCCGACCACCGATCGCTCGCTGGGCATCGCCGACGCGGAATCGCGTATCCAGGTCGCCACCTTGGAGCGGAACGCCAGCGAATTTGGTCTGACCCATCTGCCGATGGACGACATCCGCCAGGGCATCGTCCATATCGTCGGACCCGAGCAGGGATTTACCTTGCCCGGCACCACCATCGTGTGCGGCGATTCGCACACCGCTACGCACGGTGCCTTCGGGGCGCTGGCCTTTGGGATCGGCACCTCTGAAGTCGAACATGTGCTGGCGACCCAGACCCTGGTGCAGCGGCCGGCCAAGAATCTCAGGGTCATGGTCGAGGGCCGCCTGCCCGACGGCGTCACCGCCAAGGATCTGGTGCTGGCGATCATCGGTCGCCTCGGCACTGCGGGCGGCACCGGCCACGTCATCGAATATGCCGGCGACGCGATCCGCGGCCTGTCGATGGAAGGTCGCATGACGGTCTGCAATATGAGTATCGAGGCCGGCGCCCGGGCCGGCATGATCGCCCCCGACGAGACCACCTTCGCCTATTTCGCCGGACGGCCGATGGCGCCCAAGGGAGCTGAGTGGGACGCGGCGGTTGCCTATTGGAAGACTTTGGCGAGCGATGACGGGGCGCATTTCGACAAGGAAGTGACGATCGACGCCACCACTCTGGCGCCGATGGTGACCTGGGGCACCAGTCCCGAAGACGTGCTACCGATCACCGGGGTGGTGCCTGATCCGTCCGACATCGCCGACCCCGGCAAGCGCGCCGCGGTGCAGCGGGCGCTGGCCTATATGGGGCTGACGCCCGGACAGAAGCTGGCGGAAATTGCGGTCGACACCGTCTTCATCGGCTCCTGTACGAATGGCCGCATCGAGGATTTCCGTGCCGCCGCCGCCGTGCTCAAGGGTCGTACTTTGGCCAAGGGCGTCCGCATGCTGGCGGTACCAGGCTCGGGTCTGGTCAAGCAACAGGCCGAAGCCGAGGGGTTGGACGCGATATTCCGCGCTGCCGGTGCCGAATGGCGCGAGCCGGGCTGTTCCATGTGCCTGGCGATGAATGCCGACAAGCTGGCGGACGGCGAACGCTCGGCGTCCACCTCGAACCGCAATTTCGAGGGAAGGCAGGGACGGGGCGGCCGCACCCACCTGGTCAGCCCGGCGATGGCTGCAGCGGCCGGCGTCACCGGCCATCTGACCGACGTTCGGACGCTGCAGGAGGGGTCAAGGTAATGGATAAATTCACCAGCTTGACCGGGGTGGCGGCGCCCTTGCCGATGATCAACATCGACACCGACATGCTGCTTCCCAAGCAGTTCCTGAAGACCATCAAACGCACCGGATTGGGCGCCAATCTGTTCGATGAGATGCGATTCAATCCCGATGGCAGCGAAAAGCCCGATTTCGTGCTGAACCAGCCGGCTTATCGCAAGGCGCAGATTCTGGTGACCGGTGCCAATTTCGGCTGCGGCAGTTCGCGCGAGCATGCGCCCTGGGCGCTCGCCGATTTCGGCATCAAATGCGTGATCGCCGCTTCGTTCGCCGACATTTTCTACAATAACAGCTTCAAGAACGGCATCCTGCCGATCATTTTGCCGCAAGCGCAAATCGACCTGCTGCTGGAGGACGCCGGCAAGGGCGCCAATGCGGTACTCTCGGTCGATCTCGCCAGCCAGACCATCACCCGCCCGGACGGACAGACGATCGCTTTCGAAATCGAGCCGTTCCGCAAGCATTGCTTGCTGCACGGCCTCGACGATATCGCCCTGACGCTGGAAAAGCAGGGCAGGATCGACGATTTCGAGAAACGCCGTGCCGCCCAACCCTGGCTCTGACGGACGTCGCGACATGGCCTCCAAGTCCCTTCTTATCCTTGCCGGTGACGGTATCGGCCCCGAGGTCATGGCCCAGGTGCGGCGCGTCATCGACTGGTTCAATCTGCATCGCGGCCTCGCGTTCGTCGTCAGCGAAGGGCTGGTCGGCGGCTGCTCCTATGAGGCCTTTGGCACGCCGCTGACCGACGACACCATGGCGCAGGCACTTGCGGCGGACGCGGTGCTGCTCGGCGCCGTCGGCGGCCCGCAATGGGACAGCCTGCCCTTCGCCAAAAAGCCGGAACGGGGTTTGTTACGCTTGCGCAAGGATATGCAGCTGTTTGCCAATTTGCGCCCGGCTTTCGTGTTCGACGCCCTGGCCGAGGCCTCCTCCCTGAAGACCGAGTTGGTTCGCGGCCTCGACATGCTGATTCTGCGCGAACTGACCGGCGGTGTCTATTTCGGCGAGCCGCGCGGCATCGAGACCCTACCCAATGGCGAGCGGCGCGGCGTCAATACCCAAATCTACACCACCTTCGAGATCGTCCGCATCGCCGAACTGGCCTTCGAGATGGCGGGCAAGCGCGGCGGCAAACTGCATTCGGTGGAAAAGGCCAATGTCATGGAATCCGGCTTGTTGTGGCGGGAAGAGGTCACCAAGCTGCATGCCCGCTATCCGGCCATCCGTCTCGAACATATGTATGCCGACAATTGCGCCATGCAGCTGGTGCGCAACCCCAAACAATTCGACGTCATCGTCACCGATAATCTGTTCGGCGATATCCTGTCGGACTGCGCCGCCATGCTGACCGGCAGCCTCGGCATGCTGCCGTCTGCTTCGCTTGGCGCCGCCGATGCGACCGGGCGCCGCAAAGCGCTCTATGAGCCGGTGCATGGCTCGGCGCCCGACATCGCCGGCCAGGGCATCGCCAACCCGCTGGCCTGCCTGCTGTCCTTCGCCATGCTGCTGCGCTACAGTTTCGATCTGGAGGATGACGCCGCGGCCCTCGAACGGGCGATCACCCAGGTGTTGAACGCGGGTATCCGCACCGCCGACATCATGCAGCCCGGCATGACCCGGGTCTCGACCAGCGGCATGGGCGATGCGGTGCTCGACGCGCTGAAATAGCGCCGGAACGATTGTTCCAACGCGTCCGGTATCCATTTGTCCGACAGCCGCGCAGGTCAAAGCGCTGATCTGAGAAAATTGGCTTATGCCGTAAGGGTGCGGGTCGGTTCACAATCCGTCCGCCATGCGTCCCCTATGGTCTTTCAGGCGCGTCGTCGCGGCGCCTGAAAGCAACCTTTGATGTTTCCCACCTTTTTAGGCTCAATGGCCGCCAATGGACGATCTTCGGAAGGCCGTTGCATGCATATCGGCATTATAGGCGGGATGGCAAGGGGGTGAGAGTATCGCTGCCCCACCTATGGGAATGGCGGGCCCGGCCGCTGCTGTTGGCGGCCGCCGTGCTGTTGGCGCTCGGTCCCTTCACCTGGTGGCTGAGCGGTTTGTGGGAAAGTCACCAGATTACTCTACAGGTGGATCAGGCGCGTGCCCGCTCCGATACGCGCGCCGAGGAATTCAACCGCAATTTCCAACGGGCATTGACCTATCTGCACGGCGTGCCCACGCTCATCGCCGCCGAGACGGTGGTGCAGTCGGCCGATCTGACGCGGACCCTGGTGCCCTCCAATGAGGTGAACCGCTTCCTCGCCTTCTTTACCCGGGCTCTGGGGGTCGATCTTGCGTTCATCGTCAATGAAGATGGCCTGTGCGTCGCATCGTCCAATTCCGACGAGTCCATTTCGCTGGTGGGCGAGCGTTTTGGCGACCGTCATTATTTCACGACGGCCATGCGCGGCGAACCGGCCATCCAATACGCAGTCGGGCGGCGCACCAACATTCCTGGCATCTTTTTTTCAGTCCCGCTGCACCGGGGCGGAACCGTCTCCGGTGTGGTGGTGGTCAAGATTGACATTCCGACCATCGAACGTTTCGTCTCGACCGCCGATTCCTTTCTCACCGACCGCAATGGCGTGGTCATCCTGGCCCAGTCGCCCGATTGGGTGCTGAAGGCTTTGCCGGGGGCGCCGGTGTTTGAGCTGCCGTCCGAGGCGGTCGACGCCGAATACAAGCGGCGTAAAATCGAAGCCGTCCCCTACACCGAGGCAGACAACGAGCCCATCCCGTTTCACATTGGCGCCGCCCAGTCTCCAGCCGTGGTATCGACGATTCGCCGAGATGACGGGCTGGCCGTCCATGCCTACACCATGCTGGACAGGGTTGGTGAGTTGGGCGGCGAGCGGGCCAGCCTGTTCGCCATTGCCTATGGCGGGTCGTTGGCGTTGACGTGGGGGACGGCGGTGTCGATGCTGCTGCTGCGCCGGGCCCGTCTGCACCGCCGCAATCTGCTGGCCGCCAAGGACCTGGCCGAGGCCGCCAACCGCGCCAAGTCGCAATTCCTGGCCACCATGAGTCACGAGATCCGTACGCCGATGAACGGCATCCTTGGCATGGCGCAATTGTTGATGACGTCGGAACTCGAGCCCTCCGAACGGCAGCATTATGTTCAGGTCATCTTGAGTTCCGGCGAGACGCTGTTGACCCTGCTGAACGATATTCTCGACCTGTCCAAGATCGAAGCGAACAAGCTCGAACTGGAGAGTATCGCCTTCACGCCCGCTGATATTCTGAATGAAACCCAGACCCTGTTCGCCAAGGCCGTCGCCGACAAGGGATTGCGCCTGGATACCCGGCACGTGACAGCGGAGTCACACCGGTTTATGGGCGATCCCAGCCGATTGCGGCAAATGCTCTGCAACCTGATCAGCAATGCCATCAAATTCACCGATCAGGGCGACATCGTCGTCGAATTCCACGAAATCGATGCGGAGAAGACGCATTCAGTCTTGGAATTTGCCGTTTCCGACACCGGCGTGGGGATTCCAACGGACAAGCATGCGCTTATGTTCGCGCCCTTTTTTCAAGCGGACAGCTCGACGACGCGCCGATATGGCGGCACCGGCCTGGGATTATCGATCGTCCGCTACCTTGCCGAGAGAATGGGCGGGACGGCCGGATTTGACAGCATGCCGGGCCGCGGCTCGCGTTTTTGGTTTCGTGTCAGGGCCGAGCATGTCGTGGTCGAAGACAGTGCTCCGGCCAATGCCGACAGCCTCATTCCCGAGGCACTGAAAAACGGGCAGCGCCGGCTGCTGGTCGTGGAGGACAATGCCACCAACCGCACGGTCATCGCCGCCATGCTGGGGAGGCTCGGCGTGAGTTTCGAGACGGCGACGAACGGCCAGGAAGCTCTCGACCGCATCATGGCCGGAGACGAAGTCGATTTGGTGTTGATGGACTGTCAAATGCCTGTCATGGACGGCCTGGAAGCCACCCGACGCATCCGCCGATGGGAGGAGGACCGCCATGCCAAGCGCCGTCTTCCGATCATAGCGCTGACCGCCGGCGCTTTCGAAGAGGACCGCGACCGTTGCCTTGCCGCCGGCATGAACGATTTCCTCACAAAACCGTTGGCCTTGCGCAACCTTACGGCGATCTTCGAGAAATGGATCGGCGGTGGCTAGTGCTGAGTCTTTGGGATTGGATCGGGCTGGGGCGAAATGGGATGCTCCTGAGCCGTGCGGCAGGTCAGCGCCCCTTCGCTTCGGTGACGCAAGGACTGCACCATGGGGCCGTGTCGGGCTGGCATGGCAATATGGCGGATGGCGGCCGACGAAAGACCATCGGGGGTTTGGCCGTAGGCCCGGCATGTACCGCCATAAATTGGCGAAGTTCTGCCATCGACGCATCAACGTAGATGCGATCCCCCCAATTCACCACTGATTTATCTCCCGTACCGGAAGACTTGCTCTTTACGATACGTCCTGGCAACTCGTGATTATCGATGGCAAGTTCTAGAGTCACATCGGGCGGATGGCCGCCAACCAAAATTTGCCCGTGATCATCGATTTCGTAATCGATCGGAAAGACTAAAGATTCCGAATCGCCGCTCTGCGGAATCGTAATGTCGAGGAAGGACATGCCATTTATTTCGGTCCGAGTCGCCATCATGGGACCATCTGTCTTGCACTTTTCTCGATCGGTTATGTCGATTCGCAGACTCGTCGGACTAACTTCTATGACGCGAATATAGGCCTTTGCAGAGTCGTCCAGCTCTTCCCAGTAGCCGACCAACCGGACGTCGTTGGGCATCGGCTTGTCCACCACACCGTGGGCAAATTGGGTACAGCCGACGCACAAAAGAATCGTCAGTGATGCCAAGCACTTAATGATGACAGGGCGCCCCTTCCGATCGTACGATTCGCGTTGAATTTGACTGGCAAAGCTAGCCCGGTTCAGCAATCTGCGCCAATGACTATTCCGCATGTTATACGATTCGCGATCCAACGAGCGTCCGCATTTTGCCCCGTCGCAATATCCGCTCAGCGCCCATGTCGGTCATTTAGCAGCATTGTCATGCGGCCTGAAAGCGGTCGTTCCGCAGATTTGGCCATCAAGCCATCAACTGCCATCTTGATAGCCTTATGACTGGGAGGTATCTTCGGTCCCAAGAAAGGAGACTCTTATGGCCGAACCTCAGCTTTCCGTTCGCAGCGCCAAGGCGCGCGAGCTTGCCCACCGCCTCGCGCGGCGCCAGAAGCGCTCGATCGCGGATATCGTCGAGCGCGCGTTAGAAGCTTACGAGATCCGCGAAGTAGGACGCGAGCCGGCACCCTCTTTCTATGCGCGTCTGTCGGCAAACTATGGGACGGACATCGACCTTGAGGCCGTCATCCGGGAGGCGCGGCGCGTCAATTCGGGTCTCGATCTGTGATTTTCCTCGATACCAACGTGGTGTCGGAGACCCTACGCAAAGCGCCCACCCCAGCGGTGATCGCGTGGCTTGTGCGGTATGATGCCGAATTGGCCCTGCCGACTGTTACCATCGCCGAGATTGCCTTCGGTATCGCGAAGATTCAACCCGATCAACGAGCGGTCCGGCTAGAGCAGGGGCTTGCCGACTGGCGGCACCGCTTCGCCGACAGGATCTTCGGGCTGACGGAAGAAGCAGCCCTGGCCTATGGCGAGATCATGGGGGCTGCATCTCGGCTCGGGCTCGGCATGTCTGCGCCCGACGGCATGATCGCTGCTATCGCCCGGGTAAACGGTGGGCGCCTTGCCACCCGCAACCTGACTGATTTTCGCACGACGGGTCTTGATCTGAATTCCCCTTGGGATTTCTGATTGGTGAGACATGAGCATTCACCGGGAGCGGCGGGTTTGCGCCCATCTCGGTCGTTCCGCGGATCAGTACCGATTCCCGATAGCGGACATTGCACCAAATTGCGATGTAGGCCATTGGCACGGTGGGAAAAAGTCTCGTTTACCTGTCGAGCCGTGCCAGCGCCTCAGCCACAGCGACGATCGGGATGTTCTTGAACATGGCGAGGATAGGTAAGTCGTCGTCGCCGGACACAATGAGATCGGCTCGAGCCGCCAAGGCGCAGGCCAATACGGCATCGTCGTCCGGGTCCCGGCAGATAGGCTGCGGCGAGTTCCGCGATCAGTGCCGGGCTAAGAACCAAATCGGCGACGCCATCTCGCACCTTATCAAGAAGCGCGTGTGGTGGGCCGTGCCAGAGCAGTCCGGACAACAGGACGTTGGTATCAATCACCAGCAGCACGATGCCGCCGGGCCTCCCGCGATGCTTTCACCTCGGCCTGGATCTCTGCCTCCGGCATGGGGGGCACCCCGGCGGCGGCTACTTCGTCGGCAATATTCAGCAGCCAGTCAGCGGACTGTCGTCTGCGCAGTGCGTTTGACAACAGACGGTCAAGCGCCTCCGAAGTCAGCAAGCCGGCGGCCTGGGCGGCCTCGGCCGTAGCGTCGGGCAACTCGATTTGGACCTTGGTCATACTGTTTCCGTTCGCGTTGACGGGGCGCATTGGATGGTTCCTATGATGCCGCAGTCGCGGAGAAAATATCATGTTCGCTGACGTCGTCGATGCATGAAGCTGCCTCAACGCCGCGCTTTTCCTGAGATTGGAGCGCCGGTGTCAGTCATTTGCTCTTAATCGATGAGAGAGAAAATGCACTACCGTCCTCTCGGCCAATGTGGCCAACAGGAGAAAGACAATGGGACACGCCGAATATGATCCGGCCGCAAAAGATCTGCGGCCGTGGAACGCGGGACGAAAGATCGGTGCCAAGCGCGCATTGAAACCACAGCAGGTTTGGGCGATCCGGTTCTGGCTGGACAGCAAAGGGCGACGGCGTGACCGAGCGATGTTCGATTTGGCAATCGACAGTAAACTTCGCGGCTGCGATGTCGTTAAAATCAAAATCGGCGAGATCGTCAGCGGCGGCCAAGTTCGCTCACGGGCGACCGTTATCCAGCAAAAAACTGGTCGGCCCGTCCAGTTCGAGATTCTAGAGCCGGCCCGCACCAGCATCCTCGCTTGGCTCGAATGCCGAGGCGGCACGCTTGACGACTTCGTCTTTCCCAGCAGAATTGATCATGCAGATCACATCAGCACTCGCCAGTATGCGCGTCTCGTAGAGGAATGGGTCACGGGAATTGGACTGCGCCCGGAGGACTACGGCCCAATTCAGACTTTCAAATTTACCCTCGGCGCGCCTAACGATTTGACAATCGCGTAGTCTTGCCCCCATTCTGCAGACCGAATTTGGAAAGTCCCGACCATGACTCCGCGTCGCCATCCCCTTTTGACGCTTGCCACCACCGGCAAGACCACCACCACGCGGGGCTGACCGAGCGGGTTAGGACGATTTTTGGATCAACCGAACGGCCCGCAGGAACATCCGGCGGGCCGTTTGCTTTTGCGCAGGCGCCAACAGGAAAGTGACGATGATGGGATATAAGATCGCGGTGATCGGGGCGACCGGCAATGTCGGCCGCGAGATGCTGCAAACTCTCTATGACCGGCAATTTCCCGCCGATCAGGTGGTGGCTTTGGCCTCGGAACGTTCGCTCGGGCGCGAGGTAGCCTATGGCGATGACAAGATCCTGCGCGTGCAGGATTTGGCGTCATTCGATTTCAAGGGCACCGATATCGCGCTGTCGTCGCCGGGCGCCAAGGTGTCGGCGCTGCACAGCCCGCGTGCCGCCGCCGCCGGTTGCGTCGTGATCGACAACACCTCGCATTTTCGCATGGATCCCGACGTGCCGCTGGTGGTGCCGGAAGTCAATCCGTCCGCCATCGCCGGCTATAAAAAGCGCAACATCATCGCCAATCCCAACTGCTCGACCATCCAGATGGTGGTGGCGCTGAAGCCGCTGCACGACATCGCCCGCATCAAACGGGTGGTGGTGTCGACCTACCAGTCGGTGTCGGGTGCCGGCAAGGAGGCGATGGACGAGTTGTTCAACCAGACGCGCGCGATCTATGTCAATGACCCGGTCAAGCCGGAACGCTTCCCCAAGCAGATCGCCTTCAACGTCATTCCGCATATCGACATCTTCATGGACGACGGCTCGACCAAGGAGGAATGGAAGATGGCGGTCGAGACTCGCAAGATCATGGGCGGCGACATCGCCGTGCAGGCCACCTGCGTGCGGGTGCCGGTGTTCGTCGGCCATGCCGAATCGATTACCGTCGAATTTGCCACGCCGATCAGCGAGACCCAGGCGCGCGCCGCGCTGCGGGCCGCGGAAGGAGTGATCATGATCGATCACCGCGCCAATGAGGGCTATGTCACGCCGATCGAATCGGCCGGCGAGGACGCCGTCTATGTCAGCCGCCTGCGCAAGGATCCGACCGTCGCCAACGGCCTGGCTTTCTGGTGCGTATCGGACAATCTGCGCAAGGGCGCGGCGCTCAACGCGGTGCAGATCGCCGAACTGCTGATCAAGGATTATTTGCGCAAATAACCCAGCGCCGCGCTGACCAGGATGGCGCTGCCGAGCAGCAGCAGCAGCAGCGACGCCAGCCGGTTCAGCAGTCGCAAACGTTGCGGCGTGCAGCGCGATCGCAGTGCACCGGCGGCCGCCGCCAGGATCAGCCACCACAGGGTCGAGCCGAAAAACACCCCCAGGATCAGCAGGCTGGCAGCGCTGGGGCTGTCGAGATCGATCGCCCCCAGGGCGGCGAATACGCCGAACGCCGCCAGAATGGTGGCGGGATTGGAAAGGGTCAGCAGGAAGGTGGCGACGAAATCCTTCATCAGCCCGCCATTGAACTGGGGTGCCTCGTCGGGCGTCGCATCGCGCCAACCGCGCACGCCAAGCAGGATCAGGAAACTGCCGCCGATCAGTCGGATCACCAGCTGGTGGCTGAGCAGGAAGGACGAGATGAAGGTAAGACCGAGGCCCGCCATCGCGCCGAAGATGGTGTCGGCCAGCGCCGCACCAAGCCCGGCGACAAAGGCGGCGGCGCGGCCGACCGCCAAAGCCCGGCGGATACACAGCACGCCCACCGGCCCCAGTGGGGCGGCCAGCGCAAAACCGATCGCCAATCCCCGCAAAAACAGGAATGATTGCGTCATCAGCCCTTGATAAGGGCTGACTGTAACCAATACCAGCATTAAATGGCCGACAACCGACAGTCGGGAGATGCAAAAAGATTTGCGTCGCGCCGCATTCGACGCCAAGTTTGAGGCAGGAATTCGGCCGCGTCCTGGTGACCGCGTTCCCCGGCTTCAAATGAATCGGACCGATGGCCAAGATCAGCATTGTGACGAACCGCAACCCTTCCCTGTCCTCACCAAAACGCACATGACCACCGTCAGCCGCCCGCTCCGCTCGGTGCTCTATATGCCGGGATCCAATCCACGCGCCCTGGAAAAAGCGCGCGGCCTGCCCGCCGACGCGCTTATCTTCGATCTGGAAGATGCGGTGGCGCCGACCGTCAAGCCGGCGGCGCGT
>Ga0302320_10006210_pt1 | contig 26597 bp, 28 predicted proteins | sample Bog_T0_3_FD_202130 | JGI IMG/M metagenome (GOLD analysis project Ga0302320, IMG submission 202130) | Peat permafrost microbial communities from Stordalen Mire near Abisko, Sweden - Bog_T0_3 | ecosystem: Environmental > Terrestrial > Soil > Wetlands > Peat | place: Sweden: Abisko, Stordalen Mire...
TATCATCGCCGCCCGCCGTCGGCGTTGCCGCGCGCAAAGTGGCTAGTTCATTTTTAAGCTGCTCGTTTTCCGTGCGCAGTTCGGCGAGCGCGGCCTCGTCGTTCGTGTTGATGCCGGCATTCTGCCGCAGCCGTTCGATTTCATCCGCCAACTTTTCCGCGCGATCGTGTTCGTCATTGAAATTTTTCACGGCGGCGGCAAGATCAAGTTTCGCCATGGCGAGCGCATTGGTGTCCTCCACGAAGTTCGTGACCGTGTTTGCGACCAGCTCACTGTTCGTGACGTAGACCGTGTTGATGTTGGTGACATAAACCGTGGCAAAATTTGTGACGGGTGCCAGCGTGTTCGTGACGAAGACCGTGTTGATGTTGGTGACAAATTGCGTTTCCACTTTCGGTGGCGTCGCGACCGGGCCGCCTTGGCTGACTTTGAGCAAATCAATCTCCTTCATCATCTCGCGGATTTTTTCTTGCGCGGCTTCCAGTTCGCGCGGGTCAACGGCGGCGGGCTGCACGGCGAGCGCTTCCTTGAGTTTGGCCTGCAAAATATCGTTGGCGGCCTGCGCCGCCTGCAACTGCGCGCGGAGGCTGGCGGATTCATCCGGCAACTGCAGATTGGCCGCCGGGGGCGCGATGACCGGAGCATTCGTGTCCGCCGCTTGCACGGCTTTTTTGGCCGCCGCCACCATGTCGGCCTGACTTTTCAGTTGCGCCATCCTGTCGGCGATCTGGTTCAGCCGGAACGTGACGATGTTCGGGTTCCAATCGGGATACTGGCTTTTCAACTGTTGCAACTGGTTTTGCGCGTCGCTGAACGCGGCGAACGCCTCGCCTGGATCGCCCGTCTGGGCAAAATTATCCGCCTGCTGCATCAGGCCGTAGATGCCGATGTATTTGTCATCCGCATCCTGCTGCGCGCGGGCACTGCCCAAAAATCCCGCCAGCAGCAGGACGGCGATACCAAAAAATTTCATGCCCTCAAAATGCCAGAGGAAAATTGCTTTGGCAACCGCGCCCTGTGTGACAATCAAATCGAGTCAAGCCCAACTACTGATTCGCCACCACTGTGACATTCAACGGATTTGAAACGGCTTCAAACATTTTATTTTTAGTGAGCCAAAATATTTTTGCTTTTTTTACAGTGATCTTGTAGACGCCAACCTCATCCAGACGACAAATTGCGCTCAAATCAAATTTGATCTCAATCACTTGCCCCGGAGGCGCGTAGCGAAATCCGCCTGAAAAAGGGTGTTGAAACCTTGACGTGTCTGGCGAAACATCTTTACCAGACGGCGAAGTCACATGAAATGAGTAACTGGAATCATCAATCGTCCCGTTTACTTCATATATGGAAAAAGTGTCATTAGTTGCGATGTTTTTATAGCGAATCACCAAACCATAAGGTTGGCCTGCTTTGACTTGCTGCTCGCCGCCTTCAAGTTTTATTGAAATCTGAAGGTTATTTGTTGGTGCGCCCCCAATCATCGGTTTTCGGATCGTCGGCAAGATGAGACTTCAACACTGAAATGTTTGCCTCGCTTGCTTCCACGAATGGCTGCATATCCGTGACATCCCGATAAGCGGTGTCCGAATTTGTGGTGTGTGGGCGCAGAAAGAAAATATACGAGTTGGTCAATTGCAGGGCGTGAAAGCCGCTATACTTGCCGGTAAACCAAGACACGGTGACCGGGTTCACTTTTCTGGTCCAGTTCATGAGTTAGTCCTGGGACATGGTTGAGGTTATGTTTTTGTTTGTTCTTTGTCCATCCCCAGCGGAGGGAGGGCGTAGCCCGACCGGAGCTGGGGATGGACAACTCCGCGCCGCAAAACCCGCCGGGCTTTCGTAGCCCAACCGGCTATGCGGCCTCACCTGATTGTATGCCTGCCGGTAGTTGCCCACGACGACGCGTGCTTCCGTCAGCGTCCACAGTTGTTCCCGGTTCAAGCATTCATCCCGGAACCGCCCGTGAAAGCTTTCCACGAACCCGTTCTGCCACGGACTGCCGGGCTCAATGTAGATCGTTTTAATGGCATTGGTCTTCAGCCACTGCTGCACGATCTTGGCAATGAACTCCGAACCGTTGTCGCTCCGCAGATGTTCTGGCGCTCCATGTTGGGCAATCGCCTTCTGCAACCACGCCAATACGTCGGCTGACTTCAACGCCCGCTCCGCCCACAGCACATGACATTCCCGCGTGTATTCATCCAGGATCGTCAGCATCCGCAGGGACCCGCCACGCACGGTCGCATCTGCAATGAAGTCCCAGGTCCAAACATGGTTCCGATGCGTCGCCGTCGTCGGCAGCCCAGTGGAAAAACCACGCCGGATGATTTTGCGTTTGCTCGGAGGCACCCGAAGCCCTTCGTCGCGCCGCAACCGTTGAATCTGACGTTTGCCCACCGGCCAGCCCTCCCGGCGCAACAGCGCGGCGATCCGGCGATACCCGTAACGCGGATGTTCGGCTGACAGCGCCAGCAGCCGTTGCCTTAACTGTTCTTCTTTGGCCGTCGGTGGTCGTCCCCGATAGCCATACGTCGAACGGGCCAGTCCGAGAAACCGACACGCCGCCCGCTGCGAACACAGCCCGTCCTGCACCACTTGTTCGGCCAACGTCCGGCGCTGCGCCGGACTCACAACTTTTTTTCGCATACGGCCTCCAAGACCCGGTTCTTGAGCAGCGACTCCGCCAGCATCTTCTTTAACTCGCTGTTCTCCCGTTCCAGTTCCTTGAGCCGGCGGGCCTCGTTGATCTCCATATGCCCAAACTGCTGCTTCCACCGGTGGAAGCTCACCACCGAGAGATTTTCATCCCGGCAGATGTCTTGGATGCTTTTTTCACCACGATCCGCTTCGCGCAATATCCGAATCTTCTCTTCCGTCGTGTATCGTTTGCCTTTCATTCGTCTGGTCCTTTCTTGCGTCCCAGACTAACACATCAGGTGGCCCGAAAAAGTGAAGTCACGTCAAGTTGCAACTGGCCAATCTTCTCGCGGGCGAGCTGAAATGATTCCTTGTCGTTCAAGCCGCGTTGCTGGAATCCGGCGATGGCGTCACGCAGGTGCGTTTCCAGTTCACGCCGGTCGTCGGACGCGAGATTGGGTTGCGCGGCGAGTTCGTTCCGCCAGTTTTCAACGGCGGCGTTCAGATCGAAACGGGTTTGATTTTCCATAATTTGCACAGGGAGTTGTGAGCGGCCAGCCATTGCTGGCGCTCGGTTTTGAGGGCTTTGCGTCCGTCGGAACTGATGAAATAGTATTTCCGCTCGCGCCCAGTGTCGGCTTCCTTCCATTCGGACTCGATCAGGCCGTCGCGCTCCAGCCGGTGCAAAACGGGATAGAGCATCCCGTCGCTCCACTCGATCTGGCCGCCGCTCAATTCGCGGACTTTCTGGATGATCTCGTAGCCGTAGCTTTCGCCGCCCGCGAGGATGGATAGCAGCAGCGGCTTCGAGGACGCGGCGACCAGATCTTTCGTAAGCATGGCAGAGTTATACATTGCGCTGGAATGTATGTCAATTAAAAAATTGCGCCAGCGGGCGGCGCGGTTGTGGCGGTTCACCAAAAATGCCACGCGCCGCGTGTGACGACCCAGAGGCCGAGCAGGAAATTGGTGATGGCGTGCGCGGTCATCGCGTCGCCGAGCCGGTTTTTGCGCAGCACAAGCCATTGATACGCCATGCCGCAAATGATGCCGGCGAGCCATTCGTTGTGGGAAAGGCCGAAGATGAGCGCCGTGAAAATAAACGGTAGCGGCAAAAATTTAGCCAACGGCACGGAGAGGAAATCCTGGCTGGCGACATAGCGATATAAAAACGAGCGGTAGAAAACCTCTTCCAGCGGCGGGACGATGAAGGTTGAACCGAAAATCCTCGTGGCGATGAACAGCCACGCGATGGCGGAGCCGGAGCCGAATTGTTCGTTGGGATTCCACGCGACGGCAAATTTTCCCGGCGAATGTGCCAGGCCGAGTTTCACCCAAAGTGAACTTTGCGTCGTCCATTCGCCGCTGACGCCGATCCACACGGCAAAAATCCCGACACCGACGAGCACCGCTTCCCAACTGAACGCCCAGCGCATTTCGGAAATGAACGGGCGCATTTGCCAAATCAGCCATACACCGACCAAGGTTTTGGCCAAGTAAAACCAGTAGGCCGAAGCCGCGCCGAATTTTCCCTGCGCCGCCGTGAGCATAACGAAGAGGATAAATGGCGCGGCGCGGACGAAGGCGGGAGAACCGCGAAATTTTTCCCGGAGCGGCATGGCGTCAAACGGTGTCAGTCACCCAGGCCGAGCCTGATGGCCTTGCCGTCGGGGCCGACCAGCGTCACCGTGTATTGGGTGATTTCCGTCACGCGATATTGGAGATAATGGCTGCCGAGCGAAACCGTTTTGCCGTCCACAATCGCCGTCGGTGCGGTGGGCGAATAAAAAATTCCCTGCAACCGTGGCGCTTCCTGCGGATTCAGCGGCAGCGGCGGCGGCGGCGCGATGACAGGCAGCGCGACGGCGGCGGCCTGCTGCGTGGCCACGACTGGGTCAGGCGGAGCGGTGACAATGGTCTGAACGGAGTGGCGCTCCACCGCAAAGGCGATGAGAAAAATCGCGGCGGCAATCAGAAAAATCACAATGGCCGGAGCCAGCCACTCACGCACCGGCGTCGGTTTTTCCGTGGGCGGCAGGGGTGGCAGCGAACCTTGCGGACTGCGCGGCGGATTGTGCCGGGCGCGTTTCAAAGCGTCGTTGATGAGGCTCATGAGTTAATATGTCCTTCCAGTTCACGGATGGCGCGGCCGACCATCCAGTAGTTGATACGGTTGCTGCGGTCAACATATCCGGCCAGCAGCGCCTTGTCGCACAGCGCGTTGACAAGCCGCGGAATGCCCTTGCTGTAACGGAACACCCGCCAGACCGCCGGCGTGGTGAAGCTCGGCATCCCGCGCGAACCCGCCAGCGCGAGCCGGTGGTGAATATATTGCCCGACCTCCGCGCACGTCAACGCATTCAAATGATACCGCACCGTGATGCGCTGCCGCAATTGCTTCAAGCGCGGGCTGTTCAACCGGTCGCGCAACTCCGGCTGCCCCATCAAAACGATTTGAAGTAGTTTGCGGTCGTCCGTTTCGATGTTGGAAATCAGCCGCACCTGTTCCAGCAAATCTTCCGTCAAATTCTGCGCCTCGTCCACGATTAAAACCGTCTCTTTGCCAGCCAGCGTCTGCTTCAATAGAAAATCGCTGATGGTCGCGATCGTCTCCATGCGGTCGCGCCCCTTGACCTCCAGACCGTATTCCATGGCGATTGCCTTCATCAATTCATCGCCGCTCAACACCGGATTCAAAATCAGCGCCGTCGAAAAACGCGCGTCCAGATGCTCCAGCAGCGCGCGGCACAACGTCGTCTTGCCCGCGCCGACTTCGCCCGTCAGTTGCACGAAGCCCTTGCGTTCGCGAATGCCGTAGAGCAAATGGTTGAACGCCTCGCGATGCTTGTTGCTGTGGAAAAGAAAGCGTGGGTTCGGCGTGATGTCGAACGGCGCCAGCTTCAATCCGTAAAACTCCAGATACACGCTGCGGTTTCTAGCAAAAAACTTCGCCGCGCGCAAAGCAAAGGTTTTACATCAAACCAGAAAAACTCACATAATCTTGCGCGCGGCTTTCACCAACGCCGCGGCTTCCGCCGGCGTGCCGATGGTGATGCGCAAGTATTCTTTTACGTCCGGCGCGCTGAACCAGCGCACAAGGATTTTTTGTTCGCGCAATTTTTGCAGCCAGTCTTTCGCCGGGAACAACGGCGGCTTTGCCAGAATAAAATTTGTCTGGCTCGGCAGAACGCGGAAACCAAGTTTGGTGAGTTCGCGGGAAAGCCACTCGCGCGTCGCGATGATTTTTTTGAAATTGGCGCGGTAAAATTTCAAGTCGTCCAACGTCACTTCTGCCGCGATCTGGCCGAGGCCGTTTACATTGTAGCTGTCGCGAATTTTGTCGAGCGCCGCGATGAGTTCCGCGTGGCCGACAAAATAGCCGACGCGCTGAAAACACAGCGAATACGCTTTGGAAAAAGTTCTGGAGACAAGAACGCGCGGAAATTTGAACGCGAGCTTCAGCGCATTTTCATTGGCGAAATCCACATAAGCTTCATCCAAAATCACAACGCCTTTCTGCGCGCGGCAAAGTTTTTCCAGTTCCGCCGTTTTGTAACCGCGTCCGCTCGGAGCATTCGGTGTCGTAACGAATGTCAGCGCGGCATTGAAGTTCCATTTTCCGCCGCGCTTCAATTCCGCGACGCTAGGCAAATCAAAATCAGATTTGAGCGGCACGGCATATTTTGCCGCGCCATGAATGTCAGCCAGCACCGGATAAAGCGAATAGCTCGGCGTGAAATACTGCACCGTTGCTTTCGCAAGTTTTGAATTTTGAATTTTGAATTTTGAATTCGGTTCCACAAACGCGCGCACCGCCAACGCCAGCAGTTCATCCGAGCCATTGCCGACAATGATATTTTCCGGCTGGCAGCCGTGCAGCTTCGCCAGCTTCGCACGCAATTTTTCCGCCGTCGGATTCGGATACAGCCGCAACCGCGCATCCGTGGCTTTTTTCACCGCCGCCAAAACTTTCGGCGACGGCGGATATGGATTCTCATTGGTGTTAAGCTTGATCAGCCCTTTGATTTTTGGCTGTTCGCCCGGCACATACGCGTGCAGGTCGTGGACGAGCGGACGGATCAATGGATTTTTTTGAGCCATGTCCGGAAATTATGCCAGCACTTGGTCGTTGTCGGAAATAATTTTCGCCGGATTGGCGGATTATCGTTGACACAATTTTTCTGCCTGAAAAAATCAGCGCAAGTTTCAGGGACATTTTGACAACGCTGTTCAAATACTTAAACCACCGCCGTTTCTCCGGCGGAGACTTCCGCGTCCGTTTCTTCCTAACATGAAAAATTATATTCTCGACACCAACGTCCTGCTCCACGACCCGAATTCGCTCGTCAACTTCAAGGAAAACACCGTCCTCGTGCCCATCGAGGTCATCGAGGAGATTGATCGCTTCAAACGCGAGTCCACCGAACTGGGCCGCAACGCGCGCACCGTTTCGCGGATGCTCGACGGCTTTCGCGGCGAAGGCAGTTTGAGCGCGGGTGTAGATTTGCCGAACGGCGGCAAACTTAAAATCGCGTTTCAAAAAAACGGCCACGGCGAAACGGTTTTCACCAAGGATTCCGTGGATAATCGCATTCTCGCGCTCGCGGCTGGCATCCAGAAATCACATTCCAAGGAAGCGACAATTCTCGTTTCCAAGGACATCAACCTGCGGATTAAGGCCGATGCGATTGGCGTGATGGCGGAGGATTACGAGACGGATCGCGTGTTCATCACCGATCTTTACACCGGTATGGTTGACCTCACGGTGTCGGCGGAAAAAATCACAGCGTTCCGCGCCAAGGGCGAACTCGCGCTGGACACCGCCAAAAAATATTTTCCCAACGAATACTGCACGTTGACCGACGCGGCGAACCCGAAGAAGGCCGTGCTGACCAAAGTGGACGCGACGGGCACAAAGTTAATTCCCATCCTCGATTGTCGCGAAGGCGTGTGGGGCATTAAGCCGCGCAATCGTGAACAACATTTTGCGCTCGACGCGCTGCTCGATGATCGCGTCAAGCTGGTCACGCTGATGGGCAAGGCCGGCACGGGAAAAACTTTGATCGCGATGGCCGCCGGCTTGAAGCGTGTGGTGAACGACCGCGAATTCCGCCGGCTCGTCGTCGCGCGCCCAACGATTTCCATGGGCAAGGAACTCGGCTTTCTGCCCGGTTCGCTCGAAGAAAAACTCGCGCCGTGGATGCAGCCGATCCATGACGCGTTGGAGATGTTGAGCGATTTGAACATGGGCCACGACCATCGCCGCGCCGCCGATTTGATGCGCAGCGGTTCGATTGTGGTCGAGGCGTTGAGCTATATTCGCGGACGCAGCATCGCGAACCAGTTCATGATCATTGACGAGGCACAAAATCTGACGCCGCTCGAGGCCAAGACCATCGTCACGCGCGTCGGCAGCGGCACGAAAATCGTCTTCACCGGTGACCCGTATCAGATTGACAATCCGTATGTAGATTCGTCCTCGAACGGATTCAATTACATCATCAGTCGGTTCCGCGACCAGGCGATTGCCGCACACATTGAGCTACAAAAAGGCGAGCGCTCCGAACTGGCAGAATTGGCAGCGAATATTCTTTGACGCACTGGTTCGCCCAAATCAGGCAGCCGTAAAATTTTCTCGCCAACCGCATAAAAGTGCGGTTTTAATGGGTTTTCGACGTATTTTTGCCGGTTGACAATTTAATAGAATCGGCGGAAGTTTCTCGCGTAGATAAAAATTTAATGGGATTATGATTTCAAACGAACGTCCGTCACCTTATGGCCGTCGCCCTTTTCAATCGCAGGGCTATGGTGCCCCGAAATATAACAGCCAGCCGCGTTCGCCGGTAAACGAGGACACGCTCAAAACCGCCGAAGTCCAGATTGAGCGGAAATTTTTCGTCTTCACCCTTAAGGAAAATCCGCGCGGCCGTTTTCTCCGCATCACCGAAGATGTCGGCGGACGGCGCGACACCATCATCATTCCGTCCACCGGACTCGCTGAGTTCAAGAAACTCGTGGATGAAATGGTCAAGGCGTCCGAGGAAATTCCGGTGAAAAACCCGCCGCCGCCGGAAGCTTGAAGCAAATTTTCCGAAACTCCGGCGGAATTATTTCTTCGCCGCAGGTTTTTTCTTTTTCGGCTTGGCCGTCTTCACCGGCTTGGCATCGCCCCAAAGACCTTCGAGATCATAACGCGCCCGCGTCTCGGTGTGCATGACGTGGACGATCACGTCGAAATAATCCAGCACCACCCACATCCCGCCGGTCGCGCCTTCCGCGCGCGCCGGGCGCAGGTCGTGTTCATCGCGCAGCCGACTGGTGATCTCCTCGACGATGGCGCGCAGGTGCGGCTGGCTCGTGCCGGTCGCGATGACAAAAAAATCCGTCACGGACGAAAGTTTCCGCACGTCGAGCACGGCGATGTTCTCCGCCTTTTTGTTGTCCGCGAAATCGCGGCAAAGCTGCGCCAGTTTTTTAGCATCCATAGTTGCGCGGAGCATTTAACCACAGATGGACACGGATGAACACGGATAAATTTCTAAACGTAAAGCTGTCCGTTGCGAATCGCCTCGGCCACGGCGGCGGGAACTAAATTTTCCATCGGCAAACCGGCTTTAACCCGCGCACGGATTTGCGACGATGAAATCTCCACAGGGAAACCTTTCAAAATTCGTCCGCAAAACGGTTTTGGAAATTCCACGGCTGATTCGCCGGGACGCGGAATCGCGACAAATTCCGCGAACTGCGCCAGTTCGTTCGCCTCGCGCCATTCGTTCAACTTGGAAATGTTGTCCGCGCCAATAAAGTAAAACAATTTTGCCGACGGGAATCGTTTTGCATAATCGCGTAAAGTTTCAACTGAATAAGAAATGCCGCCGCGCCGGATTTCCTGCTCGTCAATCTCGCAATTCGTCTTGCCCGCGAGCGCGAGCCGGAGCAGTTGCAGTCGCGCATATGCCGGAGCCATTTCATTTTCGGATTTGAACGGCGATTGCGCGGCGGGAACAAAAAATAATCTGTCCAAGCCAAGTTCCTCAACCGACGCCTGCGCGACGAGCAAGTGTCCGAGGTGAACCGGGTCGAATGAGCCGCCGTAAATTCCGAGTTTCATGTTGAAAGTTGAAGCTTGCAGGTCTTTGCCTGCGCGCTCGACCCGTTCAACTTGCAACTTGCAACCCGCAGGCTGCAACTCAATTCAAACCGGCTCGATGTAGTCCAATTCTTTGCCATAAGTCTCTTCCAGCCCGCGCAGCGCCCAGAACGCGATCAGGATGCACGCAAAGGAAACGACCGCCGCCGACGCGATGATTCCAATCTGCGGCTTAAGATGATTGAACGCCAGCGTCAGCGGCACGGTAGCGCCGCGCACAAAATTCGGCACGGTCGTGGCGACCGTCGCGCGGATATTCGTACCGAACTGCTCGGCAGCGATCGTAGCAAACACCGTCCAGTAACCGACACCGACGCCCATCAACATGATAATGAGATAAAATGTTTCATTCGACTGTCCGGCGGCAAAGAAATAAGCCGCCATCGCCGCCGCCGTTAAAATCAGGAACGCAAAAAGAATTTTCCGCCGCGAGCGGAGCAACTGGCTGAAGTAGCCGCTCGCAAATCCGCCGAACGTGATACCGAGATAACAGAACGCGATGGCCTGCGCGACCTTGACTTCGCCCTGGATTTTCAGCGCGCCGGAAATTTCCGGCGAAAACGCCACGAGAATGCCCACAATGGACCAAAGCGGCAGGCCAATGAAAATGCAGCGGACATATTTCAGGAGGCGTTTCGCGTTGGTGAACAGCATGAAAAAATTTCCGCGCGAAACATCTTTCTTGCCCGCGCGAAGTTGCTGAAACATTCCCGATTCGGCAACACTCAAGCGCAAGACGAGCAAAACCAAACCGAGTCCGCCGCCGATGAAATACGCCGTGCGCCACTCGACCTTTTGCGCGACCAGCCCGCCGATGACCGCGCCGAAAACGCCGACCGTAGAAATGATTGTCGTGCCGTAGCCGCGTAATGTTTGCGGCAGCACTTCCGTGACGAGCGTGATGCCGCCGCCGAGTTCGCCCGCGAGGCCGAAGCCGGCGACGAAGCGCCAGACGGCGTAGGCCTCGATGGAATGGACGAAACCATTCGCGATGTTGGCGACCGAATAAAGCAAAATGGAGCCGAAAAGCAAAACGATGCGGCCAAAACGGTCGCCGAGAATCCCAAAAAAAATTCCGCCGAGCAGCATCCCGGCCATTTGCATATTCAAAAGCAGGATGCCAGGATTGACGAGCTGGTCGTCGGAAAAGCCCAGACTTTTCAAGCTTGGAACCCGCAAAATCGCGAACAAAATCAGATCATACACGTCCACGAAATAGCCGAGCGCACCGATGATGACGGCGGGCTGGAAGATTTTGCGGAGGGTGGATTCTTGGGATTTCATTTTTCGCTTCGCGCAGCTATTATTTTTCAAAGCGTAAAGCGTAAATCACCCATCGTAAATCCAAATGACGCGACATTGCCACAATTGCGGCGAGCCATGGACGATTTCCGGGAATCCCGGACGCGGCGAGGTGTGCATGAAATGCCGCGCGGATCTGCGCGTGTGCCTGAATTGCCAGAGCTACGATCCGCGCGTGGCACAGCAGTGCCGCGAGCGGCGCGCGGAGCCAGTGCTGGAAAAGGCGGCGGGGAATTTCTGCGAATATTTTGAGTTTGCGCGCAGGCCATGGGTGGCGAAGGAAATTAAAGATTCCCGCGAAGAGGCGGCGCGGGCGCAGCTGAAAAAACTGTTTGGCGATTGAAAAATCCGCCTTTAGCATCAGCGGCACAGGCGAAATGAACCGCCAGACTTCAATCATCCAATCGCGCGAGGTGGTCACGAATGATGCCATCCGCTCTTGCGCCCGGCCTGCCGTCAGCGTCGTCATCACGCTGTTCAATTATTCCGCGTTCATCACCGGCTGCCTCGACAGCGTGCGGGCGACGAACGCGGCGGATTTGCCGGGCGGATTTGAGGTGGTGGTGGTGGATGACAGCTCGACGGATGCGTCGGTCAAAGTGGTGGAAGAATACTTGGCGACGAACGCCCTGCCCATTTGTCTGGTCAAAAAGAAATCCAACACGGGGCTGGCGGACGCGCGCAACGTCGGTTTGCTGATGGCACGCGCGCCGCTGATTTTCATTCTGGATGCCGACAATGAAATCAGGCCGGATTGTCTGCTGGCGCATTACCGCACGCTGGCGGATTCAACTTACGCAATGGCCTACGGCGCCATCAATCAGTTTGATCATGTCACGCGCAAAAGTCTGGCGACGATGTCGCACCGGGAATGGAATGTGCGGGAACTGGTTTCGCGACCGTGCATTGACGCCATGGCGATGATCCGTAAGGAACCGGTGCTGGCGGTGGGTGGCTATTCGACGGAATACGGAACCATCTTGCCGCAGGGCTGGGAAGATTACGATCTGTGGCTCAAACTGGCGCAGGCCGGCTACGCGGGAAAATTAATCCCGCAAGTCTTGTCTGATTATCGCGTGCATTCCGAATCCATGCTGCAATCCACCTGGCTGCGCCAGCGCGAGCTGGCGGCCTACTTTGCCCGAAAATTTCATACGCTGGTGGCGTTGCATGACGACTTGCCGACTTGGTTTGGAGTTTCACGCCGCGAACTGGCGGTGGCCGGCGGCCAAAGCGATTGGTTGCACGCCAAACCCAAAAGCAAACCGGCGAAATTTATCCACCGGCTGATCGGGAAAAAATTGTGCCGCAGCCTTTGCAAGCGGCTGGCGTCGGTTTACGCGTGGCTGCATCCATGAATTCCGCCGCACCGAAAGTCAGCGTATATAACGGCGAACGGTATTTGCCGTTCTGACACAGGATTTCACCGACGTGAAAATCCCGATCACTGATGATAATTCTACTGATGGCTCCCAAAAAAATTAAAAATTGTTTGGTGATTGTTGGCGTAAAGTTGCGGGTCAGAGATTTTGTTGCGGCGCGGGAGCTCGGAGGATTTTTACCATTTTTTTAAAAGTTGCATGGACGGCTTTTTTTGCCGTCGCCGCTTTGTCGGCAAAGTGATTTTGTGGCAGGTGCATTACCATCGCTTCTTTGTCAGCCAACTGCGACCACGAACGCAGCTTCAAATCATTGCCGAGTCCGCTGATTTCGAGGAAGCCTTCCGCTTTGTCAACGGCGATGGGTCCGAACAGGTGGGGAATGCCGAAGGAAAAAGCGGTGATATTTCCGTGCATGCTGGTGCCGATAAATAATCGGCTAGCGGCAATCACCGAGATGATTTCAAAGATTGAATGGACGGCAATGTAGGTCAGCGCGCCGCCGGATTTTTCAGCGAGTTGCCGCAGGAAAACATCGTCGCCGTGGCAATGACCGATCGGCACCAACACAATTTCCGCGCCGGTTTTCTCTTTCAACGCGGCCAACTGCTGGAGCAATTCCGGCACGTCGTCTGGCGACTGCGGTGAAGACTGAAAACAAATGATGTCTTTGGTCGTATCCACGCCATGACCGGCCAGCAGCGTGAGTCCTCTACTGCGTTCCGCGTCCCGATTAAAAAAATCACCCAAGGTGACGATCAAGTCAGGTGCGACTTCGACCCGACGGCTTACGCCCGCTGCCTGCAACTTGGCTCTGGACTGGAAATCACGCACATAGACAAACGCTGCAGATTCAAAAGCCGCCCGGATAGCGAAAGTTTTTTCTGGTGGAAAGTGAAAGGGCACACCGCTGGAACAATACAAAATCGGGCCGACATGGGGACAGTCTGCCGCATCCAAAATAAAGGGTGCAACGGAACTGTATCTCATCTGTTTCTTTACAAGCTTGCCGATCCAATCCGGGTGCTGCTGGCGACCGAACAGCCGCTGTTTCATCCGCGTCCAGAAGTTAGCACCACGGCGCTTTTCATGTGTTGAATAATAGTGTGCTGCAATGGTCTCTACATCAGTCCGCAGAATATCGCCGCCGCCAATCACCAGATGGGACAGGCGGCGCTTGGGAGAGCGGATGAGTTGGTTAATGTCTTGAATCGAATACCCGGCACCGCCGGGTGCTGGTCCGGGGAAGAAACCTAATGGGACAATTTCCGAGGCGAGGCCATGCTTTTCGGCCAGTTTTTTAAAAATGACCGGATAGAGCAGATCGCCAAAATTCTCCACGTCGCAGGTGCATAGTTGACCAATCATCAATTCACCTCGCCTTTTTCTTGCAAGACGCTTCATAGAAATGGGTTCATGTGAATTGGTTCTGACGGTGCGCATTGAAACAAGCGCACACGCCGACCGGCTGATTTGCCAGCCTTGTTTTGCGCAGCATATTTTACTGATGACCAAAGTCAAAATTGAAACATCGAAGGAACCGAAGGGACGATGAATAAATTATGCATGCGAGAAATAGACAAGCCTGATGAGTATCCTTACACTGCGCCCCGCCCGCATGCGCGCGCCACCTATAGTCAGCGTCTTGATTCCCGTGTATAACGGCGAACGCCATTTGCCCGAATGTTTGGAGTCCGTTTTGGCACAAGATTTTTATGACGTGGAAATCCTCATTGCCGACGACGGTTCCGGCGACGGCTCGCAAAAAATTATCGAACAATTTGCCGCGCGCGATCCGCGCATCCGCTCGTGGAGAAATACCCGCAACCTCGGCCAGACCCAGAATCATAATTTATGCCTGCGCGAAGCGCGCGGCACGTTCATAAAATTTGTTCATCAAGACGACAAATTATTATCCGCCTCAGCCATCCGAAAATTGGTGTCCGCACTAATGGAACATCCGGAGGCGTCCCTGGCGGCGGTGGCTTCGGACGTGATTGATGACCACGGCCACCTAAAATATCAGCGCGATTTTTTTAAGGCGGGCGTCGCTGATGGCCGACACATCATCCGCGCCTGTTTTGAGGCCGTGGCCAACCCCATCGGCGAACCGACCGTGGTCATGTTCCGCAAGACCCAAGCCGCACGGGGTTTTCTCGACGACTACAAACAATTGTGGGATTTGGAAATGTGGTTTCACTTGCTGGAGCAGGGAAATTTCGTTTATCTGGCCGAGCCTTTGTGCGCCTTCCGCCAACACGCCGCCCAGCAGACAAATGTAAATGTCCGCAACGGTATCGGCCAAAATGAAATTTGGACGTTGCTGGAAACCTATTATACCAAGCCCTGGCTGCGCGCAATTGTCACCCAGCGAATGTTGATAAACCACGCCCGTTTTTTGAAAAAAAGCCAGGGGAAATTGGGTCGCCACGCCGAACTTTTGCTCGCCGAAATAAGATCACAGATCAAACCCACCAGTTACCTGACATACTGGTTTGAACGCAAGTGGCGACATCAGGTCACAAAAATTAAAAAATTGCAGGCCAACTATGTGCGCGGGCAAAACCAGCGCAATTAAAACTCATGGCCACAACCCCCAAAGTCAGCGTCCTGATTCCCGTCTACAATGGCGAACGCCATTTGTCGGAATGTCTGGAGTCCGTCCAGAAGCAAGATTTCAACGATTATGAAATCCTCATTGCCGACGATGGTTCCAGCGATGGCTCGCAAAAAATCATCGAACATTTTGCCGCGGGCGACCCGCGCATCCGCTGGTGGAAAAATTCCCGCAACCTCGGCTTGACGGCCAATTCAAACGCCTGCCTGCGCGAAGCCAGCGGCGAATATATCAAATTTGTTCATCAAGATGACGTGCTGCTTACGCCAACCGCCCTGCGCAAAATGGTTTTCGCCCTCGATGAAAATCCTTCTGCCGTGCTGGCCGGTTCCCAACCGCACCTCACGGGCGCCACATTGCGATCGGTGGTTGTCTCCCTCCCCCCCGGCCGCTTTGATGGTAAAAAAACCATCGTCGCCTGCTTTGAACAAAACACCAATCTTATCGGCCAGCCCACCTTGACCTTGTTCCGAAAAAGCGCCGCCGTGCGGGGATTTGACGAACGCTTCACTGGCGGCATGGATTTTGAGATGTGGTGTCACTTGCTGGAACAGGGCGATTTTGTCTATCTGGCCGAACCGCTGGCGACTTGGCGCGTCCATCAAAATCACCAAACCGCGCGTGCGCGCACCGGCGGGGTTGGCGATGGTGAAGCCTTGTTGCTGATGCAGATTTATTACGCCAAGCCCTGGCTGCTCGCGGCGGCCACGCATCGGCTGCTTTTCACGCAAATCTACTATTTGCGTAAAAACCATGGCCGCGCCGCCGCCGGCCTGACGGACAAAATGATGAACCAATTATCCGTCCGCCATTACCTGTGGCAGTGGCTTAAGCACCGGACCTCAAAACCGTTCCACCAACTTGCCCGCAAACTTCCGCGCCCCCTAATTTTTGGCAGGCGCAATGTTTGGAACAATTTGAACTGACCTGCGGTGCAATCAATAGTAAAGTTCACGCATGAAAGTCAGCAGGTTAATCTTTTTGCGCAACGGCCTAAACGCAAACTAACGAAGATATGACCAACTACATTTACCTGCTGTATGGCATAGGCGATGATTGCTACCTCGAAGCGGCTTACAGCATCGGTACGCTGCGGAAACGGATTGATGCCGACTCTGCTCGAATCATTGTTTTCACCGACCAGCCAGAACGCGTGAAGGATTGGCCCGTCGTCTGCGAGTCCATTGCTGGCCAGTTGGAAGCCATGCGCGGCAAGGCCAACTTCTCACATCGAGCCAAACTGTGCGTCATCCTGAAATGTTTCGAGAAGTATCCGGGCAATGTTGTTTATCTTGATTCCGACACGTCAGTGCGCGGAGACGTTGTCAAGCTGGCCGGACGCTTGTCCCCCGGAACGGCCATCATGCATGCGTTTGAGTGCCTGAATCCTGAAATCGGGCTTTCAGGATTTCATACGCAGCTCGGTAGCGGAATTTCCTACCGATTTTCGCCGGCTTCGCAGATGTATAACGCAGGCGTCATCGGCCTGAATCATGACTGCTGCGGGGTGGTCAACCTGGCGCTTGAATTATGCGATGCGATGCTGGAATTCGGTGGCACCCGGATTCACACAACCGAGCAGTTTTCGGTTTCCGAAGCCCTGCGGATTTCCGACATCAAGGTTTTGGAGGCTCGCGGCGTGGTGACTCATTACATGGTCCACCGATTTTACCTGCGGGTGAAGATTTATGAAATGATCCTTAAGACTGGCCGGCAACCGTGGCAATTTGAAAATCTAGTTTCTTATTCACGCATAAAAGTTTATTGGCTGAGAAAATTTGGCTATTATAAAAATCCCCGGAACAAGTTGAAATGAAAGTCAGCGGCTTCACCTTTTTGCGCAACGGCCAAAAACTCGGCTATCCGTTTGTCGCGTCCATCCGCTCGCTGTTGCCGCTTGTGGATGAATTCGTCATCGCGCTCGGCCCGTGCGATGACGACACGGAAAAAATGGTGCGCGACATCGGCGACCCGAAAATCCGCATCATCGCGACGACGTGGAATGAAAAAATGCGCGGCGACTACAGCGTCGGCGGCTTCGTTTATGGCCAGCAAAAATCCATCGCTCTTTTCAACTGCACTGGCGACTGGGCATTTTACCTAGAAGCAGATGAGGTGCTACACGAAAACGACTTGCCGAGAATCCGCGCGGCGATGGAAAGGCATTTGAACGACCCACGCGTCGAAGCACTGGCGTTTGACTACCTCCACTTTTACGGAAATAAAAATACGATTGCGTGGTCACCCGGCTGGTATCGCAGCGAAGTCCGCATCCTCCGCAATACCATTCCCGCGTGGTCGAGTGAGGCGCTGTTCTTTAACATCTTGGACAGCCATAAAAAATCGCGCCACCCGCGCGCGGCGCATACGGGCGCAACGATTTTCCACTACGGCTGGGTGCGCAGTGAAGCGCAGATGGATCTGAAATCTGCGACCGTGCAAAAATACTGGGACGATTCCAAACCCAAGCCGATGGACTACGCGCAGGTTGATTCTGCCGTGCTAAGATTATTTTCCGGCACGCATCCAAAAACGGCGCAAGACTGGCTGCCGGTAGCAGATGGAGTTTTCAAAGCGGACCCAAAGCATCAACTGACCGCGCGCGAAAAAAAGCATCGCCGCATGGTGTGGCTGGAAGAAAAACTTGGTTTCAGGTTCGACAAAAAACACTACCGGCTCGTGCGCTGAAATAATTTTGACGCCGCCTATTCGTACGCACGGCGTTTTTTATAGACCTTGCAGACATTGCGAAAGAAGGTCTGGTTGTAAAATCGGTGGAGCAGGAAGTTGGGCTGGAGTTCGCTTTTGTATTTGTTAAAAGAGGCGAATTGGTCCGCCGACGAATAACCGGTCTGCGCAGAAATTTCGGGAAGATTTCCCTCACCGCAAAATCATAAAGCTCAATGTTCAAAAGGTTGTGCTTGTGCACTACGTCCACGCTGCGGCGGTCGCCTTCGAGCGACTTTGCAACTTGGTTAATTTTGTCGCCTTTGGCAACCGATTTATCCCAAGACCGCCGCGCACGCAGCGACGACTTCGGCCACGGAAATTTCCGCGATGCCACTTCGTTTCGGCGCCACGATTGTCCAGTCAGGATGCTGGAACGGCACCGGGCAACCAGCGGTGGCTTGGTGGATCAGCATCAAAACCCGTTTGCCTTGCGCGACGGCCAGATGCAAAGCTCCGGTGTCACCGCCGAGCACAAGCGTGGACAATCGCATGATGCCGCCGGTCACCAGCAATGGCACGCCCGCAGAAATCGCGAAGCCTTCCCGTCGGGCTACTGCCAACGCCGCATAATCAGCGGGTCCGCCGCCAAAAATGATTTGCGCGCCGGCGGCCTGCCAGTGCCGGGCCACGGCCAGATAATTTTCCAACGGCCAGTTTTTGTGCGACCCGCTCGTGAATGGCTGGACGTAAAGAGATCGTTTGGCTGGATCGAGTTGGTTGGCGGCAAACCAGGCGCGGGCGTCATTGACCGCCATCGCCGGCAAGAAAAATTTATTTTGGATCGCGCCAATTTTCAAACCGCACTGCTCCAGCAAATCGAGATGTGATTCCGCGGGGTGTAGTTTCGATCTGGGTTTGATCGGCCGCGTGTAAGCCCGGCCGCGTCCGGCGCGACGGACCAGTGCCCAGCGTTGCGGTGCGCGGCTAAACCAGGCGAGCCACGCGCTCTCGCCATTGCCATGCAAGTCCACCGCCAGCGAAAACTTTTCTGCGCGGAGATGACGTAGCAATCTGAAAAGTTCTCCGCCCATGCGCAGGGGATTGCCACTGCGGAACGCCGCGCGGTCGAGCGCAATGGTTTCATCCACATCGCAGAAACCTCGCAATAACGAGACGTTTTCCTTGGCTGTCAAAAAAAATATTTTTGCCGACGGAAAATTTTGACGCAATGCGGAAACGGCGGGCAGCGTCAAAACGACATCGCCGATAGCGGTCAGCCGAATGATTAAAATGCGCGCGGGAGTTTCCATTTTAGCTGGCGGCCAAAGATTGCAGCAACGCGGCGCGAAAGGCGGCGCGGGAATAAGTTTGAGCGTAACGCCGCGCGGCGGCCGAGAACTGATTTATGTCGGCACTGGAAAATTGCGTCGCCTGCTCGAGCCTTTGCGCGAGTGCGGAAACGTTGCCAGAGGGAAACACGAGGCCGAGCTTATGTTCGCGCGTGAGACGGCCAAGCAATTGTTCGTCGGAAACAATCACCGGTTTGCCGGCGGACATGGCGCGCGACAGAACGCCGCTCGTGCCAAAATGGTTCAAGTAAGGCAGCACCACCACGTCACTCGCGGCGAAACACATTTTTTCTTCTTCGACCGTAACGTAGCGGTCGAGCAGCTTGGCGTGGTTTTGGCGGACAAGTTGCGCGAGACCGGCAGCGGTTTTGTCAGCGGGATTTTGCTGTCCGGCGCAAAGTAAAAATGCGTGCGATTCTGGAGGCAATTGCAACATTGCTTCCACGGCGAGGTGTAAACCTTTGCGCCGCGCGCCGGTTCCGTAAAATAAAAATACCTTCCGGTCGGCGGGAATTTCCAATTTGTTTTTGGCCGCCAGCGCATCACCGTCGTAGCCGGACGGACAGGCGTCGGGCAGAAAAAAAACGGGTGCAGTCGGATTTTCTTTTTTCAAACCGGCGGCAAGAAATTCGTCCACGAACAAAATCTGTCGCCACCAGTTTTCGCGTAGCAGGCGATTGAATCCAGGAATTTTCACTGCGCGATCCAGATGCCATTTGGGCGCTTCGAGAAAACGCGGGCGATGATAAATGCCGCCGATGCGTCCGCGCAGTTCCGGCGGCGGGCGAAAGCTAAATGTTGCGCGACGCCAGCAATCCGAGGCGATTTCATCGAGCGCGCAAAGAAAAACATTTTCCGCGCCGCTGATTTTCAGGCAATGCGCGACGGAATGGATTTTGCCGTCGAGATGGCGGCGGCCATTTTCGTCGTAGGCGGAAAATAATTTCACCTTGCCGAGCAGTCCGGCGAGATTTTGTTCCACACGTTCGCGCGCGCTGGGGCGCAAATCGGCGGCGATGAACAGTTGAAAATTGGCGGACAACAAATCGTCGGCGATGAAACGCAGCCAGCCGAGGTGATGGCCTTCGGTGCGCGGCTCGTAAAGCAACAGATGATTTTTGCTGTTGGTGGACGAAGTCATTTTGACGGCGATGCTTGGCGGTTCTGCGCTTCAAACGCCTTGAAGTAGCGGAGAAAAGTGTAGAAGGCCGTTAACCAAGCAATGCTGAAACCGCGCCAACCGTCCAAAAAACCGAGCTTGAAAACATAACTGCGAACAAACCGCCACGGCGGACGAAGGCACAGATCAAGGAATCTAACTTTCCGACCGCACGCCTGACAGTTGGCAGCAAAGTCATTGGCATAACGAATGGTTTTTTGGAGCTGATGCTCCACACTTTCCATGCTGTAGTGTTGGAGATTGGAGCGGAGCCGTCCAACTGTGCCATTGACTTGCGGCGACTCGTGGACAGGCGCGTCCGACCAGCGCACTTGGCCGCGCCGCCAAAGCCGGGTTTGATAGTCCGGATACCAGTCACCATGACGAATCCAGCGGCCGCAAAATTGCGTGAGGCGCGGAAAAGAAAATGCCGCATGCAGGCCGGGATCGCGGACAGCGCGCTGAATTTCGGCGCGTAACGCCGGGGAAATTTCCTCGTCCGCATCCAGATTCAAAATCCAGTCTTGGGCGGCCTGGGCCACGGCGAAATTTTTTTGCGGGCCGAAACCTTTCCACGATTCGCGAAAAACTTTTCCGCCGAAGGATTCCACGATTTTATCTGTGCCGTCGGTCACGTCGTCATTGATGATGACGATGATTTCACTCGCCCAATCCGCGACGCTTTGCAACGTGGGCGTAATGCGATGCGCCTCGTTGCCGGCGATGATGCAGACGGAAACAGGTGATCTTTGCGGCGGATTCATTCGCTAATTCTCAAACGCAGTCTAAGTTGAGCGCCGGCGGGCGGCCAGAACAGATTGCGCGGCGCGGAGCAGTTCGCCGGTGTCAATTTGTCCGAGAAATTGGGCGCCCGGCTCGTTTTTACCGACAATGACGCGGTAGTTTTTGCCGGCCGGAAGCCACTGTGCCCGACCGGGGTTCGGCCAGAACCACGCGACGAACGGCGTGCCAGCCATCGCCGCGAGATGCATCGTGCCGGTGTCTCCGGAAAAATTCAGTGCGCTGTGCTTGATGACTGCGGCAAGTTGCGGGATGGTTAGATTGCCGGAAAAAACGCGCCACGGTTTTTGCGGCAGCGCACCGAGCAGTGCTGACATTTTTTCCTCCTCGCGATCCGTGGGTGCGCAGGACAGCACGAGTTTTTTTTCGGGAAATGTCTTTTGCAGCGCGATGATGAATTCGGCGAGCTGCGCGGGCGGCAATTCCTTGCGGTCGGCGGTTGTGAATGGGCTGACGTGAAAATAATTCCCTACATCGCTCCCAGTAATCCCCGCAGCGTACAAATGCGCCGGGGAAATCTCAATGTGGAATTCCGGCGCAATGAACGGAAAGCCGGCCTTTTCGAGACAGCGGCAACGCTGCAGCGACAGCGACTCGATGAAAAACGGATGAAAGACATGCGCGGTGAACCTCCGCCGCCAAAACGGACTTATTTTTTCATTGGGCATTCGGCCGAGGCGTTCGCGTGCGCCGCTCAAAAACGTCAACCAACTCGAACGGTCGGAGCCGTTGAGGTTGATAAGCACGTCAAATTTTTCACGTCGGAGCGTGGCGACCATCTGTAGGTTTTCGCGCAGTGAGGCGTGGCGCGGGAATCTCATGTAGCCCCAGGCCCGGTTCACCCACGGCACAAGTTCCAACAGCGGGGTGGTGTGCGTGGCGAGTGTGACGTGCAGTTCCGCCTGCGAATACGCCTGACGCACCATCCACAGTGCGGGCAACAGGTGCACGGCGTCGCCAAGAAATCCGAGGTCCAAAACCATGACTTTTTTCGCGCCGCGGGTGCGCGAAAAAAAATCCACCGCTGTCGGTGCTCCAGGCATTTCAAAATAGGGTGGTGAAATTTCTCACGTTTTAAACCGCATGGATCCAGCCAGAAAAATTTTCAGGATGTTCCAAAACATAGCGCGGAAACGTCCCATCCAACGGCACGAACTGGAGCCGATTCGAGTCGTCGAACAGGTAGTGTCCCTGCTCAATCGATTCCAAGATACGCGGCGGGTCGGTGAACTGCGGCTGGTTATGCTCCTGATGCGCAAAGGCGCGAATCTTGGTTAGAATGCGGTCCACACCGCCCATCCATGTGAAATTCCAGCCGGCGTCGGGGACGGTTTTGAAGCCGCTGTGCCTCAACTCCTCCGCCGTAGAAAAATCACGGTGGCGCAGCATCACCGTGCCGTAGCTCAACGGCGGCTGCAGCGATTTGCAGTTCATGAAATACCTGTAAAGCGTGTGCTCAAACCGCCAGACGAACGGATGGTTTTTCCGCAGCCGCCGCCGGAAGCCGCGCCGGTGAAAAACACTTTTCACAGTGCGCGAATTCAAAGCCGCATGGACGGCGTTAGAAAAAAAATCATCCTGGAACGGAATTTCGCGGCTCATTTTTTCCACGGTGCTGGCGCGGGGGATTTCATCCAGATCGGACACGAGTACAAAGTCGTCCGGGCGGCAATTAGTCAGGCCGCGCGCGATGCTGTTGCGCTGGAAATTTTCCGGGATCCACGGGTCGGACGACTGCGGCAGATCGGACACGATGACGTGAATGATTTTGTCGTGGAACGCGCTGAACCGTGCGCGGTTTTCCTGGTAGTGCAGCGGCTTGGGCTGGTTCGTGTGCGTCTGCGTCGCCTCGACGAGTACAAATTTATCCACCACGCCAGCCAGCTCATGCAGCCGCAGTTCCAGCAGCTCCAGTTCGTTGAAAAATGTGAAACAATCGTAAATCATCGCCACCTGAATTATTTTATTTTTTGGAAATAAAGTTTGGGGAAAGTGCGTAGCCGGTAAAATTTCTTGGTAAATGACCGGGGCAGCCGGCGGAGCTTGATCAATAATTTTTCAGCGCGATTTAACTTACCATTTCTCATGTCAAAGCAGCCAATGGTGGTCGTCGCACCGCAAGGTTTTACGGGATACGGCAGGACACAAAGAATTTTGAGGCCGTGAATCCAATCGTGGCCGAAAAAATCGTCAACATTCGCATGAAACGGCTTGGACTTTTCGAGCAGCACTTTGGCGCTTTCGGGTTTTACAAAATAGGCGGTCGTGCCAAAGGTATCATGGTAATGTTTGACCAGTTGGTTTTTGCCATAATTTCTCAGAACCTTGTATTTCCAACCCTCCTTGAGACCTTGCAGCTTCAAAACATCGAAATGCGACAAATTTTCAAATACGATAGGCAGCACTTTGGAAAGCGGCTGTTGAAACTCGAAATCATCTTCGAGCACGAGCGTCAGCCTTTGGGTCTCGACGCATTTTTTCCAGACCTGCCGGTGCGATAAAAAACAGCCGATCTGGCCTGGAATCATGTCAAAGCCCAGAAGATGCAGGTGTTTTTTGCGGTCGTATTCATCCGGCAAAGACGGCAAGGACGCGCCGTGGACGGCGTCCTGAAAACTCCAGACAAACGGCATGGCATCCAGTTGGCGGGACGCCCTGACGCGGCGTTCAACCGACGTGCGGAGCGAGATGACAATGATGTCGAAGTTCATGTTCTGGAAATGATTCATGACCACGACCCGGCATGGGGGACGTTCGGGGCAAAGCTAAAGAAGCGCGCTGGGCGTGCCAAGTTGAAAACAAAACTTTCACTTTCCGCCGCCGTCGCCAAAATGGAGGCACATGACTGACTTCTTCCGCAAAATCTGGGAACTCGCGCGGCCTTACAAGCTGCGGCTGTTTCTCGGCGTGTTCATGGGCGTCATCAGCGGCCTCATCGGCCCGCTGCTGATCGCCACGACGATGTTCATCTACGCCGCCGTTTTCCCCACGGCCAACGCCGACGCCCGCCCGCCAATCAAACATCTGCCGGACTATGTGCAGAACTGGTTTTACAATGCTCGCGACGGATTGGCCAGCGGCCTGCATACGCACCCCGGCGCGGTCTGGATGTTGATCGCACTTATTCCCATCATTTCTCTGCTGCGTGGCATATCCGGTTATTTGAATGTGTATTTTTTGCAATGGGTCGGAACCCACGCCGTCGCGGATTTACGGACGAAGTTGTTCGCGCACCTGCTCAATTTATCCGCCGGTTTTTACACCGAGAACGCCACCGGCAAACTCGTCTCGCGCGTGATGAACGACACGGGCGCATTACAAACAATTTTGACAAATATCGTTTCCGTAGTTGTCCGTGACCCGATTTCGCTCATCGGCGTGCTGGTTTTTTTATTCCTCCAACAGCCAAAACTGACGCTGCTCTCTATCATCGTGCTGCCGGTGTGCATTGTTCCCATCGCCATTTACAGCCGTAAAATCCGCCGTTCCAGCCGCGACGCGCAGACGCAGTCCGCCGATCTGGTGCAGACGATGACTGAAGGCTTCACCGGCCACCGCGTCATCAAGGCCTACAACCTCGAAACCCTTGTCGCCGAAAAATTTCGCGAGAACGCCCGCCGCTCCGTCAACCTCATCATGCGCATCACCCGCGCCACGGAAATGCCCAGCGTGCTCATCGAATTTTTTGGCGCGTGCGGCCTCGCCCTGATGCTCGGCTACGTCATCCGCTCGTCGGGCGAACGGCCCCAGGCCGAAGATTTCCTGCAACTGCTGATCTCGATTATTTACATCTATCAACCGCTAAAAAATCTGACGCGGCTGCAAAATCAGGTGGTGCAGGCGCGCGCCGCCACCGAGCGCGTCTTTGAACTGCTCGCCACCAAAAATTCCGTGCCGGAACCCACCGCGCCCAAAATACTCCACGCCGCGAACGCCGATATCGAATTTCAAAACCTCGATTTCAACTACGGCGAAAAGACCGTCCTGCGCGGCATCAACCTCACCGTCAAGGCTGGCCAGATTGTCGCGCTCGTCGGCGCGAGCGGCTCCGGCAAAACGACGCTCGCAAATCTGCTCCTGCGCTTTTACGACCCGGCGCGCGGCGCGATCAAAATCGGCGGCGTGGATTTACGTGACATCTCCACGCGCGACCTGCGCAACCACATCGCCGTCGTCGCGCAGGAAAATATTTTGTTCAACGACACCATCCGCCGGAACATCGAGCTGGGCCGCCTCGGCGCGACGGATGATGAAATTGTCACTGCCGCGAAACACGCTTACGCCTTTGATTTTATTGAACAAAAACCGCAAGGCTTCGACACCGTCATCGGCGAAAAAGGTGTCGTGCTTTCCGGCGGCCAGCGCCAGCGCGTCGCCATCGCCCGCGCGGTTTTGAAAAACACGCCGATCCTGATTCTCGACGAAGCAACCAGCGCGCTCGACACCGAATCTGAACGCGCCGTGCAGGCCGCGCTCGACGAACTGATGAAAGGCCGCACCACAATCTGCATCGCGCACCGGCTTTCGACCATTCTCCATGCCAATCTGATTGTCGTTTTGGATCAGGGAAAAATTGTCGAAACCGGCACGCACGCCGAACTCGTCCAGCGCGCCGGTGTCTACCAAAAACTTTACGAACTGCAATTCGCCTCGTGAACAAAGGATTTTCAATCAGGAAAGCAGCAAGGTATGAATTGAAAAATCCGTCAGGTCTTCCCCGTTTTCCTGACTCAACCTGTTTTCCTGATTGAAAATTCTCGCGCTGCAATTCAAATACTTTGGCGACGCCGTCCTGATGACGCCCGCGCTGCGCGCCTTGCGCAAACAATTTCCGCAAGCTGAAATCCACCTGCTCGTTCCGCAGGAAATCGCGCCGCTGTTCCAACACCTAGCATGGCTCACACACGTCTGGCCACTGCCGCGCCGGCGCGGCAGCGCAAGCCTGCGCGAAACCTGGCCGCTGATCCGCGCGTTGCGCCGGGAAAAATTCGACCGCTCCGTGGACTTCGCCAGCAACGACCGTGGCGCAATCTTGAGTTTTCTCATCGGTGCCAAGCGGCGGCTCGGCTGGACAGAGCGCGGCGGATTTTTTGGCCGCAAATTTTTCTACACCGACCGCGTTGCGACCGCAACAAATCCGCCGCACGAATCCATGCGGCTCGCGCAACTTCTGTCCGGCTGGCGAATCCCTCCACCCCGCTCGCTCGAATCTGAACTTTACGCCGACACTGCACTAGTAGACGCCGCCGAAAAAATTTTGCCGGACGCACGCGCCGTCCTCTGCCACGTCGCCTCCAGCCAGACCAAAAAAGAATGGCCGCTCGCGCATTGGGCAAAACTTCATCAACTCGCCACCGCCGCCGGAATGAAATTGGTTTTCACCACCGCGCACGGCGAACGCGAGGCTGCTTTGATGACGGAATTTAAAAAAATCGCACCGGAAGCGTTGATTTTACAGCAGATTTCCGATTTACCGCTTTTTCTAGCCGTGTTGTCGCGCGCCGCCGTTTTCATTTCTGGCGACACTGGC
>Ga0302320_10006211_pt1 | contig 26596 bp, 29 predicted proteins | sample Bog_T0_3_FD_202130 | JGI IMG/M metagenome (GOLD analysis project Ga0302320, IMG submission 202130) | Peat permafrost microbial communities from Stordalen Mire near Abisko, Sweden - Bog_T0_3 | ecosystem: Environmental > Terrestrial > Soil > Wetlands > Peat | place: Sweden: Abisko, Stordalen Mire...
ACCAGAGCCGGTTGCGGTTCGTGTTGGTGATGTCCTGATACCATTGCGCCAGCTTGATGTAAGTCCCCGAACCGTCAAAGGCCGCCTGCACGCCGCCCGCCGCGTGGCGGCCGCTGACGCCTTCGGGTGGATAATTCGCGCCGTCATTGAAGTAAGCCGGTTCCGTCTCGTCCGTCTCCCAGAACGCGCAATCGCCGGGCTGCATCCGCCCCAACTTGGCGGGCGAATGGCTATGTTCGTAGCTCCAACTGTAGCCCACCACGCCGCCATTGATCGCATAGGATGAAAGCTGCTGCGGGCGCTGCACGTTGCTCTGGTCTTTATTGGACCAATGGGTCATTTGGAGGTTGTCGTTTGGGCAGACATAAATTTTGGGGTTGTGCAAGACCGGCCAGAGCTGGCCTTTCGTCCCATCAAAATTGGTCAGACCGCCGGGCGTGTAAAGCCAGCCCGGTAGATTGCCGCCGCCAGCGTCCCAGTTCGCCGAAGGCAACACGTCGCCGGCATCCGCGGCATAGAGGTTCACGGCGATCATTATTTGCTTGAGGTTGTTGAGGTCGGTCGCCTTCCCCGCCTGGTTCTTGGCCCTGCTCAACGCTGGCAGCAACAGGGCTGCCAGGATGCCGATGATGGCGATGACCACGAGTAACTCAATCAGGGTGAATCCTTTCGCGACCGCTAAAGTTAACCTGGTGCCAGGCCCGAGAAAATGACGTTGGCGTGGTATTCTCATTCACGCGAAAGGGGTTCGAGACGTGGGGCAGCTGTTAAGATTGTCATGTTTTCGCCAGCGGTTGCATAGCCAATTATTTTTATACCAAACCCGTCCAAGCCACCCGTTGGGTACGGCAGTGGCTGAGATATCGTTTCCATAATTTCGGCGGGCTGTCAAGTGAAAACAACTGGCGTAAAAAATCTGACGTAACAGCATGACCATCTTGTTGACGGACCCATTTCTGGCGCGCGGCGGGTCGGCTTGAATTTGAAAATAGCCCGGCGTTGAAACGCCGGGCTATTGTCGCGCGGTCGCTTTGCGACCACTAAAGCCGGCGGGTGCCCATAATCGCTTCTTCCACGTATTCTTAGTCGCTCCCGTCAGCGCCCAGCTGGAATATCAGCGGGCGAATTAACATTGTGATAAAGCGTGCGATCAGACTCATCTACGGGAAATTCCCGCATCCAGCCGTCCTTGATGAGCGTCTCATTCAGGCGGTTTAAGGAGAAGTTGCGGGGAAGGTTTGTCCGGACGACGTGAATGGCTTCGACCGGATAGACGGCGCCGAATGGTTCCATGCTGTCATCGCAAACGGGGATGACTCCGCATCCGGGACGGGCAATGCTGACAAGCTTCCGTAAGTGCTCAGTGGTCATATGCGGCATGTCCACCGCGAGAATTACCACATGAGTTGTTTTGACCTGTTCTAACACGGCTATCAGGCCGGCCATGGGTCCGCGGGCGAGGGGCGAATCCAGAATAACTTCCATTTCCGGCGGACACCACGCCGGCGCTTCGCGGGCGGAGATGATGAGGTGTTGGGGCGAAAGCTGGCGCAGGGTTTCCAGTTGCCGTTGCCACAGCGGTTTCCCGTCCCATGGCAGCAGGGCCTTTTCGGCGCCCATGCGGCGCGACTCGCCCCCGGCGATCAGTGCGGCGGTCAGCGTCATCAACTTTCCACTCGTAAGGTGCCTCCGTCCAGGATTTGCGCCCGCAGGCCGCCGCGACCCTGTAAAAAATGTTCCGCGCCCGGTCCGAAAGCGCCGTCCATCCAATAGCAGGGCGCGCATTCCGTCATGCCGCGAAACGTCAGTCCCTGCAATTCAAAATCGTGTCCCACCAGCGTGTTCAAATCGACGCCTTCCGTGATTACATTGCGACGCAACACTGCGGGGGCTAGGTTTTTTATCGCCAGCGCCTCGGAAAGTTCGTTGAAAACTTCGAGGGCAAAGAAAGTGATTTGTCCTTTGTAATCCCTTTTAAAATCGAAAAAGCGATCGCCCTGAATGCCCCGGCCGGCCACGCATTCAATCTGATGAACGGCTGCGATCGGATGTTCTCCTGCCGCCACGCCATGATGGCCAAAGAAATTGTGGCCGGGCGAAATATATAAATGCCGGACTTTCACACCGCCAATATAGCATCTTAATCACGCGATGGTAAAGCGCGTCACTCCGTGCGCGCCGCCGGGTGATCGATGACGGGCTGCGACGGCGTGAAGTGTCTGCCCGGCCTGCCAAGAGAGAGTTATTTGATCACCGAACAGGCGCAAGATTGACACGATTATATGGTCCATCCGAATCTGGTCCGGGAAAACGAAATTAGACTCGCTTCGGTTTTAATGGCATCATGCGTTCGAGGTTTTGATGCCAATCAGCGAATCCAACATCACCGAATTCCAAGTGGAAGGCATGACGTGCAATAATTGTGCGCGTCATGTCACGACTGCGATTCAGGACGTCCCCGGCGTCCGGTCCGTGACCGTCAATCTTTCCGCCGCCCGCGCTTCTGTACGCTGGAATTCTACGGAGCCGCACGCTGCCCGGGCCGTGGTTGCGGCAATTACCCAGGCAGGTTACTCAGCCAAAGAACTCGCGGCGACGGCAGGCGAAAAGCCGCCCGCGCTCACCGACTGGCATTTGAATTTGTGGCTCGGCATGGGCGTGACCGTGGCGCTCATGGTCGGCGAATGGGTTTTCCAACTGGGCGAGGCCGACTGGTTTCGCTGGGTGGCCTTTGCTTTGGCAACGGTGGTGCAGGTCGTTTGCGGGTCCTCGTTCTATCAGGGCGCCTGGCGGCAAATCAAGGTCGGCCAATCCAACATGGATACGCTGGTTTCACTTGGTTCCACTACCGCTTTTGGGTTCAGCGCGTGGATCATGCTCAGCGGCGCCGCTGGTCATGTCTATTTCATGGAAGCCGCGGCCATCATTTCCCTCGTCAGTTTTGGACATTGGGTGGAAAGCCGCGTCAGCGAACGTTCGTCAGGCGCCCTAAAGGCCTTGTTGGAACTGGCGCCATCGACCGCGCGAAAATTACAGTCCGCCACCGTTCCGAAAAAATCCCCGATTAGTCCGCTGAACCTCCGCAGTTTCAAGCCGTCCGAGCCGGTCACCGTTTCCGAGGTGGAAGTCCCGATTTCCTCCCTTAAAATTGGCGACCTGCTCGTCCTGTTGGCCGGTGATCGTGTTCCCGTCGACGGCCTGGTGACCGATGGTTCCTCCGCCGTGGACGAGGCCATGCTCACGGGCGAAGCCATGCCGGTGGAAAAAAAAGCGGGCGCCGAATTGTTTGCCGGCACGGTCAATCTCAATGGCCGTCTCGTTTTCCGCGTCACGGCCACCGGCGATACGACCGCCCTCGCGCATGTGATCGCCGCCGTCGAACGCGCCCAAAACAGCCGGGCCAACATTCAGCGTCTGGGCGATCGCATCAGCAGTGTCTTCGTGCCCGTGATTATCACCATTGCGGTGGCGGCAGGGCTCTGGTGGGGGTTGGCGCCGCAATCGGCCGCGAGCGTTCATGCGTGGCTGTCCGGATTTTTATGGCATTCCCATGTGCCGGATGGTTTGGCCGCCGGATTCATTATTGCCGCGGCCGTTCTGATTATTGCCTGCCCGTGTGCCATGGGGCTGGCCACGCCGGCGGCGATCATGGCGGCGGCCAATGCGGCGGCCCGGCGCGGTTTCCTGATTCGCGATGGAGTGGCTTTGGAGAAAGCGGGGCGGATCACCGCGATCATTTTTGACAAGACCGGTACGCTCACCGAAGGCAAACCCAAGGTGATGCCGCGCTTCGATTTTCCGGGCGAACTTCCGGCTGATTTGAAATCCTATTCCCGGGAACAACTCGCCGTGTCGCTGGCGGCGTTGTCGAATCATCCCTTGAGCCGCGCCATTGCCGGCGTTAACGCCGCCCGCGTAGTCCTGCAAAATTTCACGGAATTATCCGGTCGCGGCGTCGTGGCCAATGTTGGCAACGGCCACACGTTGCGGCTGGGCTCGTTGAAATGGCTCGCCGGGGGACACATCCCGGTGGAAGCGGCGAAATCGTTTTCGGACGAATGGATGAATCGCGGAGCGACCGTCATGGGCTTCGCGATCGATGATCAGCTCGCCAGCCTGTTTGCCTTGCAGGATTCGATCAAACCTGAAGCGGGACGAACCTTGCAGCGGTTGCGGCAGGATTTTCTAAAGGCGGGTAACCAGATCTATTTGTTGTCGGGTGATTCCCAGCGCACCGCGCTAAGCATTGGCCGGCAACTGGAATTTCCCGAGGCCAATATCGTTGGCGAAATCCGGCCGGAACAGAAGGCGGAGTTCGTCGAAAAACTTCAGGCGCAGGGCGTGCGCGTTGCGTTTGTCGGCGACGGCATCAACGATGCGCCAGCGTTGGTGCAGGCGGATTTGGGCGTGGCGGTCGGCCGGGCCAGCGACGTGGCGCGCGAAGCGGCCGACATCATTTTATTGAAGTCGGACATCGAGGCCGTGCCCGAAGCGCTTGCCCTGGCGCGGGCGACCTTGCGCATCATCAAACAAAACCTGTTCTGGGCGTTCTTTTATAACGCCCTGGGAGTGCCGCTGGCGGCGCTGGGATTTGTCAGCCCGGTCTTTTGCGCGGCGGCCATGGGATTCTCGGACATCATTGTGATCGGGAACGCCCTGAGGTTGCTGAGAAGGCGGTGAGGAAGTTTGCGCCGCTGGCGGAGGGGGTTGCTCGCCTCATCCCGGCCTTCTCCCCCGAGGAGAAGGTGACGGATACGCCGATATTTGGGCGAGGCGAGGATGGATCTGGCCGGTGGATCAGGGGGGTAACGGCACATTCTTCCGGTTCACATAAGTGAACCAGCCACTGGCGGCGAGCAGCAACAAATTGAATATCCCCAACGTTTGCAAGACCATCACCAGGCTGCCGTGGAAATGCGTCAGCGCGATTCCATACCCGGCGGCTAGAGCCACCAGCACCGGCACAATCCCGAATTGAGCGCGCGCGAGCAAATTATTCACCAGCACGTTGGCCAGCGATAGCGGCACCATGGCCCAGGCGTACCAAGGCAACACCACCGTGGCCACCTGGAGATACGAATCTTTAAAAACAAACTTCACAATCCATGGTCCCAGCACGGTCAATCCCAGCGCGCCGCCAGCGGCGAGGATGGCGGTTCCCCCGATCACCATCCCGAGCAAATTGCTTTTTTCCGAGCGCGCCGAACTGTGGACAATTTTGGGAAACATTACCACCGCCAGCGGTAGCACCAGCCACAGCAGCGCCCGCGACAGCGTGCCGGCGCCGATATAAAAGCCCGCGTCGTCCTCGGAAAAATATGCCTTCACAAACATCGTGTCCGCCGTGAACAGGAATTGCACGGCGGCAAAACCCAGGATCAGCGGCGCCACCTGCGGCAGCAGTTCGCGCCAGTTAAAACGGGATCGCGGCAGGCGCCAGATGTCGCGCGTTTGCCACACGCAAATGCCCACCGCCAGGGTCAAGGCGAGCGTCACGCCGGTGATCATGCCCGTGGAGCCCCAGGCGAACGCGATGACGAGCGTCGCGGCAATGCTGAGGCGCCCGACCCCGTTAAAAATATTCGACCAGCCGATCCAGAGAAAATTCTGCTGGCCCTGCATGACGCCTTGGAAAATCGGCAGCCACATGCAAAGCACCACTACCGCGATCGTGAGCCAAAGTCCCGCCGGATTCGTCATTTTCCAGCCGTGCAAGATCTCGGATTGCCAGCCATAGACTGCTCCCGCCAGCAGCAGTCCGAACAGGATGGTTCCCGCGCACGTCAGCCGCAACATGCTGGCCAGCTCCCGTTCGCGTTTGGTGGCGATCGCCCGGGCGGTCTGCTGGGCGAACACCATTTGCAATGGCATGCTGGGCACACAAAGAGCCACCGCAATCATCACCCCGAACACCCCGTAATCCGCCGCGGTCAGTTTCTTGGAAAGAAAATGCACCAGCCACATCAAGCCGCCGCTGCCGATATTGGCCACCATCAGCCATCCGCTCTGGCGGAAGAATGTGGCGGAGCTGGACGGGGAACTGACCGGCGGTTTCTGAAGCACTTCGGCCATAAATGGTCGTTAATCCAGCGATTTAAGGAATTTTAACAGGAGGTTTTTGCCCTTTTCGAGCGACGCCAGCGAGATCCATTCATCCGCGGTATGGGCCTGGGCGATGTCGCCCGGCCCAAAAACAATCGACGGAATTCCCGCCGCGGACAATACGGCGGCATCGCAAAAATAATTTACGCCGATGGGCCGCTTCTGGCCAATCGTCTGCAAGAAACTGCCAACCAAAGGCAGCTGGTAGTTCGTTTCCAAAGCCGGACTGGGCGCGAGCTTCGGGTTGGAAATGCGGACGGAAAGTTTTTGCTTCGCCAGCAAGCTTTTGATATCGCGGATTATGCCCGCCTCCGTTTCGCCGGGAATGGTGCGGCGGTCAATTCTGATGGTGCAGCTGTCCGGCACAATATTCGGCTGCCGGCCCCCATTGATGGTTCCGACATTCACCGTGGCCGTGCCCAGCAGCTTGTGTTTCTTGCGCAGCAACTGGCTGGCATAGCGGGTTTCCAATATTTCCACGACCTGCGCCATTTCCAAAATCGCGTTCCTGCCCAAATGCGGGGTAGACCCATGGGCGGAGCGTCCGCGGGTCTCTAACTGCAGCCATACCGTTCCCTTATGGGCGGTGATTCCCTGCAGGCGGGTCGGCTCGCCAACGATGGCCAGGTTCGCCTTTATTCCGCTCGCCGCCAGCATGCGCGAGCCGGCTTGGGCATTTTCTTCATCCACCACCCCGGCCAACACAATGGCGGTTTGCCTGGGGCGGGATTTGGTTCTGGCCAATTCCATTAATGCGGTAAACATGGCTGCCACGGAGCCCTTGGTGTCACAGGCTCCCCGACCATAGAGCCGCCCCTGGCGCCGAAACGGGGTCAGCTGGGAATCGGATGCCACCACCGTATCCATATGTGGCACCAGCAGAATGGTTTGCCGCACCCGGCCCGACGGCTGCAAGCGGATGATCACGTTGGAGCGATCCGGCAAAACCTTTTGCAATTCGACTTCCAAACCGGCGGAAGCGCCGACAGAAAGAAGAAAATCGCTCACGCTTTTTTCGCCGGCCTTGGGATCGTGGGGCAGCGCAAACGCCGGGTTGATACTGGGCAGGGCGATCAACTCGGCGAGCAGCTTTTCGGTGCGCGTCATGGCGGAAGCTTGGCAGAAAGCGGCTGGCGGCGAAAGGCAATTGGGATAAACTTCGTTCGGCGGCAGACTTCGCTGGGCCGGACAGAGGCGACGGAATTTATATTCGGGAGGAACAAAATCGTTGACAGAAACCCCACGCGGTTCCCCGGCCGAGAAAAATGAGTAACATAGTCCGTGGACGCATAGTCCTCAATTTGTGCATTATCCAGTTTTGTGCCACCTAAGCAACTTCCACTCGCCATTCTTGGGGAACGAATCCGCGAAATGCGGAAAGCTAAAAATCTTACCCAAGAAGCTTTGGCGTACCACAGCGATATTGACCGCAGCTACATCGGTGGCGTCGAACGGGGGGAACGAAATTTGTCTTTCGACAAGCTCTGCCAAATTGCTGAAGCCCTGGATTGCGATGTGGCGGCGTTTACGAAAAACCTCCCCAAGGAACCTACCCGATGAAGGTGATTCGAACTCTGGTAGTTTTGGATCGGGGGAAAATCATAGATTCTCTGGAATGGAACAAAATTCATTCAGCATACGCCGATGCGATCCGGGCGATGGTTCATCCTCCCGGCGGCAAGAATTTTACGATCCGAAAGAAAGCTCGAAAGCTGAATCGCCGGGGCCAGCCTACCAGCCAATGGAATCGTAATGGGGTGACCGCCATTAAGAGCCAGTTCTTGAATGAGATGTTTTCTCGCAAGTGGAAGTTGGAAGATCCTTGGAACATTTCAAGTTTTCAGGAAGAAGCCAAAGCCGCAAAGGGAGGGGAGGAATCGTTCCTGGAATATCCCAGTAAAAAAGCGATTACGGAACACCTCCACAATATGGTTGGTGACTTTGACTGTTCGTTTAAAGTTGGGGAGAAATGGCTGGCCGTTATCGAATGGGAGACGGGAAACATCTCTTCGTCCCATCGCAGCATGAACAAGCTTTGCCTAGCATTAATGACTTCACAAATTCAGATAGGTGTCTTAATCGTCCCCAGTCGGGCCATGTATCCGCATTTGACTTATCGGATCGGAAATTGGATGGAACTGTCTCCGTATCTCCATTTTTGGAAAAAGGCGGGTGAATTTGTCAAAAAAGGACTCTTAGCGGTAACGGTGGTCGAACAGGACGAGCTCACTGACGATCCTTCGATTCCTTATATTGGGCAGGGAAAAGACGGGCGCAGTGCCGAAGGAAAAGCTAAAGCAAAATAGGCTGTAGCTTATTTTCGGATGGTTGGCCCTCACCGTTCACCCGGTACTTGCTGGTGTCGTGACCAAATTGTTTGCGAAGTTTTAGACTCTCCGGCGTGAAGAGGCGATTTTTGCCTGCGGTCAACTTTTTAAGATAATCCGCGTCCGCTTCGATATTCGCAAAACGCTCGACAATGGATGACGCTTCCAATTCCATCCCAATCCAGTTCCGCCCCAAGAGCTCCGCGGCCACAAAAGTCGTCCCTGATCCACCGAACGGATCAAGCACTATCGAGCCGGGATCACTGGCCAGGGAGACGACGCGGTCCAGAAGTTTCAGAGAAAGCTCATTGGCTTTCCGTTTCTTATATTTTGGATGCGGTACGGGCGGAATGTCGTACCAGACATCCGTCAAATTAACCCCGCTTGGATTCATCTTGTCCTTGTACCCGCCGTAATCGTTCGCCTCTTTACCGCAGTGTGAACATGTCTTTATCGGTAGCCTGTCGGGATGAAAAATTGCCGGTTTTTCTCCTTTTATGAAATAAAGCAGCGAATAGTGCGAAGGGTAAAGCCGTTTTGGAATTGGCAGCGAGTATTTGATATCCACAGAAATCCAATGCCTAAAAGTCAGCTTCCGAGCGAGGAATGCCCCTAAAGGCAGATTCCATTTGGGCAAATTGAAAAGAAATAAAGCCCCACCCGGTCGCAACACTCGCACCAGCTCATCCAGCCAGCTTTCGCACCACCGAACGTAGTTCTGTTCCGGGACCGAATCGTCAAATTTTGAATTGTACTCTTTCCCAAGATTAAATGGGGGGTCGGCAAATACTAAATCGACCGTCTCCGCGCGGATCTCCGGCAGTATGGACATACAATCTGACTCATACAACTTCCCGAACTGCGTTTCCATTTTGGGAATGGGTAACATAGTCATCATTTTAGGTGTGGAATTCGATAACATCAAGCACATTCAAACTATATCATAAATCGCCGCAAGTTTGAAACGGCGGCGGCCTAAAAAACGAGTTTTCTGCTATCCATTTCAATTTGTTTGCGTGCTGGCCAAAACCTCGTGCCGCTGACGCTTTTTAGCCGTTGCCAAATAGTTTAAAAAGAGGCGTTGACATATTCCGTCGGGACTGCTTTAATTCCCGACCCGTTGCGGGAAAATTTATGTACGCCGTTTTAGAAACTGGTAGCAAACAATATCGTGTCGTCGCTGGCGACACCCTGGAAATTGAGCGTCTGGCTGTTGAAGCTGGCGCCGCATTCACTTTTGACCGGGTCCTCTTGGTCAACAATGACGGCAAACTTTCCGTGGGCACTCCGACGGTTCCTGGTGCAACCGTGGTCGCTGATGTTGTAAAACACATTCGCGGCGAGAAAAAGCTCACTTTCAAGATGAAACGCCGCAAAGGCTATCACAAGACCATCGGTCATCGTCAAGAATTGACCATTGTCAAAATCAAAGAAATCGTCGGTTAATAGAAATTCAGGCTTATGGCACATAAAAAAGGTCAAGGCAGCGTACGTAACGGTCGCGACAGCGTCAGCAAACGCCTTGGTGTGAAAGAATTTGGCGGCCAGATCGTTACCGCTGGCAGTATTCTCATCCGTCAGCGCGGCAGCAAGTTCTTGGCTGGCAAGAACGTCGGCATCGGCCGCGATTGGACCCTGTTCGCCCTCACCGACGGCAAAGTACTGTTCGATAAGAATAGCCGCCGCATCAATGTGATCGCCGAAACCGCCCAAGTCGCCGAAGTGGCGGCCACCAACTAATTTTGGGATCTTTCTCAAGGCGAGGCTTCGCGCCTCGCCTTTTTTGTTTTCAAAAATCCCCCAAATCTGCGCACAATAATCCCCATGATTCGCGCATTGAACTCTTGAACGTGATTGAGGCTGTCGCCGTGAGACATCGGAAACACTCTGCCATACACCAACGCGGCACCCTCTCCTCTCAACGAGGAGAGGGGCAGGGGTGAGGAGTGAGATTGCATAAGCCATTGAAAATCAGCACCCACAATTCGGGTTCATGGGGAGAGGGTTAGGGTGAGGGTTGAGAGCACGTAAGCCGCTGGGAACAAGCGTTTGCATCGGTCGATTCGCGGAGAGAGGCTACTAGACATGTTTATTGACGAAATTAAAATTTTTGCCCGGGCCGGACACGGTGGCAAGGGCTGTATCGCGTTTCATCGCGAAGCTTACATCACCAAGGGCGGCCCCAGCGGCGGCAACGGCGGCCGCGGCGGCAATGTCATTCTTCAGGCCGACCACGATCTCAACAATTTGATCGCCCAGTATTATACCCCCCGTTTGATCGCCGAATGTGGCGAAGGCGGCATGGGCAAGGGCATGGATGGTCATGCCGGCAAAGACCTGATTATCAAAGTGCCCTGCGGTACCCTGGTTTGGTTGTTGGAAGGCGGCGGAGTTCCCGAGCCCGAACCGGAAGACGAAGATGACGACAACGACGATAAACCGGTTTTCAAGACCACCGTCAGCCGCCGGCCTTTAATGCGCAGTTCAGGTGCCGAACGCGGCGCGGAAATTGATTTGAGCAAGGACGACTTTTCGTCGTCGAAACCCGGTGAAGCCGGTCCCCGAAAACTGGTCGCCGACCTGACCGAAAACGGCCAGCAATACGTTTTGTGCAAAGCTGGTCGCGGTGGCTTGGGTAACCGCAATTTTGCGACCGCCCGCCATCAGACTCCCCGTTTTGCCCAACCCGGCGAAGCCGGCGAAGAAGGCACTTACCTGCTGGAATTGCGGATCATGGCCGAAGTGGCTCTGGTCGGCTATCCGAACGCCGGTAAATCCACGCTCCTGACCGCCATTTCCAAGGCCCGCCCGAAAGTCGCGCCGTATCCTTTCACCACCCTGCATCCGCAAATCGGGATCATGGAGTTCGAAGATTTCAAACGCATTACTGTCTGTGACGTACCCGGCTTGATCGAAGGCGCCCATCAAAACGTTGGCCTGGGCCATGAGTTTTTGCGGCATATTTTGCGGTGCAAAGTCATTGTCCTGCTGCTCGACATGGCGGGCACCGACAATCGCGCGCCCTGGGACGATTACAAGCAGTTGCTGCATGAACTGGAATTGTACGATCCCGCCATGCTGAAGAAACCGCGCATGGTGGTGGCGAACAAAATGGACGAACCGACCTCCGAGGATAACCTGAAGAAATTCAAGCGCCGTGTGCCCAAGACCCGGATCATGACCATGTCCGCCGCCTTCGACGAAGGCGTCGATAAATTCAAGCTGGCCGTTCGCGAAGCCGTCGAAGAATCCACCCCCGAACCAGAGTCGAAGTAAAACCGTTCCAAGTTCAAGGGCTGAAGGCCCGAAATTTGACGGCCTGGGTTGGAGCGAGCCTAAGAAGCGGAGGCCCAGGTAATTTCCGGTACGATGTATTCGCAACGCCTAAAGGGCCGCAACGCAATTTCGATCGTCTATCAAACTGGCGTGGGCGGCTGAATTTCCAGAAACCGCATGATGGTATCACCGTGTTTTAACGTTTTTGCTTCCACCCAGGGGCTGACGAATTCCAACGTGTCGCGCTTCGTATGGCCCAGCACGAATCGGCCGCCAGGAGCCAGCAGCTTTGGCAGGTTCTTGTCGTCGAGCAACTGTTGCGCAAACGAATTCGAACGCCGGTTCACATTTTTTTCGCCGTAAGGTGGATCGGCGATAATCAGGTCAAATTGCCGCGCGGATTCCGCCAGTTGTTTTAGCGCGGGAAAAACATCCTGCGTCCGCGTTTCCAAAATCGTTCCGTACCCGGCCGCCTCGGCATTGCGCTTCACGAAATCCGCATGGCGACGCGATTTCTCCACGCACATGACGGCCGCCGCGCCGCGGCTAAGGCATTCCAGACTCAGCGCGCCCGAACCGGCAAACAATTCCAACACTCGTGCGCCTTCCACCCGCGCACCGAGCGAGTTGAAAACGGCCTGTTTGACCAAGTCGGGAGTGGGACGAACGTCGAGGCCCTTCGGAACTTTTAAGATCCGGCGGGCAGCCTGGCCACCAGTAATTCGCATGTATTGATTGGTTTACTGGAAGATCTCGTTAAAAAACGATTTCATATCCTCCCAGGAACGCTTGTCGGCGCGCTCGTTATATTTGGCGCCAGGCATGCTGCCGTCGGCTTCCGCCTGGGTGAACGCGTGAACCGCCCCGCCATACATGATCAAGCGCCAGTCCACATCGGCATTGCGCATTTCGTCTTCGAAGGCCGTGAGATCAGCGGGCTTTTCAAAGGGATCGTTGGCCCCATGGCAGACCAACACCTTGCATTTGATATTTTTCCCGTCGGCCGGAGCCGGGGAATCCAAGCCGCCGTGAAAGCTCACAATGCCATTCAAATCCGCTCCACTGCGGGCCAGTTCCAGGACGGTGGTGCCGCCGAAGCAATACCCAATCGCCGCCACATGATGCGGGTCAACTAGTTTGTTTGCTTTCAATGTATCCAAGCCCGCATTGACCCGGGCGCGCAACAATTGCCGGTCGCTTTTGTATTTGGAGGCCTGCGCACCGGCCTCTTTGGTATCCTGCGGGCGGACGCCTTTTCCGTAAATATCGGCGCAAAAAGCCACATAGCCGAGACCCGCCAGCATTGACGCGCGGTGCTTCTCGTATTGGGTGAGACCCATCCATTGATGGACAATCAACACGCCCGGGCGCGGGCCATTGATGGCATCGTCATAGGCCAGGTAGCCTTCGAGCGTTGTATCGCCTTGTTGGTATTCCACGGTTTCAGTGTGAATGGTTGCCTGCGCCACCGCGGCGCAGGCCATCAGGAGAAAAGCCGATAATATTTTCTTCATAGGCAAATAATAGCGGCTTTTTCGAAAATTGCCAATCGGCAGAAAATGCCGAAATCCGCGCCCGTCTGTGCCGGTTCGCAATGATCCTGCCACCCGGCTCCTAGGCAGCCTTGGCGGCCAGTTTGCCTTGGAGCGCGGCGACCATGCTCTCAAAAATGAAACGCCCATCCGTCGAGCCTAAAATCGCTTCGCTGGCTCGGTCCGGATGTGGCATCAAACCGGCCACATTCCGGCTTTCATTGCAGATGCCGGCGATATTCAGCAACGAACCGTTCGGATTCGCGGCTTCGGTCAACTGACCGCTCGCGCTGCAGTATTGCCACAGGATCTGCTTTTTCTCAACCAAACCATCCAAGGTCGCTTGATCGGCAAAATAGCAGCCTTCGCCGTGCGCGATCGGGATTTTCAGGATCTTGTCCGCCGGGATTTTGTTGGTAAAGGGAGTGTTATGGTTGGCGGTTTTCAGGAAAACCTGCTCGCAATGAAATTGCAAATCCCGATTCCGAACCAGCGCCCCGGGAAGGAGATTGGCTTCGCACAAAATCTGAAAGCCATTGCAAATGCCGATGACCAATCCGCCGTTGTCCGCAAATTGTTTGACCGCCTGCATTACCGGGCTGAACTTCGCGATGGCGCCGCAGCGCAGATAATCGCCGTAACTGAATCCGCCGGGGACGATCACCGCATCGACGGCACCCAGCGTTTTTTCCTTATGCCAGAGCAAATTGACCGTGTGGCCCAGCGTGCGCACGGCGTGGACACAATCCTGGTCACAGTTTGAAGCGGGAAATTGTAGGACGGCGAAATTCATTTTGTCATTGGCGCCTTGGGCGGAAGTCCGGCTCCGGACTACGGTCGCCTCGGCGCGGCGGAAAATTATTCGATTTCCAATTTATAGTCTTCGATCACCGGGTTGCTCAAAAACTTGTAGGTCGCCTCGTTCAATGCCTTCTCGGCAACCGTTTTATCCGTGTTGGGGGCGAGATCGATTTCGATATATTTGCCGATGTGGACACCAGTCACGCCGGTATATCCCATTTGGGCCAGGGCGGTTTGAACGGTCTTGCCTTGGGGATCCAGGACGGCCTTTTTCGGGGTAATGATGATTTTAGCTTTCATGCTCGCGCCGGAAAATTATTGCCGATTCCCGCCCCGGAAGCGAGCCAAAATCGATAGCCCTTGAGGCCCATCCTCATCTTCGCGACTGCCGACCGGTTACGGATACCCAAAAAACGGGTCCATTGTACGGGAATCATGGTTTTGGGTCGGTCATTTCGGGCTTGAAATTACGATCCGATCCGTCAAGTTGGTGTTGGTCTGTTGCCGCGTCGAATTTATGGCAGGGAAACCGGAATAATGTGCATCATGAAACTACTGAGAGTCGGTTGGAAACGTTTGATTTATTTCGGCGTGCTTTGTTTTTGCCTGACAAAGCCATGGGCCACTTTTGGTGCGGCTGCGGTGGCTTATCGACCTGACCAGATTCTGGTCCAGCCGAGGAACGGAATCAGCCGCTCGGCGCTGGTGGCCTTTCACGCTGCGCAGCGCGCGACCGTTACCCGGGAATTCGCGGCGATCGGCGGCCTGCAGGTGATCCGAATTCCCAGTGGGGAAACGGTATCCAGCCTCATCGCCAAATATCAACAAAGCGGTTTGGTCGCTTTCGCCGAACCGGATTATCTCGTTTATGCCGATGCCACACTGCCCAACGACCCGAAATTTTTGGATGGAACACTATGGGCGCTGAATAACTACGGACAGAACGGCGGCACCGCCCATGCGGATATTGACGCCGAAGACGGATGGGACGTGCTCACTTCCGCCAGCAACATCGTCGTGGCCGTGCTGGATTCCGGCATTCGTGCGACCCACCAGGATCTCGCGGCCAACATGTGGATAAATCCCAACGATGGTGGTCACGGCTTCAACGCTTTTACCGGCACGAACGATCCAGCCGACGACTCGACCAGCCACGGCACCATGGTGGCCGGCGTATTGGGCGCCGTCGGCAATAATGGCAAAGGCGTGACCGGTGTGGCGTGGCGCGTGCAAATGATGGCCTGCAAATGCTTGAACAGCGGCACCGGCAGCGATTCCACGGTGCTCGCCTGCATCGAATATGCGGAAACCAATGGAGCCCGGATCATTAATGCCAGCTTCGACGCGCCAACCGTTTCGCTGGCCGTGTCGAACGCCATTGTCACCACCCGGGACGCCGGAATTATTTGGGTCGCCTCGGCGGGAAATAATTCACACGATGTGGAGGTAACTCCCAGTTATCCGTCCTGTTATGGCATTGATAACGTGGTCTCGGTTGCCTACACCACCCGGACCGACGCTTTGGGAAGTCTTTCCAATTATGGGGCGACGCATGTGGCGTTGGCCGCACCGGGCGACCAGATTTACACCACGTTTGCCGCCACGGACTCGTATTACTATCCGCCCGCCGGCCTCAATTTGGCGGGCACCTCCTTCTCCGCCCCGTACGTTTCCGGGGCGCTCGCCTTAATGCTGGCGAAGTATCCGGCGGAAAATTACCAACAGATCATCCAGCGATTGTTAAGAGCCACCGATCCGTTGCCATCGTTGGCGGGAAAATGTTTAACCGGCGGCCGGCTGAATTTAAAAAAGGCCTTGAATCCGCCCATCCAGCTCGAATCTGATCTGGAGGCTGGCACTGGAATCTTTCAATTGCACGTTTCCACCGGGGCGAATCGCCAATGCGTGATCCAATTTTCGCCCGACTTGGCAAATTGGACCTCGATTTTTACGAATACTACTTCCACGAACGGAACCTTCGATTTTACCAACACGGTGTTCGCTCCGACCCGGTTTTTCCGAGCGGTAAGTTCTTGGTGAAGCCGGTCTTGGAACTGGGAGAGATTTCCCCGAATCGAAATTTGCTCATCGAGCCCGTGTACCTGCTTGGTGCGGCCGCGATAGGACATCAAAACACATTGGGATGTCCCATCGCGGCGCCCTCCTCTCAACGAGGAGAGGGGCAGGGGTGAGGAGTGAGACCACGCCGGTCGTTGAAAGAAAATGTTGAAAGAGAATGTTTGAGGTGCATGGACAAGTCGGGTAATCCCTCCTCCTTTAAATGGCTTGATAAAATCCGCCCCCGTCGGGCAGCGACCGAAACATTCAGCCTTTGTCACCGAAATGTAACTTGCCGCCTCGGATTCGCCATCTAACCTTTGCCCGATGAATCCAGCGGATTTGTTCTCTCGCGAAACTGACCCCATCCGGTTGAGCGCCGGCGAAATCCTCTTTCGCGAAGGCGACCCGGCGGACGCCATGTTCGTGCTACTGGACGGGTCGATCAACGTCACCGTGGGCGGCAAAGTGGTCGAAATCGCCCGGCGTGGCGCCGTTCTGGGTGAAATGGCTCTCATCGACCACTCACTGCGCGGGGCCACTTTGACTGCGGCGGAGCCGTCCACTTTGGCGAAGATCGATGAGCGGCGTTTTCAGAGGCTGATTCAGCAGAACCCCTTTTTTGCCACCCACATCATGAAGGTTTTGGCCGACCGGATCCGCCAGATGGACGAAGTGTTAAAGCAAAGCAAGAACTCCTGAAGCTGTTCCGATGCAGTCAAGATGATGGAAGTCCGGGTGGAACGGGCGCCCCGCCCGTTTTGGTGGGCAACCTGCCTACCCGCTTTGCTCATATCGATTCGAGAATATTAACCGCGACGCAAAATGAATCCTTCCGTGGTGTTTTTGCGGAGGCCCTCCGCTCTATATTTGTTATTTTCACCATAAGGCGGTTTGAAATTTGCCCGGAGTTGCGGCATGATGGGTCCTGTGAATAATTCGAATGTTCCGGACGAAAACACAAATGGAGACAGCGGCGCCGAACGCAAACCCCTGAGCCCCTGCACCGTGGTCATTTTTGGGGCCAGCGGGGATCTGACCGCACGCAAACTGGTTCCGGCTCTCTACCATCTTTTCAAGGAAAAGCAGATGCCGTCCTCTTTTCGGGTGGTCGGGTTTGCCCGGCGCGAGAAAACGGACGCCTCCTGGCGGGCGGAATTGCGCACCGCGCTGGACCAGTTTTCCCGGACCAAACCGGTGGATGACGCCGTTTGGCAGGAATTCACGGCCAACCTTTCCTATTGCCAGGGCGATCTCACGGACTCGGCGGCCTATCAAAAACTCGCGGGAATGCTGAAAGCGTTTGGCGCCCCTTTGGGGGATAATCTGCTGTTTTATCTCGCCATCTCGCCCAGCCAATTCGGCGAAGTCGTGGAACAGATCCACAAGGCCGGCCTGCTGAGCAAGGAAGAGCCTGCCTGGCAGCGGATTGTCGTGGAAAAGCCTTTTGGCCATGATCTGGCTTCAGCCCTGGCTTTGAACCGCGAGTTGACCCGTTACACCAAGGAAGAGCAAGTCTTCCGCATCGACCATTATTTGGGCAAGGAAACGGTGCAAAACATTTTGATGTTTCGCTTCTCCAATTCAATATTTGAACGGCTGTGGAGCCGCGACGCGGTCGACCACGTTCAAATCACGGTCAGCGAAAAGCTCGGTGTCGGCGAGCGCGGCGGCTATTACGAGGAGGCGGGAGCCTTGCGGGACATGGTGCAGAATCATATGCTGCAGGTACTTTCCTTGATCGCCATGGAACCGCCGGTCTCGCTGGAGGCGGAATGTGTCCGCAACGAGAAGGTGAAACTGCTGAAATCCATTCGTCCGTTAAACCTGGAAGACGTTGCCAGCCAGGTTGTGCGAGGCCAATACTTTGCCGGTGAGGTCAACGGTGAACCTCGTCCGGGTTACCGCCAGGAGCCCAAGGTAAAACCGAATTCCAACGTGGAAACGTTCGTGGCCATGAAACTTTTCATTGATAATTGGCGGTGGAGTGGGGTGCCGTTCTATTTGCGCACGGGAAAAAATCTCCCGCAGAGCACCAGCGAGGTTCGCATTCAATACCGTCCGACACCCAACGTTTTGTTTGCCGCTAAGTGCCAAGGAAGCGTCGATGCCAATGCTTTAACGCTCAGGTTGCAGCCCAATGAGGGCATCTCGCTTCGCTTTAACGGTAAGGTGCCGGGAATGACCTTGGGAGTTCGGCCGGTCCGCATGCATTTCAGTTATAATGCCGAGTTCGGCGCCTACACGCCCGAAGCCTATGAGCGGCTTTTGTTGGAAGCGATGAACGGCGATGCCACCTTATTCATTCGTCGGGACGAAGTCGAAACGGCTTGGCAAATCGTGGATTCCATCCGGGCCGGCTGGGAAAACAAGCCGCTGACCAATCGCGAATTTTATGCGGCTGGCACTTGGGGACCCATTGCCGCCGACGATCTCCTCGCCCAGCTCGGTCATAAGTGGCATGAGCCGGTGAATGTTACTTGATTCCCATAAAATCGGTTGGTTGGCCAAAGGCCGGCAGAAAGGAATGATCTTATGACCGAAAAAAAGTTCGACCTGATTTCTTTTGCGACGCCGGATCTTCTGGCCCGCGCTGCGGCGAGCGCGTGGCTGGATCAAATCGAGGCAGCCAACCGGACCGCTAAGACCTTCTGCGTTGCCTTGTCGGGAGGGCGAATCGCGCAGAAATTTTTCAGCGATGCCGCGGGAATGTCAGCCGGCCGATCCCTCTCCTGGAAAAACGTCCAGTTTTTTTGGGCAGACGAACGTTGTGTTCCTCCCACCGACGCAGAAAGTAATTTTCGCCTGGCGCATGAGCTTCTATTCGAGCCACTAAAAATTCCGGACCAGCAAATTCATCGCTTGCACGGCGAGGATCTCCCTAATGATGCCGCCAAAAGGGCGGAGGCCGAATTGCGTCGGTTTGCCTCAGGAAATCAAACCGGCCAGCCCATTTTGGATCTCATTTTGCTCGGAATGGGCGAGGATGGACACGTGGCGTCCCTTTTTCCCAATTCCGCCCGTCGGATTACGGATGTTACTGTCCCATTTTTGGTAATCGACAACTCCCCCAAGCCGCCACCCCGTCGGATTTCTTTGAGCTACGCGGCCATTCTAGCCGCAAAAAATGTATGGGTGCTGGCTTCCGGCGCCGGAAAAGAGGCCGTTTTAAAAGATTCTTTGGCGACGAATAGTACGACACCTCTGGGGTTTGTGATTAATTCCCGGTCGGGCACGAAAATTTTTACCGACCTCCACTTGTAACCAAACGGTTATTAGTGTATAGTGGTTGAGATGGGTGGAAGTCAGCGGTTGTCTCGTTACTTGGCTTGGCAAATGGGTGGAAATTCCGCCGATTGGAAGTCATAAAAAGATTTTCGAAAAAATCACAAATTTTTTAAAACCTTTTTCTTATTTTATACGTCAAAGATAATTGAAGTAGCAAAATTTGAATTTCGCTGTTCGTTTAGGGTTGGCATAGAGGTTTTGCTAGCGGTGCAGCTCGGACAGCGACCCCCAAGTTGGCTGCGCCGCCCTTCTGAGCGCCTTGGTGAAGGCGTATAAACCTTGTCACTACGGGAAGCCGGACGAAAGTCCGGCTTCTTTGTTTTTAGGGGGGTGAATTCCGCATTGCGGGTGGACGCCAAACTGGTTAAATTCTCAAACGCATATGAAACACCAGCTCGATTTCGAGAAACCGATCGTCGAACTGCAAAACAAACTCGATGAACTCCGCGCGCATCCCGAAAAACATTCGCTCGGCATCCGGTTTGAGGAAGAAATTCAGCTCATTGAAAAAAAGCTGGAAGAAACCCGCAGACAAATATTCTCGAACCTGAACGCCTGGCAACGAGTCCAGCTCGCGCGCCACCCCCGGCGTCCGTTTACCTTGGATTATATCTCGAAGGCCTTTTCCGGCTTTCAAGAATTGCACGGGGACCGCACTTTTGGCGAGGATCGGGCGATGGTGGGCGGATTTGCCAAACTCGGCGACCACCGGGTGATGGTCATTGGCACCCAAAAAGGGCGTGATACCAAGGAAAATATCATGCGCAACTTCGGCTCCGCTCATCCGGAGGGGTACCGCAAGGCTTTGCGCTTGATGCGTATGGCCAATAAATTTGGACTCCCGATCATCACGTTGATCGATACGGCTGGCGCCTACCCGGGGATTGGCGCGGAAGAACGCCATATTGCCGAGGCGATTGCCGTCAATTTGCGGGAGATGACCTTGTTGGAAGTCCCTATTATTACGGCAGTCATCGGCGAAGGCGGTTCCGGCGGGGCGCTGGGTATCGGCGTGGCGGATCGGGTGCTGATGATGGAAAACGCCTATTACTCAGTGATCAGTCCGGAAGGCTGCGCCGCTATTCTGTGGAAGGACCGGGCGAACGCGCCGAAAGCGGCTGCCGCCCTGCGCATTACCGCCAAGGATCTCTTGGAACTGAAGCTGGTCGACGAGATCATCTCCGAACCACTGGGCGGCGCCCAAACCGATCCCGTGGCCAGCGCGGCCAACTTAAAAACCTCCCTTTTGCGGCATTTGAGCGAGATTCTGGCCCTGTCCGTGCCGGACCGGCTGAAGAACCGCTATCAAAAATTCCGGGCGCACGGCCATTTCACGGAGAAATTCGAAGCGGCCGATGCCGAGCCCGTTGCCGCAGTCGAAGGTAGCGCAGTCTGATTTATCATGTTATATCCCTTTGTTTTCACCCCGATTTTTAAGGAACGGATTTGGGGTGGTCGTGAGCTGGAACGCCTTTACGGCAAGAAATTGCCCGGCCAGAATCCCATTGGGGAATCCTGGGAAGTTTCCGACCGTCCCGGTGATGCCAGCATCATTGGCAACGGGCCGTTGGCCGGCAAAACCCTGCGCTGGCTGATGGAGAATCATGCCGAGGCCATGTTGGGCAGCGCCAAACCGGCGGCTAATAATCATTTCCCCATTCTCTGTAAAATCCTCGATGCCCGGGACCGGCTTTCTTTGCAGGTGCATCCGCCCGCCCAAAAGGCTGCCGAACTGAAAGGTGAACCAAAAACCGAGATGTGGTATATCACCGATGCCTCGCCCGGGGCGGAGCTGTATGTGGGGCTGAAACGCGGCGTTACCCGCAAGGAATTCGAGCAGAAAATCCATACCAGTGCCGTGGCCGATTGTTTTCAAAAAGTGCCGGTGAAGGCCGGCGATACCATGTTCCTGCCCAGCGGTCGGGTGCATGCGATTGGCGCCGGCTTGGTCATCTTCGAGATCCAGCAGAATTCCGACACCACCTACCGGGTATATGATTGGGATCGGAAAGGCTTGGACGGCAAGCCCCGGGAACTCCATATCCCGCAGTCGTTGGCCAGCATCAATTTCAATGACTTTGAGCCCGCCCTGGTCAGAACCGCGTTCGCCAGTGACGGCGTGATTCAAAAGCGAGCGCTGGTCCAGGATACGTTATTCAATGTCGAAGCATGGAAGATCGAGTCCCAAAAAGAAGCGCCCTTAAGACCCTTGTCGCTCCAAATCATTGCGGTCACCAAGGGACAACTCGAAGTTCGCAGTGGCAAGGAAGGCGCCAAAATTTCTGCGGGCCAGTTTTGCGTAGTCCCGGCCGAGTCGGCCAACGCGAGAATTATCGCCCATGCCGACGCGGAACTGCTTCGGGTTCTGGTGGTTTAATTGGTCGCCATGGTGGGATGATTCGTTTTGGGCGGAGGCGGAGGCGGGGGTATCAGCACCGAGGGCGGCAGCGGAGGCCACTGGGGCACGTGGGCGACCAGATCGCGCCAGGCCTGGCGTTCGCCCGGCGACATTTGCGACCAGCGTTCCGCATTTTTCAAGAATTCCGTCCGGTCCGCCGGGTTCATGCCGGCAAATTGGGAAAAACTCCGCACACAGGTAATTCGTTGCATTGGCGGAAGCTGTTCGAATGAGGCCAATGTCTTTTGCATTTGCTCCAGCTCGGTCGGCGACAGCGTGCTTAACGTGGCTTTCTTTTCGCGGACTGTCAGTTCAAAAAACTGGTTGAATTGTTCGGCGACCTGCTGTTGATGCGGATCCGCCGGATTCGCGGCATTATTGCTGGCTTCAACCTGCGCGAAATAATGAAGCGTACGATCGTTTTCGAGGAGTTCCTGCTTGAGGGGGGGAGGAAGGAGATCCCATAAAGCCAACCGGCTTTTAGCCAGCGGCTTGAGGTCATCCGGCATCTGCGCAAACATCGCCATCCGATTCGTCGGGCTCTGGCGGAGCAACGGAATCAAATACCAGCGAAGTTCGGTCGCCCGCAGGCGCAATTCCCGTTCGTCCGGCGGCATCGCTTGGTACTCGTGCACTTTTTGCAGGAGCCGCTGGCGCACTTCCGGCGTACGGTTGGTCAGCGTATTGAGGCGTTCCGCCGGCGACATGGACAATAATTCCCGGAAAAATACCACCGGCGATTGCATCTGCGGGATTGGCGGCATTATCGCGGTGGAAGCGGTCTTGGCGGGCGGGGCGGCGACCAGAGATTGAATTTCCCCGTGCAGCAGCACGGTGGTGGACCAGACCGTCACACCCGTAAGAATGTAAAGCGACGGCCTCATTGAACCAGGGCCAGCAGCTCTTCATCCGCCGGGGCCGGTTGCCCCATGGCTTGGATGGCTTCAAAATTATTCAAAGCATCCACACTCGGGACGGAATGCAGGCCGGCTACCGTCTCCAAGGTCCGGGCAAGCTGGACCCGATGTGCGGTCGTCTCATGGTGTTGAACCATCGTTACGGCCAGCACCAAGGCTGCGGCCACCCCGGCAAATCGCGGCCACAAATTCCAATGCCAGCGCCAAAACGACGAGGGAGTTTCCCGCATTTCTTCGCGGTTGATCTCATCCATCAGTCGCGCGGTGAAATTTGAGGGAACCGGAGCGTCTTTGAGCTGGCTCAAGGCTTCGGTCAGGCGCAATTCGAGCTCCGCGTCCGGCGACGCGCCAGGGGCTGCGCCCTTGGTTTTTTGCCGCCAAAGCGATTCGTGCAGGTTTGAAGGTTCGTTTTGCATCGCTGAAGATATAAAACCGGGCGATTCCCAAAGTTTCGAAATAGTTTTGCCAACCGCAGCCTGATTCCCTGGCCGCTTAAGTCCTCCCAATGCTCTTCCGGTTGAAAAGCCCAAAGCCCGCAAGTTGTGGCCCGTAACCGGCCAAAAGCACTTCCGCAGGGCGGAAAGGGCCAAAAAGCTCAGGTTTCCGGCAGCGAGCGCAAAAACTCCCACAGCGGCTTAAGGTCGGCGTCCTCCGCCGCCGTCGAGCGATATTCCTCCAGGCAATTCTCGGTCACGGCGATCTTAAACGTCTCCAGCAACCGTTGTTTGGCCTGTTCCAAATTGCCCAGGACGCATTCGTAACATGCCAGATTGTAGCGTAAGGTGGCGTCTTTCGGGAACCGTTTGGCGGCCGGCAGCAGTTGATCCAAAGCTTCGCGCGTCCGTTTGAGTTCATGCAGGGCGTAGGACCGGTGAATCCAGCCAAACGGCGCCTTCGGTTCCAATCGCACGATCGACTCAGCCAGGCCGACGCAGACGGCCCATTGCCTTTCCCTGGCGCAAATCAAATAGCGCACCTGCAAAACCGCCGGGTTGGCATGCTTGGGTTCGGGAATGGCGTCCAGCTCCAGTTTTGCCTCGGCAACGTCCCCCAATCCCAGCCAGCCTTCGGCAGCTTCCAGGTGTCGTACGTCCGGCCATTCCAGCTCGTCAGTCATCAGCTCCTTCAACTACTCCATTTTACGGTTCGTGTAAAGATGACAACCGGACCCGGAGCCACTCGAGGTTTCGCAGGATTTCGCGTTGCTAATAAAAACATTATCTGTGACCTTTAATCAGCAGCAAAGTCTGGATGCCGGGAAGTATCCGGAAGACCCGTGGCGGGATGCCCAGCCAACCATAATTTGGACTAAAACGAAAGCAACAGCCTATGAAAATCACGTCGTTAATCAGCAGTGAATCCAATGAACATACCTTGGCATTCGGCACCGACCCGAAAATGTGGCCGATGGTGTTCGATCACTTTATTGTGCTGGCCCGGCTGGACCCGACGCTGAAGGATTTTGTCTGGGCCGTATCGGACAAATCCAATCTGGTGCTGCGCTCGACCGGCCTGATTAATTCGGTCATCTCGGAAGGTTTTATCAAGACACTGGAGGGCGTTCTCAATGCCTCGGAAACGTTGGTTCAAAAAGAGCTGGATGATCGGCGCCAGGAAGAAAAACGGAAACAATATCAGATCACCGAACTCATCGAATCCGCCGCCACCAAATTGGGCATTCCGCTGAAGTAGAAGTTGTATTGTTGGGTAATTATTGCAGATTGTTTAGGGTTTGAATCAACTCTTCTTTGCCGATCGTTCCGGCGATGTAGTGTCCTACCACGCTGCGAAAATTATGAGCCTCGATCGGAGGCAGCTTGATCTTTTGGCTGATCGTTCGGCCGATCGCGGCGAAAGTGTTTCCATTGTAGAAACAAAATGGTGAGAGTTGGTGGCAACGGCGGCAGATTTCGAAGGTTTCCTGCAGAGTCAGATCTCGTAGCCGGGATTCTTCCCAAAAGTGACGTGCGTTCTTATATCCATCTGAGGTTGGTTTATGGAGCGCTCGTTTTTCCTGGCATAGACCCGCATTGATGGCGACAACTGTTTCCCATGGCCAATCCTCCAGCCAAGGCTTTTTCATCAGGCTTTCTCGCTGCGACGTCGGCGAATATTGGCCTTAATTTTTCGGACAGTGGCCGTCCCTTCACTTTTTAGATAGCCGTGGCCCGTTTTGGCGAAGATTGGCTCCGGTACAAATCGTTCTTGAATTCGCAAAGCGTCTTTCATTGCTGCGCGAAGATTCTTTTGAATCTGGCTCAAAGTTGCCATGAGCACATCATAATAGCGAATGCCAAGCGGGTCAATGCCTGCACTCTAAGGAAACGCGCGGAGCATTTTGGACTGCGGCGGGGCTCCGCCGCTTTTTCGACGGAACGCCAAAAAACGGGCTTCACAAAACGCCGTCCAAAGGGCAGTTTGCCGCCTCGTTTATTCCGCAACGTTGCGGCAGGTGCGCAAACCGCAACTGCCCGGGAAATCACCCTGACCGGGTTCGTCATTCCGGGAAGATGAAAAAAATTGTCCGGTTTTCCCCTCCGGCGGACATATATCAATAGACATTCCTCGCCTGAAACGAAACTCAGGGGGCATGGTCCAATCTTAAATGAAACCGCGCCAGGCATTCACTCTCATTGAATTGCTCGTGGTGATCGCCATCATCGGGATACTGGCGGCGCTGCTGCTTCCGGCATTGAGCCGTGCGAAGAATTCCGCGGGCAAAGTGACCGATCTGAACAATCTCAAGCAGATCATGGTGACGCTTCATGTTTACACTTCCGACAGTGGCGATGTGCTGCCGACGCCGAACTGGGACGACGGGTATGGGACCGTCCCTGGCTGGCTCTATACCGTCGATCCGTCCCTCTCCGGTCCCAGCCGTTTCAAGCTCGAGCAGGGTTTGTTTTGGCCCATTTTGCATCAGGCAAAAATCTATGTCTGTCCCAATGACAATTTGCAGATGTGGCATTGGTCGCAAAATGATCAGGTGAAGGAACAGCGGGAGCAGCAGCTTTCCAGCTACGCCATGAATGGGGCGGTCGTGGGTTACATGCGCGACGTCAATCCGCCCGTGAAGCTGGCGGCGATGAGGCCGGAAGATTGCGCCTTCTGGGAGACGGACGAGACCGAGCCATATTATTTCAATGACGGAGCAAATAATCCCGCGGAGGGCGTGAGTGGCCGGCATTCGCAGGGCGGCATTCAAGGGGTCTTTGATGGCTCGGCCAATTACATCAAGCTCGTTACCTGGCATGCCCAGGTGGATGACCCCGATCGCAATCGACTCTGGTGCTACCCGGAAAGCGTGGACGGCCGATGAAAAAGGCCGTGTTCATCCTTCTTATTTTGGGAATCGCCGTGGCGGGCTTGGGCTGGCGGCAATGGCACCAGACGCGAGGTCTCCGCCATGCAAATTTGGGGGAGTTTGACCCGGACATGACCGCCGGCTTGTTGAATGGAATATTTCAGGAACTGGGTGCGGAGGATCCGCCGGTCTATTTTGTGGCTTTTGGGGAGGCGCGAACGGAACCCGATGAAGCCTTTATCGCAAGATTTGCCGATCATATTCCGCCGGTGCGAAGCTTTACCGCCTCGGTCTCAACCCCTAATGGGCTGGTGTTGGAAACGTCCACCGGCCGGCCCGGTGTGATCATTCAGATTATCCATGCCACGGAATACATCCCCGGCACATTTGATGTGCTCGTGGAATTATCGAATTTGCCGGCCCGTCATAACCGTTTTTTTTATCGCCTTTCCAACGTCGGGGGCGAATGGAAGATCGAGGGCCGGAAACCGGCCTGACCTCTTCGAAGTCGCTTCGTCAGAAGCGTTTTCACCCAAAATCAAAGTGAATTTTCGATCAATCATCGCATAATTTGCCGGAGAAACATCACGCCG
>Ga0302320_10006214_pt1 | contig 26590 bp, 22 predicted proteins | sample Bog_T0_3_FD_202130 | JGI IMG/M metagenome (GOLD analysis project Ga0302320, IMG submission 202130) | Peat permafrost microbial communities from Stordalen Mire near Abisko, Sweden - Bog_T0_3 | ecosystem: Environmental > Terrestrial > Soil > Wetlands > Peat | place: Sweden: Abisko, Stordalen Mire...
TGGGAAGCTCGGCGGGCACGGCGAGGCGCACCACGAGGTCGCGGGGCGGGCGGGAGCGCGGTGGGCAGGAACGGGGCGGGCGGGAGCGCGACGGGCCGACGCGGCCGGCGGCCACGGAGCCGAGTCGCACGGTGTGGCGGGTCTCGGTCACTCTCGGTTCACCGCCGGGACAGGCGAAAGGTGGTGGGCAATGTTGGATTTGAACCAACGACTTCCTGCGTGTGAAGCAGGCGCTCTCCCCCTGAGCTAATTGCCCATGACGTGAGAGGTTACCACGTCGAGCCGCGGTTGTGCAGCGCGTCGTGCTGAAACCCATGCCGGGTGGCCGGCGGCCTCGGTCGCCTCGCGCCGGAATCGCTTGAGATCGTTTGACAGGGGCCGCCCGGTCTGCTAGTAATCGTGATACTAGTTGATGGCCATGGCGTTCTGCGACGGGGTGCGACCTCAGAGCTCGCGAAGCCGCAGGAAGAGAACGGGGTGACTGAACGTCGAGACTCGAGTGAGCCCAGACGGCAAGGACACGCGCGAGAGCGCGTGCATGCCCCGCGCCGAGCGTGGCGAACGGATGCGCGCGCGGCTTCGCGAAGCGACGATCGAGTCGATTGCCAGGGACGGCATCGCCGGGGCCACGGTGGAGCGCATCACTGAACGAGCGGGCGTGTCGAGAGGTCTTGTGCGCCACCATTTTGGAAGCAAGAACAGGCTGCTCGCCGAGTCGTTCCAGTTACTGGCCGACGACTACCGCGCTATGCTGGGTATTGGGACAGGCGACGAACGTCTGTCCGGGGGCAGTGCTGAGCTTCGGTTGCGCGCCGCCCTCTTGCCGGCATTCGAGCGACTCGATGGCGGTCCCGATCGCCAGTTCGCTTGGTTTGGCTTTTGGGCCCTGGCGCGCAGCGACGGCGAGATCCGGCGGATTATCCGTGCACTCTACGAAGACGTCGTCGGCCACCTTGGCGATTTGATCGGCGCCGTGGCTTCCGCCCATGGTTCCGAGGTCGATGCTGAGGCTGCCGGCAGGGGCCTTGCCGCCATCATGGAGGGCGTCTGGGTGTGCTCTGCCGTCGGTCTCCAAGAGGACTCGACCCGTGAAGCCGAACGCCTGTGCCTCGACTACGTCTCGCGCCTTCTTGGCCTGGAGTCGTGGGATACACAGGCGACGGAAGTTGCGCACGGCGTGACCCGGAGCGCCTATCAGAGCTGGCGCCCGAGCGTCCTTCAGCGCCGCGAGCCCGCGGTGGCATGATCTGTGACCGTAGGGACCGTTTGAGTACCAGCGCTTATCGGGTCGGCCGCCTGTTCCGTTTGGCGCCGCGGCCCCGCGGTGGCGCACCTCTATCTCGCCGAAGGCGACGCTTGTGCGTCACGCAGGCACCAGCTGGGCCAGAAATCGTTGGAAGGCGCGGGCGGACTCCAGACGGTAGAGGAGCGCTACACGTTCACTGCTTGCCGACGCTTGGGCCAAGTGCAGTTCGAGCCCCTGCTCGATTGCTTTCAGCACCTCGCTCTGAGACTCGATGAGGGGAGTCGGGTCGACGCCGAGGTCATCGATGATAGCCAATTTGAGCAGGAGTTTTGAACGCGCATCCCGGATGTGCCGTACCGGCGTACGAAGCCACTCACGGAGTTGCCCACGTCCTCGTTCGGTGATCATCATCTTGCGGCGCGGCGGTCCGCCATCGCCAGGTTCGGCACTGAGAGATTCAACGAGGCAGTCCGCCTGCAACGTGTCGAGCGCCCGATACACGAGCGGTCGTTGAACCGTCCAGACGTGTCCGAAGTCACCGCCGCAGGAAAGGTGCTTGGCTAGAGCAAAGCCGTGTTGAGGCTCACGGCTGAGCAACCCAAGCACGGCCCATTCGGTTGGCGACAACTCCCTCATACCAGCGACATTAGCACAGCGTCGCGGACACTTCATGTGCCTCCAGCGAGCGGTCTGGACCTCCATATGGCGGCCGCGCCACGACGCCTGGCCACGATAGCCTAGGACTCTGGTGACAAGAGAAACTGCCGGAAGTGGCGGAGAGGGAGGGATTCGAACCCTCGATGCGCCTCGCGACGCATAACGGTTTTCGAGACCGCCGCTTTCAGCCATCTCAGCCACCTCTCCGCGCAAAACTCTGTCGCCGAACGTGTGACACAAGGTGATCTGGCGGAGAGGGTGGGATTCGAACCCACGAGACAGGTTACCCCCGCCCACGCGATTTCCAGTCGCGCTCCTTAAGCCAACTCGGACACCTCTCCGTACACGCGTCTCGCGCTTCGGCAGGCGACAGTATACCGCAGGCCCCGCGCCCGCCGCGCCGGGCTTTTCGAGCCCCTCGCGCCCGCCGCCGCCGCGCCGCGCCGGGCGGCCCTCAGCGCCGTCGCCGAAAGAACTCCTGCAGCAGTTCGACCGACTCGCTTTCGAGCACGCCGCCCACTACCTCGACCGAGTGGTTCAGGCGCGGGTCGCGCACGATGTCGAACAGGGTGCCGGTAGCCCCCGCCTTTTCGTCGGGCGCTCCGTACACGAGGCGCGGGATGCGCGCCAGCACGATGGCGCCGGCGCACATGGGGCAGGGCTCGATGGTGGCGTAGAGCACGGTGTCGAGCAGGCGCCAGTGGCCGATGTGCCTGGCGGCCTGCTCGATGGCGAGGATCTCGGCGTGCGCCGTGGGGCTCTGGCGTAGCTCGCGCTCGTTGCCGGCCGAGCCGATGATCTCGCCCTTGAAGGTGACGACGGCGCCGATCGGCACGTCGCCGGCCTCGCCCGCGCGGGCAGCCTCGCGCAGTGCGAAGCGCATGTAGTACTCGTCGAGTGGAAAGTGGTGCTCGCTCACGGTCCTTAAGGATGCCCTCGGGGCTACTGAGGATATCAGAGGCGCGCCACGGCGGCCCGGCGGCGCTCAGGCGGCCCGGCGGCGCCACGGCGGTGCGGCTCACGTGCATGGTCGCGGCGGCCGATACCAGCAGGGAGACCGCGCAGGCGGTGTCCGTATCCGGGGAGGTCTGCCGTCGTGGAACAGAGGACGTGGCCGGCGAGGCTGCAGGGCCTGAGGCGGCCGCGGCGCGCGTTTTCGCGCGCCGACTGGATCGGCGACGGCGTCGTCATGCTCGTGCTGGGTCTCGCCGTGGTGGCTTCGGTGTTCCTGCCCTGGGCCAACGTCTCGAGCGGGCATGACGTGAACCTTAGCCTGAGCGCCGCCGACGGCGTGAACGGCGCCCTCGCTACGCCCTGGGGGCTGCCGGTGCTCGCGCTGGGGCTCGTGGTCGTTGTCGTCGGCCTGATCACGATCGCGGTACGCCCGATCAGGCTCTCGATCCTGCCCTGCCTGGCGGTCGCGGTGGCGGGCTTGGCCATCACGCTGGTCTGCTTCTCGGCGGGCTGGCACATCTGGGACCCGCTGCGACCCGGCGTGGGCCTGTACGCCGACACGCTCGGCGGCATCCTGCTCGTGCCCACAGGCCTCGCGGCAGCCATGGTGGCCTCCATCCTGAGCTCGCCGGCGACTATGGTGCGGGTGCGGGCGCGGGCACGGGCCGATCAGGCGCGCGACGCCCGGATCGGCGTTCCGCCGCGCTGAAGCCCGTCGCTCAGCAGCTTGTCGGCGCCGGCGATGGTGTAGCCGCTGTGATATCCCACGAAGCCCTCGATGCCAAGGGCGACCACCCGCCGCGCTGAGGCAAGCGACAGGTCGGTGTCGGCCGACAGGGCTGCCGGGGACAGGTCGATGACGCCGTCGACCAGACGCAGAAGGTCACCGGCGATCAGCAGCGAGAAGGCCGGCAGGTAGAGGCACAGGTGTCCGGGGGTGTGGCCGGGGCTGTGTACGACGCGCACGCCGCCCAGCACGTTCAGCTCGATCACGGCGGTGTCGTCGCGGTGGGCCCAGACCTCGGCCCCGCTCGCCGCGACGATCTCGGTCATGGACTACTCCTTTCGTAACCTCAATCTACTTTGTATCACCAATTAGATTGGCGTTATAGATGGATATGCTACAATCCGGGTACAGAAACCGAAGGCGAGGGACCCGATGACCAGCCGCAGCGCAAGCGACAAGACGACGACCGCCCCAAGTGGCCTCGCGCGCGAGCTGCGCAGCGAAAGCGTCGTCGACGACCTGTGGACCGTCTATGCGAGCCTGCACACGCTGAACCTGCCGACCTGGCTGCGGCTCGACCTGAGCATGGCGCAGTTCAAGGCCCTCATGGCCGTCGAGCGCAGTCAGGGCATCTCGGTCTGCGAGCTCGGCCGCGAGCTGGGTATCGGCGAATCGGCGGCCAGCCTGCTCGTCGAGCAGCTGGTGCGGCGCGACTACGTCGGCCGCACCTCCGACCCCGCCGACCGCCGGCGCGTGCTGTTGGGCGCGACCTCGACGGGTCAGGCGCTGCTGCGCGAACTGCGCCACGGCCGCCGCCAGGTTCTGAAGGAATGGCTCGCCGGCTTGGCCGACGACGACATCGACGCACTTTCGAACGGACTGCGCGCCCTCACCCGGGCGCTGCGCCCCGACGTACCCCCAGCCGCATGCGACGCAACAACGGAGAGTCACACGACATGACACAACGAAGCTCAACGACGCCCGCGCCACGCGGTTCATCGACGCCCATGCCTGAGCCGGGCGCCGGCGCGCCGGGACGCATCGCCTACAAGTGGGTCGTGCTCTCCTGCACCACGCTCGGCGTGCTCATGGCCATGATCAACGCCTCGAGCCTGCTGATCGCGTTGCCGGCCATCTTCCGCGGCATCCACCTGAGCCCGCTCGACCCCGGCAACTTCACCTACCTGCTCTGGATCCTCATGGGCTACGGCCTTGTCTCGGCCGCCTTCGTGGTGACCGCCGGGCGCGTGGGCGACATGTTCGGCCGCGTGCGCATGTTCAAGATCGGCTTCATCATCTTCACGGCCTCGGCGCTCGCCCTCTCGCTCGTGTGGAGCAGGGGCGCCACCGGCGCGACCGAGATCATCGCCTTCCGCATGGTCCAGGCCATCGGCGGGGCCATGATGATGGCCAACTCGGCGGCCATCCTGACCGACGCCTTCCCCTCCGACCAGCGCGGCATGGCCCTGGGCATCAACGGCGTCTCGCTGCTGGCCGGCTCGTTCATCGGACTCATCCTGGGCGGCGTGCTGGCCGCCGTCGACTGGCGCCTCGTCTTTTTGGTCAACGTGCCGATCGGCATAGCCGGCATCGTGTGGTCGTTCCTCAAGCTGCGCGAGATCGGTGAGCGCCACAGCGCGCGCATCGACTGGCTGGGCAACCTCACCTTCGCCGCCGGCCTGGTCGTGCTGCTCACCGGCGTCACCTATGGCATCAAGCCGTACGGCACGTCGAACATGGGCTGGGCGAGCCCCTTCGTCATGACGGCCATCGCCGGCGGCATCGCGCTGCTGGTGGCGTTCGTGTTCATCGAACGCTTCGTCGCCGAACCCATGTTCAACCTCTCCCTGTTTCGCATACGCGCCTTCGCCGCCGGCAACCTCGCCGTGCTGCTGTCGTCGATCGCCAGCGGCGGCCTGCAGTTCATGCTGATCATGTGGCTGCAGGGCATCTGGCTGCCGCTGCACGGCTACAGCTTCGAACAGACGCCGCTGTGGGCCGGCATCTACCTGCTGCCCATGACCACGGGCTTCCTCGTGGCAGGGCCGCTCTCGGGCGTGCTCTCCGACCGCCACGGCGCGCGGCCCTTCGCCACCACCGGCATGATGCTCGCGGCGCTCAGCTTCTTGCTGCTCATGGCCCTGCCGGCGAACTTCTCCTACTGGACCTTCGCCCTGGTGCTCTTCTTGAACGGGGTCGGGTTCGGCATGTTCTCGGCGCCCAACACGGCGGCCATCATGAACAGCGTGCCGGCGCGCAACCGCGGTGTGGCGTCGGGCATGCGGGCCACCTGCCAGATGCTCGGACAGCCGCTATCGATCGGCATCTTCTTCTCGCTCATGGTGGTCGGCCTTACCGCACACGTGCCGGCCGCCATGTTCGGCGGCCTCACAGCCCAGCACGTGCCGGCCGCCGTGGCGACGCCGCTCTCGCACATGCCGCCGACCGGCTACCTGTTCGCCGCCTTCCTGGGTTTCAACCCCCTGAAGGAGCTGCTCGGGGCGCACGTTCTCGGCGCGCTGCCGCTCCTGAACGCGCACGTGCTCGTGGGCAAGCGCTTCTTCCCGTCGCTCATCGCACATCCGTTCAAGGACGGCGTCGTCGGCGTGTTCATCTTCGCCGCGGCGATGTGCCTGGTGGCCGCGCTCGCTTCGTGGATGCGCGGCGGCAAGTTCGTGCACGAAGAGGCGCACGCTCACGGTCACGAGCAGCTCAAGGCCGCGCACGCGCAACACGCCGTCGAGCTGGCCGAGGGCCGGGCGCAGGACTGACCGGCGCGCGACTGAGCGGGGCCCGAGGATCATGAAGACCGACACCCCGCAGGCGGCCACACGTACTGAGCCGCGCGTCGGGTCCCCCGGCGCCGCGGGCGACCGCTACAAATGGGTCGCCCTGTCGAACACCACGCTGGGCACGATGATGGCGACGATCGACACGTCGATCATGCTGATCGCCCTGCCCGACGTGTTTCGCGGCATCCGTCTCGACCCGCTGCGGGCCGGCAACAGCTTCTACCTGCTGTGGATGATCCTGAGCTTCCAGGTCGTCACGGCGGTGCTCGTGCTGAGCTTCGGCCGCCTGGGCGACATCTTCGGGCGCGTGCGCATGTACAACTTGGGTTTTGTGGTCTACACGGCGGGCTCGCTGCTGCTCACGGTCACCTGGATGTCGGGTTCGGGCGGCGCGCTGTGGCTCGTGGGCATGCGCGTCGTGCAAGCCGTCGGGGCGGCCTTCCTGCTGGCCAACTCGGCCGCCATCCTGACCGACGCCTTTCCCGAGCACCAGCGCGGCATGGCCCTCGGCATCAACCAGGCGGCGGCCATCGGCGGCATGTTCATAGGGCTCGTGCTGGGCGGCATGCTGGGCCCCATCGACTGGCGCCTCATCTTCTTGATCTCGGTGCCGATCGGCCTGTTCGGCACGGTGTGGGCGTACCTCAAGCTCGAGGAGCGCGGCGTGCGCCGCCCAGCGCGCATCGACTGGGCCGGAAACCTGACCTTCGCGGCGGGCCTGATCGCCGTGATGGTCGGCATCACCTACGGCATCCAGCCCTACGGCGGCCACGCCATGGGCTGGACGAACCCGGCGGTGCTCGCCGAGCTTGGCGGTGGTGTCGCGCTGCTCATCGCCTTCGCGGTCGTCGAGAGCCGGGTGGCCGCGCCCATGTTCCGCCTGGCGCTGTTTCGCATCCGCGCCTTCACCGCCGGTGTCCTGTCGAGCTTTCTGGCGGCCATGGGCCGCGGGGGGCTCATGTTCATCCTCATCATCTGGCTGCAAGGCATCTGGCTGCCCGAGCACGGCTACAGCTTTGCTCGCACGCCGCTGTGGGCCGGCATCTACATGCTGCCGCTGACGGTCGGCATCCTCGTGTCGGGGCCGCTGTCCGGGGTGCTCTCCGACCGCTTCGGCGCGCGCCTGTTCGCCACCGGCGGCATGCTCGCCACGGCGGCCTCGTTCGTGCTGCTCGAGGCCTTGCCGATCGCCTTTCCCTACTGGGCCTTCGGCGCGGTGCTGCTGCTCGGCGGGCTCGCCATGGGCGCCTTCTCGGCGCCCAACCGGGCCGGCGTCATGAACAGCCTGCCGCCCGAGCATCGCGGCGCGGGCTCGGGCATGAACACGACCTTTCAGAACTCCGCTCAGGTGCTCTCGATCGGCGTGTTCTTCAGTCTCATGATCGTGGGCCTGGCCGGCACGCTGCCGGGCAGCCTCTACCACGGCCTGGTCGGCCAGGGTGTGCCGGCGGCCGCGGCCGCCGGGGCCGCTCACCTGCCGCCCGTATCCACGCTGTTCGCCGCGTTTCTGGGTTACAACCCGATGCAGCACCTGCTGGGCCCATCGGTGCTGACACAGGTGAGCCACGCGCAGGCCGCGACGATCACCGGACGGCGCTTCTTTCCGGCGCTGATCACGGCGCCGTTCAAGTCGGGCCTGCACGCCGCCTTCGACTTTGCCATCGCCGCCTGTCTTGTGGCGGCGGCGACCTCGTGGACCCGCGGCGACTCGCGAACGCGCGAAGGGTAGGCGCCGCGCGAGGGGCGCAGGCCGCGCGAAGGGCAGGCGCCGCGCGCAGGCCAGAGGCCGCGCGAAAGCCTCAGCCCAGTCTCAGAACGACCACCTGCAGGTCGTCGCTCAGGCGGCCGGCGAACTCGAGGGCGGCGTCGCGTACGCCCTCGGCGACGCCCTGGGCGCTGCGGCCGCGCAGCGTGTCGACGATCTCGAGCAGGCGGCGCTCGCCCAGCAGTTCGCCGCCACGTCGCGCCTCGGTGACGCCGTCGGTGTAGAGCACCAGATAGTCCTTGATGGTGAGCATGGCGTGGGCGTTCTCGTAGGGCCCGGCAAACGAGCCCAGCGGCGGCCCATAGCTCATGGGGAGGGCACGGCAGGTGGATGCGCCCAGGTGGACCGGGGCGGGGTGGCCCGCGCTGGCGTAGCTCAGCTGGCCGGTCGCGGCGTCGAGCACGGTGAAGAAGGCGGTCACGTGGGGCTCGTCGGGGTCGAGGCGCATCAGTAGCTCGTTGGTGCGGGCCAGCACGACGGCCGGCGAGGGGTCGATGCTGGCGAACGCCTGGATCTTGGAGCGCACGGTCTCGGTCATGCCGGCGGCGCGTATGCCCTTGCCGGCCACGTCGCCGATCAGCACGGCGACGCGCGTGTCGTCGAGCTGGAAGATGTCGCTGAAGTCGCCGCCCACGCGGTCGGGCTCGTAGGCCGGCTGGGAAACAACGCCCAGCTCGAGACCGCGCACCTCGGGCGACTCGTGGATGAAGTTCTCCTGCAAGGTGGTGGCGATGCGGCGCTGCTGGTCGAAGACGCGGGCGTTGTCGAAGGCCGCGCCCAGCAGCTCGGCGATGCTGCCGTAGAGCGCGAGCTCGTCGTCGGCGAAGGGCCGCAGGCCGTCGAAGGCAAAGCCGAAGACGCCGAGGGTGACGCCGCCGCGCTTGATGGGCAGCGCGAACCAGCGCTGCCCGGCGGCGCTCAGGCGGCCGGCGCGCCGCGTGCTCGCCGCGCCGACGAGCCCCGAGTCGTGGGTGACCAGCGGCAGGTCGCGCACGACCAGCCGGCTCACGCTCGACGGCTCCGCGAAGGACAGGACGGCGACCTCGCGGGCGGTGTCGTCGGGGTAGCCCGCGAGTGCGATGGCGCGCAACGCCTCGTGTGCTTCGTCGACGACGAAGATGGCGCCGCTCGAAGCGGCCAACGCCTGGGTGCCGATGGCCAGCACGCGCGCCCCGATCTCGGGCAGCGACAGCGAGCTCGTGGCCGCCGTGGTGACCTTTTGCAGGAGTGTGGTGCGGTCGAGCTCGTGGCGCACCTGTTCCTGGGCCAGGCGCGCGGCCTCGTAGAGCCGTGCATTCTCGAGTCCGGTGGCCGCCTGGGCCGCGACCGCCTGCAGGAACGAGAGCTCCTCGGCGCCGAAGCGTCGCGGCTGCGCCCAGGCGACGTAGAAGATGCCGATCGCCTCGCCGCGGGCGAGCAGGGGCAACAGGGCGTAGGAGCGCACGCCGGCGTCGCGGGCGTGCCGCCGGCTGCCCGCGCTGACCGCGAGCGCGTCGATGTTCTCGCCGAGACGCGGTTGCCCGGTGCGAAAACAGACGGCCGTCTCGACATCGGAGTCGGTGGCGATCGGCCCGAGCTTGTCGAGGAACCCCCGGGGCAGTCCGGCGCCGGCCACGGCCTCGAGGGTCGAGCGGTCGCCGCTCACGAGGCGCACCTGGACCTGGCGCGCGTCGAGCAGCCGGTGGACGGCGCCCACGACGCTCGCGGCGACCGTGTGGACGTTCAGCGACGATGACGCCGAGTCGGCCACGTCTTTGAGTACGGAGAGACGCGCGACGCGCTGCGACTCGGCTTCGCGGGCGACGAGCTCGGCCTCGAAGAGGCGGGCGTTCTCGATGGCCGCGCCGGCCTGCGCGGCGATGGCCTCGATCAGCTGCATCTCCTGGGAGCCGAAGGGGCGCCGCTCGCCGGGCTCATCGACCATGATGAGACCGACCAGCCGCTCGCGGTAGACGATGGGCACGGCCAGCAGCAGCCGGAAGCCGTGCTCCTTGATGTAGTCGCTCATGGGGTCGGGGGTCGTCGTCGCGTCGTAGTCGATGACCAGCTTGTGCCGGGTGGTGATCGCCTGCCGGGTCGCGGCGGAGATCTCGTCGAAGCCGAAGCGTTGTTTGGCAATGGCCTCGGCACCCCGCGAGACGGCGATCTCGACCTCGCGGCGCTCCTCGTCCCAGAGCTCGAGCACGATGCGCGAGTGCGCGGCCGAGCGCGCCAGCAGGTCGCCGAGCGACTGCAGCATGCGGTCGAGGTCGGTCCACGACGAAAGGACGGTGGCCGCCTCGAGCAGCAGCTCGGTGCCGCGCAGCTCGAGGCCGGCCGCGAGCTGGGCCTCGACCGCCGCCGCGAACAGGCGGGCGTTTTCGATCGCCAGGCCGACCGTGGTCGCCAGGCGCTTGGCAAAGTCGACCTCGGCCGCCTCGAAATGGCGTGGGGTGCGGTGTGCGAACAAGATGAGCACGCCGACGGCGCGCTCGCGCTCGAGCAGCGGCACGGCCACGAGCGAGCGTATGCCGCGGAGCGTGGCCGCGGGTCCGATGTCGGCGTGGTCGGCGACGTCGTCGCTCACCAGCGGCTCGCCGGTGCCGGCCACCAGGCGCGCGATCAGCGCCTCGTCGATCAGCGGCCGGCCGAGAGCGTCGTCGGGTAGGCCGTGGGCGTAGCGCACCGGCCAGGCGTCGCCTGCGCGGAGCTCGATCGCGGCGCCGTCGACGCCGAGCACGCGTGTGGCCTCGCGCAAGGTCAGCCTGAGCACCTCGTCGGTCTCGAGCGTGGAGTGGAGCAGGGCGGAGATGGCGTTCAGGCCGGCGCGCAGCTCGCTCTCACGCGCGATGGCGTCGCGCTGGGCGACCAACTCGTCGTTTTGCAGGCGCAGCTCCTCACCCTGGGTCCGCAACTCCTCGGCCTGTGTCTGGGAGTCCTCGAAGAGGCGCTGTCGATCGAGCTCGGCGCGCCGGCGTTCCTGCTGTGTGGCCTTGCGCCGCGAGATGTCGGTCATGAAGGAACGATAGTGAACGAGCGTGCCGGACGCGTCGAAGACGGGCTGTACGAACGCCTCGACGGGCACCAGGCGGCCGTCTTTGCGGCGGTACTCCTTCTCGTAGCGCACCGGGCGACGGTGCCGCACGGCGTCGGCGAGCTGGGCCGCTTCGGGCTTGCGCCACCGCTTGGGCGTCAGGTCGACCGCCCAGGTGATGGCCTTGCTTTCGAGCTCCTGCCGGCTGTAGCCGGTGAGGTCGGCGAAGGCCTGGTTGAAGAAGAGCAGACGGCCGTCGGGGGAGCCCACGCCGAACGGCGCGGCGGCGTCTTCGACCACTTCGGCCAGAAAACGCTCGCGGCCCCTGCTGTCGTGCAGCTCCTCTTCGAGGCGCAGCTTGGAGATGGCGATGGCGAGCTGGTCGGCCAGCCGCTCCCAGAGCTCGATGTCTTCGGGGGCGAAACACCCCTTGCGACGGTCGTTCAACTGCAGCAGCCCCAGCCGCTCCTCGCCGACCCGCAAGCCGACGAGGGCCACCGACTGGTAGCCTTCGCTCATGCAGCGGCCGCGCAGGGGGGCCTGACGTGCGTCCTGGTCGATCGTCGCCAGGAGCTGGGTGGTGTCGTTGCTCCAGAAGCTGCCGCGCGCAGTGGCGTAGTCGGCAGAGGGGTCGAGGCGTCCGCCGACCACGTCGCCGCACAGACACTCGAGTGTCGCGTGGCCGGCCGCGTCGCGACAGACCTGCCCTTTGGCGTCGCGGGCGATAAGGCTGCGCTCGAGGGCGACGAACTCGGGTGGCAGACCGTGCGTCGTGAAGTACGGGTAGTCGTCGCCGTCGCGCAGCCGCAGCCCGACCGCCTCGCAACCCGACTGTCGCCCAAAGAAGGCGGTCGCCGCGTCCGCCAGCGCGACCAGAGTCTCGCTTTCGTTGATGAGCCGCAGAAAGTCGATCGTCGTCTCGCGCTCGAGCTCGGTGCGCTTGCGGGTGGCGATCTCGCGATAGTAGATGCTGACCCCCACCGACGTGGGGTAGACGCGTACCTCGAGCCAGTCGCCGCTGACCAGGGAGCGGTGGTCGGACACCGAGGGTTTGCCGAGCTCCATCGCGTCGCGAAAGCGGGCGCCGAGCGGACCGTCGTCGAGCTGCGGGAACAGCTCCCAGGGGGTGCGGCCGAGCAGCTCGGGCAGCGGCCGCTCGAGCAGGTGCACGGCCACGCGGTTGGCGTGCACGTAGCGGTACTCCCAATCGAGAGCGACGAACGCCTCGTCGATCTCGTCGAGCAGGGCGCGGGTGCGCGCTTCGCGCCGCTCGAGCGCGCCCGACGTGCGCCTGCCGTCGCCCCCGACGCTGAGCTCGCCCAGACCGGTGTCGAGTGCCGCCGATCCGGGGCGTGCCTCCGTCTTGCGCGTCATGCGCACCTCGAGCCCGTCGTCGGCACGCAGCTCGAGCGAGTCCATGAGGGCGGCGATGATGAACAGGCCGCGGCCGTGGTCTTTGTTGGGGTCGGGAACGCGCTCCGGCCGAAAGCTCTGCAGGTCGAAGCCGCGGCCCTGGTCTTTGACCAGTGCGACCAGAGAGTCGCCGTCGAACTCGAGGGCGATCTCGATGTCGGCGTCGGCGCCGCTGTGGCGGATGGCGTTGGTGGCTGCCTCTTCGACGCAGAGCACGAGATCGTCGATCAGTTCGCGCTCCGCGCTGTACTGGCGCAGATAGTCGCGAATGCGCTCGCGGGCGCGTCGCAGATGCGACGGCTCGGAGGGAACGCGAAAGCGCAGACGGGGCGGCGCGGCGTGTGTCTGTACCTTGCTAGTCGACAAACTGGATTCCCCGCACGTGCGTCGCCCGAGTGGAACGCCGCCTATTGTAAGGACTCGCGTGGGCGCGTGCCGCCGTTGCGCGACGCAGGAAAATGCAGTGGGGAGTGGGCCGGGGTTCCTTGGCGCGCCAGGAGGGATTCGAACCCCCGACCTTCGGTTCCGTAGACCGACGCTCTAATCCAGCTGAGCTACTGGCGCACAGGAACTGGAAGTATACCGCAAAACGCCGCGCTTACGAGTGGCGCTCGGCGAGATGCTGGCGGAGAAGCCGGGATTCGAACCCGGGAACGAGCTAAACACCCGTTAACCGCTTAGCAGGCGGCTGCCTTCAGCCACTCGGCCACTTCTCCGCGCGGGCGCTCACTATACCGCACAGCCCGAGCGCTCGAAAGCGTGAAGGGCTAGAGAATCCGAAGCCGCCACACCGAGAGGAGAGCACACCGTGGAGATCGCCGGCATCGACCCCGAACTGGTCGCGTGCATCGAGCGCGAGACGACCGAGCTGCTCAGCGCGCTGATCGCCATAGACACGAGCAATCCGCCCGGCAACGAAAGCGCGGTGGCGGAGTTTCTCGACGACTACTTTCGCGGCCACGGCCTGCGTGGCGAGATCTGCGGCGAGCCGGCCGAGCGCCGCAGTTTCGCGGCTACGCTGCGTGGCGCGCGCCCCGGGCCGCGCCTGGTGCTCATGGCTCACGAAGACGTGGTGCCGGCCGCGGCTGGGGAGTGGACCGAGCCGCCGTTTGCCGGCGTTGTCAAAGATGGTTACATCTGGGGGCGCGGCGCGGTCGACGTGAAGAACCATCGTGCACTCCAGCGGCGAGGCGGTGAATGTCTACCCGAGCAGCGTCGCAGTGACCGTCGATTGCCGCAGCCGGTGGGCTGGAACGATGAGCGCGTGGCCACCGAGGTGGCGACGGCGCTGGCCGGCGCCGAGGCGCGGTGGGAACTGTCGTTCGTGGGCACGGTCGAAGCCAACGCCTCGCCGGCCGACTCGCCGTTGCGCGACGCCGTCACGGCGGTCATGGCACGCCTGGTGCCCGGTTCGCACGTGGTGCCCCTGCACTCGGTGGGCTTCACCGACTCGAACTGGTCCCGGGCCGCGTTTCCCGACGTCGTGGCCTACAACTTCGCGCCGTTCCTGGTCGACGACGGGGCGGCCGTCTCACCGCGCCTTCACAACGTCGACGAGCGTATCGCCGTACGCGACCTGGCCTTCCAGTCGGTCTTCGCCTTCGAGCTCGTGAAGGAGCTGCTCGGCTAGGCTGGGGCCGTCGCATGCCCGTCGCGAGGCCGCTCCGGCCGGGCCAGGGCGCCGCGAGGCCGGCGGCCGCGGCTTACGCCAGGGTGGGTTCTTTGGCCTTCGGGCTCGCGCCGGGCGGCGGGACCAGCGGGACCAGGCCGTCGCGCGACAGGGAGCACTTGTCGGCCGAGGCGCACCAGTCGGCACAAGTGCGCGTCGTGCGGGGGTTGAACATGATCGTGCCGCAACTCGCGCAGCGCCGCCGCTTGTCGTCTTTGAAGAACTCCACCGGCGCGCCGCACTCGCGGCAGGGCACATCGAAGATATCGTCGGGCGTCCAGTTGATGAGATCGCGTCCCGGGCATCCGGCCATAGCGGCCTCCTTGCTGCGCTGCCGACATTAACCCTATCGGCCTAGTGTAAATCTCTGACGCCAGTCTATGCCGTGGCGGCAGGGCCTGCAACCCCGAGGCGCCGGTCCCGACTCGCCTGCGCCGGCCCGGGCGCGCGCCGCCGACGGCCGGCTCAGGCGCCCCCGGCCGCCGGCGCCAGGACGACGTCGAGGATGCCGTCGAGCGCCGCCGAGGTGGTGCTGTCGCGGGGCAGCTCGACGAGCGCCCTGCCGGCGGCGTCGAAGGCGGCCACCGACGGGTCGTCGGGGATCACGGCGAGCAGGTTCAGGCCGCGCTCGGCGATGACCGCCTGCAGCTCGGGGGTGAGCTCGCCGACCGCGCGGTTCACGACCAGGTAGTGGCGCCCGACGTGCGTCTTTAACTCGGCGATCAGGTCGACGATGCGGCCGGCCGTCGTCAGGCCGCGCACCGAGGGGTCGCTCACGATGATGAGCACGTCGACGTCGCGCGTGGTGCGCCGCGAGAGGTGTTCGAGGCCGGCCTCGTTGTCGATCACGACCCAGCGGTAGCTGGCGGCGATGCGGTCGACGATGGTGCGCAGCATCGAGTTGGCGGCGCAGTAGCAGCCCGGACCCTCGGGGCGGCCCATGGCCAGCAGGTCGAGGCCGGTGCCCTCGACGACGTTGGCGTTGATCTCGTACTCGAGCAGGTCGGCCTTGGCGATGCCGGCCTCGAGCTGGTTGGCGCGCGCTTTGGCCGACGTGTCCTCGCGGATGTCGCCGACCGTCCTGTCGAGCGGCAGCCCCAGCACGTCGTTCAAGTTGCTCGCCGGGTCGGCGTCGATGGCGAGCACCGGCCCTTCGTGCAGCTCGGCGAGGCGGCGCACCAGCAGGCCGGCGATCGTCGTCTTGCCGGTGCCGCCCTTGCCTGCGATCGCGAATGTGGTGGTCATCAGCTCACTCCTTCGGTCGGCCCGCTGTCGTGCCCCCACGCGCGCTCGACAGATCCCGGACCGTCGGGAACGTGTCGAGGTCGGTGTGGGGCAGGGATAGGGCCAAGGTGTAGTCCGTCCATGAAGGTGCCGGCGGCGGACAGTTCGAGACAGGTCATCTTTGGCGGCCACGTCGGCGCATGCGCCCGGCCACCGCATCGGCGCGCCCGTCGGCGCGCCTGTCGGCGCTCACGTACGGCGCGCACGTGATGGCCGGCCGTGATCGTGGGTAGGGTGGGGATGAGTCCCTTCAAGGAACCGACCTCCCTCGGGCGTGGGCGAGCAGGGCGACAGTTCGACGCTGCGACGGTGCGACGGTTCGATGGTGCGACGGTGCGAAAGTGCGCTCGTTGAACCTTTGAGCCTAGTGAATACTCCCTATGGGTACTGTACGCAACGGCAGGGAGCGTGACAATGTTTTGTACAGATAGTCGCAGAGCCGGCGGCCCTGGTCGTAACGCCGGCGGTGGGCGAGCCCTTCCGGGGCGCCGCGGCCACGTCGTGCGGGTGGCCGGGTGAGCGCCGTCGGAGACAGAGCGCGCAGCCTCTACGACGAGCGGCTCGCCAAGCTCGACCTGACCATCGAGGGTTACGACCTGGTACGCCACGAGCGGGCCGTGTCGAGCGGTTTCACGCGGGTGACCACCGAGATCGTGCTGCGGGGGCGCGGCAAAGAGGGCCGCGGCGAAGATGTGACCTACGATGCGCCCGACCACGACGACTATCCGGCGGAGCTGGGCCTGGGCTGGGCCGGCACGCTGCACTCGTTCCTGCGGCGTCTCTCGTGGCAACCGCTGTTCGCCCGCGAGCCTGCGCGCCCGGCCAGCCGCGAGTACCGACGCTGGGCTTTCGAGAGCGCCGCGCTCGATCTGGCCCTGCGTCAGGCCGGCCTGTCGCTCGGCGAGGCGCTCGGGCTGCCCTACCGGCCGGTGCGCTTCGTGGTCTCGACGCGCCTCGACATTCGGCCCTGGCTCGCGCTCTACCCGGGTCTGCAGTTCAAGCTCGATCCCACGGCCGACTGGGACGCCGGCCTGATCACCGAGGTCGCCGCCACCGGCAGCGTGCGCATCGTCGACTTCAAGGCCTACTACGCCGCCGGCATGCTGGCCGACCCGCCCGACGCGGCCGTGTACAGAGCCGTGCTGGCCGCGTTTCCCGAGGCGATCGTCGAAGACGCCGCCACCGACGGCGCGACCGCCGAGCTGGTGCGCGCCGCGGCGCGCCGCCTGTCGTGGGACGCGCCGATCCACTCCTGGGCCGACGTCGAGGCGCTGCCGTTGCCGGCGCGTCACCTGAACATCAAGCCGTCGCGCTTCGGCACGCTGCGCGTGCTGATCGACTGCATCGAGCGCGCCCGCTCCGCCGGCATCGAGCTCTACGGCGGCGGCCAGTTCGAGCTGGGCGTGGGCCGCGGGCAGATCCAGACTCTGGCCAGCCTGTTCTACCCGGACGGCCCTAACGACGTCGCGCCCGTCGGCTACAACGAGCCGCAGGCCCACGCGGGCCTGCCGGCCAGCCCACTGGCGCCGCCGGCGCGCCCGGTCGGCTTCGGCTTCGAGGGCGCCTGACGGCGCGGTCCGCCGTCGCGGTCCGCCGTCGCGGCCCGCCGGCGTCGCCTGCCGGCGCGAAGGATGGTGCCGGCGCGGACCCCTGTGACGCGGATTCCGACGGTCGCCCGTAGAGCTTGGTAAGATGAGACGAGCGGCCGAGGCAGGCCACGTTCGGGCCTGCGGGCCCAGGAGGCACCATGACAGCCAGCACGATCGATCCCGCCGCGGCCCGACAGGTCGTCGACGCGCTCGCCGACCACGAAGACGCGATCGGCGATCTCTACGACGCCTATGCCGCCCTGCTGACCGCCGCGGCGAGCTTCTGGCAGGGCCTGTCGGCCGAGGAGTATGGGCACGGGTCGCTCATGCGCGACCTCGCGGCTCGCGAGCACGAGCTCGACGTGTTCGTCGACGCGCGCCGCTTTCCGTTGGCCGACCTTCGTAACGCCACGCGCGACGTGCGCGACCAGATCGAGCTCGCGGGCAGCAGCGGCGTGACGCTCGTGCAGGCGCTCGAGACCGCCCTGGACTTCGAGCAGGAGATGGTCGAGCGCGAGGCCTACCAGGTCTTTGCCAGCGACTCGTTCAACGTGGGACGCGTGCTCAAGCACCTGCGCGTCTCGTCGGAACGGCACCGCGACGCCATCAGGGAACTCCTGATGCGCCAGCCGCGCTAGAGCCGGGCGAGCGATGCCGATCTGCGACAAGTGCGGCACGGGTCTGCCCGTGGGCTACGAGTACTGCTTTCAGTGCTCATTGGCGGCTTCTTCGTCTACAACATGATCTGCGAGGCGGTCTTTCACGCCACCCTCGGCAAACGCGTGCTCAGCCTGCGCGTGGTGGCCTACGGGGGCGCTTCCCCCGGCGTGTACGCCCTGTTTACGCGCAACCTGACCAAGGCGGTCAGCTGCCTGATCCCCTTCGCCGGCGTGCCCATCGCCATGGTGAGCATCGCGCTCGACGCCAACAACCAGCGCCTCGGCGACCGTCTGGCCCGCACCTACGTGCTGCGCGACGTCGTCACGATCGTCGCGCCGGGCACGCCCCGCTAGCGCGCCGTGCCGACCAAGCGGCGCGCACTCGTGCTCGTGCAGCTCGCCTACGCGGCGCTGAGCGCGGCCGCGGCGGTCGCGCTGATCTTCGACCTGGGGCCCGTCTCGCACGCCATCAACCAGACCTCGGAGCGCATCGTGGGCGCGGCGCTGCTGGCCATGGGCGTGGGCGCCCTGGCGGTGGCCCGCGACCCCGCCGCCAACCGCGTCATGCTGCGCGTCGAGCTCGTGTTCATCGCGGCCTGCACGTTGTCGCTCGTGTGGAAGATGGTGGTCGACGAGGGCGCCGGGCCGAGCACCTGGGCGCTGCTTGCCGGCCTGGTCGTCGGTCTGACGCTGCTCGGCTGGCTGGCGCCGGCCGCCGCCGACGACCCATCGACCGGCCGCCGGCCCTAGTCACCCCCCCGGTCTCGCGGGCGTAGAGCGCCTTGTCGAGGGGCGAACGAATGACGGCGATGCGGCAGGCGGTGACCGGTGCTGCGCCCAGGCGCTGTTTGCAGGCGTGCACCGGCGGCCCGGCGGGGTGGCCGTCTGGCCGTGATGATGCGGCTAGGCAGCCCTACGCTTCTGCTCCGGCTTGGTCGTGACGGAGGGGAGTGGGGCCGGCTCGGCCGCGGCTACGGCTGGGGTCGCGGTCACGAGCCGCCGATCGGCGACGATGCCATAGAAGGCGCCACCGACGACGAGCGCCAGGACCACGATACCTGTGATGACGACTCCGATGTTGCTTGCGCCGTGGCCCACGGCGAGTGCGCCTGTCGACATGCCGCGTCCGCGGATCACAAGAGCGGCTTGTGCGGCCGAGACGCCCAGTGTCAGCGTGACAACGAGCGCAGACAGAACGGCGGCAGGTACGAAACGCTTGAGTAGATGGGAACTCACTTGTCCCACCTCGATTCTGTTGGGCTTCCAGCACCATTGCTGGGTACAAACAAGATACCCATGACCTAATCCTCGGCGGCTCGGCCGGTGGACCTCGACGGCCCGGCCGTTGGATCTCGGCGGCCCGGACCGCGGACCTCGGCGGCCCGGTCCACGGCGATCCGGAGTGTCGCGACACCTTCCGTCGCCCCAGAAGGATCTTCGTCGACCGGGAAGGAATCGCCGATCGCCGGCGTCGGTAGTGGGTGTACGGCGGAATGTCCGAAGTCCCGATTCCAGGGAGGGTGACACCGAAATGAACACCCACCACGGCAAGACGCCCCTCACCAATGTCCGCAGCCGTGCGCTGCTTGGCGTCGTCGCGCTGCTTGCTCTGACCACGTTCGTGGCCGCGTGCGGCGGCTCGTCGAGCGCGAGCACCACGACGCCGGTCACGCCGGCTGCCACGACCGGCGGCGCCACCACCGGCGGCACCGCGACCGCGAGCGCGGTCGCCATCCAGAACTTCACCTTCACGCCCAAGGCCCTGACGGTCGCGCCGGGCACCACGGTGACCTGGACCAACCACGACTCCATGGCGCACAACGTCATGTCGACCGCGAGCATCTCGCTGAACAGCGCGACCACGAGCACGTTCGCAAGCTCGAACCTGAGCCAGGGCCAGACGTTCAGCTTCACCTTCACCAAGAAGGGCGTGTACTTCTACGAGTGCTCGATCCACAAGGCGCTGGCCAGCATGCACGCCGAGGTGATCGTGAAGTAAGAGGCTGTTCGCACGCATCACTCCATCTCACTGCACAGGAGGCATGCTCATGAACGTGCCACAGAAAAGCCGGCGCCGCCTGGCGCAGGCGGCGCTCGGCGGGGCCCTCGTCGCCATGATCCTGGCGGCCATGGTCGGGTCTGCCGGCGCCGCGCCGCGCTTTGCTTTCAACGCGCGCGGCAACGTGCTCGTCGCCGACCAGTTCAACAACCGCGTGATCGAGTTGTCGCGGGCCGGCGATGTCGTCTGGCACTTCGGCACGGGCTCGCCCGTGGCGGGGCCGCATTCGGTCGTCGCCCCCAACGACGCGCAACGGGTGCCCGGAAACCGCACGCTCATCGCCGGCACCGGCGCCCCGGCTGGAGCTCCCGGCTACCCGGCGGGCGGCGCCGTCGACAGTCGCGTGTTGCTCGTCAACCGGGCCGGCAAGATCGTCTGGCAGTACGGCAAGGCCGGAGTGAACGGTACAGGCTTCAACCGCTTGAACACGCCGGTGCAGGCGACCTGGCTGCCCAACCACGATGTGCTCATCACCGACCAGGGCAACGACCGCGTGATCGTGGTCACGCCGGCCCACAAGATCGTCTTCCAATACGGTCAGACGGGTGTCGCCGGCAGCGGGCCCGATCAGTTGAACACGCCGAACAGCGCGGAGCTGCTGGCCAACGGTCACATCCTCATCGCCGATGAGGGCGGAAACCGCGTGATCGAGGTCACAAAGGCCAAGAAGATCGTCTGGAGCGACGGCACGGGGCTCAACGCGCCGGCCTTCGCGAGCCGACTGTCCAACGGCCACACCCTGATCACCGACGGCGGCAACAACCGCGTGATCGAGGTCAATAGCGTTGGTAAGGTGCTCTGGTTCTACACGACCGACACACAGCCGGGCAGCAACGCGAACCCGGCACCCTCGCAGGCGGTCCGCCTGCCCAACGGCGACACCCTGATCGCCGACCAGTTCAACGATCGCGTCATGCAGGTCACCAGGGCCAAGAACATCCGCTGGAGCTACGGCGCGCTCAACGTGCCCGGCAAGGCAGCCGGCCTGCTGAACGCACCCTACTCGGCCAAGGTGATCGGCGACTTCACAGGGCTCACCCCGCCTAAATGACCCTGCCGACCGGTGCCCGATCGAGCGGCCGCGCTCAACGCGGCTAGAGCGGGCACTCGGAGGCCCCACGTGTGGTGGGTGGCGCGGCGACCCCGCGCTGCCCACCATCAGGGCCTGCTGCGACTCGCGTCAAGGCACCTCAGGGCCTGGTCGGCCGGAGGAGCAGCCGAGAGCGTCAGTCGGTCGCGCCGGCAAGCGGCGTTCCAAGCTCCCACTGGTGGCCGAACGGATCCGCGAGCCGGCCACTGCGCCAGCCGGGACTGCAGGAGACAGGCGCGATCTCGGCCCCGCCGGCCGTGATGGCCCGGCGGTAGACCGCGTCGAGGTCGTCGACGGTCAGGACCATGTTGATCTGGCCATGGTAGGGGTCGGGGCGTTGCTCGAGGTTCTCCTGGATCCAGAACTCCGCATCGCCGACGCTGAGCTGGGCGACGACGACCCGGCCGGAGCGGTCCTCGAGGCGGTAGCGCTCCACGGCGCCGAAGGCGCTCGTGTAGTAGCGCAGTGCGGCCGGTCCGTCGGCGACGGACAGCCAAGGCGTGACGGTGTTCGTGACGAGGGGGAAGTCGGGCGAGTCGCTGGTCATGGTCGTCAGAGTGTATCTGGGCGACGACCACGGCGCGGCCCCGGACCGTCGTCAAAACGGCCACAAGAGGCGCGCTCGAAGGACGCAGCGGCGCGGCGGTGACGCGAGTCAGGCGCGTGCAGGCGTATGCTCGCGATGCAGCTGCCGTGTGCGCTTTGCCTCGTACATGCGCTCGTCGCTGCGCGCCAGCAGCTCATCGATGCCCTTCAGCTCGTCGCGGTCGGTCACCAGATGCCCGAAGCTCAGCGAGAAGTCGTACCGTTCGCCCAGCTCGACTCGCTTGGCGGCCACCGCGGCTTGCAGACGAGCAAGGATGGCCTCGCGCACGAGGCGCTCGTCCTGGCGGCCCCCCAGCACGGCGAGGGCGACGAACTCATCGCCACCCAGACGCGCCAGCAGGTCTTCGTCGCGGAAGGCGATCCTCAGGGCCTCGGCGGCGCTCGTGATCAGGGTGTCTCCGGCGGTGTGGCCCAGGTCGTCGTTCACTTTCTTGAGGCCGTCGACATCTGCATACAGCAGCAGGATCCGCGCGTCTTCGAAGCGAGCGCGGTTGCGCGTCTGTTCGACCATGGCGAAGAAGCCTCGTCGGTTGAGCAGGCCCGTCAGCTCGTCCTGGTGCGACATGCCACGCAGCTCACCCTCGCGTTTCTGACGGACGGCGACGTTGCGGGCGATCGCCAGACAAAGCTTGCGGCCGCGTAGCTCGACCATGCGCGCGCTCAGCTCCACCGGTAGACGATGCCCTGTCGCGGTCACGAGGACCGTCTCGTAAACGACGCTGTCGGTGACCTGCAGGGTCCGCAGGCGCTGATCGTGGTCGCGGCGTACTTCGAGGGCGCCGATGTCATCGGCGGTCATCGCCAGCAACTGCGCGCGGGGATACCCCAGGCTGACGCAGGCCGCCTCGTTTGCCTCCACCAGGGGGCCGGGGCGGCCGTCGTCGCCGATGGCATAGACGAAGATCGGGTCGCTGCAGGCATCGAACAACGCCCGGTAGCGGCTTTCACTGTCCAGCTGTTCCCGGTGAGCGGCGCCAAGCGAGGCGAGCGTGGCGTGCAGCGCGCGGCGCTGGGAGAGGGCCGTCAGTACGACAAGGACGACCAGAAGTCCGCTCAGCACGTCGCGCGCCCACGGCGGCGCCACCAGCTGGACCGCGGCGATGCCCGCCACGCAGACCACACAGACGGTGGTCGGCCAGTGCTTCAGGGCCGCTCCCGCGCTGTGGCCGCTCGAGACTGCAGTTTCTGTCACTCTGCCCGCTCTCCCTCCGACTACGTGACTGCCTTCCTAGTGACATCGGATGAGCAACGGCCGCAGACAACCGGTCTAGACAGATGGGCAGCGGCTCGGTCGCGGCCAGAGAGAGGGCCGGCCCGCCGGCGCTGACCGGAGCAACGGTCGATACGCCCTGCATGGACACCGTACAATGAGCGGCACTCCTGCCGTCCGGCGATGTCATGCGGGGAGCCCTTTGTCACAAGACACCCTAGAGCCGACGACCGCGCCTCCGCGACTTCACTTCCGCATCCCGCCGAAGCCCGCGCACCTGCTGCGCGCTCGCGGTCGCATTCGCGACTACCTGCGCCAGTACTGTGCGGAGCCCCAGGTGATCGAGGACGTCGTGCTCTGTGTCGAAGAAGCCGCCACCAATGCCATTCGCCACAGCGGCAGCGACCGCGATGTCGAGATCTCGCTGCGCTTCGCAGGCGGCGACCTGCTTGCCGAGGTCAAAGACCACGGTCGCGGTTTCGATCTCGCGAGCTTCGACCGCGAGGCGCTGCCCGACGTTCTGTCCGACCACGGCCGCGGCCTGTTCATCGTCGCCAGGCTCATGGACTCACTGGAACTGGGCCTGGACGGCGGGCTTGCGGTGCGCATGACGCGCCGGGCCGAGCCGCGCTGTGCGCCGCAGTCTCTGGAGAGCGGCCTCGGTGAGAGCGTGGCGGACGGCATCGCATCCGACAGGGCGCGCACTCGTGCCCTGCTTGAGGAGATCGACGAAGCCTTCGTCGCTCTGGACTGGGAGTATCGCTACGTGCACGCCAACCAGGCGGCACTGCACATGATGGGCAAGTCGCTCGACGAGCTGTACGGCCACACCCCCTGGGAGGTCCTGCCGCAGCTGCGTGACGGCCTTTTTGAGCAGCGTCATCGCGACGCGATGGAGCTGGGCAGGCCCTCGGTCTTCGAGCAGCGCTCGGTCGTCAGCGATGACTGGCTTGAGGTGCGCATCTATCCCACGTCGGCCGGCATCAGCATCTACCTGCGTGAGATCAACGCCCGCAAGCGCCAAGAGACAGAGCGCGAAGAGCTGCTCTCGGCGCTGCGCGACAGCGAAGAGCGTTATCGGGGACTGTTCCAGAGCGAGTCGGACGCGCTTCTGCTGATCGACCAAAAGAGCGGACGCGTGCTCGAGGCCAACCCGGCGGCGGCGGCCATGTATGGCTACACGACAGAGGAGCTGCTCGACCTGACCGACCTGGACATCTCGGCCGAGCCTGAGCTGACACAGTCGGCGGCGCAGTCGGCGGCAGTCGGAGAGACCGTAGCGGTGCCGTCCCGCATGCACCGTCGCAAGGATGGGACGACCTTCGCCGTCGAGATGACCGGCCGAGTGTTCAGCCTGCAGGGACGGATGGTGCGTGTTGCGGCGGTGCGAGACGTCACCGCGCGCAAGCAGGCCGAGGAGGTGCTCGGTCGCTTTGAGCTCCTGGCGGCCAACAGCCGCGACATCATCCTCTTCATGGACCGCGACGGGCAGATCATCGAAGCCAACGCGGCGGCCGAGCGCGCCTACGGCTACACCCGCGACGAACTCCTGAAGCTGACCATCGCAGACCTGCGGGCAGCCCAGACAAAGGCCGAGATGGCAACCCAGATGACCGAGGCCGACTGGCAAGGCATCCTCTTCGAGAGCCTTCACCGTCGTAGCGACGGCAGCCTCTTTGCGGTCGAAGTGAGCTCGCGCGGCGCGACGATCGGCGGACGGCGCACGCTGGTCAGCGTCGTGCGCGATATCAGCGAGCGCAAGCGGGCCGAAGACGAGCTGCGTGACAGCGACGCCCGCTTCCGCCTTGCGCTGCGCAACGCACCGGCCTCGGTCGCGGTCCATGACCGCGAGCTCCGCTACGTCTGGGCGTTACGCGAGACCGTGCGACTCGGCGAAGCTCTCGCCTCGATCGACGCCCTCGTGCATTCCTCGCTGGACTTCACCACGATCATGCAGTCGGCGCTCCGAGCAGGGGCAGAGGCGATCGGCGCCGAGACCGCGGGGACCAGCATGCACGACGACGAGGCCCGGCAGTTCCGCGTGGCCTATATCCACAACTACCCGCCCGACAAGCTCGGCATCCTTATTCCCGACGCAGACGACACCCACGGTGTCGAGGCCATGCGCACCGGCAGGACCCTTGCCATCTCAGACACCCAGAACGACCCGCGGGTCGTGGCCGAGCTCATGGACGCCTGGAACGTCAAATCGGTGATCTGCGCTCCTCTCGTCGTGCGGGGACGCCCGATCGCCGTCGCTTACTTCAACTACCACACGGCGGCCCATTGCTTCTCTGAACAGGAGATCGAGTTCGTCACCAAGCTGGCTGCTTCGCTGTCGGGCGCTTTGGAGAACGCTCAGCTCTTCGAATCCGAGCGCCAGGCGTGCGAGCAGGCCGCACGAGACCTTGCCACCACGCAGTCACTGCTGGCGGCAGTCCGCGCGCTGAGCGGCATGTGGACTGATTCAGACGCACTCCTCGGCGAGCTGGCCGACGTCGTCGTGCGGGCGACCTCACACGCCCGCGTCTGCGTCGCGCAGCTGTCCGACGACCGCTCGCAGGCGACGTTCGTGACGACCGTGGGCAAAGACCCCCTTCCCGCTCGAACGGTCCTTGCCTGGGACCAGCTCTCGTCGGTGCTACAGGACGTGCTGATCAGCGGGCGCAGAGGGATCGTCGACTTCAACGAGCTGCCGCAGGCGCAGCGCGGGATCGCCGACTCGATCGACTCCCGACTGGCTCTCCATGTCCCTATCGTCTTTGCCGGTCGGGTGCTCGGCTACATCGCCGTCGACGATCCCGGCGAACGCCGCGAATTCACAGACGATGAGATCGCCCTCATCGAGGGCATCGCCTCTCAGGCGGCCGTGGCCATCGAAAGCGCGCGGCTCTACAAAGAACAGCGCCGCATCGCCGAGACTCTCCAGGAGAACTTCCTGCACGATCTGCCCTGCGTCGCCGGTCTCGAGCTCGGCGTGGTGTCGCAGACGGCCTTCGAGCCCGAGCTCGTGGGTGGCGACTTCAGCGATGTCTTCGTCGTCGACGATCGCCACGTGGTCGTGCTGGTCGGCGATGTGGCCGGCAAAGGCGTGCGGGCCGCGGGCATCACTGAGACGGTGCGCAGCACGGTACGGGCGCTGGCGGCAATCGACCCCTCACCTGTCTTCATTCTGGCCAAGGCCAATGAGTTGCTGCTGAAGTACGACCCCGACGAGCCCCACGTGACCGCCTTCCTGGCCGTGCTCGACCCCGATACCGGCCACCTGAACTACGCCAGCGCCGGCCATCCGGCGCCGATCCACCTTGGGGCATTCTCCGCTCGGCCGCTCGACGTGGCGTTTGGCCCACCGCTCGGCTCTTTCGAGCGCCCCTATGTCGGCGCCCATACCACGGTCACGCTCGACGACTACCTCGTGCTCTACACCGATGGCGTCACCGAGGCCCGCCGCGATGGCGAGCTGTTTGGTGAACAACGCCTGCTCGAGACAGTCGCCGGCCTGCGCGGCCGGTCCGCCCAGGAGCTCGCCGACGGGGTATGCAGCGCCGCGTCGGACTTCGCCGCCGGCCACTTGAGCGACGACCTTCAGGTAGTCGTGCTGAGGCTCGCCTGACGTGCCGCTGGGCCCAACACCCGGCTCCCCCGTGGATCACGGTGGGGTGAGGATGACGGGCGGCACGGCTCTCGCGCAGGCTTGAGAGTCCTGCACTGGCGGAGGGGGAGGGATTCGAACCCTCGAGAGGCCTCGCGACCCCTGGCGGTTTTCAAGACCGCTGCATTCAACCGCTCTGCCACCCCTCCGCGGGCGACCGTGTGATTGTGTCAGCGGCCCCGCGTCGGTGTCCATCGTGATTGTG
>Ga0302320_10006215_pt1 | contig 26587 bp, 23 predicted proteins | sample Bog_T0_3_FD_202130 | JGI IMG/M metagenome (GOLD analysis project Ga0302320, IMG submission 202130) | Peat permafrost microbial communities from Stordalen Mire near Abisko, Sweden - Bog_T0_3 | ecosystem: Environmental > Terrestrial > Soil > Wetlands > Peat | place: Sweden: Abisko, Stordalen Mire...
CACGGAGAAAATTGAGCTTTCGGATTGGAGGGAAATCCGTGGCAGCGGTGTTGAGGCAAACATCGAACATCGAACATCGAACATCGAACATCCAATGACCAAAACGCGACTGGGTTCGTTGCGGTGGTTGAAAGAATCGGGCGTGGATTTGGCGGCGGGTGAAAAATTCATTACGGAATGGTCGGCACAGGGAGCGACGATTGTCGGCCTGGCTTCGGAGAAAGATTTGCTCGGCTTGTTTGCCGTCCGCGATGCGGTGAAACCAAATGCCGCAAATGTCGTCGAACAGCTTCGACTACAGGGATTCAAAACTTATCTCGTTACCGGTGACAACTCGTTGACTGCCGCGAGCATTGCGAAGCAGGTCGGCATCAGGGCGGAAAATGTTTTTGCCGAGGTGCGGCCGGAGCAGAAGGCGGAGTTCGTGAAAAAACTTCAGGCGCAGGGCGAGCGCGTGGCGTTCGTCGGCGACGGCATCAACGACGCGCCGGCGCTCACGCAGGCCGACCTCGGCATCGCCGTGAGCCGCGCCAGCGACGTGGCGCGCGAGGCGGCGGACATTATTTTGTTGAAATCGGAAATCGAGGCCGTGCCGGAGGCGCTCGGCCTGGCGCGGGCGACGTTGCGAACCATCAAACAAAACCTGTTCTGGGCGTTCTTTTACAACGCGCTCGGCGTGCCACTGGCCGCGATGGGTTTTATCAGCCCGATTTTCTGTGCGGCGGCGATGGGCTGTTCGGACTTGATTGTGATTGGCAACGCACTGCGGCTGCTGCGGTGGCGCAAATGAAATCTGCTTCAACAAAAGTTTTCCTGACAGCAGAATGGCGTCATCTGGCAATGTTGAATTATGAAATTGAACCTGCCGTTCTTGCTCCGTTTGTTCCGGCAGGGACGGAACTGGATTTTTGGAATGGCAAAACATTCGTCAGTATTGTCGGATTCCTGTTTCTAAACACGCGCGTCGGTGGAATCCCGATTCCGTTCCACCGAAATTTCGAGGAGGTCAACCTGCGATTCTATGTCCGCCAGAAGGCGGATGACGGATGGCGTCGCGGGGTTGTTTTCATCAAGGAATTGGTCCCGCGAAGCGCCATCGCTTTTGTCGCCAGAAAGTTTTACAACGAAAATTACATTGCGCTGCCGATGTCGCATCGGATTGAAAAGGTTCAGGAGGACATCAAGTCGGTTTCATATTCATGGCGGTTCAATGACCGCGATGATTTTTTGAAGCTGGCTGTCCACGGGCAGGCCCAGCCGCTGGCGGACGGTTCGATCCAGGAATTCATCACCGAACATTATTGGGGCTACGCGAGACAGCGTGATGGTTCGACGATGGAATACCGAGTCGAGCATCCTCGCTGGCGGGTCTGGGAGACGCTGGCGGCGGAACTTCATCGCGAAGTGCCCAGACTGTACGGCGAAATCTTTCACAAATATCTTGAGCGTCCGCCATCATCCAGTTTCCTTGCGGACGGTTCCGAAGTAAAGGTGTTCCACGGAGTTCGATTATGAACGAAACCAAAGCCAAGCCAGCCGGCTGGATTCTTTATGACGATTCTTGTGGTTTTTGCCGGCGGTGGGTTCCGTTTTGGGAAGGCACCTTGCGAAAATGCGGGTTTGAAATTGCACCGCTGCAATCTGATTGGGTCAGGGAGAAATTACGTCTGAACGAAAACGATTTATTGCAGGATTTGCGTCTGCTGCTGGCAAATGGTGAGCAAATTCAAGGTGCTGACACTTATCGTTACGCTATGAAGCGGATTTGGTGGGCCTATCCGATTTATTTATTTTCAATCGCGCCACTTGGCAGAAACATTTTCGATTGGAGCTACAAGAAATTTGCCACCCACCGTTACAAAGTTTCAAGCGCTTGCAAAATGCCCGGCAAGATTGACGCTTAGCCCTGGCGTTCCGCTTCCATCCAGCGGATGGCGTAATGCACGAGGTCGTGGGCGGTTTTCAGCTCCAGCTTTTTCTTGAGATTCGCGCGATGCACCTCGACGGTTTTCACGCTCAAATGCAGAAGCTCGGCGATGTCCCGCGTGCCCTTGCCACGCCCAATCAACTGGAACACCTCGAATTCGCGGTCGGTAAGCCGCTGGACGGGGGCCTTCGCCATCGCCGAGTGGCTGCCTGAAAAACTTTCCAGGATGCGCGTGGACATTTTTTCACTCACGTAAACCTGCCCGCCCAGCACCTGGCGGATGGCCTGCAAAAACTTTTTGCCGCCCTCCTGCTTCATGATGTAGCCGCGCGCGCCTGCCCGCAGCACGCGCTCGGCGTAGAGCAGTTCGTCATGCATGGAAACGACCAGCACCGGCAGGCCGGGTTTCAACGTCAGGATGTCCTTGATGAGTTCCACGCCGTTTTTATCCGGCAGCGAAATGTCGAGCAGGATCAAATCGAAGGACCGGGCCGTGACGGCTTGAAGCGCCTGGCACGCGTTGTCGGCCTCGGCGCAGACCTTCAGGTCCGGCGTGTTGTCAATCAGTTGTGTCAGACCGGTGCGCATCATCGGGTGGTCGTCCACGATGAGCAGTTGTTTGCGCGGTGCTTTGGCCATGATGAATTAATTTCGTTTTTTGGACGCTGGCCGGTTGGGAGCGGAGCAAATCACGCTGGCACCGCCAGCGGGATTGCGTTCGATGGCCAGAGTGCCATCCATCATCCCAACGCGGGATTGCATGATGCGCAGGCCCATGCCTTTCGATTTGAAAATTTCAGCGGGAAAACCCGCACCATCGTCGTCCACCTTCAAAATCACGCGCCCACGATCCCCTGTCAATTGAATGGAGACCTGTTTCGCCCGTCCATGCTTGATGGCGTTGGCAACCGCTTCCTGTGCCAGGCGGAAAAGATGCGTGGCCACGGCATGATCCGCCACGGACACCGGCGGATCACAATCTAGCCGGCAAACAACGCCGAAAATTTTCCCCGTGTTCAAGGCCAGTTCTTGAAGCGCGGACACAATCCCTTCGGAATCGAGCGTGACCGGCGAGAGGCCGCGCGCCAGCGAACGCGTCTGGCTGATGGCCTCGCGGACGTTTTTGGCGATTTCCCCGGCGCGACGAGCCGCGTCACGAGAGCGCGCCGACAATTTTTGCTCCAAAACCTGGCTCATCATTTCGATCCCCGCCAGGTGCTGGCACAGGCCGTCGTGCAAATCGTGCCCGATGCGGCGCCGCTCGCGTTCGCTGATTTCCAGGATTTCCCTTTCGAGCCGCTTGCGTTCGGTGATGTCGCGGATGAAACCGGTGAACAGCCGCCGTTCCGCCAGCCTGACCTCGCTCACGGACAAATCCATCGGGAATACGGTGCCGTCCCTGCGCCGACCGGAAACTTCGCGCCCAATGCCGATGATTTTCGCGTGGCCGGTGTGCCGGTAGTTGGCGAGATAGGAATCGTGCTGCTCGTGATGCGGCGCAGGCATCAGGACGCTGATGTTTTTCCCGATAACCTCGGCGGGCCGGTAGCCGAAAATCCGCTCCGCTGCCAGATTGAAGGACTCGATGGTCCCGCGCTCGTTAATCGTGATGATGCCCTCCACCGCCGTTTCCAGAATTGCGCGCAGCCGTTCCTCGCTGTCGCGCAAGGCGGACGCGGCACGTTTGCGTTGCGTCCGGGTTTGGGTGGTGTGCCTGGATTTGAGCTTCTCAATCCACGCCAGCAACTCATCCTTTGACATTTTCCGGTAATCCTTCATTTCCAAGATGAAGGGAATATCGGAAAAATTCACGCCACTGCCAATCTCATTCCGGCTCCTCGCGCCACGCCGGGGCTTCCGCTGCTCGCGAATGTCGCCCATGGCTGGGAATCAAGGCATGAGCAACTGCGCGCGATAGTCCGTGGGCGACTGGCCGGCGATTCTCTTGAAGACACGGTTGAAATGCGTCAGCGACTGGAACCCGACTTCAAACCCGATTTCGCTGATGCGCAAATTGGGGTTGAGCAGCAGGTTCTGGGCGCGCTCAATGCGCACCCGTGTCAGATAATCCGTGAAATTGATGCCGGCGGCCTTTTTGAACATCTTGCAAAAGTAGAACGCGCTCATGTTCACCGCCTTGGCCACCGATCCGAGAGTGACCTTTTCGGCCTGATGCTCGCGAATGTATTCCTTGGCCCTTTTGATGACCGGCATTTCGGCATTTTCCTGCTGGATGATCACTTGGTTGCTGACGATTGCCAGGTGCTGGGCAAATATCGTCAGTAATTTGACCGTTGATTCGAGCTGCGCGGCGGTGACGACCTTGCCTGCAAAATAGGCCTTCTGCAAGGTACTCCGATCCACTTCAACACCCCATTCGGCAACCAGCCTGGCTGCCCGGGCAAATTGAACATTGCCCGGCTTCTTGCGGAAAAGCTGGCCGGTCTGCAGAAACCCGATCAATTTGTCGCTCAACCGCACGGGCACGGCGGTGTCGCACAGCCCGACCGGACACGTCACTGTCCGCGGTTCATGCGCCGCCTTTTCACAGAGCCGTTCCTGCACCTGCAAACAACCAGCGCACGCGCGGCTCTTCTGTGCTATCAAGGCGCAAAGCGGATTTTCGTTCCGCTTGCCATGATGCGGCAACTGCCAGGTTTCCACCGGTTGCAACGCCACCGGCAGCCCCGTCAAACTGGTGAATGCCTGTTCGTATTCCCGGTAGATCTTTGAATTGACCAGCGCCGCGATCAGGGCACGGTTGCCGTTACCGTTGCCGCTGCCATTACCCTGCTCATTGGGGGCGGCAAGCGGGGTTTTGTAGCGTGCGGCAACCCCGTTTCCCAAAACGGCGGCGGCTCCGTTACGCGATTGGGTTCGCGGAGAAGCGGAAAAAGGGTAGCGAAAACGGGCCCGGGGAGTTTCGGTGCTTGCATCCTGTCCAACAATTGTTGTTTGCATGAGAGCAATTTAAGCTAAGTCGGAAACGACTACAATTGGCGGCCTGCCTGATTGTATTAGGGGGCAATCTGTTAGTGGTCTAAGTAGAAACCCCTAGTGCTTCTCCAATTCTCACGCAGCGGAACCTCCGGCGGAACGAATCGCCCATACCCGTTCTATTCCTTCCAATTTGTCGGGGTCACACCGCGAAACATAGATAAATCCCGCAGACGGCAATGGCTCCGCCGGCATAACGAACCATCCGCGCCGAACCAAACCGTTGCGCGAACAGGCTGGATCCGATTCCCAATAGATGCAGGCTCGCCGTGGCCGCCACAAAGCCCACGCCATAGGCCAGACCCGATGTTGAATCGGGCATCTCCGCACCATGCGCATAACCATGAAACAAGGCGAATAATCCCACAAGCATCGCACTTACCGGCAACGGCAGGCGGACCGCCGCGGCAATCAAAAGCCCAAGCACCAGCACGGACGCCGCAATGCCCGGCTCGACAAATGGTATCGGAACCACCGCCATCCCCAGAACTCCGCCCAGGATCATCGCCGACACAAACACCGACGGCACCAGCCAGAGGGCGCGACCGCCGCGTTGCGCCGCCCAAAGCCCCACGGCCACCATCGCGCATATATGATCAAGGCCGGTGAGCGGATGCGCCAGCCCGTTTGCAAAACCGTGGGTGTGGCCGGGCATGCCCGGATGGGCCTGCGCCAGCGTCGGCAGAAGGAAAATCGCCAGCAGCGGAAACAGACGGGGATACAACAAGCTATTCGGCACGAACTTTTTCATGCCTCACTCATAACTTTACAATCAGAGAAAGTCAATCTGCGTTTCGTTTTTTCAGCAGAAATTAATTATTAAAATGATGGTTTCCAGAAAATATAATCCACTGCCCGATTCACTTCGGCTTCAGGAAATGGAGGTTCGATTCTTATTTCGTTCCGTTGCCCATGGTTTATTGCAAACATTCACAATTCTCCTTCAACCGGTGCCGCGCAAAACATGCGCAGTGCGGATGGTGGGTCGAGCATCAATTGCGCAGCGGGATTTTCATTTTGGCGGAATATGGCCGGATTTCACGCTGGCACGACCCCTGCTTGGCTTGGTTCGCAACCAATGGGCAACGCGTGTGCGTTGTCCCACGACAAAGTAAAATTAAAAAACCAACCACAAGAGGAAAATTCAATGAAAGTAAAAAATCTATTAATGGTCTGCTGGGCCGCTGCTGCTCTCATGTTGAGCGCCGGTAACGTCTGCGCACAAAATGGCGGCGGCGGAAACGGTGGCGGCGGCGGTGGCTTCGGCGGTGGCGGAAATGGCGGCGGAGGTTTTGGCGGTTTCCGCAATATGGATCCGGCGCAGAGGCAGCAATTCATAATGAATGGTATCCGGGATCAACTCGGCTTCACCAACGACACCGAATGGAGTGCCGTCCAGCCGCTTGTTCAAAAAGTGGTGGATGCTCGCACGGCCGTGGGTTTCGGCGGACGCGGTTTCGGACGCGGCGGACGCGGCGGTGGCCAGGGTGGTCAGGGCGGTGGCGGTGGAATGTTTGGCCAGCAACCGAATCCTGACAGGGACGCGTTGCAACAGGCTCTTGACGACAATGCACCGGCCGGTCAAATACAGGCGCTGCTGGCAAAATACGAGGCATCACGAAAGGTCAAACAAGCCGCGTTGATCGCAGCACAGGACGATCTACGCAAAGTGCTCACAGTCCCGCAAGAGGCCCAGGCGACTTTGTCGGGATTGCTCGAATAAACAGAATCACAAAAGAGAAGCTCACGTTTCCTTTATGACCGAATCCGTCGCCCAAGACCCTCCATTGATGCAGTTGCTTGACCGCATGGTTGGCGCCAAGCAACTGTCTTCGATTGACGCCCAATCCCTGATTGCCGCGAAATCCCCGGTGCAAACCGAGGAAGACGTGCTCCGCTGGCTTGCCCAGGAATATGGCCTGTCCTACACGACGCTGGATGACGTTGACCCGGACCGTCAGCTTCTCTCCCTTTTTCCCGCGCGCATTTTGCTGAAGGAGGAACTCCTCCCGCTCAAGCGCCTCAATGGCACGGTGGAAGTCGCCACGAGCCGCCTCTTCGCCACGCAGGGCCTCGACGCCCTGAAAACCATGACCGGCTTGAATCTCAAGCCCATCCTCGCCTCCAGCGAAGCCATCCAGCGCGAAATTAAAAAACGGCTCGGCGTCGGCGCGGACACCATCGGCACGCTCGACGAGGAAAAAGGCTTCCAAGTCGTTGATGAAAACGCCGAGGACACCAATCTGGACGAGGCCGCCGGGGACGAGGCCTCCATCATCCGATTCGTAAACCAGGTCTTGAAGGACGCCATCGAACTGCGCGCCTCGGACATCCACCTAGAGCCGTTTGAGGACGAATTCCGCATCCGATACCGCATTGACGGAGAGTTGCAGGAAGTGCCCGTGCCCGCGCAATTGAAACGCTTTCAGCCGGCCATTGTCTCCCGTGTCAAAATTTTAAGCCATCTCAATATCGCCGAAAAACGCCTGCCACAGGACGGCCGCATCAAGATCCGCCTCGATGCCGCCGATGTGGACATCCGCGTCTCCGTGATTCCCATGCTGCACGGCGAGGCGGTCGTCATGCGTCTGCTCCGGCAGAATTCCACGCTGCGCGGCCTCGGCGAAATCGGGATGAACACGCGCGAACTGGAGCATTTCCAGCACGTTCTGGGTTTGCCGCACGGAATCATTCTGGTGACCGGCCCGACCGGTTCCGGCAAAACATCCACGCTTTACACCGCGCTCAACGAAATCAACGACGCCGTCCGCAAAATCATCACGATTGAGGACCCGGTGGAATACCAGCTCAAGGGCGTCAACCAGATCCAAGTCAACGAAAAATCCGGCCTCACCTTCGCGCGTGGCCTGCGCTCAATTCTGCGCCACGACCCGGACGTGGTGCTCATCGGTGAAATTCGCGATGCCGAGACCGCGCAGATTGCGGTGCAGGCGTCGCTCACCGGCCATTTGGTTTTCTCCACGCTGCACACGAACGACGCGCCCGGCGCGCTGACTCGACTCGTGGACATGGGCGTTGAGCCGTATCTCGTCGCCTCGTCGCTCGAAGCCGTGCTTGCGCAACGCCTCGTACGCGTGCTTTGCAAGCATTGCAAGCAGCCGGACAATTCCGGGACGGCGCAGGCGTTCAAGGCCAAGCTCGGCATCCCGGCGGACACGACGATTTACAAATCCGTCGGCTGCCGTGAATGCCGCAACACCGGGTTCTTCGGACGCCATGCGATTTTTGAGTGGATGGACACTGACGAAAACATCCGCCGGCTGATTTTGGAAAACGCCTCGACTGACCAGATCAGCGCCGCCGCGCGCAAGGGCGGAATGCGCACGCTGGCCGAGGACGGCTGGCGTCTGGTCGCCGCCGGCGTCACCACCGTCGAGGAAGTATTGAGCGTTACGACGTCGAAAGAAGTCGAGAGCGCGACCAAAAACCAAGCCGGAGAATCCGTTGCGAAGATTGCGGTGGCCGGCTGAACTTGATTTCCAATGCCCACGTTTTCATACAAAGGATTACGGGCCGACGGCAAGGTTGCCGAGGGACAGCTTGATGCCCCCGGCCGGCCCGATGCGCTCCGGCAGATGGAGGCGCTCGGCCTGCGTCCGGTCAATCTCGCGGAAAAGGCCGGCGGGAAAAACGGCGCGGTCTCCAAAAACGGCTCGGGCCTGTCCGGCGGACTGGAAGGGCTGGGAAACATTTCGTTCAAGTTCAAATCGCACAAGGTTTCGGCAAAGGAACTGGAGAACTTCACCCGGCTACTGTCCTCCCTGCTGGCGGCGGGCGTGCCGTTGAGCCGCGCACTGGTGATTTTGACCAAGGAAGCTTCGGCGCCGGCGGCGCAGGCGAAGTGGAAGGAAATCCACGACATGGTTGTGGACGGCATGTCGCTTGCCAACGCGATGGCGAAATCGCCGGAGACGTTTCCGCGCGTTTATGTGGCGATGGTTGAGGCAGGCGAGGCGGGCGGATTTCTCGACGTGGTGCTGGCGCAAATCGCGGAATTTCAAGCGCGCGAAAAGGATCTGAAATCGAAGGTCATGACGGCGATGCTGTATCCGTGCATTCTGCTGGTGCTTGCGCTGGTTGTGTTGGTCGTGCTGCTGACATTTTTCATCCCAAAATTCCAGCAGGTGTTCGCGAGCATCCACGGTTCGCTGCCATTGATTACGCAAATCATCATCGGCGCCAGCCATCTGCTGCGCAATTACGGATTGTTTGTCTCGGTGGCCATCGTGGTCGTCGGATTTCTGGTGCGCACCTGGTTCACTTCGGAAAAAGGCAAGCGCATTTGGGAGGGAGCGATTTTGAAAACGCCGCTGGTCGGTCCGCTCATCGCTCAATTCGCCATGGCGCGGTTTTGCCGGATGCTCGGCACGCTCATCGGCGCGGGCGTGCCGCTCGTCCACGGCCTGAACGTCGCCCGTCGCTCTATCGGCAACCAGGTGCTCGTGGATGCCGTCGCGCAATCCATCGAGCGCGTGCAGCAGGGCGGCCGGCTCGGCCAGAGCCTCGGAGACTGCAAGATTCTCTTTTCCGGCTCGACGCTGGAAATGATTTCCGTCGCGGAAGAAAGCGGCAAACTCGACGGCGAACTGGTGCGCATCGCCGTCGTCACCGAATCGGACCTGGACCGCAACCTCAAGACCGCCGTCGCGTTCGCCGAGCCGGCGATGCTGTTTTTGATTGCCGGTTTCATCGGCACCATTTTCATCGGCATGTTGCTGCCGGTGCTGACCATGGCCACAGAAATCAAATAAAATTCAACACCAATTCAACACCTGACAAATTATGAAAATACAAATTCGAAACCTTCGGAGGGACGAGCTCTGCAAGTCCCTGACTAACCAAACTGAAATGAAATTGGGGACTCGTGGAACTCGTCCCTACGGCGTGATTTTCCGTCGCGCCTTCACCCTCGTCGAAATGCTGCTGGTCGTCACCATCATCGGCATCCTCGCGGCGCTAGTCATTCCGAGAATCGCCGGAACCGGCGAGCGCGCGCGGGAAACCGCAGCGAGGGCCGACATCAACGGCGGCATCAAGTCCGCCCTCGGCGCCTACGAGGTGGACAACGGCTTTTATCCCAAGAGCCTGCAGGATTTGCTGGTGCAGCCGAGCAATGCCCGGAACTGGCACGGGCCGTATCTGGAAAAGCTGCCGTTGGATCCTTGGGGAAGCGCTTACGTCTATTATTATCCCGGCAAGCACAACCCCGCCGGCTACGACCTCCTGTCCATCGGACCCGACCAGAAGGAAGGAACCGATGATGACATCGGCAATTGGATGCCATAATTGAAGAAGTCATGTGAGCCGGCCCGGTTGGCAAGCCAGGCACCGACGATGACATTGGCAACTGGACAAAATGAATGAAATTACGAATTACGAATTGCGGGTTGCGAACACCGCCGAAGCGAGTGAAAACTCGGTCGGTCGTGGATTCGTCATTCGAAATTCGTCATTCGAAATTCTCGGACGCCTTCACGCTCATCGAGTTGATTCTCATTCTGGCGCTGCTGGTCATCATCACGTCGCTGGCCGCGCCGAGGATGTCGGGTTTCATCCGCGGCCGCGCGCTGGATTCCGAATCGCGCCGGCTGTTTGCGCTGATGCATGCCGCCCAAAGCCGCGCGGTTTCCGAAGGTTTGCCGATGGTCGTGTGGGTGGACCAAAAGCAGGACGCCTACGGCCTTTCGGAGGAAACACCCGGCAAGAACGGGGATCCGAAAGCGGAAGATTTGACGGTGGATTCAACGCTGCAAATCTCGGTGATGAACGTCGGCATGAGTTCCCCGACTATGTTCAACAATTTGCCGGCGATTCGTTTTTTGGCGGATGGCTCAGTGGACGAAAGCAGTCCGCAGACGGTGCAGTTGACTGATTCGGCCGGTTTTATGCGCTGGCTACTGCTGAACAAAATGAGAACAGGCTATGAAATTAGCGACAGCAAACCGGACTAGAAATCGCGCCGCGTTCACACTGGCCGAGGTGCTGGCAGCGATGCTGTTTCTGGCCATCGTCATTCCGGTGGCGGTCGAGGCGCTGCACGTCTCCAGCCTCGCAGGCGAAGTGGCGGCGCGAAAAGGCGCGGCAGCGCGTGTGGCCGACCGGATATTGAACGAAAGCCTCGTCACTACGAATTGGACCGGCGGCGGGCAAACCGGCACGGTCTCGGAAGGCGCGCTGGATTTTAACTGGACGCTGACGACCCAGAACTGGCCGAAGGATACGACGATGCAACTGCTGACGGCGGAAGTGAAATTTCCGGCGCAGGGCAAGGATTACTCGGTGAAATTGAGCACGCTGACGAGTTTGCAGACGCAGCAGCCGGCACAGCCGGCACCGCCAACGACGGCAATGAATTCGCAATAGTGAAAATTGAATTGAACAAAATGCACGCGTTCACGCTGATTGAAATGGTCCTGGCAATCGGCGTCGCCTCCATTGTGTTGATCGCCGTCAACACCGCGCTGTTCGCCGCGTTGCGCCTCCGCGACACGACGGCGGACGTCGTGGACGCGGCCACGCCGGTGGACCAGGCGGTGACGTTCATTCGTCGCGACCTGGAATGCGTCGTGACGCCGACCAACGGCACGTCCAAGGTTTTGTCCGGCGATTTCAAGGCGGGCAACGTGAGCAGCGCCGGCGTGGCGGAACCGGTGGCGGTTGAAATGTTCACCACGACCGGCGCCTTGAGCGCCAGTGCGCCGTGGGCCGACATCCAGCGCGTCACTTACGAATTGAAGCAGCCAACCGACCGCAACGCCGTGGGCAAGGACCTCGTTCGCAGCGTCGTGCGGAATCTATTGACCATAACGACGCCGGAAGTGGAGGACCAGCTCATGTTGAGCGGAGTCCAGAACATCAAGTTTTCCTGCTACGACGGCGCGCAATGGCAGGACGCCTGGGACACGACCGGCGTGACCTCGACCTATACCAATCTGCCGCTCGCCGTGCGCGTGGACATCCAGATGGCCGGCAACCACACAGCGAACGCGCAGCCGATTGAACTGGTCGTGCCGATTGATGCGCAAATGCGCACAAACGCGGTTGTGACCATGGCCCCTTGAAGTTGAAATGAAAACCAGACTGGAACATCGAACATCGAACATCGAACGCCGGACGCCGAACGCCGGTTTGTCCGATGTTCAGCGTTCAATGTCCAATGTTCGGCGTTTTCCTTCTCAACAGGGTTCGGTGCTCATCATCGTGCTCTGGGTCTGCATCGGGCTGGTGAGCATCGCGCTGTATTTCGCCAATTCGATGACCTATGAACTGCGCGCGTCGGACAACCGCGTCAGCGGCCTCGAGGCGGACCAGGCCATCGAGGGTGCGGCGCGCTACGTCAGCTTTGTCCTCTCCAGTTACGCGACGAACGGCGCGGTGCCGGTCAGCACCCAGTTCTCCTGCGAGGCGGTGCCCGTCGGCGACGCGAAATTCTGGCTCATTGGCCGCGACCTGACCGGCCAGAACACCACCGAGCCGACATTCGGCCTGATTGACGAGGCCTCGAAGCTGAACCTGAACAACGCGAACACGAATGTCCTTTCGTATCTGCCGAACATGACGTCGGATTTCGCGCAAGCCATCATGGACTGGCGCGGCACGAATGGCACCGTGTCGCTGGATTACGCGTCGCTCGGCTATCTGCCGAAAAATGCGCCGTTTGAATCCGTGGATGAACTGCGGCTCGTCTATGGCGCAACGGTGGATTTGCTCGCCGGCGACGACCTCAACCGCAACGGCATCCTTGATTCGAACGAAAAGGACACCACCGGCACCGGCCAGTTGAATTCCGGCCTGTTTGAATACACCACGGTCTGGACGCGTGAACCAAATTTTCACGCCGACGGCTCGTCGCTGACCAACGTGAACACGGTGTCCCAGGAAAAGATTCAGGCATTGCTTTCAGCCGACGGTGTCGCCAATGCCACCACCCTGGGCACGCAGATTTATCGCAGCATTCATCCCGCCGGCGGCGGCGGCGGCGGCGCGGTGAACAACTGCAACAACATCCTGGACTTGGCCGCCCGCTGCCAGGGTTTTGGCATGAGCGAGGCGGATTTCGCCAAGATATACAACGACGTGACCACCAGCACCAACACCTATTACCGCGGCCGCGTGAACATCAACACCGCCGGCGCCGACGTGCTGACGGCCCTGTTCATGGGCTTGAACAACAACATCAATCAGCAGACCGCATCCGGCGCGGTGCAATCGCTGATCGCCTACCGCCAGCAAAACGCGGGCAACCTCAATTCCATCTGGTGGCTCATGGACGCGCTCGGCAACAACAACCAGATCATCACAGCGCTGCGGGCCAGCACGGCAAACGGCGGCGGCGGTAACGTCACCACGAAAAGTTTTCAATTCACCGCCGACATCGCGGCGGTCGGGCCGTTCGGGCGCGGCTACCGCCGCGTGAAATTCATTTTCGACACCAGCGAAGGCACGCCCATCATTCTTTACCGCCAGGACTTGAGCAGGCTCGGCTGGGCCCTGGGCGACAAAGCGCGGCAGACTTTGCTGACGGACAACTCAAAGCAATGAACAACATCCTGAAAATCAACTTTCGGAAACGGAAGAAACTGGCGAGCGTGCTCGGCCTGGCGCTCGACGGCAGCCGGCTCGAAGGCGTGGTGCTGCGGCGCATGAACGGCTCGCTGCAATTGCAGCAGACGTTTTCCGTCGCGCTCACGCTCGACCCGCTGACCGCCGCGCCGGAACTCGTCGGCCGCGAAATCCGCAACCAGCTCGACGCCGCCGGAGTGCGCGAACGCCATTGCATCCTCGGCGTGCCGCTCAAATGGGTGCTGACGGCACATACCGAACTGCCGCCGCTGCCGGAAGCCGATGCCGCGAGCCTGTTGCAACTGGAAGCCGAGCGCGGCTTCCCCACCGACGTTTCAACGCTGCAACTGGCCAGCTCAAGCTGCCCGCTGGCGGGGGACAAGAAGCACATTTTGCTCGCGGGAATTCCCAGCGTGCATATCGCCACGCTGGAAAAAGTTTTGGCTGCGGCGAAATTGAAGCCGGTCAGCTTCGCACTCGGGATGGCGGCGTTGCAGCCGGCTGCGGCGGAAAATTCCACCAGCCTTCACTCCGCTTCGGCCCGGCAAGACGGCGTGCTCGCCCTGGCCGTCGGCGAAAGCACGGTGTCGCTGCAAATCACCTGCGGCGGGGGCGTGGCTGCCTTGCGCGCGCTCGAAGGCGCGATTGAAAATCCCACCGGCAGGCCCGCGTTGCTGCCCGACCACGTCGCCCGCGAATCGCGCATCACGCTCGGCCAGTTGCCCGCCGAATTGCGAGACGCCGTAAAGCGCATCCGGATCTTCGGCCCGCGCGAACTGGCGCAGCAGCTCGCCGACGAGATGGAATTGCGCTTCGAGCCGATGGGCTTGAGCGTGGAGGTGGTCGCGGCTTACAAGCCGGACGAATTTGGTGTTCAGCTGCCGCTGGAAACGTCGCTGTCGGCGGCGTTCAGCCTCGCGGCCCGCCTGCTGGTGGAGCAACCGCCGGTGTTTGAATTTTTGCCGCCCAAGCCGACCCTCCTCGAACAGTTTGCCGCGAAGTACTCCTCCGGCCGGTTGCGGACGGTGGGCGCGGTCGCCGCCGGCATCGTGGCGCTCGTCTGCGTGATGTTCTTTATCCAGCAAATCGAGCTTTGGCGGCTGCGTTCGCAGTGGTCGGGCATGTCTGTGAAGGTTGCGGAGTTGCAGGGCGTCCAGGGCCAGATCCAGCAATTCCGGCCCTGGTATGACGGCACGTTCCGCGACCTGGCGATTTTGCGGCAGTTGTCGCTCGCGTTCCCCGAGGATGGCGTCGTGACGGCCAAGACCATTGAAATCCAGGAGGATGGCGTGGTGAGCTGCTCCGGCAACGCGCAGGACAGCGCATCGCTGCTGGCGACGCTGGGAAAATTGAGCGGCGCGGACGGCGTCAGCAATTTGAAGGTGGACCTGATTCACGGCAAGGCGCCCATGCAGTTCACGTTCGACTTCCAATACGGAAATGGAGGAGCACAATGAAAATTGAAAATCGCCAGCAGGTTTTGATCGTATTGACTGCCGCGGTCGTCGCACTCTGGCTGGGCGACCTGATGCTCTTCGAACCGCTCGGCAAATTGTGGTCGGCGCGCTCGGCGCAAATCCGGGAATTGAGCACGAGGGTAAAGGACGGCAATCAGATGATCAAAAACGAAGCCCGCTATCACGCCCGCTGGAGCGACATGCAAGCGAACGCGCTGGCGGCCAACCCGTCGCTCGCCGGACAACAGGTCATCGCAGCGTTTGACAACTGGTCGCGCGCCACCGGCGCCGAGGTTACGAGCATCATGCCGCAATGGAAGAATGACTCGACGAATTACATGACCTTCAACTGCCGCGTCGAGGCGTCCGGCACGATGGGATCCTTGAGTCAGTTCCTTTACAACATTGAAAAAGGGCCGATGGCCCTCAAGCTCGACTCCGTCGAGTTGAGCGCGCACAGTGATGACGGCCAACAACTCACGCTCGGCCTGCAAATCAGCGGGTTGGCGCTCCTCCAGCAGGGAAAATAATGAAACTGAAGCAATACAAAAAATGGGCGGTGCTGGCGCTGGCGCTGGCGAACGGCTTTTTCGCCGCCGCGCAATCGAACGGCGTGCCCGGGCCGCAGGATTACGAGCGGTTCAGTTCGTTCGTCACCGATCGAAACATTTTTGATCCGGGCCGATATGCGCGCAATTCATCAACACCACGACTGATATTCACACAGCGTGTGCGTTACGCGCCATCATTCACGCTGGTCGGCACGATGAGCTACGAAAAGGGGATGTTCGCGTTTTTCGACGGGAACCAGCCCGAGTTACGTAAGGTGCTTTATCAATCGGAGAGCAACGGCATCGCCGGTTACACCGTGGCTGAAATCACCCCGGCCGGCGTCACCTTGCAGACGACCGACAAAAAACAGACGGTGCAGTTGAAAATCGGTGACATGATGAGGCAGGATGGCAGCAGTTGGCAGTTGGCCGGTCAGGGTGGATCGTTCGCCGGCACAAGCGCCGGGGTAAGCCCGGCTCCCGCGGATAACTCCAGCCCGGACACCATTTCCGCCCCGGCTTCATCCGGCGCACCAAATGACATTTTGAAAAAACTTATGCAACAACGAGAACAGGAATTAAAATGAAAAACACAATCACAACCCTCCTCACGGCAATTTGCGTTTCGGGCTTCCTGCTGTCGGCAGCCGCGCAGCCGGCCGGCCAGCCGGACAACAACAACGCGCCGGCCACGCCGGACCAATCCGCGTCGCCGCCCGGCGGAACGGACAATAACACCGCCGCCGCCCCGGATGCGAGCGCGGCGCAAGGCCAGCCCGCGCAGGGCCAGGGCATGATGACTGGGCAACAGGATGCGGCGCCCGCGCAGGGTGAAGCCGCCGCGGCATCAGACCAGCCCATCACATCCACGGTCATTGTGCCGAGGGGAAATGCGCCGCAGGCCCTGGCATCGGCCTTCACGCCGCCCGCGCAGGCCATCGGCACGAATCCCAATGATTTGAATTTGAATTTTGTGAACGCGCCACTGGACATGGTGTTGAATTATCTGAGCGACGCTGCGGGTTTGATGATCGTGCTGGACACGCACGTCAACGGCACCGTGACGGTCATCGGCAAGCACGTGACCAGGGATGAGGCGGTGGATTTGCTGAATTCCGAGTTGAACAAAAATGGCTATGCGGCCATCCGCAAGAATCGGACGCTGACGATTGTGGATAAAAACGACGCGAAGACGCAAAACATCCCTGTTATGACCAGCAACGATCCCAATTCAATTCCCGACAACGACGAAATCGCGACGTGGATCATTCCCATCCGGTTTGTGGAAGCGCGCCAACTGGTCTCGGATTTGTCGCTGTTTGTTTCGGCGCAGGCAACCATTGTCGCCAACGAGGCCGGCAATTCGATTGTCGTCACGGACACGCAGTCCAATATACGGCATCTGGTCGAAATCATCCAAGCGGTGGACAACAGCGCCGAATCGGAGACGGAAATCCGCGTGTTCCGCCTACAACACGCCAGTCCGATTGATGTAGCCAACGAATTGACCAGCGTGTTCCCTAGCTCCAATTCATCCGGCAGCCAGTCACCGATTCAGTTCGGCGGTGGTCGTGGCGGTCGTGGCGGCGGTGGTGGTGGCGGTGGTGGCGGATTTGGTGGTCGCGGTGGCGGATTTGGCGGCGGTCTAGCGGCTCTTTTCGGTGGTGGCGGCGGCGGCGCCAATCCCACCCAACAACGCATCCAAAAGGCGACGCAAGTCTCGGCCGTGGCCGATTCGCGCATCCAGGCGGTCATCGTGACCGCGCCGAAGGATTTGATGGATGAAATTGCGGGCATGATGACGGAACTAGACGTGGTTTCGGACCGCGACCAGAACGTGGCCACCATCCGGTTGCAAAACGGCGATCCACAGCAGGTGGCGCAGGTGCTGCAAAGCATGTTCTCGAACGGAAACACGTCGCGAACCGGCAGTTCATCGCAAAACAGCGCGCTCCAGCAGCGCCAGCAAAGCAGCACGACCTCCATGAGCACGACCACCACCAGCAGCGGAATCGGTGGCACCGGTGGCGGCGGTGGAGCTACCGGACGGCCAGCGTTCTAAACCAAAAATAATTTAATGAAAAGGCAATCTATGAAAACAAACTGTTTCCAAAAATATATCGGTGGCGTCCTGATGTTTCTTTTGTGCGCCACGTTTGAACTCCATGCGCAATTTGGCGGCGGCGGGGGCCGCGGCGGCGGGGGTGGTGGTTTTGGTGGTGGCGGCTTCGGCGGCGGCGGATTTGGCGGGGGTGGTTTTGGCGGCGGCGCTGTCAACCGCACTGCCAGCACTACCGGCAGCGGCCAATATAACAACAACGGCACGGTGGGTACCGCGAACATTACCGTGGACCCCGTGACGCATAACCTCGTGATTGAAGCCGATGCGGAGACCATGGAGCAAATCCGCAAGGTGATTGCCAGTCTTGATGCGCCCGAACCGCAGGTGCTCATCAAGGCCGCCTTCGTCGAAGTGAATGACAACGCGGCGCTCGACCTTGGCGTTCAGGGAAACTACAACGGTTTCAGTAAAAACTTCGGGGTGGTTACCGGTTATATAACCAATTACGCACTTTCCACCCCTACTACTGTTGTTGGAACTGGTGCTAACGCAGTCCAGTCAAGTGGGACTCCAGTCATCGGGCCCAGCGGCCTTACCCCGTTGACGACGAGTTACAGTGTGAACAACGGTTTTGGCCTGCCGCAGTCCCTGCCGGGATCGGCTGGGAATGGCGGGCTTTATCAGATCATGGGCAATGATTTCACGGGGACAATCCAGGCCATCGCCACCGCCGGCAAGGCGCAGGTGTTGTCACGCCCGTCCATTCTCGCACGCGACGGCCAGATGGCGGAAATTGTCGTGGGTCAAAGCATTTATCTGCCCAGCAGCGTCAGTTTGAGCGCCGTCGGTGGCACCGGCACGACCGTTCCGTCCATCAACGGAACCTACCAGAATGTCGGCATCCAACTAGACGTCACGCCGTTCATCGGGCAGAACGGATTGGTGCAGATGATTCTTCAGCCGCAAATCACGTCCATTGACACCTCGACGGCCGGCCAGGTGATTGAAGGCGGCAGCATATTTGCGTCCGCCGTCTATGCGCCCAATCTCAACAAACGCTCCGCCAACACCGTGGTCGTGACTCCCGACGGCCAGACCGTCGTCATCGGCGGCCTCATTGGCAACCAGAAGTCCTCCAGTGAAAGCAAAATTCCGCTTCTAGGCGACATCCCGGTGCTTGGAAATCTGTTCAAGTTCAGCAACCACGCGAACCAGAAGGATGAGCTGCTGATGTTCATCACGCCGCACATCGTCCAGATGCCGTCGCAGCTCGCCGCGATGTCCACGCATGAAACCGGTCAGGCACCGCTCCTCACCAATTCGATTTCGGAGCAGGAGCTGGATCGTTTTCTGGATCGCGTGCCGGTGAAGAAAAATTGACAGCCATGGTTGATTTTTCCGCCAATGGCGCTTAACTGAATGCCCTGATGCAACCCAGGCGAAACAGCACATTGATTTATGGCCTGCTCTTCGGTGTCTGGTTGCTCGTAGTCGCGTGGCAGATTGAGGAGCACGTCCGCGTCCAAAACGAGGCCCGCGCCGCGCTGGTGAATCGGGCCAAGGACATCTCCACCACCATGGGCATCGTGCTCCGGTCACAGCGGCGGTATGGCGGCGTCGTTTCCAAGGAACGGCTCGAATTCTCGCTGGCGGAACTGGCCAATCAGGAGAAGGCCGAATTAAGCGGCATCGCCCTGTTGAACGAAGCCGGCGAGGTTGTGGCCTCCGCTGGATCGGCAATTGATCCTGCAAATTTCACAACCCTGGCGAGCGCCGGCACGACGGAAAATTGGGGCGCGCAGACGGTGACCCTCTTCACTCCGGTGGATCTGGGCACCAACCTCACCCGCGACATCGAAGGCACCAACCTCGTTGTCTTGTCCCAACAGGATTTTACCAATCGGTTCAGCCCGCCGCCGCCGGATTTGTCCACCAACCAGGCACGTGCGCGCGATGGCAGCCGGCCCCGCTTTGGCCGGCCCCGGTGGATGAGCGAGGAGGATTATCAAGCCATGCTCCAAAAAAAGGGTGTGCATAGTTTCGTCATCGTCATGTCCGCCCAGCCCCTCCGCGCCACGTTTGACCACGACCTCTGGCTGCGTTTCGTCATCATCTTTTTTGCCGGCATTTCAGCCGCTGGCGTCGGGCTGGCCCTGCGCAACGTTTCCAAGACGGCGGAACTCCAGATCCGCCTCGTCCGGGCCAGCGAACTTAATTCGCACCTCAAGGAAATGAACCTCGCCGCCGCCGGACTCGCCCACGAGACACGCAACCCGCTCAACATCATCCGCGGCCTCTCACAGATGCTTTCCAAGCAGACCGACGCGCCGCCGGACATCCGCGAGAAGACACGCATCATCATGGATGAGACCGACAAGGTGACCGCGCAGCTCACCGAGTTCATCAACTACTCGCGCCCGCGCGAGGTCCGCCGCTCCAAGGTCGCGCTCAACTCCGCCTTTGCCGAGGTCCTGCGCACCTTGAACCACGACATCGGGGAGAAAAAACTGCGCGTCGAGACGGGCGGCGAAGCGCTGTCCATCGAGGCCGACGACCAGTTGCTGCGGCAGGTGCTGTTCAACCTGCTCATCAACGCGATTCAGGCCGTGAACGAGGGCGGGCAGATTCAGATTTCCGCAAAGCGCGAGAGCACCACCGAAGCCTCGCTCGAAATCCGCGATGACGGCACCGGGGTTTCGCCCGAACAGCGGCAGGAAATTTTCAAGCCGTATTTCACCACGCACCAGAGGGGCACCGGCCTCGGCCTCGCCGTCGTGTCGCAAATCGTCCTCGCGCACGGCTGGGAAATCCATTGCCTCGCCAACACGCCCAAGGGCGCCATCTTCCGCATCACCCACCTGAAACTTTCGGCTTGATTCATTTGTAATCTTGGTCCGGGCGCGCAGAGAAAACCATTCTCGCACAAAATCATTTCTCCACTTTTCTTGTCCGATTTAAACGCCGGCGGTTACCATTCAATGAGTGAACCGTCCGACCGACCAACAGCTTTTGCGCGATTATGCGGCGCACCGGTCAGATGCCGCGTTTGCCGAACTGGTGCGGCGGCACATTGACCTGGTTTATTCCGCCGCCCTGCGCATGGTTTGCGATGCGCATCTGGCCCAGGACGTGACGCAGGGTGCATTTGTGGCGCTGGCGAAAAACGCGGGGCGGCTCGCGGGCCATCCTGTCTTGTCCGGCTGGCTGCATCGCACCGGGCAGAATCTTGCCGCCAACGCCGTTCGCTCCGAGGTGCGCCGCCGCGCCCGTGAACAGGAGGCCGCTGCCATGAACCAATTGCTTGCCGCCGGAACCGATGCCTCGTGGGAAGTCATCAGCCCGCATCTCGACGCCGCGCTCGGCGAACTGAACGAAACGGAACGCGACGCCGTGCTGCTCCGCTACTTTGAACGCAAATCCGCGCGCGACATGGCGAAGATTCTCGGCACGACCGAGGACACCGCGCAAAAGCGCGTGAGCCGCGCCGTGGAACGGCTGCGCGAATTTCTCTCTAGGCGCAACGCGACCATCGGCGCGGGCGGCCTCGTTGCCCTCATTTCCGCCAATGCAGTCCAGTCCGCGCCGACGGGACTGGCCGCCACCATCACAACAGCCGTCAGCCTGACCACGACAACCCTCGGAATAACCATGCTCCACAAAGTCCTTATCACCGGAATGGCAACGGCGGCAGTCGGAACCGCCATTTACGCCGGCCATTTGCGAAACCAGATACAGTCGTTGCAACAGCAACAGGCAACGCTCACCGGGCAAATCACGCAACTGACCCTTGAACGCGATGTTGCAAGCAATCAACTGGCGGTTTTGCGGCAGGAGAATGCGCAGTCGCAAGCCAACGAGATGGAGCTTTTGAAACTTCGTGGCGAAGTCGGACGATTCCGCGGCCAGCAAAGTGTTTTGCCGCAATCAGCTCCGTCCAAAACAAACAGCCTGCCCCGATTGGACGTGGTCAGCGTCCTTATCGGAACAAAATTTGCCCTGTTTCCGGCCGAGGATGTGCAGGCGCTCGGCCTTGATTGGACGACCGACATGGAAGGCAACCGGGTTGGCCTGCTGACTGACCAGCAATTCAAAACCATCACCGAAGCGATGCAGGGGGCGGGCGATATCAAAGTCGTCAGCGCACCGCGGGTCGTTACAGTCAATGGAGAACGCGCCGTAGTGTCTGTGACGAAGGCGCAGGCCTTGTTCTCCACCAACGGCACCAATGATACGGTCGGCGTAACCTACACAAACATCGGCACGATTTTGAATGTCCTGCCCAATTATTCGACAAATACTTCCACCTTCAATCTGGACTACGGCGCAAAAATGAATGTGCTGTCCGGCGACCCGGCGCAACCTGACATCCAGACCATCGAAGGAACAAACCAGATGGATTTCGCCCTCGGCCACACCGTTGTTATGGAAATGAAAATCCCCTCTGGCACTTGGCTCCCAGACGAAACCAACAGCCCGGCGGGAGAGCGTAGTGTTTTGTTGTTTGTGACACCGCAGGTCGTGGAAAATACAAAAAATTAACCAACCACTGATGAACACAGATTAACACGGATAAAAAACTGAAACGGTGGGGTGAGAAACTTCTCAATTTCCGTTGCCGCCACCGAAACCCGGATCGTTCATGATGACAATCAAGGGCAGGAACATTGCAATCACGATACTTCCGACCACAACAGCCAGAAATATAATCATGACTGGTTCGAGGAGCGACGTCATGGCTGTGACGGCGTTATCCACATCCTCATCACAATTGTCCGCGATTTTCAAGAGCATGTCTGGCAATGCCCCGGTTTGTTCGCCCACGTCCACCATGCCGCCAATCATCGCTGGGAAAATCCGTGATGCCTTCAGCGGTTCGGCAAGAGTTCCGCCTTCCTTCACACTGTCATGGATTTTGGAAATCATGTCGCCCACTACGACATTGCCGGCTGTTTCTTTTACGATGGTCAACGCCTGAAGGACGGGCACGCCGCTGCCAAGCAGCGTCCCCAGAGTCCGCGCAAATCGCGACAGGGCGACCTTTCGCGACACCTTGCCCACAACTGGCACGCCGAGCTTGAACCTGTCGAACCAACGCCGCCCGGACTTGGTGCGGATGCAATACTGAAACGCAACAAACAAAACCAGCAGCACAATTCCAACCACCAAAAAGTGGCTTTTGAAAATGTCGCTGACCTTCAAGATAGCGAGGGTAAAGGCCGGCATTCGCCTTCCATTCAGCAGCCCGTCAAAGACCAGTTGGAACCGTGGAATGATAAAGACCAGCAACAGCGTGAGAATTCCTGCGGCCACCACCAACACTGAGGCTGGATAAAACATGGCCGCCTTGACCTTGGCTTTAATCTTGAGCGCCTTCTCCATGAACTCCGCCTGACGCCGCAGCACCAATTCCAAGATGCCGCCTGTTTCACCGGCCTTGACCATGTTGACGTAGAGCCGGCTGAAGACCTTGGGATGCGCCTCCATTGCCTCGGACAAAGTTCCTCCGCTTTCGATGGATCTGGCCACGTGGGCGATGACGCGCTTAAGAGTCCGGTTTTCCTCCTGCTGCTGCAACAGGCGCAATCCGCGCAGGAGAGGCATACCGACGTCAACGAGAGTGGCCAACTGCCGGGTGAACACGGCGAGGGCCGCCGGTTTGATCCTGCCTTCAGTCATCCAAGCCGGCAATTTGTAAGACTTGCGGGTTGCCGATGCGGGGTATTGCGGCGGGGCTGTTGCCGCCTGCCGGACCGTTGTTGGAAACAGACCCATCTCGCGGATGCGTTTCAACGCTTCGCTTTGGTCAATGACATCCAGCGCGCCTTGACTTCTCAACCCGCCGGCGTCTATAGCCTCGTAAAGGTAATTGGACATGGGAGCCTCAATTTTTGGGTTCAATCAACCTATACGACTCGTTGTGATAAAATGCAAGTGTCATTCGGAATGCATGCTGATTTGGCGCAGTTGGGAAGAAGCGTCTTGGCTGAATCAACCGACAGGCATAATCTTCACCTCGTCAACCGGCAGGAAAAATTTGCGCCATCTCCTACAACCACGGGTTTTGAACATGGCGGTCATCGCAGCGGCGGCCTCTGCTCTGGCCTGCTATCCCCGGCTGGCACTATGGATGAACCGGTCCGCCCCGGTCTGGTATCTGGAGGGCTCGATTTTCTTATGCAGCATCGTCCTTTGGGGATTTGTTTTTGCATGGCACACGCCATACACCCATCGGCCAGTCTTTATTCTCAAGCCGGAATCCGGACCGTTCATCGCGGCGACCGTGGTTGCAATCCTGGCAGCCGCGGTATTCGATCTGGCGCTTGACCCGTCGCTCCGGTCCAAAATACCGGAAGATTATCCGGCGGATATGGAGCATTGGTTCGCCTTTGTGCTGTTTTCCCTGGCCATCAACCAATTGTTCCTGCTCTTCGCCCCGTTCGATTGGCTCATGCGGCTGTGCAAGAACCGTTGGGTTGCAATCAACCTGACCGTCCTGTTTGGAGCATTGCTCCTGACGATGCGAGTCCAGTCGCTTCCGACGCAATTGCCGGCTCTGCTGTTTATCGGGCTATTGACCGGCAAGGTCATCATGGGATTTCTTGCAGTGTCATTTTATTTACGAGGGGGTGTGCTGCTGGTTTGGTGGTGGACACTTTTGTTTGAGGCCCGGCATTTGCTGAACTTGAACGGGTGACAGGGCAGCAAACGAGTTGAGGGTTATTGGTTGAAGGTTGAGCCGTCTTCGCTGTGCTTCGCCGCGCCAAGGAGTACGGAATAAATTTAACGCAAAGACACAAAGACGCGGCATGGCTCCAGTTGTCCTACGAAGGAAGCAATTATAGCTCCGTGCAAGAGCGGCATATGCCGCCCCGCCGTAGCTGGGGAATTATCTGGATTCTGGAACTGCAAAGATCCCGCTCCCATGGAGCCATGGCAGGCGCCAGAGGCGGAATCACGGCAACACCGCCCGATAGAACCGGCCTTTGTAATTTGTCGCCGCCGGATCGAGGAAGTTAAACGTCGAGTTGCTGCCGTTAAAATTCGTCAGCGTCGTCCAATTTATCAGGTTCGTCGAACCCTCTATATGTCCGCTTTGGCCGACAGGCAACTGCACGCTGAATCCGAAGCCGCCGGCTGCAAGCGGCTGCGACGACGTGAACGTGAGTTTCAACTGGAACGCGCTGCCCGACACAAAACTAACGCTATTGGTCGCCGAAAAGTCGCCGGCCGGATCCATCGCATAGGCATTCACCGTGTTGGTGCCGGCACTCAATGCCACCACGGCCGTCCAATTATTATAGCTGTTCGTGCTTGATGCGAGGGTCCATCCCCCCCCGTTCAACTGATACCACACGCCGCTCACCTGCCAGTTGTCACTGGAAGTTCCAACAACGGTCATCAGGACGTTGGTCACCTGCTGGCCTGACGTCGGCGAGGAGATGGTCACGAACGGTTTGATTATGTCGTTAAAGTTCACCTGCAAGGTCAGATTCGACACCATGGTGAACGGCAGGGTTGCGGCGCCATTGGTCACACCCACCTGCCAGTTGGTCGAAACCACCCAGTGAGCAAACACAAATCCGCCTTTCATTGCAGTGGCGGTCATGCTGTAGTTGCGTCCGATCTCCAGCCAGGCATTGCTATAATCGGGCGCGATTGTCCCCAAGCCGGTTGCGCGTACCAACAACTGGTTCGTCACCACGAAATCCATGCTGACACTCCCGGTGCTGGAATGGTTTCCAGAGGTGTCCACCGCATAGGCCCACAGGGTGTTCGTTCCGGGAACCAGGTTCAATGCTGCCGTCCAGTTCGTCCAATTGTTGGCGGCCAGTGCATTGGACCATGCCCCGCCGTTGAGCTGAATGGCCACATTGCTCACCTGCACATTGTCGCCGGCGGTGCCGGTGGCGGTGAATACTGCGTTGCTCCACCGCTGGCCTGATACGGGCGAAGTGATCGCCACCACCGGCGGTTGCACATCTACGAAGTTGGCCTGCAATACCAGGTTGCTCTGCATCACAAATTGCAGCGCCGTTCCATTCGTCAGCACCGCCGCCGTCCCATTCGTCCCCCCGGTCCAGTTCGTGAATGCAAATCCTGCGCCGGCGTTCGTCGCCGCCGTCAGCAAATACGTCGCCCCAATCTGCAGCAACGCCCCGTTCAGATTCGGACTGATGCCACCCAATCCGTTCGTCTGCACCGTCAATGCTGCGCTCAAGACATAATTAAAGCTCACGCTATTGGTCGCCGAGATGTTCCCGCTCGTGTCCACCGCATAGGCGCGGATCGTGTTCGTCCCCGATGCCAGCATCACGTTCGTGCTCCAGTTCGCCCAGTTGTTGGCCGTCGTGGCCGGCGCGAACCCGGTGTTGACCACTGCGTTGCTTAACGAGACAAACACGCCTGCCACCGCCACGTTGTCCGTCGCCCACCCCATCACCGTGAATGCCGCGTTGCTCACATTCATCCCCGCCATGATGTTCGTGATCGCCACCACTGGCGGTTGCACGTCCACAAAGTTCGCCTGCAACACCAGGTTGCTCTGCATCACAAATTGCAGCGCCGTCCCATTCGTCAGCACCACCAGCGTTCCGTTCGTCCCACCCGTCCAGTTCGTGAACGTTGAGCCTGTCCCCGCCGTTGCCGTCAATAAGTACGTCGCCCCAATCTGCAGCGGTGAACCGTTCAAATTCGGGCTGATGCTTCCCAACCCGTTCGTCTTGACCGTCAATGTTGCGCTCAAGATGTAATCAAAACTCACGCTATTGGTCGCCGAGATGTTCCCGCTCGTGTCCACCGCATAGGCGCGAATGGTGTTCGTCCCCGATGCCAGCATCACGTTCGTGCTCCAGTTCGCCCAGTTGTTGGCCGTCGTGGCCGGCGCGAACTCGGTGTTGACCACTGCGTTGCTTAACGAGACAAACACGCCTGCCACCGCCACGTTGTCCGTCGCCCACCCCATCACCGTGAATGCCGCGTTGCTCACATTCATCCCCGCCATGATGTTCGT
>Ga0302320_10006216_pt1 | contig 26586 bp, 20 predicted proteins | sample Bog_T0_3_FD_202130 | JGI IMG/M metagenome (GOLD analysis project Ga0302320, IMG submission 202130) | Peat permafrost microbial communities from Stordalen Mire near Abisko, Sweden - Bog_T0_3 | ecosystem: Environmental > Terrestrial > Soil > Wetlands > Peat | place: Sweden: Abisko, Stordalen Mire...
GCAGGGAATTGGGGGTGGAAACGGCGTGCTGGCGGAGGCTGGGCATAGAGCCAGTGTGCGCCTTCGGAGCCTAATACAAAGGGAGATCCCCCGGCTCTGCCGGGGGTAATCTCACTCCGAGACGAACACGTTGTGTCTCACAACGAATCACCAGTTGCGTTGATCCTGATTGGTAACGATTCGATGTCTCAGCCAAAGCGATGGAAAGCACGACTAACCAGCAAAAATCGAATCGAAGGAGACGATCTATGAAGAACGCGGAAGCAATCGGAATCTCACGCCGGCGTTTCGCAATCGGCGGACTATCAGCCGGAGCCGCATTGCTTGCACCGGGCACAGCCTTCGGCGAAAGCGCCCACCCTGTCTCCAGCAGGGCTGACCCAGCAGAACGGCCCGCGATTGAGCCGGGTACGCACACCTCGTTCCACTCATTGAAGCAAATCGATGCCGGCCTCCTCAATGTTGGATACGCAGCCGACGGCCCGCCGGATGGCCCTCCCGTCATTCTTCTGCATGGCTGGCCCTACGACATTTACAGCTACGTCGATGTTGCTCCGCTGCTGGCCGCGAAAGGATATAGGGTGATCGTCCCGTATCTGCGCGGCTATGGGACCACCAGCTTTCTTTCCAGCGCAACCATGCGCAACGCCCAGCAGTCGGCCGTTGGCCTCGACATCATCGCTCTCATGGATGCACTCAAAATTCAGAGAGCCACCGTCGCCGGGTTTGACTGGGGCGCACGCACAGCGGACGTCATGGCAGTGCTATGGCCGGAACGCTGCAAGGCGATAGTTTCCGTTAGCGGCTATCTGATCAGCAGTCCGGCGGGCAACAGGGTGCCGTTGCCACCCGAGCCCGCGTTTCTGTTTTGGTACCAGTACTATTTCGCCACCCCAGTCGGCAAGGCCGGCTATGCTAAATACCTCGACCAGTTCAATAGGTTCATCTGGCACCAGGCATCGCCGAAGTGGAATTTCGGCGATGCCACGTTCAACCGCACAGCAACCTCCTTCAACAACCCGGACCATGTTGACATCGTGATGCACGATTATCGCTGGCGGCTCGGCCTGGCGGATGGGGAGCGGAAATATGACGCCCTCGAAAAGCGGCTGGCCGCGCTTCCTGTCGTCACCGTGCCGGCGATCACCATGGAGGGCGACTCCAACGGAGCAATCCACGCGCCGGATATCGCCTATCGTAACAAGTTCTCCGGCAAGTATGACTACCGGCTCATCACCGGCGGCGTCGGGCACAACCTGCCGCAGGAGGCTCCGCAGTCGTTTGCCCAGGCCGTGATGGACGTCGATGGTTACTGAGTTGATTGAATCCGCAGTTTCACTTTCCAACCAAAGTTCAGTCTTCGCGCCATTACCCCGCGACCTCGAGGTGGTGACAAGAATGCGGGGCAATCCAGAAATGCGATACTTTCTATGGATGAAAATCTTCGTGAATCGAGATTGACGCTATGGACGTACCGGAAGCGCTAAGCGCGAGGGTTCTGCCTCAGAATGTGGTCGCTCCGCTGACACGCGCGGCGATCTTTCTGGTTGTCTGCATCCGTCAGGACCGGGATGCCTATGCGCTGGTGCGGTCATTCTGCGCGGACCTTTCCGGGCTCATACGCGCCGTTGAGTTTCGAGACATTGAGGCGGGTTTTACCTGCGTCATTGGCTTCGGGTCCAATTCCTGGGACAAGCTCTTTGGATCGCCGCGGCCTGCGGAACTTCACCCATTTCGAGAGATTCGGTCAGGCGACCGCCACGCCGTCTCCACTCCGGGCGACATCCTGTTCCACATTCGAGCCAAACGTATGGACCTCTGCTTTGAATTGGCGACCCGACTCATGGACAGCATCGGCGATGCAGTTTCGATTGCGGACGAGGTTCACGGTTTCCGGTATTTCGATGATCGCGATGTCATCGGTTTCGTCGATGGCACGGAAAACCCGCGAGGAGATGCCGTTCGTGAGGCTGCAATGATTGGCGATGAGGACCCGGCCTTTGCAGGGGGCAGCTATGTCATCGTGCAAAAGTACCTTCATGATATGAAGGCATGGAACGGCCTTTCCATTGAGGCACAGGAGCATATCATTGGCCGTAGGAAACTCTCAGACATCGAGTTGAGCGATGCCGAGAAACCTCCCTCGGCGCACAACGCGCTGACAGTGATTGAGGAGAACGGAAAAGAACGCAAAATTCTGCGAGACAACATGCCTTTTGGCCGGCCTGGCCACGGCGAGTTCGGAACATACTTCATCGGTTACAGCCGCTCTCCGCGCATCACGGAGACGATGCTGCAGAACATGTTCGTCGGCCGTCCCCCGGGCAATTACGATCGTCTGCTGGATTTCAGTCGGGCGATCACTGGCAGCTTGTTCTTTGTGCCGTCGGCGACGTTTCTGGACAATATCAGCGGAGAAGTGCCGGATTCAACGCAAACCGTCGGTCCGCAAACACCTGACCCAACGTCGGCCTCGTCCGCGGACGAGGGATCACTCAAGATAGGATCACTTAAGGGAGAGAAAAATGAATAACCTCCATCGGGAATTGGCGCCAGTCTCTGACGCCGCATGGTCGCAGATTGAGGAAGAGACCACGAGGACGCTGAAAAGGTATTTGGCCGGGCGAAGGGTTGTTGACGTTCCATCGCCGGGAGGAATTGCTCTGCCCGGAGTTGCGACCGGCCACCTGCGCTCGATTGCTGCTCCCGCGGACGACATTATCGCGAGCCAGCGCGAGGTCAAGTCGCTTGTCGAGCTGCTAGTGCCTTTTGAACTATCTCGTCAGGCAATCGATGACGTGGAGCGTGGGTCGGAGGACTCCGATTGGCAGGCTGCGAAAGACGCCGCGAAGAAACTTGCCTTTGCCGAAGACCGGGCCATCTTCAACGGATACCGCGAAGCCGATATTCAGGGCATTCGAGAAGGCACCAGCAACCCAGTCGTCGCGCTCCCTGCGGATGTGCGCGATTATCCCGATGCGGTGGCCCAGGCCTTGAGTCAATTGCGCCTTGTGGGTGTGAATGGGCCCTACTCGGTTTTGCTCGGAGCCCAAGAGTATACGTTGCTCGCCGAGACCCGCGATCATGGATATCCCGTCCTGGAGCACGTCAAGCGCATCGTTGACGGCAACATTGTCTGGGCGCCGGCAATCGAAGGTGCCTTCGTTCTGACTACACGAGGCGGCGATTTTGAGCTGAACATCGGGCAGGACGTTTCGATCGGCTACCTCAGCCATACCGATGCCCTCGTACGGCTGTATCTCCAGGAAACATTTACCTTCCGAGTCCTCACCAGCGAAGCCGCGGTCGCGTTGTCTCCGCCACAGAAATCTTCGTAAGGAACACGCGAAGTGCCGCGAATTCTAGAAAAAGCGCTACCGGTAGCGGCGCGTTGCTTTGAGAACCATGGAAAAGACACCGGACTCGTCGCGAGCCACCAGCAGGGAAACGTGCCGGTTGATGGCCACCTCGGCCTGGATCAATTGCTGGCCGGTGGTGTTCACATTGGTGGCATAGGTGAGGGTGACGCTCCGCCCCAACTGCTCCTCGACGATGATGCGCGAGGTGGAGTTGCCTAGGGCGCCGAGGTAGTTGGGGTCCACCTTCACGCTGCCGGCCCCGAAGAGTTTTTGCACGCGGCTGCTGACGGTCGCGTTCAGAGCGCCGCCGAGCAGGGCATCGGTGGTGGGGTTGGCGCCGTACTGCTGCTGCTGCTGGGTATAGAGCCGCTGTTGGCTTTCCGTGCGGCCCAGGGCCAGCAGGGCCACCACGTCGGCCTCCGGCAGCGGGGGATCGCTGCGGTAGGTGACCGCCAGCTTGGCGGGGGTTCCGTGCAGCCCCAGCGTAATGTCGTAATCCTCCACATGGGCGGTGGCGTTCAGGTCGATGGAGGGTTCGATGCGCACCGGGTTGGTGAAGAAGATGTCGCCGCGCTGCAATTCGTAGCGTGTTCCGGCGACGATGGCGCTGCCTTCGGTGATGGAGACGCGGCCCAGCAGCGAGGGCGAGGCCACGGTGCCGCGCAAGCGCAGGTCCACGTTGCCGGCCAGCTTGGCGTAGGCGTTCTGGAAGTTCAACTGCGGCGAGGAGACCACATGCACGTCCAGCCGGATGTGGTTGGAGGGTGCGTCGGGGGGAGCGATGGTCTCGACCGCGTTGGCCTGCGTTGCCAGGGCGGCAATGTCCAGGTCGGGGCTGACCGTGAAGCGGGTGATGAGCACGTTGCCGCTCAATAGCAGGTTGTTTTGCGTCCCCTGTAGGCGCAGCGTGGCGTCGGCCAGCGAACTGACCCCTTGCGGATAGCGGATGCGAATGCCGCTGCCGGTGGCCGTCATATCGGCGTAGAGGCCGTGCTGATAAGCCAGATAGCCGGCGACGCTGAGCAGGCCGCCGCCGCTCATGGCCGACAGGGATTTGACTTCCAGGCGGTTCTGGTTGAACTCCAGGGTGCCGTGCAACTGGCTGAGGCCATTGGGCAGGTCTTCGAGAGACAGCGCGCCGTCCTGGAAGTCGATGCGGCCGCGCAGCCCTGGGTTCGCCAGCGGGCCGTGCGCCTCCACCTGGAAGGTGGTGGTCCCGCTGGCGGTCAGGTCGGGGTCCAGGGTCTCGGCAATCTTCAAATTGATGGCGCCGCTGGCGGCAAGATCCAGCTGCCGCTTGTCTTTGAGCGCCAGGCTGCCCTGGGCGCGCAGATCGGTCTGTTCGCCCATGACGTGCAGGGGGTCCAGGTGGACGATGGAATTGGCGAGAGTGGCGTGGACGCTTCCTTCGCTGTGCAGGTGAACCCCGGCCACCGTCACCGCCAATTCCTGCAGGCGGGCCTCGCCACGCATTTCTTCCGGCCGCGCCAGGGGACCTTCCACGGTGACCGTTCCGGCCAGCGCCGACTCGCCGCTGAGGCCCTGCACGCGGGCCAGCTTGAACAACGCACCGATGTCGAACTGTGAAAACTCGAGCTTGGCCTGCGTGGCATAGTCGCCGGAGAGCGCTGTCACGCCGTGCGCGGCGAGCTGGGCGGCTTCCAGCCGGGTGGTGACGTCGTAGGTGACGGAGCGGTTGGCGGTGTGCGCCACCAGCTCCAGCCCGCCCACCGACTCCCCGCCCAAAGCCAGGCCCGCCAGGGTGGCGTGAGCTTCAAGGCGCGGGTCGTTCAGGGTCCCGGAGCCGGCCAAGGAAAAGGCCAGCTTGCCGGTGACCGCCAAGCCATGGTTGCGCAGCCATGCCACGCGAGCCATGTCGATGTTCGCGCCCTTGGCGTCCAGTTGAAATCGATGCGACTTCAGATCGAAGCTGCCGCTGGCCGAAATCTTGCCGGCTTCCTCGCTGACCGTCACCGAGTTCAGCTTGATGGCCTGGTCGGCGATGTTGCCCAATGCCCGGATGCGGCCCACCGGCTCTCCGTAGACCGAGCCCTTGTCCAACTCGACCGAGCCCGAGCCGGCCAGCGCGTGGAGCGGCCCATCGGCCTGAATCTGCGTCTCGAGCACGCCCGCCACAGGCAGCTTCTGGGCCATGAAAGGCTGTAGTTCGTCCATTCCGACCTTGACGGCGTGCAGGCGCAGATGGAGCAGGGAATTGGCGTCGAAGGACGGGGCCGGCGCGTGCCCGCTTGTGCTGCCCGGCGCCGCGGTCAGGTTGCCTGAAAGCGAAACCTCGGCGTTTCCGTGTCGCAGCAGGCCGCGATCGAGCGCAATCCGGGCTGCCGAGTAGCTGCCCGCGGTTTCGATTGAATCAAGGTGGACAAATTGCGGGCTGGCCTGCGGTTGAGGCGGACCGGGCTTGGCCGCGGCGCCGGTAGGAATCTCCAGGGTCAGTTGGGTGGCTTTCAGATTGCCGGAAAGACGCGGATCGACCAGGGAGCCGGCCCATGTTCCGTGCAGGAAATCCATGCGGCCAGCCAGCACCACCGGCAGGGCCGCGACTCCTGTCTTGCCGTTCCGTTTCAGCCCCAGGTCGCGCAGAACGGTGTCGAACTCTCCCAGGTTCTGCGAATGGAACTCGACCGCGAGAGCCGAATTGCTGGTCAGCGGATAGGCGCCCAACTGGCCGTGCGCCTCCAACTCGCTGGCGGGGGTGTGCAGCTCCAGCTTGCGCAGATCCACCGCGCCGTCGCGCTGGGTGTAGGTTCCCTCGACCGCGCCGCTGGAGGGAACCTGGCCCGGCAGACCGTGCCCTGAGGGGCTCAAGGCCAGCGAGGCGTTTACCGCCAGGGCATGGTTGTCGCCGCGCGTCCAAGTGGCCGTGGCGGGGCCGTTCAGCAGCGTGGCCAGGCCCAGGTGCTGGAAGGGCGGATCGCAGACCATCTCCAGCAGGGTGTCAAGAGCAACGTCCTTGATCTCCGCCGTGACTTTGCCGTCCACGGGGATAGTGGTGTCGAGGGGCAAATGAGGCGGCGCGACGGGGACCGCAGCCTGGCTTCGGGAACCTCGTGCTTTGCCGTTGGTCGCCGAAGCCGGACGAATGGCCGCAGCGCCAGGAATCGGCGGCAGCCAGTGGCTCAGCGCCACTTGGCCTTCCAGTTGTCCGCCCTGGCGCAGGCGCGCAACGATCGAAGTAATCAGCAGGAGTTCGGGGTCGGCATGGACGTGCGCGTCGAACTGGATGCCGGTTGCTACCACCCCGGTTCCGATGTACGAGCCGCCGTCGACGTGGATCGTGCCGTCGGCGCGGAAAACCCCTGCTTCTCCGGCACCGGTCAGGTCGAGATGCGCAATGCCCTGGGGCGCAAAAGAATAGCCGGTGACCGGATCCAGCAGGCGCATGTCCAGTTCGCCTGCGGCCCTGGCCTGCCAGCGGGGACGGGCAAAGTCCTTGAGCGTGCCGGAAAGTTCGAGCGCATGGCCGTTGGCAGCCAGCCGCAGAGTGCGCAAAGTTGCCGCGTTGCGCGTGAGGTCCAGCGAGGCCTCAAGCCGGCCTTGCACGGCTGGAGCGGCGCGGTGCGTGGCGCTGCCGCGCGCCAAGTCCAGGTCGCTGACTCCGGCCTCCATACGATAGCTCTCCGGGTTGCCGCCCGCCGGCGGCGCGTAGGCCATGCGCAGGGAGACATCGCTCGCGGTGAAGTCGAGGGGGATGAACCGGTTCTGAAAATCGAATGCCGAGGCTCGGTTTTCGTAGTGCAGCACGCCCCATTCCACGGCCACATGCCCGGCCTGAAGATCGAAAAGCCAATCCAGCGCCGGCTTGCCCGGTTCTTTCGGCTTGCGGGGCTGCGGCTGGTTGGTCGAGCCGTCGGCATAGACGAGGAGGTGCGCCTGGGGCCGGATGATTTCCAGATCGCGCAGCAGGATGCGCGGACTCCAGATCCCCAGCACGCTGAACCGCACGCGCAGGCTCTCAACCTGGGCGTAGGGGGCCTCGCTGGCGGCTTCCAGGCCGTGGATAACCAACCCGTTCGCCTCGGCCTCCAGGCGGAGCAGTCTCCAGTGAAACGAGGCGATTTCGACCCGCCCGCCGGTGGCCGTCTCCAATTGGACTACCAGCCGCTTGCGGACCAGGTTTTCAAATCCGGCCGAACTGGCCCAGAAGTAGGCTCCCACGATGGCCATCGACAGCAAAATCAGCACCCCGGCCAGGGAAAGAGGAAGATGGCGCAGGAAAAAGCGGCGCAGGCGGCTCGGTCGCGGTGCGCGAGCCGGTTCGGCCGGGACCGGCACTTCAGGCGTAGCTGGGCCGGGGGCGGCTTGCTCGCGAATGTCGGGGGCGCCGGCGGAATTGGAATCTGGCTCGCTCATGCGCCTCCTTCCCCTGTTCCACCCTGGGTTTCAGGGGTTTCCAGCGCCGGGTCCAGCACCTCCACGTCGCCCTGTTTGCGCAGGTTTCTGAGCCAGTCGCCGAACAGCACGTTCACCTGCCGCTGGAGCAGAATCTCCTCGATGCGCGGAGCCACCTTGTCCAGCGCCGGAACCGCTTCGCCCGCCGCATACTGGGGCGCCAGGGTCTCGCGGTAGTAGGCCGCGATCTCTTCCGGCGAAATGCGAATGCCCTGCCGGAAGCGCTGCTCGATGAAGCGCAGAATCTCGATCCGGAACCGCAGGTAGGTCTCCACCCGTTCCGCGCTCAGTCCATGTGCGCTGAGGAAGGCCTTCCATCCCTGGTCGGAAGCGCAATTCTGGCGCACGCAGGCGGGCAGCTCCTTGCGAAGTTCCACCAGCCGGGCATCGATCTCGGCCTGCGCCGGTTCCGCGGCCTGCGCGTCTTCCTGGCGAATCTGCTGCTGGATGAGCGCCCGGCCGATCAACTGCTCCAGGGCGCGCTTGGGAGTGAGAACGCCGAGTCCGCCCTCGCCGGGGTCCAGAACCGCCAACCGTATCTCCTCGTCCAGGTCGCTGGCCAGGATGGCCTGGTTGTTGACCACGGCTACGACCCGGTCGAGCACCACGGACGGGGCCGGCGGTGGCGCCTGGGGGGAGCCCTGCGCCGATGCCGAAGCTGCCCCTGCCGCGGCCAGGCACAGCGCCAGGGTCCACAGGCAGGCCGGCCAGGGCTTGCACATCTGCCGAATTGGCCACCGATTGCGCATCAGAAAGTCTGCCCCAGGCTGAAGAAGAAGTTGAAGTGGTCGGCGTGGCCCACGTAAGCGTCAGTAGGCTTCCACCCTTGGACCGAATAGTTGTAAATCACCGGGTAGATGGGCGGATTCAGGTTATAGCTGAAGTCCAGCCGGATGGGCCCAACCGGCGTATGGTAACGCAAACCAAGCCCTGGCGTATGCGAGAAGTAGTTGAAGCTGCACATGCCCTGCCAGCCGGTCGAGGTCACAGGGCCGGGCGGGGTTTTGGTGGACGGGGGAGCCGTGGTGTTCGTGCAAGTATCTCGGTCCGGCTGGTGAATCCTGAGGGCGCTGGCCCAGGCGTCGGAGGCGTTGGTGAAAATGTTGCCCATATCGTGGAAGAGCACGAAGCTGAGCGTGTTGCCGAACCACGGCAAGGTGGGTGGCGGCAGGCGCATCTCGGTGCTTTCGATGAGCGCGCCCGCCCCGCCGATGGGGTAGCCGGTCTCCGGATCGCGGGGACCGGCCGCATTCATGGAAAACCCGCGCAGCGAGGTTGCACCGCCGGCGTAAAGCCGCTCGGGGAGGGGAATCAACTCGTCTTCTGCGGCGCCAAAGGCGCGTTCCTGCCCGTAGCGCGTGTTGCGGGCCAGCACGAAGCGGCCCTTGTCGAAGGTCCAATAGCTGGAATTGGACACATCGAGGCGGTTGAATCCAGGCTGAGCGCCGAATCCCTTGCCGGAGAGGAAATCCTGAAAGCTGGTGTAGGTGCCCCGGTGCGCATCGATCGGCGAATCGCGGGTGTCGCGAATCCAGGTCAGGGCCGGTCCCGCCACGCGCGCCGCGGTGGCCAACTGCTCGATCTCCCCTGGAGCAACCTGGAGACTGTTAGCCTCCACCTTGACCCGGCGGAAGTCGAACTCGTAGATGAAGGTGTTGGCCTTGGAGAAGAATCCAGGTGAATCGAAGTGTTCGGTCCAGCGCACTCCGCCTTCCAGCTTGGAAGCCACATACGTGGTTACGTCCAGGCTGTTGGCGTAGCCGCCGGAAAAGGTCAGTCCAAAGTTCCGGCTTCCCTCGAAGTGCGGCTTCTGAAACAGCAGGTCGATTTTCTGCTCCAGAAGGCCGTAGGTGCCGCGCAGGGAGAGGGACTGCTCCCGGCCAAAGAGATTGTTGCGGGTGATATCGGCCAGGACACGGGGACTCACGCCGGTCTTTCCGTTGGGGTTGCACTTAGCGCCGTTGCCGGCGGCGATGAAGCCGCCGCAGCTATAGTGCGGCGTCCCCGTCGAGGCCTCGAATCCGAATCCGTAGGTCAGGGTCCAGCGCCGCGCTTCCACGGCCTGCAGCAGCACGGTCTTGTAGGTCTCTCCCCCGTTGGGGTTCTCGACGGCCGTATCGATCTCGTTGAACAGCGCAAAATCGTAGAGATTGCGCTGTGTCTCCATCAGCGCGGTCTCGTTGAGCGGGTCGCCGGGATGCAGCGTGATGGCCTTGGCGATGGTGTCCGGGCGGGTGTAGTGCAGGCCGGTCAAGAGCACCTTGCGCACAAAAATCTGCTGCCCTTCGGTGATATGGAACACCACGTCCACTTTGGATGCATCGCTGGTCTCAACCTGCTGGGACACCTCCACCCGCACATGATCGAAGCCCCGGCTCAAATAGTCGGTCAGCAGCGTGTCCCGGTCGCCGGCCAGATTCCTGGGCGAAAGCAACTGCCCGGCCGCGGTGTTCAATTCCGGGGCCAGCTTGGCGGCGTCCACATGCTCGTTGCCTTCAATGCGCACCGTGCCCACCCGCAACTGTTCGCCCTCCTCGATGCGGTAGATCACGTTGAGCGGCGCGATCTTCTTCTGCGCTGACGGCAAGCTGTCGCCTGAAGACCCCGGCGCCGGCTGCGCCTCTCCGTTTCCCACTCCGACAGCACTCGTCTCGGGGGTGATTTTGACCTTGGAGAAGCCGTTGTTCTGGTAGACGGCCTGCAAGGCGCTCAGGTCCGAGGAGACCAGAGCCTGGGAGTAGGCGCCGTGGCGGTCGATGGAGTCGGCGGCATGCACGCTGAGCAGTTCCTTCAGCGTCGCGGCGTTGAAGTAGTGGTTGCCGGCCACATCCACCCGTTCCACGCGGCGCCGCGGTCCAAGGCGCACCTTGTAGAGGATGACCACCTGCTCGGAGTTCATCGCTTGCTGCTCGTGATCCACCTTCACGTCGAAGTAGCCCATGCGCTGGTAGTAGTCGCGCAGGCGGCGATTGCCCTCGTTGAGCAGGTCCTCGTCCACGCTGCCTTCTTCGAAGATGGGAATGACGTGCTTGATGCGTTCCGCGCCCATGCTGACGCCTTCCACCAGCACCTTGACCACCGGGCCGCGGTTGGCGGAAAACCGGAAGTTGGCCCGTTGGTTCTGGGCGGCGTACTGCTGCGATTCGAGCTTGATTTCGGCTTCCAGCCTCTGCTGGCCCTGATAGACCTTCAGTACCCCCGCCAGGGCGCGGTCGGCGGTTTCGTGATCGGCGCGCGCGCCGGTTTTCAGGTGCGCGTGATGGCGAAACTCCTCCACGCTCATGCCGGCATCGCCGGTCACCTCCACCGCGCCCACCCGCGCCTGCGGCCCCGAGATCACATGAAAAGCGATGTCCACAAGCTGTTCGTCGGGATGGGCCGTCAGGGTCTGGGTAATGGTTGGCTCGTGGAAGCCGTTGTCCGCCAGCGCGGTGCGCATCTGCTCCAGAGCCTGGCTCAGTTTTGCCGGAGTAAAGCGGGTCCCGGGGGCCAAATGGCTGGCGCGCTCCAGTTGCGTATTTACGGTTGCGCCCTTGGCGCCCTCCACGGTGACGATGCCGATGAAGGTGCGCGCCGTCCCGCCAAAAACCAGGTCCACGCCATCGGCCTCACGCGAACCCTCCACCTGGATGCTGTCAAAAAGGCCGGTCGAAAACAGTTGCCGCAAGCTCTTTTTCAGGTCGTCTCTGCGCAAAGCAGAGCCCTCGGCCTGGGCCAGATGGCCGGCCAGGGGCGCCAGCCGGGCGGCTGAAACCCCCGCGAAGGAGATGTGCCGCACCGGCAACCCTTCCCATGGAGCGAGCGAATCGGCCTGGGCCTCGGCGAGCGCCTGCGGGGCCGCCCGGCCCGCACCGCCGCCGCGGTCCTGGCCCCACACGCCTGTCCCACCCGCGATCAGCAAGGCAAACAGGGAGGTCAGGAGAATGCCGCACCTGCCCCGCTTGCCTGATTGCCACCCCGGCTTTGCCTTCAATACCATATCTCCCAGAAAAGCATGGGGGAAAACGCCCCGGTGCGCGGCAGAATTGCTGCCTCGCCAGAATCCTCAGAACACCGCTCCGGTCATTCCGCGCCGAAGCTCCGTTCGCCTGCGCCTGCACCTTATACTAACTAGGAACGGCGCCCGATGCAGCAACATCCAAGTTCAGGAGCGATTCGGAAACAACCGCATGCCCCATTCCAGGTTATCCACGCCATTGCCGGACTCCGCGCCCAGTCTGCCCGCCGGGCCAGAGGTTGCTGCGGCTGAAACCGCTCCCTCCGCGGCAGGGGCATCCCCGCCCGGGCCCAGCTCCATCGACGGCGAAATCCTGGCCAGCGCCCAGGCCGGAGACCACCATGCTTTCGCCCAACTCTACTCGCTGCACAAAAGACGCATCTATTCCTTATGCCTGCGCATGGTGGGCAATGTGGCGGAAGCCGAAGACCTGACCCAGGAAGCGTTCCTTCAACTGCACCGCAAGATTGCCACCTTTCGCGGCGATTCGGCCTTTTCCACATGGCTGCACCGGCTGGCCATCAATGTCGTCCTGATGCACCTGAGAAAGAAAGGCCTGGCCCTCGTCTCACTGGATGAAGCCATGGATCCTGTTCCCGATGGCGGTCCCGGCCGGAGCTTCGGCGCTCCCGACCTGATGCTCTCCGGCTCCCTGGACCGGCTGGCCCTGGAACGCGCCGTCGGCGATCTCCCCGCCGGCTACCGGCTCATCTTTGTTCTGCACGATATCGAGGGGTATGAGCATAATGAGATTGCCGCCATGCTTGACTGCTCGATCGGTAACAGCAAGTCCCAGTTGCACAAGGCGCGGCTCAAGCTGCGCGATGCACTGCGTGCGTTTCCCCGGCAGGAGGAGCGGCGATGACGCAAGATCCCAACACCCTTGACTGCCTTCGGTTCCAGGCCCAGTTGGCGGGGCTGATCGGCACCGGCCAAAACATCGCTGACCACCCTCATCTGCAGAATTGCGCGCTGTGTCGCGCCCTTCTCGCCGACCTGGAAACCATCGCCGAGGCCGCCCGCCAGCTATTGCCCATCGTCGAGCCGCCCGACGAGCTGTGGGAACATATCGAATCCGCGATCAAGGACGAGGAAGCCTCCCCCCATCCGAATTGAGAGCCGCCGCCGTTCCTTCCCGCGGAACCGGAACCACCGCGGCAGAGCCTCTCGAGCTTGGCAGCACGGATCGCGCCAGTCCGCGCCGCCCCAGGTTCGCTTCCGGGCCAGCCCTCGTTTCCTTGCCGCGGATTCCTCCGCTGCCTGTTCCATTTGGCTCACACTCCCCCGGCTTTCGCCGATAGACTCTTCGAGATGAGGCGCAACCGGCCGGGTTCGGAGCGGCCGCATTCGGTATGAGGCGCGTCGTGTGCATTTTCCGCCACTTTTGAATGACGCCGGGCTGCCAAAGCTCTTACTCGTGGGGAATTCGTTGAAAACAAGGTACCGGGACGAAAGTGTTGAAGAAACAGGGGATGGGGGAATGCTCGTGCCCGGTCCTTTCGGCTTCTCGCGTGGTTTCCGTCCAGGCTGTCCAGGCTCTGGCCCTGAGCCTGCCATCTGGCGGCCTAGTGGGGCGCGGCGAGCCTTGAGCAGAGGAACCGTGTCTTGCCCTCCACCGTACCAGAAGGCAGACGCGGATTGAAAAAGAAGCGAGGAGATACCAGGAGAATGACATTCCTGAAACTTTTCAAAGTCTGCGCTGTCTAATGAAGGAAAGTTGATAAGGGGACACTCAATGCAAAGCCAGCCTTCTATCCCGCCGTCCACCCCCATCCCATCCGAAGAGGCCAGCCCGGCCCTGCGCAGAATTCCTGTCCTGCCGGTCCGGGACACAGTCCTCTTTCCTCATGCCGTCCTTCCCTTGACGGTGGGTCGCGAGAGCTCCATCCAGTTGATCGAGTCGCTGGGCGAGGAGCGGACCATCGTGGTGGCCGCGCAGTTGGATCCCCGCCTGGACTCGCCCAAGCCGGCCGATCTGCACACGGTGGGAACCCTGGCCACGGTGCACAAGGTCGTGCGCATGCCCAACCAGAGCCGCTTCGTCTTCACCGAGGGCGTCGAGCGGGTGCGGCTGGTGCGCTTTGTGCAAAGCGAGCCCTTCATGATCGCCGAAGTGGAGGTCCTGGAGGACACCGAAACCCCCTCCTCGGCCAACGGCGAGGCCTTGGTGCGCAACGTCATCAGCCAGTTCCAGCAGATCGTCGCCGAGTCCCAGACGCTTTCCGACGAGCTTCGGACCATTGCCGCGAATATCGAGGAGCCCAGCCGCCTGGTGGACTTTGTGGCCTCGTCGCTGCCCATCCTGACCACCGACGACAAGCAGCAATTGCTGGAGACCCCCAGCATCGCGACCCGGCTGGAGCTATTGAACCAGCACCTGGCCAAGGAGATCGAGGTGCAGCAGTTGCGCACCAAGATTCAGACCGAGGTGCAGGACCAGGTGCAGCAGTCGCAGCGCGACTACTACCTGCGCGAACAGCTCAAGGCCATCCAGAAGGAACTGGGCGACGTGGACGAGGGCCAGCGCGAGGTCGAGGAGCTGCGTCAAAAAATCGACGCCGCCGGCATGCCGGAGGACGTCAAGAAGGAGGCCTTGAAGGAGCTGGCGCGCCTGTCGCGCATGTCTCCCATGGCCGCCGACTATTCGCTCACCCGCAACTACATCGAGTGGCTGGCCCTGCTGCCGTGGGACAAGAGCTCGGGGGCCAAGGTGGACATTGCCAAGGCCAAGGAGATTCTGGATGAGGACCACTACGAACTGAAGAAGGTGAAGGACCGCATCCTCGACTATCTCAGCGTGCTCGAACTCAAGCCGGACATGAAGGGTCCCATTCTGTGCTTTGTGGGGCCTCCCGGCGTGGGCAAGACCAGCCTGGGCCGCTCCATTGCCCGGGCCCTGGGCCGCAAGTTCCAGCGTGTCTCGCTGGGCGGCATGCACGACGAGGCCGAAATTCGCGGCCATCGCCGTACCTACATCGGCGCGCTTCCGGGGCAGATCATCCAGAGCATCCGCCGCGCTGAAGTCAACGATCCGGTGCTCATGCTGGACGAGGTCGACAAGCTGGGCCGCGACTTCCGCGGCGACCCGGCCTCGGCACTGCTCGAGACCCTGGACCCGGAGCAGAACAATACCTTCCGGGACAACTACCTGGACGTGCCGTTCGATCTGTCCAAAGTGCTGTTCATCTGCACCGCCAACCAGCTGGACACGGTTCCGCCGCCGCTTTTGGACCGCATGGAGCTGATCTTCCTCCAAGGCTATAGCGAAGAGGAGAAAGTGCACATCGCCGACCGCTACCTGATTCCGCGCCAGATCAGGGAGAACGGCATCAGCTCGGAACAGATCGAGTTTCCCGAGGATGCGGTGCGCTACGTGGTGCGCCACTACACGCGTGAGGCTGGCGTCCGCAAGCTGGAGCAGACCCTGGGCACCGTCTGCCGCAAGCAGGCGCGGCGCGTGGTCGAGGGCCACAAGGAAAAGCTGGTGGTCACCCGCGAGACGCTCAAGGAGTTCCTGGGCGGCATCCAGGTGCGCGTGGAAACCGAGGTTGCCGAGCGCGTCAAGCGGCCCGGCGTGGCCGTCGGATTGGCCTGGACCCCGGCCGGCGGAGACATTCTCTTCATCGAAGCCAACAAGATGAAGGGCAAGGGCGGCTTCACCATGACCGGGCAGATCGGCGAGGTGATGCAGGAGTCGATGCAGGCCGCGCTGACCTGGGTTCGGTCCAACGCCGCCTTTCTGGGCCTGGGCGAGGATTTCATGAAGGAGCTCGACCTGCACATCCACGTGCCGGCTGGAGCCATTCCCAAGGACGGCCCCTCGGCCGGAGTGACCATGGCCACGGTGCTGGTCTCTCTGTTGACTGACGAGCCGGTGCGCCCGCTGACCGCCATGACCGGCGAAATCACCCTCAGCGGCAATGTGCTGCCGGTGGGCGGCATCAAGGAGAAGTTCCTGGCCGCGCGCCGGGCCGGGGTGCAAACCATCATCCTGCCCGCGGAGAATCGCCAGGATGTCGAAGAGGACCTGACGCCCGATCTGATCGGGGGCGTGGATATCCACTACGCCAGCCGGATCGAGGATGTGCTGGCCGTGGCGCTGCCGCTGCTGAAGGGCCGGAAGATTGCTGCTTCAATCGAGGCAGAAATCGGCGCCGTTGCCGTGGCCTGAGGAGGGCTGCGGCCGGTTGTCTCAAGGGGGGCCGGCGAACCTGCCGGCCCTTTTCCTTTCCCTGCTTGTCAAAGAGGCGCTCGGGACCGGGGGACCGGCCGAGTCTCCGGGACTCCCGCGCCATGGCGAGAATTCACCCTCAGGGTTTCTGAATTGCCCCCGGCGATTTGCTCCGGAACACGCCACCGACCGATTGCCGCCCGCCGCGTCTAACCTGCAGGCGGTATGCTTCTTCCAGTGATGAAGATACGAATTCTCCCATTTGGCGTGTTGAAGGACTGGCTGGGCGCGTCCCAGGTCGAGCTGGCGGAAGGCGCCACCGTGGCGGACCTTCTTGAACAACTGAGCGCGGGCCCCGCTGCGCGCCTGCTGCGCGGCATCGCCGTCAGCGTCAATGCCGAGTACGCGCGACCCGGCCAGGTGCTTTGCGAGGACGATGAAGTGGGCCTGCTGCCCCCGGTTTCGGGAGGATCGAATCCCTCGGCGGCGTCTGCCGAGGCTGCGGCCGAGCCCCTCGGTGGATCGTCGGCCCTGACCCGCGAACCCATCGAGGCGGAGAAACTGATTGCCGCAGCCAAGCGCGGTGAAGACGGCGCGGTGGTGGTGTTTGACGGCGTAGTGCGCAACAACTCGCGCGGCCGTCAAACGCTTTATCTCGACTACGAAGCCTACGAAGAGATGGCCGCCCGGCAAATGGATGCGTTGACGCGCGAGGCTCTGAGCCGGTTCGGGGTGAGGGAAGTGAAGCTGCTGCACCGCCTTGGGCGGCTCATGGTGGGCGAGACCAGCATTCTGATCGTGGTGGCTTCGGCACATCGCGGAGCGGCCTTCGAGGCCTGCCGCTGGCTGATCGACACGCTCAAGAAGACCGTGCCCATCTGGAAGAAGGAAACATTTGTGGATGGCGCCGTGTGGGCGGCGGGCGAGCCGTTTCCCGCCGGGCTGGGTGTGGACGCGGCGGAGGCCTCGCATGATGCGTAGTTCTCCCCGGCGCGGATCTCCAGAGCGTAGACCTTCCTTGTGGGGATCTCCAGCGCTGATGCGGGCTTCTCTCGGCGCCCTGGCCTTGGCTGCCTGCCTCCTGCCGCCCCTTGCGGCACAGGATCTTACCCTTCACATGGACGTGAAGCTGGTCAACGTCTTCGTCAACGTGACCGACCGCAACGGCGCCATCGTGGGCGGGCTGGCGCGCGAGGATTTCGCCCTCACCGAGGACGGCCGCCCGCAGCAGATTTCGGTCTTCGAGCGCCAGTCGGAGGTGCCTCTCAACCTGACCCTGGCCATCGACACCAGCGGCAGCGTGCGCAAGGACATGAGTGAGGAAGCCGACGCGGCCAAGCGCTTTGCCCATGCTCTGCTGCGCTCTCAAGATCAGATGAGCCTGTTGCAGTTCGCCACCGATGTGCGCGAACTGACCCCTTTTACCAATAAATTGCCCCAGATCGACCGGGGCCTGGGCCAGTTGCGCGGCGACTGGGCGACAGCGCTCTACGATGCGGTTTACCTGGGCTCGGAGAAGCTGGGGAAGAAGCAGGGGCGCAAGGTGCTGGTACTGGTCTCCGACGGCGACGATACCGCAAAGAGCACCACCTACGCCCAGGCCCTGGAACAGGCGCTGCGCAATGAGGTCATGATCTACAGCATCATCGACGTGCCCATCGAGGCCAGCGCGGGCCGCGACCTGGGCGGCGAACACGCGCTGATCACCCTGGCCGAGCAGACCGGCGGCAAGAGCTTCTACGTCAGCGACGGCGGGCTGGACAAGGCCTTTGCGCGGGTCAGCGACGACCTGCGCACCCAATATCTGCTCGGCTACTATCCCCGGAATCAGGAGCCCGGCAGAAACTTCCACCGCGTCCAGGTGACTGTTCCAAGGGCCGCGTCGGAGGCCTTCAACATCAGCCATCGCACCGGCTACTACATGGACTCGCCGGCGAGAGCCAAGTGAAGAGCCGGATTCCTGCCCCACCATTTCACTCCTCTGCGGCTCCTTTCCTTCAAAGTTGCATCTAAAATGTCATCATGACTCCTCCCTTGTCCACGCGCCGCCGTTCCAAAACCCCTCCTCCGGGCGAAACCGGCCAGGAGGCGCTCTACCTGCGCTCTCTTAGCGACCGCCAGATGAGCGTCCAGATCAAGCTGCGCGACGGGGAGACCGTGCGCGGCTGGATCGAGTATTTCGACGAAGTCATGCTGCGCCTCACGCGCGAAGGCAAGCCCAACCTGTTCATCTACAAGGAACAGATCCGCACCATTACCGAAGCCGGCCGGCCGCGGATTCGGCGCGCGGACGCTGCCAACGGGTCAAATGTGATCGGCACTGAAGCGAACGGAACTGGGTCCAAGGGCAACTCTGCCGGACAGGCGGCCTCGTGAACCAAGGGCAGACGGCAGGCGCGGAACAGTTTGTCTGGGTTCCCAAGGCAGCGGCGATTGCCCGCGAGGCCGGCGCCCGGCTGCGCGAGTTCCTCATTGCGGGCGTCGAGACCGAGTACAAGGGCGACGTGGACCTGGTGACGGTGGCCGACCGGACCGTGGAGAAGCTGATTCGCGGCCGCCTGGCCGAGGCCTTTCCGGACCACGGAGTCTACGGCGAAGAGGGCACGCGCGAGCGGCTCGAAGCCGAGTTTCGCTGGTACGTGGACCCCCTGGACGGGACCACCAACTTCGCCCACGGCATTCCCCATTTTTGCGTCTCCCTGGGGCTGGAACAAAGACAGGTCCAGAGACAGGTCCAGCAGCCTGGAGGGCAGAATCCGCAAGAAGATGGAACCCTGGTGGCCGGGGTCATCTACGACCCCATGCGCGACGAACTCTTCACCGCCGAGCGGGGCCGGGGCGCCTGGCTCAACGGCCGGCCCATCCGCGTTTCGCGCATTCCCGAACTGGCCGAGGCGCTGGTCGCCACCGGCTTTCCCAGTCGCAAACGCCACGAAAGCCCCAACGTCCATTTTTATCAGGAATTCACGCTGCGTTCGCACGGGGTGCGCCGCGCCGGCTCGGCTGCGCTGGACCTGGCCTACGTAGCCGCCGGACGCCTGGACGCCTTCTGGGAGTTCATCCTGAATCCCTGGGACACGGCCGCCGGCATCCTGCTGGTCATCGAGGCGGGTGGTCAGGTTACCGGCTTCTCCGGTGACCATTTCCTTCTCGACAGCCGCGAGATTCTGGCTTCGAACGGGCTTATCCACGCCGAACTTGTCGGCCTTTTCCGCGACATGTTCGCCGGACGGAATCTTGCGCCCATTCCCACGCCCCAGGAGTTCGCGGCGCGGCGGGCGGCGCGAGCCGCCGGATAGAGCTTTCCCCGCAAACCCAGTTTCCTGTGCAAGTTCGCTATTGGGAAACGGGAAACCAGGGATGACACATTGGATTCCCGCATCATAAAACCGGGTCTCCAGGGGTTGCGTCAGCCTTTGGTCTCCTGTGCTACTATCAGCGTCGAGGATTCAACTCCCCGGAGAAATCAAAGATGGCATACGTCATTGCAGAACCCTGTATCGGCACCAAGGACACCGCCTGTGTGGACGCTTGTCCTGTCGATTGCATCCACCCCAAGAAGGACGAAGACGGATTTGCCGAGTCCGACCAGTTGTTCATCGACCCGGTCGAGTGCATCGATTGCGGCGCCTGCGTCCCGGCCTGCCCGGTTTCGGCCATTTTCGCCGCCGACGACCTGCCGGAGAAATGGGCCCATTTCACTGAGAAGAACGCCACCCACTTCGGCCGTTAAGCCGCTCGTGGCCGCTCCCAACCGTTGAGCTTTTTTCAACGCGCATTCCGCCCCGGCGGGATGCGCGTTTGTGTGTGTACTCGTGAGTGTGAGTTTGAGTGTGAGTGTGAGTGTGCGGCTGCATTAGCCGATCAATTCCATCCCCGCATCGCGAGCAGCTATCCGATCGAAGGTCACGGTCCGGCTGCATCCGGCGGCCTTGGCGGAGGTGGCGATCAGGCAATCGGCAAAATCCGCCCTTCCTCTCCTGTAGCGCTGCAAGGCCCTTGCGACCGTCTCGGCCCGCTCCACCACAATCGTCTCTCGCGTCATCAAGTCAGCCACAATCTGTGCCGCCGCATCGCGGCCAAGCCTCATCGAGCTGGTCAACACCCACACCAGTTCCAGGATCGTCGCTATTCCCACCCATCCAGGCTCGGCTGGCGTCAGAGAACTCAGCACCGCTCTGGCCTTGGGCGTCTGGATGGGATCGTCCTGGGCAAAGAACCGGACCAGCACGTTGGTATCCAGCCCCGTCACGCGGCCTCTCCGTCCGAGAGACTCCCATCCGCATCACTGCGCGTTGCCGCATCGAGCTGAGCGGCATAATCGAGGACCGCTCGATCCATTTCTTCGATGGAGACAGGATGCTCCGGCTTCGGAATGCAGCCCTCCAGGTCCATGATCGAGCCCGTCCTGGCCCGGAAAGCATACTCGCCATTCTCTATCTCATAGAAATCGACCTGAACGCCCGGTTTCAACCCCAGCGCCTTCCTGACTTGGATGGGAATCGTGATCTGGCCCTTGGAGGTCATTGTCGCTTTGGGCATTGGGAGTCCTTTCGAGATTCATTTTACCTTACTTCGAGTAAATTGCCTTACATTCCTGTAAGGAGATCGCCTGGGCGCACCCGGTTTCGGGTCGCCGAAGAATGCGAAGATAGTAGACGCATGAGCGTGCTCACCTCAGAAGCCGTGGTTCTGCGCACCTGGCCGGTGCATGAGGCCGACCTGATCGTGAGCTTTTTCACGCGCGACTACGGCAAGGTGCGGGGGGTGGCCAAGTCCGCGCTCAAGAGCCGCAAGCGGTTTGGCGGGGCGCTGGAGCCGATGACCGTGGCGCGGGCCTGGTTTGCCGAGCGGCCCCGCCAGGAACTGGTGCGGCTGGACCAGTTGGAGATTATTCGGTCGCCGCTTTCCTCGCCCGTCGATCCGTTGCGGCTGACTATTCTGAGCTTTTTTGCCGAGGTGCTGGACGAGGCTTTGCCGGACCACGATCCCCAGGAGACGGTTTTCCGGCTGCTGGCGGCCGTGCTGGAGCAGACCACGGTGGAGCAGCCGTGGATGCCGCTGACGTATTTCCAGCTGTGGATGACGCGGCTGATGGGCCTGTTGCCGGACATCGGCCACTGCACGGCCTGCGGCGAGGCGCTCCGGGCCGGAGAAGCCAGCTTCAACACTCTGGGCGACGGCCTGTTCTGCCCGGTGCATCGCAATGGCAGCTCGAGCGACCTCTCGGCCGACTCGTGGCAGTTGGCGCAGCGCATGTTGCGAGCGCCGGCTTCGGCCTTTGCCGCCGAAGCCTGGCCTCGCCGCCGCGGACAGGACCTGCGCCGCTTCACCCTTCAGGCCCTGGAGCGGCATCTGGAGCGCAAACTGCGCTCGGCTGAGGCTCTGGCGCGCCTCGGCGCCTGACCGCGGATGAAGGCTGTTAAAATCTACGCAGTCCCGACGAGAGAGAATTGCCCGTGCCCTTATCCCAGGTTTCATCCCAACCGAAATCCACTCCGCTCACCTTTCAGGAGCTGTTGTTCCGCCTGCAGGGCTTTTGGGCGGAACGCGGCTGCGTGCTGCAGCAGCCCTACGATGTCGAAGTGGGCGCTGGCACCATGGCGCCGGAGACGTTTCTGCGCGTGCTGGGGCCCAAGCCCTACAAGGTGGGCTATGCCCAGCCCTCGCGGCGTCCGGCCGACGGCCGCTACGGCGAGAATCCCAACCGGCTCTTCAAGCACACCCAGTTCCAGCTCATTCTGAAGCCGCCGCCGGCGAACGTGCAGGAGCTTTATCTTCAGTCGCTTCAAGCGATTGGCATTGACTTGCTGCAGCACGACCTGAAGTTCGAGGAAGACAACTGGGAGTGGCCTGCGGGCGGCGCCTGGGGCGTGGGCTGGCAGGTGATGCTGGACGGCCTGGAGATTACCCAGTTCACTTACTTCCAGCAGTGCGGCGGCATGGATCTCGATCCCATTTGCTCCGAGTTGACGTACGGACTGGAACGCATTGCCGCGTTCCTTCAGGACGTGGACTCGATCTACGACATCGTCTGGGCGCGCGATCCGGAAACCGGCGCGACCGTGACCTATGGCGATGTGCGGTTGGCCGAAGAGTTGCAGTTCTCGGTTTATAACTTCGAGTTAGCTGATGTGGACAAGCTCTGGGAGCATTTCCGGCTTTACGAGGCCGAGGCGCAGAGCCTGCTGGGCCAAGTAAACGAACTGCTGGCGAAAGAAGACGCGAGTCCGGTCGAAAAGCGGCGCTTTCCGCTGCTGGCAACGTATGAACTGGCCCTCAGATGCTCGCACCTGTTCAATCTGCTCGATGCGCGCGGAGCTATCAGCGTCACCGAACGGGTGGGCGTCATCGGCCGCATTCGCACGCTGGCGGTCGGCGTAGCCAAGGCGTATGCATTGCAGCAGACGGCCTGATTGAGCAAGTGCCCGCAAGTCAGCCAATGAGCTTTTTGTTCTCTGACAACTGATCACTGACAACTGACAACTGATCACTGACCACCTATTCAAGCGGTACGCAGAAAGAACCACAAGCCATGGCTGATTTTTTGTTGGAGATTGGGCTGGAAGAGGTTCCGGCCCGCATGATTGCCGGGGCGGAGTCCGAGTTGGGCCGCCGCATGAACGATTTGCTCACCCGGGAGCGCCTGCTCGCGGCCGGGTCCAGTGTAACCACCTACTCGACGCCGCGCCGGCTGGCCGTGCTGGTCGAGGGCGTTCTGGCCGCGCAGGCCGATACCGAGGAGCAGTTGACCGGCCCTTCGTGGAAGGTGGCGTTCCGGGACGGCGCTCCCACCAAGGCCGCCGAGGCTTTTGCCGCCAAGGCCGGCGTCGCCGTCGCGGCTCTTGAAAAAGTCGTCAACGCCAAGGGCGAATATGTCGGCGTCAAGGTCAGCCGTCAGGGCCGCGCCGCCGCCGAGTTGCTGGCCGCAGAGTTGCCCAAGGAAGTTCTCGGCCTTTACTGGGCCAAGAACATGTACTGGCGCGCTGGCAAGCCGGAGCGCTTTGTGCGGCCGGTGCGCTGGGTTGTCGCGCTGCTCGACGCGGCCATCGTCCCCCTGGAGATTGCCGGGATCACAGCCGGCAACGTGAGCCGCGGCCACCGCATCCTGCACGGCGAGGCGCCCGTGATCATCGATCAGCCCAGGAACTACTCCAAAGCGCTGCTCACTGCAAGTGTCATCGTCGATGTGGCCGAGCGCCGGCAGTCGATTCGCAAGGCTCTCGACGCCGCTACGCGCACTGTCGCCGGCGCGCGCTGGCGCGAGGACGAAGGACTCATCGAGACCGTGGTGCACCTGACCGAGTGGCCCTCTGTCGTGCTGGGCACTTTCGAGCAAGAATACCTGGAGCTGCCCGAAGAAGTGCTGGTCACCGTCATGCGCGACCACCAGAAATATTTCGCGGTCGAGGACGCCGACGGCAAGCTGGCCCCGCATTTCCTGGCTGTGCTCAACACCGCCGTGGACGCCGAGGGCGAAGAGATCATCCGTCACGGCAATGCGCGCGTGTTGCGAGCACGCTTCAAGGATGCCCGCTTCTTCTGGGACTTTGACCAGAAGACCTGGCTGGCCGGCCGCGTCGAGAGCCTCAAGGCGGTCACCTTCCAGAAAGAGTTGGGCAGCTACTACTGGAAAACCGAGGCCAATCTTGCCGTGGCGCGCTCTCTCGCGGCCAAGCTCAAGGAAGCCGGTGTTTCGTTCGACGAAGTCGCGCTCTTGAAAGCTGTGGAGCTGGCCAAGACCGACCTGACCACCGAGTTAGTCAAAGAGTTTACCGAGTTACAGGGAGTGATCGGCGGACTTTACGCCAAGGCGCAGGGCCTGGGCGATACGGTAGCCCAAGCCATCTACGCGCAGTACACTCCGGCTTCGACCGACGATGCGATTCCCGCGACCGTCGAAGGCCAGTTGCTGGGCCTCGCCGACCGCATCCAGACCATCACCGCCATGTTCGGCATCGGCTCCGCGCCCACCGGCTCGAAGGACCCCTTCGCGTTGCGCCGTGCTGCCAACGCCATTGTCAAAATATTGGCTGAATCTGAGCTTCCCTTAACCTTAGGCGCAGTGTTTTTGGCTGTGGGAGGTCCGGGTCAGGCCAGCCGATTGGCTGACCCGTTCGGCAGTCAAGGGGAAACCAATCCCGATTCTTCGGCGGCCACGAGTCGTTCGGGCGAGTGGATGTTCCTACTTGAGCGCCTGAACTTCTATTTGAAAGACGTCCGTGGCTTCGCCTACGACGTGGTCAACGCGGTTATGTCGGCAAGTTTGTCCGATATAGATGTGCGCGATGCAATCGCCCGCGCCGAAGCGTTGTCGGCCGCACGCGAGTCCGCCGATTTCGCCGCCATCTCCGCAGCCTTCAAGCGCATCAAGAACATCCTGCGCCAAGCCGAGGAAAAAGGATTCGCAATCGGCTCGCCGCAGGACGTGAAGCTCGCGCCCGAGGCGCGGCAACTGGCCGATGCCGCCGCCGCTCTGGCGCCGCAAGTGGCCAAACTCCGCGAGCAGCGGGACTACGGCCAGGCGCTGGCCGCCATTGCCACGCTGCGCCCCGTGGTGGACGCCTTCTTCGACAAGGTCATGGTGCTCGATCCCGATGAGGCGGTACGCGGGGCGCACCTGGCGCTGATTGACGGGGTGCTCAGCGGCTTCTCCGGCATCGCCGACTTCAGCGAGATTGTCACGGCATAGAACGCGAGTTTCTCGCTGAAGCGTTGAGGAACCTCTGCACAAGTTCAAACGCGATAGGTCCAGCTTTGCACGGGCTAAAGCCCGACTGATCCTATTCGGCTTGCGGCACGACTGAAGTCGCGCCCTGTTACAGAGCAGGCTTGTGCAGAGCGTCCTTAAGGTTCGCGACCTCCCAGGTTTCAGAATCGAGACCTGGGGGTGCGCTGCACGAGGATTGGGGCGGTTGAAGTTAACCCGAAGTTCTTGTTCTTCCAGGCCTTGCTTCCGCATCCCGGGCTCGCCTTGCCCGTCTACAATCAATAGAGATGTCCGACACGCTTTATCTGAGTCTGTGGTACCCGAATCTGCGCCTTGCCGCATTGGCTGACAAGCTGGTGGCGGTGCTGGGCGCATTTGCCGCGCATGGCGGCGAGGCCAAGGTCTACTCCGCCACCGTGTGGCCGGTGAGTTGGAGCGAGTCGCCGGTCTTTCAACAAGTCTACGGGCGCAGAACGGATGCCGCCGGCGATCACGGCGCGGAGCCGCGTTTGGCCGTCGAGCAAGCCCTCGAGCTGCTCCACGACGACTACGCCTACGAGTTCCAGATCGGCTGGAGCCTCTGGGAACTGGAGAAGGCCGGGGCCGGCCTTGACGCGCGTTGGGCGCGGCAGCCGCGATTGGTGCGGGTGACGGGCTTTGGGCCGCTGTTCGACGAAGGCTCATATGAGGCCGACGGGCACATCCGCGTGGATTTCGGCTCCGATACGCCCTTCCTCGAAGAGGATTTGGAACTGGACTCGGTGGCCGCCCGGCACGTCGAAGAAAATGTGCGCCAACTGGTGGAGTTGACGGCGGCCGTCGAGAAGGCTTCCGGAGCCACGGCGCGCCTGTTGTGGAGCGAACTGGGCGAGAGTCTTGCCCAGCGTCTGGCCGCAAGGCTTGGGGCGGGAAACTAGAGCGTGCGACTCACCATCGAGAGAATGCGAACGCTGGTGCTGGCGGCAGGAGTCCTGCTGATTGCGTCGCTGGTCGTGTTTCTGGCCGTCGGCAAGTGGAAGAATCCCTTCAATCGCCGCGACATTCCCCAGCGGCTGGGGATCGACATTCAGCAGGAAGCCAACGGCGTCACCTACACCCAGTCGCACGGCGGCCGCACCCTGTTCAAGATTCATGCCTCGAAGGTGGTGCAGTTGAAGCAGGGCAATGCGCTGCTGCACGACGTGAAGATCGAGCTCTACGGCGCCGACGGCAGCCGCGTGGATCGCATTGAGGGCAACGAGTTCGAGTACAACCAGCAGGCCGGCACGGCCAGGGCGGCCGGGCCGGTGGAGATTACGCTGATGCGTCCCGGAGTCGCGCCGGCCGTGGCTCCCAAGGCCATTCAGGGCAAACTGGCCGGCGACAAATCGAAAGCCAGCCCGGTAGCATCGGCCGCCGAGCAGGCGGCGCGCGGCGAAATCCGCGTCAAGACCAGCGGCCTCACCTTCGACCAGAATAGCGGCGTGGCGACCACCAGCGAGCGGGTCGACTTCTCGCTGGCGCAGGGAGCCGGCGCCTCCGTGGGGGCCACCTACGACTCCGACAAGGGCCTGCTGGTGCTGGACCGCGCCGTGGAACTGACCACGCGGCGCGGCACGGAGACGGTCCAGATTCACGCCCAGCATGCGGAGTTCGAGCGCGAAACCCAGCTCTGCCGCCTGCATGCCGCCACCGCTCAGTACCGGGGCGGGACGGCAACCGCCGGCGATGCCACGATCCTGTTCCGCGAGGATGGTTCGGTGGTGCGCCTGGATGCCAGCGCCGGATTCCTGCTGGCGACCGCGACCGGAGGCCGCGTGGCTGCGCCGACCGGGCAATTGGACTTTGACGAGCACAATCAGCCCCGGCACGGGCGTCTGGTGGGCGGGGTGGTGATGGACTCGGCAAGCCAATCGGAGAAGTCCAGCAGAAAGCTGCACGGCGCCGCGCCCTCCGCGGA